>ERZ807358.1-NODE-1-length-70269-cov-5.876710_pt1 | contig 70269 bp, 79 predicted proteins | sample MGYA00521254_ERZ807358 | MGnify/ENA primary metagenome ERZ807358 (study PRJEB31431, sample SAMN03801314) | freshwater metagenome | biome: Freshwater; feature: Lake; material: Water | place: Canada:St Catharines | collected 2012-08-09 | depth 1 m m ...
TCACGGCGTAATAGCGATTTTGAATGAAAATTTTTTTAATATCACTTGTAGTTCTCACCATTGGATTTGTGGTATGGATATCCAAAAAAATGGATGACCTATGAATTGGGTAGATTATTTTAGAGGTATTGCTCATCAAGTAAAATTAAAGTCCAAAGATGTTAGGACTCAAATTGGTGCGGTAGTGGTTGGTAAGGACAACGAAATCCTATCCACGGGCTATAATTCATTCCCCCGTGGAATCAACGATGAGTTGGATGAAAGACAAGAACGACCCGAAAAATACTATTGGTTTGAGCACGCAGAACGAAACGCAATCTACAACGCAGCACGAATTGGGGTATCCCTAAAAGATTCCACAATGTATTTGACTTGTGGTATATCGTGTTCGGATTGCACTCGTGGAATCATCAATTCAGGAATCAAACAGGTCTACCTTGAAAGAGGTCAAGGTGCTCAAGGTAAGTTATGGGATGAACACGAGATTCGTTCCATCCAAATGTTTAAAGAAGCTGGGGTGGAAATTATATTTTACGATGAAATTTGTAAAAAGTAAATACTATTTATTAGGGTAAGTATTTACAAACAATTTTTAAAAAAGGAAAAATATGGCAATCGCAGACAATTTTAAAGGACTTCCAATTGAAGACCTAATCGTGCAACCTTTAGTTGGAATGGCCAAAGGTCAAGCCCAACTAAATGATGTTACTTGGAGATACATCTCTGAAGTAGCATTTGAAACTGATGCAACAACTAAAAAATCAAAAACAAGATTTCTTGATGTTCAGTTAAATCGTTATGTAACTAATCCTGATACAGGAAAACAAGAGTTACAACAAATCAACTCAATGGTTCCAATGTTACCATTAGTACCACTACCATCGTTAGCCATCACATCTGCTGATGTAGAATTTACTATGGAAGTTCAACAATCTGAAACATCAAAAGATACATCAAGTTCAGAAGCATCACTTGATGTTGAAGCGTCTGGTGGATTTTGGGGTATGAAGTATTCTGTAAAAATGTCTGGTAAGGTTGCTACTTCTAAAGAAAATACTCGTTCAACTGACAACTCTGCAAAATACAATGTAAAAGTACACGCTGAACAATTACCTGCTACTGAAGGTATGTTGAAGTTATCTGATATGTTAAATATGATGATGGAACCATCCATCGTTCAACAAGCTACAAACGCTAACGGACCACAATAATTATTGAAATAAATTAGGATATATGAAATAAATTTTGTATATTTGTTTATTAAAAAGTTATGGTAAATGGCAAAAGTTAATTTAGAGGAACTATTGGGTGGTCTTCAAGAGGCCGCCCAAGTAGTTCTCTCAATACAAGAACGACAACACATCAATACGTTGTCAAAATATTTTGATGAGGATGGAACTCCACACACGCAAACTTTTAAGATTGGTGATTCTGAAGTAGTAGTTCCACTTTATATCCTAGCAGACCATTCTTCAGTAGGATTAGATGAATTAGACATTCAATTTCAAGCAAGACTACTGCCAGGTGGAGAAACTCCATCAGAACTCAAAAAAAACTTATTACCTATTTTTGAAAGACAAAAACAAAAAGGTAATGCAAAATATAAACATCAGATTTCAAACATATCCGTTGATGGTGATAGTCCAAATAAAGATGGTGTAGCAACTATTAAAATTAAATTTAAAAAAGATAACAAACCCGAAGCTATATCAAGATTAGTAGATGCGTTAATTCAACAAATGAACACCAGTCCTAATAATCAAAAATAATGATACCGGAATTAGAATTACCAAATTCAAAAAATAAAAAAGAGGAACTACCAAAAATGAAAAATATCACACCAGACCAACATAGACAACGGTTAGGTATTTTCATAGCCTCTATCTTTGCATTTACATTAGGATTTATTTTCTTTGAATTACAACAAGAACAAAAACTTGATAGTGAATGGAAAGAATTAATTCTTATCTTAATTGGAGCCCTTATTGGTAACTTTGGAAAAGTAGTTGATTTTTGGTTTCACCACAAACAAGACCAAACCAATCAAAACCAAGAATAATGCCATTACCTTGTCCGGGATGTAGACAACCACTTGGAATAGACCTTAACTTTATTGTAAAAAATCCTATATCAGTATGTCCACATTGTGGAGTAATTATGAATTTTACTACTGATAGTAATGTAGTGGCTGATTACAAAAGGGCTTTGTCTGATATTGAATCTATCAAAACAAAATATAAAGGCGTAGCTAAATTTGGTTCAAAAACTTAACAATTTCTTAACATTAGAAATTTGCCAGTTCAAAAAAAATGATTATCTTTACTATGTAATAATGAGAAAGATGAATGCTAGACAAATTGCTTTGAAAGATATTGGTAAAATGGTTAATCAAATGAGAAATGAAGAACGACATCATTATCATAACAATCAACAAATTTACACCATTAACATTCACGGACCACGAGGTGGTCAGTATGATTATCAATGTTACGAAACCTACATCTTTCCAGCTTATAAGTTGAATACCAAAGAAAACCGCCGACTGAATCGTGAATTGGGTATTTAAAAACGACCTTGTAGCTCAGCTGGTAGAGCAATACACTTTTAATGTATGGGTCATGGGTTCGAATCCCATCGGGGTCACAAACAAATTAAAAAGAAATGAAAACATTTAAAGATTTAGAATTTAAAAATCACCCAATGGGTCAAGGTGTTCAAGCCCTCATCTACTTTGATAATGGTTATGGAGCATCCGTAGTTAGAAGTGAACACACTTATGGTGGTAGCGATGGGTTGTATGAATTGGCTGTGCTTAAAAATGGAAATATTACATACGATACCCCTATTACCGCGGTAATAGGATATTTAACTGAAGAAAAGGTAACCGATTACCTTGGTCAAATTCAAGAGTTATGAAAAAGATAAACAAAAATAGTAAATTCTATATCCCACAACTAAAACCAACCCTCAAAGAAAGGTTGGAGGATTTGAAATACACCATCCTATTTTGGAAAGGTCGTAAGAAAAAGTATATTACCACTCGTAATTTAGAGTGGAGTGATTTACGCTACATCTTTTTTCCAACCAAAGGGGACAAGTATGGATATTTAGGAATCACATTCTATAACGATAGTGAATTCAACAAAGTTCTCCTTCCGCTTGTATTAGCAATGGATTATGAAGCTAAACCTTGGTGGTGTCCAAGATGGTTTCTACGATTTCTCCATATCTTTGGAAACGATAAATCAATAGTTCGTGTTCGTAATTGGACACTATCCAATCTACACCGAAAATTAACCAAGGGTATCCAATTTTGGGATTGGAAAACTAAATGGTCACATTACGATTTACGAATCTCTATTTCAGCACCCCAACATCTACAAGACCTTGCAAGTTGGATTGAGGATGGATTTTACAAAAAGGGATATCAAAATGAACTAATTGAACGAATCAAAAAGATTGACCCAAACGCTAACACAAATATTATTAGTGTAGACTATTTAGAAAAACAATTAGAGGATTTAGAAAATGGTAAAACGGAAGAGTAAACAACAAAAAAGAGAACTATTTGTTGAAGATACAATCAACAAAATGTTTGAGATTGCAGGACACTTGGTTACTTACCAAGACATTAAAGATAGAAAGGATGATTGGTTTACTGAATGGACTATGACTGAAGCTCAGAATGATGAGTGGAAACAGTGGGGTATCCAAGAAATCCGTAAACGATTCCGATACAATAAGGAATGGGCAAAAAAAGAGATGAATATGATTTCCCTAATGTGGGGATTGAAATTTAGTGATTTTAAAATTTAATTAAAATGGCACTTGGTATTATAGTTGTAGTGTTATTATGGGCTATCCTAAAACAACTACAACGAAATGAAAAACATTAATATGAAAACTTTATTGTTGGGAGATATCCACGGAAGAAATCTTTGGAAAGAAATTATCAAAAAAGAAACCCCTGATAGGGTTGTTTTTATTGGTGATTACTTTGACTCATTTGATATTACAGGTGTAGAGCAAATCAAAAACTTTAAGGACATTATTGAGTTCAAAGAAGCAGCTCGTATACCGGTGGTAATGTTGATTGGTAATCACGACCACCACTATTTGTCTAATGAAACGTATTCAGGATTCCAACCCGCTCTAAAATGGGACATCCAAGATTTACTTACCAAGAATATGAATCACCTACAAGTTGGATATCAATTTGATGATATACTTTGTAGTCACGCTGGGTTCAGTCCTACTTGGTTGGATGATACCTTTGGTTGGGATGGTTGGACTAAAAGTAATTTCGTTGAACTAACAAACGAACTATACAAGAATAGATTACACGCTTTTAACTTTTCTCATATGGGATACGACCCATACGGAAACCATCCATCACAAGGACCGATGTGGATTAGACCTGCTGCGTTGATGTCTTCCAACAAAGGAGACAATGGGTTAAAGAAGAAATTTATTCAAGTAGTAGGACACACTCAAGTAAATAGTATCTTTGATTCCTTAATCGCAAGTGAAAAGTCAATGGGTGGTAGATACTTACTGATTGATGCATTGCCGAGTGGTGGGTATGTAATTTATGAAGATAAAAAATTTGTTGCAAAGCAGATTTAAAGGCTTGTTTTATTGAAATAAATTTTGTATATTAGGGCTATGAAAATTAAACATATAAAATTTGAGCGATTTAATCAATGGGGTCAAATCTATCCCATTCCTACAATTCGTATCACCCACGATTTAAAATTGTATGGATGGTACACCATTGAATTTATTTGGTTTAATAGAGGATTATCTTTAAATATTTTTATATGAAACAAAAATTTAAAATCTTAAAATACCAAGAAACCCAAAGTGGTACAATAGTAGGGAATTATGTAAATGATTCCGAAGGTATTGCTGTGGAATGGGATAATAAAGAAGATGCAGAACAAATTGCACAATTATTTCAACAAAACTCCACCCACGGATGTCTTTACAAAGTTATTGATATGTAAATGGTTAGCACCTGCTGACAATTAAAAAAATTGATTATGAACAAAATCTCCGAATCCCACCTCCGCTCATTAGGTTTTCAGAAAGAAGTAGTCCCTATTGAAGAAAGTGGTAATGAAATAGAATTCTACTACTATTCATTAGATGTAAACTACCTTACCTTAATTACCGATGGTGATGATGAAATTATAGACAATCAATGGTCAGTCCATATTATGGAAAGTGGATTAGAAAAAATCTACGACTTGGATGATTTGGTAAAATTGATACATCTACTAAAAAAATACGAAATCAAATGATGTTTGTAGATGGATACGACTCCGCAATCCTTGGAATGGATACGGAATACCAAAGAGTAATTTACTCTAAATCAAAAATGGTTGATGTTTTGATTGAAGATGGATTATCTGAATTTCATGCGTTAGAATGGTTAGAATACAATGTGTGGAATAGTTATGTAGGAGAAAGAACTCCAATCTTTCTACACGAGTTAACCAAAGAAGATATCCACGAATGGGTTGATAGAGATGAAGAAATTATTTAAGTACCTTGCTTTCTTGGAAAGAGAACGAATCAAAATTATGATTCATTGTGGTAGACCAACATCTATCTAACCCTTTTAATCTATCAAGCGACAAAGCAGACAGGCAGACAGGCAAAACGGGCGGAATGGCAAATTCCTTTACACACACCAAAAATTAAAAAAAGACACACGATGATTACAAATGGAATTTCGGGACCTTCAACAAAAGCAATAACACACAAAGAAAAAAGTGTTTTAGAAAAAGAATTGGATTTGGTCAAAACTAAATATGGGGAATTTATTTATGACATTCCACTACCTGAAGGGATTTGGACAAATGGGGCGTTAAACATCCCCCATACACGATTAAAGAGAATCTTACAAGTAGTATCTGATTTATCCAAAAAACCTCTGAACAAAATTCGTGTTTTAGATTTGGGTTCTTTAGATGGACAATTCTCTTTGGAGTTTGCGTATCACCAATCTAATGTAGTTGGAGTTGAAGTCCGACACGCGAATGTAATGAAGTCTGAATTTTGTAAACGAACTTTGGAACTTCGTAGTGTAACTTTCTTGGAAGAAGATGCGAGAAATATTTCTTTAGAACAACACGGAAGATTTGATGTTATTATTTGTAGTGGGTTATTGTATCACTTAACTGCAACGGACTCAATTGAGTTGATAAAGAAAATGTATCAGATGACTGAAAACCTTTTGGTTTTAGATACACATATTAGTTTACAACCTCAATTAGAATTTCCATATGAGGGAAGTTCATACTTTGGTAACCTACATAAAGAACACGGAGAAGATGAATCGCAGGACATCAAAGAAACACGAATTCTTGCGTCTTGGGATAATCCACATAGTTTTTGGTTTACACGACCATCGTTGGTAAACATACTAAACAAAACAGGATTTACATCCGTATACGAAGCGTTCACACCCGCACATAAAAATTATGGAAATGATGGGTTTGAACACGAGGACCGCTGTACTTTTGTGGCTGTGAAAGGTAATGAACAACATCTATTTACCTCACCATCCGCAAATGATACAAATGAATTTTTTGATGAATCACAACTCCAATATAAAATTAAATGAAGCCTCTATTTCAATTAGTGGATTATGTAGTTCCCATCGGAACAAAAAGTGTAAAAACTATTCAAGAAATTGAATTCTATAAGGAGCTTAATGAATATGTATATTATACAACGGATGGACTATCTTTTGGTGAAAATCAGTTAGAACCAATGGAACTCGTTTATAAAAGGGAATATGAAATGACTTGCGAATCTCAAATTGAAGAAATCTTAATGGAGTCTCACTCATATGGGTTTAGAACCGAAGTTATGCAAACTGCAAAAGAAATTATGAGTAGTAACCATAAAATTGATAGGTTAACCGCATATGAGTTAGCGTATAGAGAATGGGTTAAATAATTTATTTATGTATTGTTTTTATTATATCAAGAACGACCAAAACAAAGAACCACTTGGAAAGGTGGTATCTATATCACGACTCAAAGCAGCACAATCATTTGCTGAAAGAAAACAACTACCATTGAAGAATTTCTTAAAGTTGTTTTCAGTAGAAAAGAAAAACCCATTTTTATTATAAAACACAAGGCAATGCTTTTTGGAAGAGAACATATCACAAAAGAATCACTTGATATATTAAAAAACATCACTCAAGAAATTGATGGTGATATGTCTTACAACTATCCATTGGGTGATATTCAAAATAAAATTTTACATCATCACAATCACATACTTTACGACATTCGTAGTTTGTTGGGTAATGAAGAAAAAGTATATCTTGAATTAGGAACTTATGCAGGTGGTTCATCCGCATTGTTATCATCCCACCCATACCCAACCAAAGTATATGGAGTTGATATATGTGAAGTTTTTTATGGAGACGTAGTTTATGATACTGTGAATCGGTTTATAAAACCACATAACTCTTTTAAATTTTATGAGGGTAATTGTGAAGACCAAGACTTTATCCAAAAACTAAAATCAGAAATACCAAAGGTTGATATATTATACATTGACGCTGGTCATTGGTATTTTAATGTATTGCATGATTTTGAAAACTTTGTTGATTTTGTAAATCCGGGCGGTTATATTGTATTTGATGATTATGAAGATATTTGGTCATCAACCGGAGTTTGTTATGCTGTTGATTATTTAGTGGCTAACAAAATGAAAGATGGGTTTGAAATAGTAGGTTCATTGCCAAATATACAAAACGCAAGACCTGCAATTATGTTGAATTCAAATTTGTTTGTAGTAAAGAAATTATAATTCTTGTATAATTCAAATTTATTTTGTATATTTGTAAAATGATTAACCTAATATCACTATATTTGATTGTTGGATTCATCCATATGTTTTTGATTAATTTTATCACAAATAGAATTACAAAACTTGGTGGTAAGATTGAATACCCACACTCGGAACGAATTATGGTTATTTTAATATGGCCCATCCTTGGATTTATTTTTTGGTATAATTTTTTTAAAACTTTATTAGATAAAAAATGAAAGCAACATTAGAATTTAACTTGCCTGAAGAATCACACGAGTTCCAAATGGCAATTACTGGCGCAAAGATACATTCGGTATTATGGGAAATGGACCAGTGGTTGAGAGCACAATACAAGTATATGTCGGATAATGAGTATAGTGCGGACAAGTATGATACTTATGAAAAGTGTAGAGAACAACTCAATCAATTTATGCGAGACAATAGTGTAAGTTTTGACTGATGGATTTAGATACTGAACATCAAATAGAATTATTGGGTCTGATGAAACATTGGGTAGTTGCAACTCAAAATGATAAAACAAAGGACAATAACTATATGGTTGTTGGTAACGATTCATTTGAACAACAATCATTAGGAAACCCATACGAATTGGTAGAAATGATAGAGGACCTTCGTAGTTTGTTGTATGAAAAAGATTATAAAGGATTTGAGGCGTATATATCTCGCAAAGATAATGATGGTAGTCGTAAAGAATTTCGTTATTATTTAAATTTATTATTTGATGATATGATACGGCAAGTAAATATTCGTAATCAACGAAAGGATAGTAAATACAAAATGATGTATTTAACTTTTGTTGACTTTCTTGAAAAATTACCCAAAAAATAATTTGGATATATCATTCATATTTTGTATATTTATAAAACAAATTAAAACAAATGAAACCTGTATTTCAATTAGTGGATTATGTAGTTCCCATCGGAACAAAAAGTGTAAAAACTATTCAAGAAATTGAATTCTATAAGGAGCTTAATGAATATGTATATTATACAACGGATGGACTATCTTTTGGTGAAAATCAGTTAGAACCAATGGAACTCGTTTATAAAAGGGAATATGAAATGACTTGCGAATCTCAAATTGAAGAAATCTTAATGGAGTCTCACTCATATGGGTTTAGAACCGAAGTTATGCAAACTGCAAAAGAAATTATGAGTAGTAACCATAAAATTGATAGGTTAACCGCATACGAGTTAGCGTATAGAGAATGGGTTAAATAATTTAACAGTCATTTTTGGTAGAAACCATATCACAAAAAAATCTTTAGATAAATTAAAATACATTACCAATGAAAACTTTTATTGAAATCGGCTCATCCTATTGGGACACTTTAAATTATTTATCAGATTATGGTTGGCGTGGTGTTATTGTAGAACCTATAAAAAATTATATAGATAAAATTGAACAAAAACAAAATATATTTTATCTAAATTTCGCAATAGATACACAACGTGGTCATCGTGATATATGGTTAGTTACAAATGAATTAATAGATAGTGGTGACCTTGATTATACGGGTATGTCATCTTTTTATAAAGATGTTCACGTTGGAACACCAATTGGTAATGAATTTAAGTCACATATTCACGATAGGTCACTAAAAATTAATACACTTGTATATCAAGATATTATAGATATGTGTAATATTTCACAAGTTGATTATTTAAAAATTGATACTGAAGGCCATGATTGGGAAATATTAAAACAAGTTCACATGGTAGGACCACTACGACCTTCGGTTATTAAAGTAGAACATAAACATTCTCAAAAACATGATTTGATGAGACAATATTTATCATCAAATGGATATCAATGTGAATCTTTTAATTGGGATATTATGGCTATTGATATATTATGATGTCTGAAATAGAATATAGTTTATCAAGCCAATGGGATGAGCCCTGGTGTATGGAACGCTGGGAAATTATAAATCACATTATTAAAAAATATGATTTTGAACGATATTTGGAAATTGGAATATCAAATCCAAGATGGTGTTATAATATGGTTTCATGTAGAGACAAGGATGGTGTAGACCCTGGTTATGAGTTTGAAAATAATGTAGCAAATTACAAAATGACTTCTGATGAGTTTTTTGAATTAATTGCGGAAGACAAACAATGGGATGTTATTTTTATTGATGGTCTACACCTAGCACATCAAGTTATTAAGGATATAAATAATTCATTAAAACATTTATCGCCCAATGGATTTTTAGTTATACACGATTGTAATCCATTAAACGTATGGAGGCAGCGAGAAAATTATATGATAGATAATAGATATTATCCATGGAATGGTACTACTTGGAAAGCCTTTTATCATTTAAGAACGACTCGTTTGGATTTAAGTATGTGTACTATAAATACGGATTCGGGTGTTGGTATTGTTCGTAGAGGTAAGCAAGAATTGGTGTATGATAACAATCCATTTTATGATTATAATATATTTGATTTTAATCGTAAACACCATTTAAATTTAATTGAATGTTCTGAATTTTCCGAATGGTTAACTAAAACTGATAATATAGAATGACTGAACAAGAACTCCATAAACTATTAGAAATTCAATACCTTAAAGGTAGATTGGATGAACTACACAAAGCGTTTCCAACTATTATTGATTTACACCGTTCACGAAAGTTGGATGCTCGTATTCAAAAGTATTATGATAAACTAAAACAAACTGATGAGATTGCATATCACTTGTATTTGGTAGAAAGACATAATCAACAAATGTCCAAAGAGAAATCTAAAAAACATATGAAAGAGTTATTGGAGTCAATCATCCCACAATTGGGTGATATGGAACTTATAAATAAAATTAAAAAACAAATTGAAACTTATATCTAAATAAGTTTGGCAATACCAAGTTTATTTTATATATTTGTATCACAAAATGCCGATGTGGTGAAATAGGTAGACACAAGGGACTTAAAATCCCTCGCTCAGTAATGAGTGTGCCGGTTCGAGTCCGGCCATCGGTACACGGAAACCCACATACAGTTCTTTGATTTATTGGTTTTTAAAAAATGCCCCGATAGCTCAGCTGAATAGAGCAACGCACTTCTAATGCGTAGGCCGCAGGTTTGAATCCTGCTCGGGGTACTCCCAGGCGTGCACAATCAACACCAAGGTTATCGGTGTCCTTTAACAACGAGTTAGGGAAGTAGCGCAGGTGGTAGCGCATCTGGTTTGGGACCAGAGGGTCGCAGGTTCGAGTCCTGTCTTCCCTACATCGGTTATTTGAATTAGCACTAGGAAAATAACAATCATCGGAGAAAGCTAATCTCACGGATGGTCCTGCAGGTTGAAAAATAAAAGTCCTGCCAGGTAGAGTAGGTAATCCACGTTTTCGGATAAGCTCTACCAATTATTGGAAGATGGGTGAGTGGTTAAAACCGGCAGACTGTAAATCTGCTCCCTTACGGGTACGGCAGTTCAAATCTGTCTCTTCCAACTAAATAATACGGTCCGTTAGTCTATCGGTTAGGACATATCCCTTTCACGGATAAAAGGCGGGTTCGATTCCCGCACGGACTACAAGTATTAAATTTGTGTTATATACTTATTCACACAATAAAGGAGGTTTGGCAGAGTTGGTCTATTGCGGCAGTCTTGAAAACTGTTGAACTGAAAGGTTCCGTAGGTTCAAATCCTACAGCCTCCGCTAAAAAAAGATTTGGCAATGTGAAATTTATTTCGTATATTTGTCAAACAATTGCGGAAGAAGACTTAAAAGAAAGTCGCTTATCATCCAGATAAGAGGAGTTGGGGCAGTACCAACCTTCCGCTCAAACAAGGAAATGTTCTTTGTCGTTTTTATGTTTAATAATTTAATCTAAAGTTTTACTATGAGAAAAATGATTGCAATGTTCGTTATCGCAGCTTCAGTTGCTGCCTGTAGCGAATCTACCGAAGAGGTAGTAGTTGAAGGAACATCTGTTGATACAACAGCCGTTCTTGATTCTACAAATTCTCAAGAATTGGAAGATGCTGCTTATGAAGTGGAAGCATCCGCTGAATAATATAAAGAGCTGAGTCTAGCCGATTGGGTTTTGGTGTTTGAACCCTAATCAATCACCACAAGCCTCCATAGCTCAGTTGGTAGAGCTACTGATTTGTAATCAGTAGGTCGCTGGTTCAAGTCCGGCTGGAGGCTCAAGGGTATGAATTGAAGACAGTAATAAAACCGACTGCAGTGAATTTAATTCGAGTGTTACCGGACATTCATACCCAATAATGCGGAGGAGGAGTTTAAAGAAACTCACTCATCAACCAGATGAGAGATGGTGGGGCAGAACCACCTCTCCGCTCAATAAGCGAAAGTAGCTCAGTTGGTAGAGCATCACCTTGCCAAGGTGAGGGTCGGGAGTTCAAATCTCCTCTTTCGCTCAAGTAGACCTTCAAAAGGGCCTTTCCGTGTTACACGGCTTGTTGGGCCCGGGTCTACGACTTATAATCGCGGGATGGTAGCAGTTGGTAGCTCGCAAGGCTCATAACCTTGAGGTCGGGGGTTCGAGTCCCTCTCCCGCAACAAGTGATGTCGTTCACTTAAAAAAGGAAAAAACATGGAAACAATTCTTGCATTTGTTTGGGGTATGATTACGGTTGTCTATACATTGATGGCTGTGGTTGTGTTTCAGATGAGAAAATCAGTAAAAGAGTTAGAATCTCAAATTAGGGATACTAACGAAACACTTCAAGATGTCTACAAACAACTTGAAGAAAAGGAAGCTTCGTTGATTAGATATAACGATGAATTAGATTATAATGCTAAAACGCAAATGAATTCATTCATTCATAATAATGAAAGTAATATGAATGAACTTTATCGTTATATTGATTCACGCTTTGATAAGTTTGAAAACAAAGTAATAAACAAAAAAGAAATTTTAAAAGGATAATTTAATAATTATTAACCGAACGACATCACTTATTTTGCCCTATCGTCTAATTGGCAGGACATCTGATTTTGGTTCAGCGAATCGAGGTTCAAATCCTTGTGGGGCAACAACTATTAAAGGAGTTATATGAAGAACTTATTAAATTGGTTTAAATTTTTATTACCTCAAAAGAAATTCAATCCATCTATCATTGAGGGTTATGGATTAGTTTTTGAACATACTGAATATAAAAAACATAGATTATCTGGCTATACTGAATGGAAGGTAGACCACATCCTTTTAAAATCCAATAAAGAATACAAATACGGATATTTTGAAATCCAAACCGATGGTGATGTTATTTTATCATCCGATAGAATTTATCCATTAAAAATTTCTTTAAATAATAATGGTTGGTTTTTCTTTTCAACCTTGGAATCTGAATTTAAAAAGATTTGGAAACATACTAACAAAAACAAATCCATTAAATATGGGTTGTTATGGACTCCAAGCCGAATCATCGTTTTTATAAACGACACTATGTTATACGACACATCGGATATTGATGTTGTTAAATATTTTATTGAACCTATGAAGGTAATCACATCCAAAGAATGTGAATATATAAAAATATATCAAAAAAAATGATATTTTGACTAAAAATAATTAAAAGAGGGCTTGTGTAAGTCCTCTTTTTTTATTATCTTTACATCGTAATAATTATTGATATGGGTAAGACATATAAAAGCAAATTAAAATTCAATGGTGATTGGACTCTTGGTGAGGCAGCACACCATATTGGTAAGAAGACCACTACCAAAACACATGATTCAGAGCGAAGTTATACTCGTAAAGACAAATCGTGGAAGCGTGAGATTTAACAATTTCTTAACATTGAACGCTTGTATAGACAAATAATTGTCGTATCTTTGTTCTGTAATCATTAATACCCTATGGCTAAATTAAAATCTTCTTACTCTTCATTCTGGCTTGACAAATCTTTGTTCCTTGATGAGAACACTACCTATGTCACCGATGTAGAACGAAAGTCTTCTGACCTTATGAAGTTGGTATCCTACAAACGTGCGGTATCCAACTTCGTTAACATTGTAACTGGTATGCCGATTAAGGTGACCTTTGATGAACGAGGTTCTGATTCTTACACCGATGGCACCGAGGTAGTTATTTCCGCTAAAATGGATGACACCGAATTTGACCCTACTGTTGGTCTAGCGCTTCACGAGGGTTCTCACATCAAACTTACTGACTTTGAAACTCTTCGTAAGATGACTCGTGATAACTTTCTTCCATCTACTATTGATGTAAACTATCTTCGTGAAAAGATGGGTCTTGAACTTGAATCAAGTGTTTCATCCGCTATTTACGACCAACTAAAAGACCTACTTAATGTGGTTGAAGACCGCCGGATTGATAATTTTATCTTCCGTACCGCGCCGGGCTATCGTGGTTATTACGAGTCAATGTATGATAAATACTTCAACGCCAAGATTATTGACAAAGGTCTTCAATCTTCCGAGTATCGTGATGAGAATTGGGACTCTTACATTTTCCGAATCGTAAACATCACCAACCCAAATCGTGACCTTGACGCTTTGAAGGGTCTTCGTGAGATTTGGAACATCCTTGACCTTAAAAACATTGGTCGTTTGAAAACTACTTGGGACGCTCTTGAGGTTGCAGGTGCTGTGTTTATGGTTTACTTTAAAAATTACATTGAGGCTAAAGAACAAGGTCAAGGTGGTGATAGTAATGAGTCCGAACCAAAGGAACACGAAATGAATGGTTCCGCTGATATGAGTGGTGATACGGATGACCAATCATCAGAAGGTGGTATGTCTTCTAATATGGATATGGGTGGTGAACCAACTGATGGTGGTGATAGTGAATTAGAACAACTCACCCCATCTCAAATTGAACAACTCAAACGGGCTATTGAAAAACAAAAAAAGTTCCAAGAGGGTGAGGTCGCCAAAAAGAAAATTGGTAAGAGTGAAAAGCGTAAGGTTGAAGCTCTTGACCGGGCTGATATTGAGGTTGAGGTCACAGGTAAAGACATTACTCGTAAGTGGAATAGTTCAGCCAATGGTGGAACCCAAACCTATGTGATTCGTAACTTTACCAAAGAGTTGGTTTCTACCAATCAGTTTCCAATCCTTACGGATGCTGAGTATCGGACAAGTAAATATTTAGAAAACATTCAACGAGGTATTCAGTTGGGTATTCTTTTGGGTAAAAAACTTAAAACTCGTAATGAAGAACGCTCTTTGATTACTCCTCGTATGAAGAGTGGTAAATTGAGTGCTCGTATGATTCACGAAATTGGATTTGGTAACTTTGATATCTTTGAAAGAACAATGGTGAACAAATCCAAGCCCGCTGTAATTCACATTACTATTGACGCGAGTGGTTCTATGGGTGGTGATAAATGGAACAACACCCAAGTTGCAGCGGTCGCTATTGCTAAGGCGGCTTCAATGACTCAAAACATTGATGTGGTAATTTCTTACCGAAGCACCATGGGTTACGGTAATGATTATGTTCCATTCATCTTGGTGGCTTATGATAGTCGTAAAGACAAGTTCTCTAAAATTCAGAACTTATTTCACCACATCACCGCAAACGGAACCACTCCTGAAGGTTTGTGTTTTGAGGCTGTGATGAAGGACATTATCGGATACGCTAAAGGTAGTGACGCTTACTTTATCAACTTTTCTGATGGATGTCCGACATTCTCAAACAACGACATCTACTACGAAGGTGAGGATGCTTACAATCACACAGCTGCTCAAGTTAAGAAAATCCGCCAAGCCGGAATCAATGTCCTTTCTTACTTCATCACCGAGGGTTATTATGGGACTGACGCCAGAGCGTTCAAAACGATGTATGGTAATGATGCTCAGTTTATCAATGTAACCGAATTAACTCCGCTTGCTAAATCACTCAACTCAAAGTTTGAGGCAAATTTAACAATTTAATAACATTAGACGCTTGTGTAATCCGAATAATTTCGTATCTTTGTTAAGTAATCAATTAATCACTTTTTTATGAAAAACCAACGCTTTGTTTATGGTTCAATTGTTGAGAAAAACGGAATCCTCCTTTTCTCTGATGTAGATGGTAAGTTTTATAACTTGCCAGAGTTAAATGAAAAGGGAAGTCCCCTTTACAAACGAGCCCGAGCGGCTGCTAACGCCCCCGGCAAATGGGCTTTTAAAGTTCGTGTTGTCGGAACATTGAAAAGTGGTTCTTTAGGATTCACTCGTGTTGGAGTTGAGATGCTCGCAGGGGCTGAACCCGTGACCAACTTTGATAAACCAAATGGTGGTCTTGACTCTTATCTTTACAACTCTAACCCTATCGCTGAACCTATGATAACAAGTGTTCCTGAAGATGTCCTTAACTTTATTCACAATGAGGCTGAGGGTCTAAAACCCAAGATGTTGTTTATGAACTCACTCAAGTGGAAATACTTGGTTCGTAATATCATTCGTGGTAAAAACATTATGATGACTGGTCCTGCCGGTTGTGGTAAGACTATGGCTGCTAAGGCGGCTGCTAATTCGCTTGAAGGTTACAACACCTTTATTATTAACTTGGGTGCTACTCAAGACCCACGAACTACCTTGATTGGTAATACTCAATTTGATACCACAAAAGGTACGGTGTTTAACTCATCACCTTTTATCAAGGCGATTCAGACTCCCAACACGGTGGTTGTGTTGGATGAGATTACTCGTGCTCATCCAGAGGCTTGGAACATCTTGATGACAGTACTTGACCAAGGTCAACGATACATTCGCTTAGATGAAGCCGCTGACGCTCCTGTGGTTCGTGTTGCTGATGGTGTGTCCTTTATCGCTTCCGCTAACATTGGTAACGAATACACCGCTACACGAATGCTTGACCGGGCAATCCTTGACCGATTCACCATCATTGAGATGGATACCTTGACCAAAGAAGAAGAGACCCAATTGCTTCAGATGATGTATCCTTCGGTTGAGGCTGAGTTGATTGAAAGTGTTGCTGACATTACTTCAATGACTCGTAATGAGGTCAAAAGTGATTCTCCCAAACTTACCAACTCACTATCTACACGGGCTGCTGTGGAGATTGGTTCACTCCTCTATGATGGATTCTCACTTGAAGAGGCTGCTGAAATTACCATCTACCCATTCTTTGAAGAAGCCGGTGGTGCTCAGTCTGAACGAGTCTACATCAAGCAGTTCGTTCAAAAGTTCATCAAGACCACATCTACCGAAGACATCTTCAATGTGAATGCTGATATGGAAACTTACGACTACTCTAACCCTTTTTAATTCAATATGGGATACAACAAATTTCAATGGTGGATGAATGGTCAAAAGCGTAAAAAACCTTTGGGTAAAAACGCACCATTATTAGACAAAATTAAAAATGGAGATTTTGACTATTCACCACTATTTGATGCTTCAAAAAAATGTCGGCAAGATTCTGAACTCGCATATGAGTTGGCTTATAAAAACTACATCGGAAACGATGAGCTAAACCGAATTCGTGCGGCTGAAGATAGTGCTCGGATGACACGAGTTCGGGCTTTAAAGCTTCTTGATTCCGCTGACAAGGATGAACACACACGGTTGGTTGATTTGAAAGTGGCTTTAAAAAATCAATTTAAAGTTGACCTTTGGGACAAAATGATGGAAGAAAAACCTATGTCGTTAGTTGAATTATATAAATGGTATGAAAAACAAGTTTGTAAAGTTAAGTGATAGTGAGGTAGAAAAACTCAACGATGATGAGTTGATGACCTACCTTGATAAACTATCAAAACATCTGATGAAAGGTGCTGCTCCCTTGCCCGGCTATTACCTAAAACGATTTGCGTATATGGATGCTGACCAAAGAGGGGTTGAAGTTACCAGTAAACAACACGATGAATTAAATAAACTATCAATTAAATATCGTAAAGAAGCAAATGAAAAAATTATCCAAAAAATTCAACAAGATGGGGTTTAATAAAATGTATGTTCCAAGTGTTAACATCGTATCCGCTGAGGTTTATGATTATGGTGTTGACTGGGTTGTTCAAAAATACGGAAAAGCTGACGCTCTGATGGGTGACTCTGAATCCATTAATTATATTAACCGACTTATTCAGATGAAGAATGAAAATGAGTTATGATAGTAACGATGATTTTAACGAACTCTATGAGAATGTTAAAAACTATATGTATGAGGAAAACTTTTTTGAGTCGGCTCACATTGAATACGAAGGTCGTTTTTTAGACATTGTAAAGCATCTTCTTATGATAGCGAATGATGATGACTTATTATCAGAATTGTTGCTTAAAGCTATTAAAATATATCGTGACATTGAAATCAATGATGCGATTGAATCCCTTTCCGAAAATGGTCTTATTCGGATGGTTGTAGATGAGAATGGAAAACTCGGATACGAAATAAATTTTAAAGACTAATTATTAAACAACTAACACTAATTTTTTTATTTATGAGTTACTATGTAGTAAAGGTTAAAGTTAACCAAGAAGATGCAAAAGGTCGAATCAAGAAGTTGACTGAACAATATATGGTTCATGCCGTATCGGTGACTGATGCAGAAGCCAAGGTTGTTGCCGATTTTGAGGGTTCCAATTTGGAGTTTGAAGTATCATCGGTAATTGAAACAAAAATCATTAAGGTAATTGAATGAACCCAATGATAGGTGAAAAAGTAATCGCGGAGATAAATGGTGTCCATAAAGTGGGCACCATTGTCTCTAAAACAAAAATAAAACGAGGTAATACCTACGCATTGAAATTAGAAGATGGAAAGCTAATTGAGGTATGTTCCATTAACAAAGAATTGTCTCCGTATTGTCACATAAAACGAGGGCTTACAAAGTCATTAAATAAAATAGAAAATGATAACTCCGGAGAAAAAGAAGTTTCAAACTCTTAAACGAAAAGTTTTAAAAGCATTTCCAAATGCAAAAACTCATATAACCAAAGATGGGTTGTATTGTGTATCAGATGGTGAAGGTGGGATTGTAGGTTCTGAACTTTTAATACCATCACAACCAAATGTTATGAAAGCTTGGCATTGGGCGGCTGAATCGGTAAGAATAAGCCAAAATATTGAAAGAACTTCACCAACTCGTATGAGTTTAGATTCATTTGAGAAAAAATTTGAAAGAATTTCTAACAGAAACAAAAGATATTAACTTTAAACAAACTATTTATATTCGTTAACTATAAATTTTTTGTTATGAAAAAATACAACCAACCCCAGCGAAATGGTTCACTAAATCATTCGTATGGTGTTTCTGACTCCGAAGAAGGTAGATTAAACAAATCCTTCGGAGAAAAATTCTCATCTATTGATTTTGAATTTGATTTAGAAGAATCAGATTACCCCATTAAGAACTCAACTCAAATTGGCGCTCTTGTGGTGGGTGATTACCGAATCCCTTTATCGCTTGGTGAAATGGATAGAATTATCCGCACATTAGAAGATACATTAACCACTGTAAATATGAAGGGAAGGTTGGGTGTGTTTTAGATACTTATAATAAAGGTATGACAATGGAAGATAACTCTTGGGATGAAGCAGAATACAACTTCTTTTCTAGCTTATCAAGCGAAGATAAGTTGTATTACATATATGATGTTATTACAAATGAGTATGTTGAATTTGAAGACACATATACACCATCCATTGAAATTACAATTACCGACACCCACCTTATTATAACTTGCGATAACCCAGAGGTATCAAAAAAGTTTGTATCTTCGTTTGTTATGGATGGTATGATATTACATTTCCAAGAACAAAAAAACAACGTAATCTTTTATAAGATAGTAGGTAATACTGAAAATATGTCAGTTAACTGACAAAGTGTAATATAATACACAATTGGTATGTATTTTGTCCCTTTTATAACACATTAACACTTAAAAGGGTAATACAATACACTTTAACTTAAAAAACAAAATGAGCAAAATAATTGGAATTGATTTAGGAACTACCAACTCGTGTATTTCCGTAATTGAAGGTGGTGAATCCGTAGTAATTGTAAATGGTGAAGGAGCCAGAACAACACCATCGGTAATTTCCTTTGATAAAGGTGAGGTAAAGATTGGAGCAGCCGCTAAACGAGTTGCAGTAACCAATCCTAAAAATACTTTATATTCAGTAAAGCGTTTTATTGGTAAACGATATTCTGAATTAAACAAAGACCATCTTAATGTTGGATACGAAGTAAAGAAAGGTTCTAACGATACTATTATCATTCATGCAAATGGAAGAGATTATGTTCCACAAGAAATTTCGGCTATGGTTCTTCAAAACATTCGTAAGTCTGCAGAAGCATACCTTGGTGAAAGTGTTCGTAAGGCGGTAATCACAGTTCCTGCGTATTTCAATGATTCCCAAAGGCAGGCTACTAAAGAAGCCGGTGAGATTGCTGGATTAGAAGTATTACGGATTATCAATGAACCAACTGCTGCAGCACTCGCGTATGGTTTAAATAAAAAAGATACTGATATGAAAATAGCAGTATTTGATTTAGGTGGTGGAACCTTTGATGTATCAATCCTTGAATTGGGTGATGGTGTATTTGAAGTTTTATCTACAAATGGTGATACTCAACTTGGTGGTGATAACTTTGATGAAATAATTGTAGAACATATTGTATCTATGATTAAAACCACCAAAGGTGTAGATTTGTCAAGTGACGCAATGGCTATGCAGAGAATCCGTGAGGCTGCTGAAAAAGCTAAAATTGAATTGTCATCTGCAACATCAACTGCAATTAACCTACCATATGTTTCAGTAGGTCAAGACGGTCCTATTCACTTTGAAACGAATATATCTCAATCGGATTTTAATCGTTTAACATCATCACTTGTAGACCGATGTATGAAACCCTGTCAACAAGCCGTTAAGGATGCTGCTGTTTCATTGAGTGATATTGATGAAGTTATTCTTGTAGGTGGTTCTACTCGTATCCCAGCCGTTCAAGAAGCCGTTGAAAAGTTCTTTGGTAAAAAACCAAGTAAGGGTGTAAATCCAGATGAGGTTGTTGCTGTTGGAGCTGCTATTCAAGGTGGTGTTCTTGGTGGTGATGTTAAAGATGTTCTTCTTTTAGATGTGACTCCATTAAGTTTGGGTATTGAAACCCTTGGTGGTGTATTCACTGCTATTATTGATGCTAACACAACAATCCCAGTAAAGAAATCACAAACATTCTCAACGGTATCGGATAATCAACAAGTTTTAGAGGTTCACGTTTTACAAGGTGAACGACCTATGGCTAAAGATAATAGACCATTGGGTAGATTCCATTTGGAAGGTATTCCAATGGCTCCAAGGGGAGTCCCTCAAGTTGAGGTTACGTTTGATATTGACGCAAATGGTATTTTGAGTGTTTCTGCAAAAGATTTAGGAACTAAAAAAGAACAACGAGTACGGATTGAATCTTCAACAGGATTATCCAAGGATGAAATCCAACGTATGAGGGATGAAGCGGAATCAAATCGTGAAGAGGATTTAAAACGACAAGAAGCGGTTACACTTGTAAATGCTGCTGATGGTTATTTATTCTCCAGCGAAAAACAAATACAAGAATTGAGTGATAAAATTCAATCGGATGAAAAAGAGGAATTGGAAAGTCTTATGAGGGATTTGAAATCCGCAGTTGATAGTAAAGATATAGAGTTAGTCAAAGATAATAAAACAAAATTAGAATCTGCGTGGTCAAAAGTCACAACACGAATGTATCAGAATCCACCAACCCAAACGGATAGTGGTACACAAGACATAGAGTTTGAAGAAGTTACGAACTCGTAATGATTTAACAATTTCTTAACAAAGGGGGCTTGTATAAGTCCCCTTTTTTTATTATCTTTATGTATAAAGAATAAACTATGACAAATTTAGGTTACTGTTGTATCAATATGACTCTTGGTAAGGATAAGATTACTACCAACCGGTCTATGATTAAAAAAACATTTATCAAGGAGGGTATTAATCGGTCATCTGACCTTGCTGTTCAAAACGCAAAAGACTTGGTAGAGATTATCAAATGGAATCACAAGAATGGGTTTAAACTATTTCGTATGACCTCTGACCTTGTTCCTTGGGCTAGTGAGTTTAGATTACACCAAATGCCGGACTACGAAAAATTTTCCAATGTCCTCAAAGGCGCAGGTACGCTTGCCAAGACCTACGGACAGCGTATAACATCACATCCCGGTCCATTTAATGTATTGGTCTCTCCCAACGAGAAAGTTGTTAAGAACACGATTAAAGACCTTTCTATACACGGAGAACACTTTGACCTTATGGGATTGGAACGAACCCCATACAACCTTATTAACATCCATTGTAATGGTGTTTATGGTGATAAACAATCTGCTATGGATAGGTTTTGTAAAAACTTTGAGTTGTTGCCAGAATCAGTTCAGACACGACTGACTGTTGAGAACGATGACAAGGGAAGTATGTATTCAGTCAAGGACCTTATGTATATTCACACTCGTGTCGGAATTCCAATTGTTTTTGATTATCACCACCACACTTTTAATACCGGCGGTCTGACTCAACAAGAAGCCCTTGAACTTGCAATGTCTACTTGGGGTGATGTTAAACCACTTGTCCATTATTCAGAGTCAAGAACATTAGAAGACCCTACCTCTAAACCACAAGCACACTCTGACTACATCTATTCAGAGATTAATACCTATGGTCATAACCTTGATATTGACATTGAAGCCAAGATGAAAGAACTGACTGTATTGGATTATATTTCCAAATTTGGTCAACACTCAATGGGGCATAGTATGGGGAAAGCTTAATATAAATTATTATTATTCAAGCACTTTGATATTTATTAACCACAGGGTGCTTAAGCACTTAAGCTTCAAGCGACTTAATAAGTGATTATAAGTATCGCTCCTGGAGTTAATAAAAATAGGTTTTAGGAAAATATGAAAAAATTTTTAAATAGAAAGAACGGATTTATTTTATTGATGATTATCAGCACTTTTGCTCTTGCGGGGTCTGCTGCATATTATTCAGTATTTGGATTAAGTTCTCTTTTTGCTGGAGCTAGAACCGAGGTTATTATAATGGCTGGGGCTTTGGAATTTTCTAAACTAATTCTTGCATCATACCTACATAACCATTGGAGTAAAGCCGGTTGGATGAAATGGTATCTAACTTTTGCAGTTGGTATTCTTATGGTAATTACATCCATAGGTATTTATGGATTTTTAACCTCAGCGTATCAGTCTACTGCTGATAAGTTAGGTGTGACTGATAAAATGGTAGAAGTAGTTGAATTGAAAAAGGGAAGATTTCAAGAACAATTAACTTACTATAATGATGAAAAAATAAAATTAAATGAATCTATCAACGGACTTCGTGGTGGGTTGGCTAACAATACTCAATCTCGTGTTGATAGAAATGGTAATGTTATTACAACAACATCATCCTCGCAAAGAAACGCTTTGGAATCGCAATTAAAAAGTGCGGTAAACCAAAGAGAATCTATCTCAAAAAAGATTGAAGTGTTAACTGATTCTATTACAAAATTAGAATTGAATGTATTGGATTTACAAACCAATAATGAAGTAGCGGCAGAAGTGGGTCCACTTCGCTATATGTCTGAAATTACAGGCAAACCTATGAATATAATCGTAAATTGGTTTACCCTTTTGATTGTATTTGTATTTGACCCTTTAGCCATTTCAATGGTTATTGCTTTAAATAAATTAACTAACAAAGAAAATGAAAATGGACACGAACTTTATTCTATCAACCATAGCGGTGATAATAACAATAGCAACGATGGGATTCCTATTAGCGACACCAATAATGAAGAGGTATTACAATCAAACTCTTCAAACGGAGAACCAGCTGAAACAAACGGAAAGTCAATTGAGTCAGAAGATAACCCAATTGAAGAACAAATTAAAAAAGAAAAAAAAGAAGTAGTATTTGTTCCAACGGATGAAGATATAGCAAAGGAATTATATAATGAGAAAATTGAATCTAAAAAATTATCTACACCAACTCACACATATAAAATAACTGGAGCTGATAGATATAATCGTAATAAATAAATTTGGATAATTCAATTATTTTTCGTATATTTGTATTAATATAAATTATTAAATCTATGGATGAACTATATACAACAACTTTAGGCAATACCGTTAAAATTGCTTATGAAGAAACAAATAACGATGGAACTGATGTTGACAATCATCGTAAATATTATCGTGAGTTTGACTATGGTATTGACACCGAAAATAATATAATCTTTATTCAAGATGAAATCCAAAGTGGTCTTACCTTTGATATTGTATCCAAAGTAAGATTATTGAAAAAAATTAATGGTAATGTTGACACGGTAAATATTCTATTAAATTCTGGTGGTGGTGATGTTATTGAAACCCTTGCGTTTATTGATTATATGAAATCACAAAAAGACCAAATGAAATTTAACATTATTGTTCGTGGTATGGCTATGTCCGCTGCTGCTCTTCTTTTGGCTAATGGAACCGGAACTCGTGCTGCAAGTAAACACTCCAAGATTATGGTTCACCAATTGTCTACTATCGTAGTTGGTAAGTTGAGTGATGTTAAATCAAACGCAAAGTTTAGTGAAGAGTTGGAAACTGAATGTAATCAGTTGATGGCTGAAAGCACTAAAATGGATAAAGACTATTGGCAGAACATTCAAAGTTCCGACTACTTTATGTCGGCTGAAAAAGCTTTGGAATTGGGAATTATTGATGTAATTATTTAAACTATGGTAAATTTTTTCACGGCGGAAGAGCTTGTAGAAAACTACGAAAAATTTCGTAAACTAATCAACCAAACCTTTACAGGCGAAAGGTTGGATGCTCTTAACAAGATGTATGACCATTTTGAAGAGCGTATGATTTATACCCCAGCCTCATCGGTTGAACATTTTCATAATGCTTTTCCAGGAGGATATGTAGACCACGTTCTTCGTGTGACTCGTAATGCTTTGAAGGTATATGATTTGTATACTGAATTGGGTATGGGTATGAATGATTACACCCGTGAAAATCTAATCTTTACAGCGCTTCACCACGACTTGGGTAAGTTGGGAACTCCATTGGAAGACCTATACATTAAGAACGATTCAGAGTGGCATGTAAAAAACCAAGGTAAAATTTACAAATACAATCCTAATATTCATTGGATGTCTTTAAATGATAGAACCTTTTATAATCTAAATTACTTTGGTATTAGATGCACCGAAGAAGAGTGGATTGGTATTAAACTTACGGATGGGTTGTATGATGAAAACAACAAAGAGTATTTTATCAAGTTTGATAAAGACCAAGCAATCAAAACATCAATACCATTTATAATGCATACTGCTGACTTGTTTGCCGCACGATTTGAAAACGAAAGATGGATTAAAGAAATGCAACCACAAAAATCAACTCGTAATATAACTAATGGTAGACCCAAAAAGTCGGACCTTGGAAACGCATTTACAAATGGTGGGTTTGGAACTGTGAATGTATTTGACGCTTTTAAAGATGTAATTGAGGATTAATATGATTTGGATTATTTTAATTTTATTATTAGTTTCATCAGCACTTGGATATGCTGTTTGGAACTTGTTAAAAAAGTATGAAGCTCTTGAAGCTGAATTTGAGGACTTGGGTAGTAATTACGAACAAGCTGAAGTTTTACTTTCGGAAATGGCTGGTCACATTGATAGTGCTATTTCTCGTATGAAAGACATTGATAAACTTGGTTCATTTGAAGCCAATGATGAAACGGGTTATGTGTTCAAAGAACTTTATGAAATTGTAGAACAATTGGAAGTATATTATAATGGCGAGAAAAGCAAAGAGTAAAAGATACTTCACCCAAATTACGGAGATGGCTATTAACGCCTACAACCGAAGTGATGACCAACGACTAAAAAATAAAATTTATAATAGATTTATTCACTATCCGTTTGATAAACTTGTAGAGAATGTAATTCACACTTATAAGACATATTATTTTAATATTCCGTATGAAGATGTAAAGATGAATGTGGTTGCGTTTCTAAATGAAAAGATTCACAAGTTTAATGGAGATAATGGCAGGGCGTTCTCTTACTTTACGGTAATTGCAAGAAACTATCTATTCAACGAGAACAATCAGAACTACGCACGAATGAAGGCTCATACCGATGTTGATTCTATTGATAATGAGCGTGATGTGGTAAATGAAACTTATATTGCACAAAACTTGGAGTTTCAATCTGACTTTATGGATTTCTTTGGAGATTATATGGATTTTCATATGAAGCGTTTATTTCCAAAAGAAAGAGACCAAAAAATTGCAGACTCTTTGAATGAGTTATTTAAACACCGAGATAATCTTTATTCCTACAACAAAAAGGCATTATACATACTTATTAGAGAAAGAACAGGAGTATCAACCCAATATATCACAAAGATTGTTGGTAAATACAAAGTTATTTACACGGAATTATATTCTGACTACAGTAAGGGAACCATAAAAAACTTAAACCATCGTATAGAGGAATTCAATGCATAAAGATGATGAAATCTTTAAGGGTAAAACTTTTTCGGATTTGATGTCTGACATCTATAATAATTCAAAAAAGAAAGACCGACAAATTAAATTGCTAATCGCCCAACTTGAACCTATGGTAAAGAGTGTGGGCGATGCTGCTGCGGTAGTTCCCCTAATCAAAGAGTATTTAGATGTATCCGTTAAAAATGATGATGCCCTAATTAAACTTGCAGCAATTGTTCAACGAATGTTAAAAAATGAATCTGATGGTGAGGGTGGTTTATTACTTTCAGAGGATGAAAAAAAACAACTTATACAAGCTATGGAAGAAGTTGAAAAAGACCTTCCAAAAGATGATGAGGGAGATTTGTGATATTTGGTACGGTAGAAAATATAGTATTAGATGATAAAGACTCTGAAAAGTTATACAAAATCTTTGTAGCAACTACCACGGGTCTCACAGGTAATACAATTGAAGCATATCCACTTGATATGACTTCTAAAAAGATTCCTGTTATTGGTGAACAAGTAATGGTGGTGTTGGGTTCTAATGCTGATGCAAATTCACAAAAAAGGTCATCAACGAGAAATTATTATATTTCAACGGTTGGTATTCAGTCAAACATAAATCATAACGCATTACCAAAACTTAATAGTAAATCATCCGTAGGGCTTGGTAATATAGATGGTGCTTTTGCTGGTGTTTCAGCCCAATCATCAGTTGATTCTCCACATGATTTTGGAAACGGATTTGTTGAACTAAAAAACCTATCTCAATTACAACCATATCTTGGTGATGTTATTTTTGAAGGTAGATTTGGCCAATCAATTCGTTTTGGATACACTCCACGAAATACAAAAAGAACTAATAGTTTGGTAAGTGGTGCTACGATAGAACCAAGTTGGACATCACCACGACCTGAAGCCCCAATCACAATTATTAGAAATGGCGTTGGGTTTTCTCGTGGATATAACAAGTTTATAGTTGAAGATATAAATCGTGATGATTCATCATTATATCTTACATCACAACAAAAGCTTCAAATTAAAACAAGACCATTTTCAATTGGAGTAGTTCCAAGTGGAATTTATCAAAACCCACAAGCGGTATTAAACTCTGACCGAGTTTTAATTAACTCAAAAAAAGATAGCGTTCTTATTAGTGGTGAAAAAGGAGTTTATGTTTCTACTCCAAGTTGGAAAGCTGATATGGATAAAATGTTTACTCAACTTGCAAATTTAGAAGCGCAGGTCACCGCTTTAAATAATGCTTTACTAACTCATGCAGCTGCTTTATCGGCACTTAATTCGGTAGGTCCAGTTGCCCGTGTTGTAGCAATCCCCACCTTGGGAGTTCCATTGACAAGTCAACTAACGCCAATAACAGGTAAATTACTTAAAATAAAAACCGAACTACAATTGATGAAAAACTGATATTTATTACTATGGATACAAATAAACTATTTAAAGCAATTCAAATCATTGTCCAAGAGGAAGTGAAGAAGGAAATGGCCAAGAGAGAAAAAGCCATCCGTGAATCTATTTTAAAAGAAATTAAATCAAAACCAATTCAAAAACAAATTCCAAAGGTTGAAGCTGACCCATTAGAGGTAAGTCACATTTTTGAATCTCAAACACCAAAGAAAAAATCTGGTCCAAAGTTTGAGGGTAAGTTTGCATCTCTACTTAATGAAACCGCTGATGGTGGTGATTGGAGAAGTATTAATTCTACTGGTGGTGCTTTTAATTCAAATCAAGCAATGGCTTGGGGTGTTATGAATCAAACCCCGGATGTTTTACAAACCGCAGAGGGTAGAGCCGTTCCTGTTGAACAACTACAACAAACTGAAGCCGGTCAAGCGGTGGTAAACGCATTAACACGAGATTACTCCGGATTAATGAAGGCGATTAACGCCAAGAAAGGTAAGTAATGGCTGTTCGTAAGGAATGGAAAATAAATCCAATTGATTTAAAAAAGAATGTTGCCGTTGGTGTTAAATTACCATTCGGTGGAGCAGGCGTTTTCCAATTATCTTACACAACCGAAGAACAAGCCATTTCTAATCTAAAAAATTTAGTCCTAACTCGTAAAGGTGAACGACCTTTCCAACCTCTATTTGGAACGGATGTATACTCACTTTTATTTGAGCAAATAGGTGGTTTTATTGAAGACAATTTAAAAGCGTCCATAACCGAGGATATTGGTTTCTGGTTGCCGTATATTTTATTAAGTGATGTTATTGTAGACGCTCAGCCGGATTCCAATAGAGTTAATATATCACTTAATTTTAGAGTAACTGAAAGTGGCGCAAATCAAACTATAATTATCTATGTAGACCAACAAGGTGGTCTAACTATTGCTTAAGGAATATAAATGACTGATAAGGTAAATAAAGAAGTAAGTTTAATTGGTAGAGATTTTGGAGATTTCCGTAAGAATCTTATTGACTTTGCTAAAAACTACTTTCCCGAAACTTACAATGACTTTAATGAGTCATCTCCCGGAATGATGTTTATTGAAATGGCATCATATGTGGGTGATGTTCTTTCTTACTATACTGATGTTCAGTTAAGAGAATCAATTCTTGAACAAGCACAAGAAAAGGGTAATGTATTCCTTATTTCTCAAGCTATGGGATACAAACCAAAGTTGAATGTTCCTGCGACCACAATTTTAACAATCTACCAAATCATTCCCTCAAAAGGTAGTGGTGATAATGTTACTCCTGATTTTGATTACGCTTTGAAAGTCAAAGAAGGTATGAAAGTCAATTCGGCTACCAATAACGAAATTCAGTTTTCTACAACTCAAAAAGTAGATTTTGCATTTTCATCATCGTTTGACCCAACGGAAGTTACGGTTTATCAAACAAATGATACTACAACTGAACCAACATATTACTTGTTAAAAAAGTATGTTAAAGCCGTTAGTGGTCAAGAAGCAACACAAGAATTTGTTTTTGATTCTCCAAGGATTTACGACAAGATTCGTATTGATGAAGAAAACTTAATTGATGTTGTAAAGATTGTAGATGATAATGGTGATACTTGGTCCAAGGTTCCATATCTGGCTCAAGATACTATTTTTGAACAAGTTCCAAATACATCCGCATACTCTTTAAACTATAACTTGTATGCTGGCGAAACTCCATATCTTTTAAGATTAAAAAGAGTTCCAAAAAGATATATTACCCGAATTGAAGAGGACAACTCAATTACAATTCAGTTTGGTGCTGGTATATCATCAAATGCTGATGAAGAAATCTTACCAAATCCAGATAATGTAGGTTCTGCACTTTATCCTGCAAGTGGTGACCTTGACCAAGGTATTGACCCATCAAACTTTATGTATTCAAAAACATATGGTGTCGCTCCATCCAATACAACTTTAACCGTAACATATCGCACTGGTAATGGTGTATTGGATAATGTTCCATCAAGGGACTTAACCGAAATTGATACAGTCATATTTGAAAATCAAAATCAATCAGCGTTAAACGCAAGCACATTTACAAGAGTTCAAAATTCAGTTGCAGTGACTAATGAAGCTGCTGCTGGTGGTGCTAAATTTGAAGAAGACATTGAACAAGTTCGCCAAAACGCAATGGCTTACTTTGCAGCTCAAAATAGAGCGGTCACCAAGGAAGATTATGTTTTAAGAGCATATGCTTTACCACCGCAATTTGGTTCAGTAGCAAAAGCGTTTCTTGCACCTGATTGGCAAGTTCAAACTTTGCTTGATGATGGTCCAAATCCAATTGCAAATCCATTAGCATTAAACCTTTATGTTTTGGGTTATGATAATGAAAAAAAATTAAAGAGTTTAAATGCAGCTACCAAGGAAAACTTAAAGAACTACTTGTCATACTATCGTATGTTGACTGATGCTGTAAATATTAAAAACGCATATGTTGTAAATATTGGTATTGATTTTGAAGTGATTGTTCTTCCAAATTATAATTCAAATGAGGTTCTTCTAAAATGTATCAACGCATTAAAAGATTACTTTAATATTGATAAAAGACAAATCAACCAACCAATTATGTTATCAGAACTCTATATTCTATTGGATAGAATTGATGGAGTTCAGACTGTTGTAAGACCTGATAGAGATGGTGTGGGTGGATTACAGGTTGTAAACAAGTGGGGTGGTGTATACTCCGAAAACAAATACGACATTGTAAACGCAACAAAACAAGGAGTTGTATATCCACCAAAAGACCCATCAATTTTTGAAATTAAATACCCTGACCTTGATATCAAAGGTAAGGTAGTCCCAATGACATATTAAGAGGTAGAAAATGATTTATAGAATTTATCCAAAAAAAGACGCCACAATTTATGAGGATACTGCTCGTAAAAATCAAAATACTGGCAAGGATGAGATTCTTGAGGTTGGTAAGTTTTACGACCCCACCAACCCATCTACCTTAATTGGTAATAGTAGAATCTTAATTGAGTTTGACCTTGATACAATTTCAAATTTAATTTCAAGTAATGATATTAGTGGTAGCATTAAATATTATCTAAACTTGGAATCTACCGAAGAAGCTGAAATCGCATCAAATTACGATTTGTATGTTTATCCTGTAAAAGAACAATGGTTAGAAGGTATTGGTAAAGAGTCAGATACTCCACACAATGAAGTTGATGTATCTTGGGTGTATCGTGCTAGTGGTTCAATTTGGGATGTTGAAAACGAAACTGTAAACAAACCAACAAATCCCGAAACGATTTCAAACCTATTGTCAGCATATACCTTTGTGGCATCGGTTGGTTCTTTTACATTAGATGTATCACAAAGTATTCTTGGAACGGATGGAACATCTCCATCTATTTCCGTAGAAAATGGTAGAATGAAATTATCAGGCGCTAACTTCGGTGGTGGAACCACATTATTAAGTGCTTCGTTGTTGGGTGGTCAAGAATATAATATTACATTTGAAGTTGACCCAAATACACTAACTGGTATTGATTTTAGAGTTGCATATAATAGTGTGTATTTAACAAATCTATCAAACTATACACAATCAATTTCAGCAGCATCAACCCAATCCGTTAAATTTACACCAAATCAATCTGGTGTATACGAAGTATCTTTAACATTCTTTGATAGAAATGGTTCAAATGGTTCTGATGGATTTATAGATAATTTTTATATCTATGGTACTCCGCCGGCAGGAACCCTGTTATGGGACACATACGCTATACCAAGCACTACCACGGTTTATTTTTTAAATAATACTATAACGGGTTCCGCTGGTGAATTACCAAATATATTTGTAAGTGAATCAAAACTTTTCTTAACAGCATCTAATTTTGGTGGTGCTGCTGTAAATAGAAATTATGATTTATATTCGGGCGTTACATACACCTCAAGTTTTTATTTTAATACGGGCTCTGGTCTTCATAATTTAAAATATCAAGTTATTGAACCCGATGGTAGAGAAGAAACATTCCAACCATTAACTCAATCAGGTCCATATACACAAAGTTTTGTTGCAGACCAAAATGGTGAGTATTCATTTAGGTGGTCTTATTATACAAGTGGTTCGGGTCAAGGAAACGCTTTCATCCAAAACTTTAAATTAGAAACCAACGCTGCGTTATATCCAACATCATCATTAGTTTTGGATAATGAGTATGAAGCCAGAGGAGCTGTAAACTCTGGTGGTGGAACTTGGTATACTTCATCATTCCTAACAGGCAATCACTACTACCAATCATTTGACAAGTATATTCAAAACTTAAATGTTGAGGTGACTGATTACATCAATGATTTTTTACAAGGTCATCGTGAGAATTATGGTTTCATTGTTTTAAAATCAAAAGAAGATGATGAATCGGTTCGTAAATTTGGAACGGCTAAATTCTTTTCATCAGATACCCACACTATCTATGTTCCGACCCTTGAAGTTCGTTGGAACAATACTACATTTACAACGGGCTCTTTATCACCACAAACTAATTCTGATTTGATTGTTTATGTAAAAGATTTCCAATCAGAATATAAAGAAAATTCTAAAAGTAAAATTAGAGTATATGGTCGTGAAAGATTTCCAGCAAGAACCTTTGCTAACGCATCACCAATTAAAAGTGTTAAGTATCTTCCAACTACCGCATATTACTCGGTAGTTGACGCTGAAACAAATAAGACATTTATTCCGTTTGATGATACATATACAAAGTTAAGTTGTGATTCTACATCAAATTACTTTAACTTTTGGTTTAATGGGTTACAACCTGAAAGATACTACAAGTTTGTATTTAAGGTTGTAGATTCTACAAACGGAACTACAAAATTCTATGATGATAATTTCTTTTTCAAAGTGGTAAGATAATATGGCGGAAAGACAAATAAAAAGAAATAGTAGAGGTCAGATTGTATCATATGAAATTGCTGCAATTAATGACCCAACTGTTGCTACGCCAGAATATGGTAAGTTTTTATTACAAGGTCCAAACGAAGAAGGAACTGTTATTGAAAAATATAGTTCTGGTTCATTCAACGAGGAAATCAATACTGATATTACTTTGGAATTGGTTACATCCGATACGATTATAGATACTCAAATTGTATTGAATGAAATCATAACTACACAAGACCGAAGAGCTACTAGCGATGGTGGTACTATTATTGGTTCAATAAATACAGCACCATTTGGGGAAGTTGGTGACTCTATTGGTGAGGTTAGAACATTTACAAGAACTGATGGGGCTGATGTGGATTATGAGTGGACTGGAAAATTCTGGCAAGAATTATAAGGATAAAGTAAATGTCATTAGATAGATTTGAAAATAAAGATGAAGTTGTCGGTGTAACTCCCGTCTTTGGCAAAACTATGTTTGCTGATGAAGAACCTCGTATTGAGAAATTCAACGACCAAATTACGCAAACCGATATTGATGGAACATACTCTGGCGCAGCACTAACCAATGCGTCTGAAATTCACATTTATGGTGAAGACAATTTACTTGCATCACTATATGGTCAACCAATTCGTTCTATTCTTACAAATGGTAAACCAGCGGTTTATGTAGTTCCTGAATTAGATTTAAGACAAGGTGGAATTAACGAAGGTAATTATTCAGTATTATATAACTTTCATCATAATGTTGTTTCAAACTTAAAGGTTAATGCTATTTCGGCGGATAGAACGGAAGTTCGTTTAGTATCAAAAACAAATACACCAAATGCCTTTCAACCACTAAACGCAATAAATCAATCTCTTGGTTCAAATTCATTTAATGCGTTTTTACGAAAAAAAGATTTTGTTCTTAATTTTAGTGATAATGAAATTTACGATGTAACTAATTTACTTTTTGATGGTCCTCGTATTGGTGAAATAACCGAAACCTTAAACTATCCTACGGGAATAGTTCAGTCAACTCCAACTGTATTTGTTCCATTAGATGATGTCATTGCTGGTGGTATTGGTATTTGGAGAACTTTCATTGAAGTTTTTAACCCAGCAATTAATCAAACTACTCCTGTATTGGGAACTCCAACGGGTAGGTTTAGAAAATACGAATTACAACAAAATACAAACGGAACTTTAAAGTGGAATCCTGGTCAAAATACATTTGTATTTCCTGACATTCCAAGTGATGTTCCCTCTGAAATTTCAGAGTTTCTTTCGGATACAACTTCTGTTGATAAAAGGTATCAAGTTGAGGTAGGGAAATTAAACTTAAATTACAAGCGGTATAACAATACAACATCAGAATTAAATGTAGTAATTGTTAAATTATTAAAACCACTTGAACCTTCAATTGAGGTTGGTGATAATTTAAGTGTTGATGCTAGAATACTAAAAACTTGGGTAGATAAGGTAATAGCATTTCCAGCAATTCAATCACAAGACAAAGATGATTTTTCAACACCAAACTTTGCTATTGAAATGGAATCGTATGGTAAGTCTGATGGAACTGATTTCAAAACTTGGAATGATTTATTGGATGCAAATTTATCTACATCTCAACAAATTATTGACTACTATTTTAGTGGTTCTCTTGGAAAGATAAAGTTAAACATTCAATACAACGATTTCCAAAACTATATCCACTTTTCATCAGCAACCGAACGAGTTGAAAACTTTGTATATAAACTTCAACAAATTGAGGCATACAACTCACGAATTGATTTTTTAACAGGCATCAGCGGTTCAGCCGCATTAACCAATATTTCACAATCAATTAGTCGTAGGGATAAAGTTGTTGGTGCATTTGATGGGTTTGAATATTGGATGTATTATCAAGATACATCTTCAATCTATACACACTGGTCGTCTTCTGCCTTTACAATTACACCATATCCAAAAGTGTCAACATTCCCATATGTTTTACAACCACTAACATCATCTCAAGCACAATCGTGGTATGCTGGGGTTCAATCATCAGCATCGTTGTATGACTCACAAAACCCGGCAAGACTTCGTAATTTTATTCCAATTCATCTACAAGAGGATGATAAAAATTCGGATTACATTACATTCATTGATATGATTGGTCAACACTTTGATATTTCGTGGACCTATATAAATTCATTAAGTGATATCAACAAAAGAGAAGAGCATCCGTGGGATGGTATGTCCGATGATTTACTATTCAATGTTGCAAAATCAATGGGGTGGTCTTTATCAAACGGATATGGCGATTCGGACTTATGGACTTATGTTCTTGGAACTGACCAAACAGGTTCATTAGCTCAAACAGGTCAATTAAAAACCAAATCAAGAGAAAAAATTGTAAAAGAAACTTGGAGAAGGATTGTAAATAACTTACCATACATTTACAAAACAAAAGGAACTCCAAGGTCAATCAAAGCACTTCTCGCTACATATGGTATTCCACAAGCGTTCCTACAAATTCGTGAATATGGTGGTCCTACAATTATTGATGTTCCAAACCAATACGAACACGAAAGATTTGTATACAAAGTAAACATTGACGCTGAAGCTGGAAAGTATATTGTAAACCCTTGGGGACAAATTCAACCCGAAGGTTATTCATCAAGATTTCCATATAGTATTGAGGTTATTGCAAAATTACCTGCAAGTATTGGTTCGGATGATGGTGGTGTAACTGGCGAATACACTATTTTTGATATGGTTGTTCCGGGAGAAAGGATGTCAGTTAAATTTAATGGTGTTAATTCTACTACTGCTAACTTTACATTAGTTTCTGGCTCAACCTCATTATTAACCACAAATAACTTTACTTGGAATGGTAGTAGAGATGTTGTAATAGTTTTAAATAACGATTCAACAACTACATCTTTAAGAGCGGCTATGCCGGATAACTTTGGTGGTATTCTTTCAAGTGTTAGTGCTTCGATAGCTACACCAGGCACTGTTACGGCAATTTGGGGGAGTAATGGTTCTTTAAATGTTGGTTCTCCAACTGATAATGATTACACTCAATTTAATTTACAAGAATTAAGATACTACTATAACACTATCAGTCAAGAGATTGTTGAAGACCACGCAAAAAATCGTGATGCTTACTTTATTGATGATAACACAACCGACCTTGATACGACAGGTTCATTGGTGACTTTATTGTATAGACAATTTTTTGATAGTAAATATGGTGGTTCAAATTGGAATAGTGGTTCATTACACCCAAACCAAGAAGTAACTACTACCTCTACTGGTAAAATTTTAAGTTGTTCATTTGGACCAAGTGTTTCAGCAGCTGACCTTGAAGGTGAGTTAGATACATACTACTCAAAGATTCCATCAGCAGGCGCATTAAATGTAAATAACAATAAAATTCGTATTGAATCATCAAGTCTGGCTGGTGTATTATCACCTGACAAATCACAAGAAAATAGTCAGTATGATTACGCTCCACTTGATTCAAACTTGATTGGTGTTTACTTTTCAACTACGGATACTGTAAATTACGACATTTATAATTCCGAAGGTTATTTTGAAATTGATGATTGGGTTGGTGATACTGATGAAAGATACAATGAGTCATATCCACTTTTAAGATATAGGTCTCAAAACTACTTTGCTAAATACACAACCAAGACCGCATTAAATCTTATTTTAAGTTTATTGGCTAGATATGATTCATCTATTTTTAGTCAAATCAAACAAGTTCTTCCTGCTCGTGTAAATTATATGAGTGGTATCTTAATTGAACCACACATCCTTGAACGAAACAAATACAAAAGAAATCGTGGTATTACACGAGATTTCCATCAGTATGTTGGGACTATACCTCTTTATGTTGAATCAAACATTACCGCAAGTAGAAATGATTATGGGTTTAGTAGTGGGTCTGGCATTGTAAATGATGGTGCTATTGATTTATACAACTACCTACCATCTACATACCAATATCAAATTGCAACTTTATCATCAAGCATTTCGTGTTCAGTATCAAATGTAGATACACAAGTGAGTATGTCTTTTGTAACGAACCTCACCGCTAGTGACCAAGTATTAAGTATTGATTCTTCAATCTTAAACAATGCCGCTGATTTTGAATTTTATAATGGTAAAGCTTTTTGGGTTTATGAAATTACTGATAATCTTGTATTTAATAACATTTCATTGGCACAGCAATCAGCATATGCGTTATTAGAAGTAGGAACTCCAATTTCAAATGGTTCTTTACAAATAACATTGGATTCCGATTGGGAAGCAGCAAACAACATTTCCGGTGTTAATCTTAAATTGGTTACTAATACATCATCACTTGACCCTTGGGATACATTTACATCATCAAGTTCAGTACAAACTTGTCAACAATTACCATCAACGTATGTTAATAGAACAAATGGTTATTGGGAATATTCACCAACCGGAAGTCAAGCTGTAAATGCTAGAACAACAAGTCAAGCGTTCATCGTTAATAGATTCTTTTCAACGGCTGGTTCCGCAAGTAGAAATGAGGCGTTCTCATCATCACTTTCGCCAGCGGATGTGCAGGACTATCGTGGATTATCAATTGAAAATCTATACTTCAATGGATGTAGAATTACTTCGGATTCTTTAACTACGGATTCAACGGATACGCCAGATGGTGGTCCTGTAATTGAAGTAAATGTGGTTGATTCAAATACATTGGTTCTATCAACCAAAACTGCGTTAGATGGTGATTTAAGAATAGGCTCAGCTGAACCAATTCAAACTATGGTTCCAACTGAATTAATTTCTTTACAAAATTACGAAGAATCCATTTCTCAAACATCAACTCAAAAAAGAAATGATATTGACACGGAACAAGCTGTATTGAATGCACCATTTATTTATACAATTCCATCAAGACCTTTGTATAGAGATGCTGTTTCTACACAACAACAAGTGGCAGGAAATGTGACAATTCAAACAAATTTTATACAACCACGAAATGGTTAAGTTTAATTTAATAAAAAAATGATATTTATATACATAAAATAAGGAAACACTATGGGATATTTAGATAATTCATCGGTAACTGTTGATGCGATTTTGACCAAAAAGGGAAGAGAACTTCTTGCACAAGGTCGTGATAAGTTTCAAATCACACAATTTGCATTAGCAGATGATGAGGTTGATTACAACCTTTGGAATCCAGCACACTCATTGGGCTCTGATTACTATGGCGCAATTATTGAGAATATGCCTGTATTAGAAGCCCTAACTGATGAAAACTACACTATGAAGTTTAAATTGTTGACTCTTCCAAAATCAACCATAAAACTTCCAATTATCGTTCCTTCAGTAACCACTCTTTCTTTAGAAGAGTCCGGCATTACTTCTACTATCAACATCACAACCAAAAATGGTGGAAACTCATTATTAGGATACACCGCAGTGTTGTTAAATTCAGACGCAGCAAATATCGTTGGTAATCCTGGTGTTCCTGGTGGAACTTCTCCAAGTGTTAATACAACATCATACATCTCTAATAAGAGTGTTACGGTGGTTGGTAAAGACGCATTCACAATCACAACAAAAGTTCTTCCATCCGCTACCGCAATTACAACTCGTATTATCTTTATTGGTAATGAGACCGGTGGTAGAACCGAAGTAACTTTAACCGTAAACCCATTCACAGGTAGAGTGTTAAACACACGAACTGTCGCAGGACTATAAAATTAAAAAGGACAAAATATGTCAGATTCTCCAATTTTTTCTTTCAATAATCCAGCCGGTGGTGGTTCAACTGGAAATGTTGGTGGTGTAGGTGGTAATACCACACCATCCCCATCAGGAACACCACCAGCAAGCACCTTAACCGCTCAACAACTTTTGTCGTTTGACATTAGTGAAAATAGAACTCCTATTGTTCCTGCTGGCGCATACAATGTTGGTAATGGAAAAGTTTACACAGCATTCACTACGGATGATGTAGTTGAAGGTGGTAATCAAAGAATTACTCGTGGTTTGTGGAGTGGTAATGTTGGCGAATTAACCACGTTCTTCACTTCATCATTTCAGTCTGCTACTCAAAAACAATACTACTACGAAATTTATAATGGTAATCCAACCCTTTCAACTTCGCAAGCACAATTTTCGGTTGCATATGGACATAGGTTAGGTAGTGGTTCATTAAGCACTGGACCCGATTACGATGCTCCATCTAAAGCAATTTATGGTCAGTATCAACAAACACTTTTACCATCAACCCAAACTCAATTTACATTTGGAACCGCAACTTCTAATGATATCTACGCTATTACAATTAATAGAGCAAGATTAAAAGATAAGTTAGATAGAGGAAACTGGGAACTTTGTATTTCGGGCTCTCCTACTGGCACACTTCGTTTAATTGATGATAGTGGTGATGTAAATCAAAATTCATCTAATGATGCAGAATCATACAATGTTGTATCAGGTTCCCTTGCTAGTGGTGTATTCTCTACAACGCAAATCTTTGGAGCTGTATACCCACATAGAGGTGTAATTATCTTAAACCCAGCGGCTCTTGACGCTTCTGCTTCTTTGGGAACTGTTAGAACAAATAGTGATGCTCAGAATCATAATAAATTATTCCTTGCAATTAGTGGTGCTGCTTTTCAAAACGCAAACGATGGATTCCAAGCAAGAAACGAAGAAGAAGTTAAATCTACATTCTTTTTTACAAGGGTTAAAAATGCAGAATATAACTTTTCAAATAACCCATCCTATGTAACAGGTTCAGATGGTGACTTGGGTCAATCTACCTTTATTGGTGACCCAAAAACTTACATCACAACTGTTGGATTATATAACAACGATAATGAGTTATTAGCAATTGCTAAACTATCTAAACCAATCTTAAAGTCATTTTCAAACGAGGTCCTTGTTAAGGTTAAACTTGATTTTTAAAGATGTTTGTATTAAATGAGTATTGTATTCAAAAAAATATTCCAAGAGGGTCTACAACGAAGACCCTTTAAGGCTCACAAAAGATATGAAGTAACTAATATAAATTACTCATCATCTTTTGGAATACAAGTATTACGAGCAATCAATCCAAATAATACGAAGGTGGAAATTTCATCTTCGGTTAATGGTAGTATTGCAGTAGACCCAAATACTCACTTTAATACAAACGCTTGGGGGTCAATGACCCAAGTATCACAAGAGGTTCTTTGGAGTTCTCTTAATCAAGTATTTTTCCAAGAGTCAGACAAGACTTTATATGACACCGCTTCGGTGATGTCTATACCTGTAAATAAGTTTGGTGATGGTATCAAGCCAGGTTCGGTGTTTATTTTGGATAATTCACACTATCCATCAGCATCAATAAAATTATACGACCAATCAATGGATGACTCATATGGTTTATTGATTGCAAATGAATTAACTTCTTCAGTAAAAGTAAATCAATCTGATGTTATATTAAAATTATCATTTGATAATACCAAACGAGTCCTTGACTCTTCAAACTTTCAAAATGAAATTATAGTAAGTTAATATGCCAACTTATACACTTACAACCAACTATACAAACAATGTAACTGGCTCTACGCTCCGTAGTTCTGCTGACCCGGCGTCATCAATAGTTACAACTCGTACAGTCACGGGAACTCAAACGGGGGCTTATCTATTTAATGTTGCATATCTTCATCCTGCCAGTGGTTATGAGTTTACTTCTGTTGGTAATATTTCATTTGTACTTGATGGTAACCCATATACACCCGGTTCCGGTGTAGTTGGTGCTGCTTTAAACCCAAGCGGATATATAACTATCCAAACTGTCCAGCAAAATCCAAGTAATACATACACTTTAGTATTAAATGGAACCGCTATGGCAGAAGCTCCACCCGCCGAAGACACGGGGTCTGGCGGCGGTGGTGGTTCCGGTGGTTCATCGGGCACTTCAACTACAAGTGGTGTTGGTGGAACTGGATATGCATATGTCTTTGGTGGTCAAAGTCAAAGTATTCTTGTAAGACATAATTCTAACTTTGATGTTTTTAATAAAAGAGATAATTGGGGTATTTCATTTTGGGCAAGTTTACCACCCACCCAATCTACAGTAGGTGATTTTTCTACCGAAAAACTTATTGTATCAAAGCATATCGCAGAACGATATATAAACGAAGATGGAACCATCACTACTCAAAACTCCGAAGTAGGTTCATACCCCTTTAAAGTAGGTGTTTATACTTCATATAGTGATGTAAATGGTAAAGTATTCTTTGAAACATCTGATGGAACTTCTACCAATCGTGTAACTTCATCAGCACAATACAACGATGGTTCATATAGACATTTTGCATTTAACAAGACGGGTTCTCTATATGAAATTTGGGTAAATGGTGCAAGAGTAGCAAGTCAGTCAGTTTCATATCCATTTAATATCAATAACCAAAAAGATATTTTAATTGGTAATGATTCATATGGTAATGAGTTTGGATTTAGTGGTTCACTTGATGAATTTAGATTACATCGTGAAGCACTTACCACATCCGAAGTATCATCACTTGCTGACAATAATGTTATTAGTGGTTCATACCTTCAAAAAAATGATGTTGGGTATGTATTCTACAAACAAGGTATGATTGTAGTGACCGACCCAAGACCACGATATCAAAATGTTCTTTTGGGTGATGGTAATATTACATATACCACCTCTTCGGGTTATCAAGTTGATTATCGTTCAACAAAAGTCGTAGAAGAAATAGTTGCTCTTTGTGAAATTGGTAAAGAAGAATTTCTTGTTACATCCAATCCATCCGCAAGATATACCCCAAGTGAAAATGAATTTCAATTGGCTGAATTCACAACATCATCTTCATTTTATCCATATGTGACTACACTTGGGTTATACAATGATAGTGGTGATTTATTAGCAACTGCTAAATTAGGTTCTCCGTTAAAGCGTAGGTCTGATGTTGATGTAACCATTCAGGTTAAATTTGATATAGATTAAATAAAAGTTATGGCAAATGGAAATTGGAGTCATATCCAAAAATCAAAAGGACATAAGTCTGGTCTTGAAACTAAAATTAACGAACAATTAAGAATTCAAGGAATTGATGGTGAATACGAAAAACACGAAGTATCATACACCATCCCAGCATCACATCACACTTATAAGCCGGACTTTAAATTACCAAATGGTATTTACATTGAATCCAAAGGTTGGTTCTTGCCCGAAGACCGCAAGAAACATTTGTTAATCAAAGAACAACATCCTGAAATGGATTTGAGATTTATCCTTCAATCTCCAAATGGTAAAATTTATAAGGGTTCAAAAACTACTTATGCTCAATGGTGTGATAAACACGGATTCAAGTGGGCTAGTAAACAAATTCCACAAATATGGATTGAAGAAACCCCTAAACAAAATTTCTTTGATTTCTCATAAATATTTCGTATATTAGTGGTATGGAGGAAAGACTATTATCACTTTTAGAATCTATTCTTGGTAAATCCAAGAAAACTTCGGGCGACAATTACTCGTTCTATTCTCCATTTGTAGACCACTACAAGAGAAAATTAGAAATTAATATACGATTAAATTCCAAAGGAGAAAATCCTTGGCATTGTTGGATTTCTGATGAAAAGGGTAGAACAATTAAGTCACTCTTTAAAAAGCTTCGTGTATCTAAACAAACTTGGGATGAATACAATTCAATCTTCAGCAAGGTAAATAGATACGCAAGTGAGTATGAAACTGGCGAAGTTGTAGAGCAAGTAGAACTTCCAAAAGAATTTAAACCACTCTACCAAAAGTCAGACTCCATCAAGTGGAAACACGCTATGAATTACTTGTTAAGTAGGGGGGTTCGTGCTGAAGATATTGTTAAATACAATATTGGATATTGTGAAAGTGGTGAATACGATAATAAAGTTATTATACCATCTTATGATGGGGGTGGTAAGTTAAACTACTTTGTTGGTAGGTCATTTTATGATACAAAGTTTAAACACAAAAATCCAAAGGTTTCCAAAGACATAGTTGGATTTGATTTATTGGTTAATTGGGATACTCCAATTATCCTATGTGAGGGTGCGTTTGACGCTATTTCAATTAGAAGAAACGCTATACCACTTTTCGGTAAATCAATACAACCAAGTCTTGAAAAAAAAATACTTGGAAAATTGGTAAAAAAGTTGTATATTTGTTTAGATTCGGATGCTATAAAAAATTCCATAGGGTTAGCTGAAAAGTTTGTATCGTATGGAATTGAAACGCATTTAGTGGAGTTAAAAGATAAAGACCCATCTGACATGGGATATGAAAATATAAATAAACTTATTTACAATACACCATCCTTAACACTCCGAAGGTTGGTTGAGTTGAAGATGAACGGCTTATGAGTAAAATTAAAACTCTTAATATTGGTATAGAAAAGATTGGTAAGATTTATCACATCGCTGATGTCCATATTAGAAACCTAAAAAGACATTCCGAGTATCGTGATGTGTTTTCCCAACTTTATGGACAAATTTTGTCTACAATGGCGGAAAATGACATCATTGTGGTTGCTGGGGATATTGTTCACGCAAAAACGGATATGTCACCGGAAGTAGTTGATTTAACACAAGAGTTCTTTACTCGTTTATCAGACCTACTACCAACCATTGTAATTCCGGGTAATCACGATGCTAATCTAAATAACCCATCTCGTATGGATGCTTTACAACCTATTGTAAATGCTCTAAAGCTTGATAATCTATACTACCTTCGTGATACAGGTGTTTGGAAGATTGGTAATTGTTCGTTCTCACATCAGTCAGTATTTGATGAATCGCCGGGCTTTCCACCACCAGTTGATATTGAAGGGTGTGACTATAAGATTGCATTATTCCACGGAGCAGTTGATAAAATTGTGACCGAGTTTGGGTTTGTAATTGAAAACAAAAAAGTTCTTGTAGATAATTTCAAGGGATATGATATTGTTCTTCTTGGAGATATTCACAAACCAAACAATGGTGTATTGGGTAATGATTGGATTAAGTATCCAGGTTCCTTGATTATGCAGAACCATGCGGAGTCGGTATTTCCAGAACACGGAATTTTGATATGGGATGTTGATACAAAAAGAAACGAGTTTGTTCAGATTAAAAATCCATATGGGTATGTGACGGTTGATGTTGAGAATGGTAAGATTGTATCTAACTCACCAATTCCACAAAAACCACGAATGAGAATTCGTGTTAAAAATACCAAAGCTGCTGACCTAAACAAATTGATTGCAGAATTAAAAAAGGGTAGACAAATTCAAGAACTGACGGTTCAAAAGGTTATTACTCATAAGAATTCTAACGAAAGCGAAAAGATTGTTCTTCAAAATGTGCGTGATGTTGCATATCAAAATAAATTAATTGAAGAATACCTTTCGGATACGGAACACTTGACCGAAGACCAAATGAGTGTTGTAAAGGGAATTAACACGGACCTTAACGCTAAGTTGGGTAGTCACACTATCAAACTGAATTCTACTTGGATTCCAAAAACATTTGAATTTTCAAATATGTTTTCATACGGACCAAACAACATCATTGATTTCAGTAATATGAAAGGCGCGTATGGAATCTTTGCACCAAACGCAAGTGGTAAGTCAACCCTATGGGATGCTTTGTCGTTTTGTATCTTTGACAAATGTTCACGAACCTCAAAAGCTGAGGATGTGATGAACTATTCTAAAAATTCGTTTGATTGTAAATTTACTTTTGACCTCAATGGTGTTGACTATGTAATTGAACGAGGTGCAAAGAAATCTCCAAAGAGGGGAACTGTAAAGGTAGATACAAACTTTTACAAAATAGAAAATGGTGTCATAGAATCTCTTAACGGAGAACAACGAAGAGACACAAACTTTATTATCCGTGAGTATGTAGGAACTTATGATGACTTCATCCTTACAGCAATGTCCACCCAATCAAACAATACTGGCTTTATTGACAAGTCACAAAAAGAACGAAAGGAACTACTTGCGCAATTTTTGGATATGGATGTATTTGAATCTCTTTACCAAATTGCAAGTGAAGAAATCAAAGAACTATCCGCTCTTCTAAAAGATTACAAGAATCAAGACCTTCCTACCCAATTAGCTGACGCTGAGGACACTTTAACATCTATTACAGGTTCTTTAACCCAATTAGAAGATAAGCGTCTTAAATTGGATTCTCACCGAGATTCAATCAACACAAAGATTGAGTTTGAAGTTGGTAGTTTGAAGCCCGTTGATGATGTTGGTGATGTAGAACAATTAGAATCCCATTTAGAATCACTTAACAAACAACGAAAGACGCAAGAGACTGAATGTGGTATAAATTTTTCGGAACTTAAAAGTATAGAAGCCAAACAAGGAGATGTTGAGTCAAAGATATCTAATTTAAACATTGATGACTTAAAAGAAAAAAACGAACAATACAAAACTTACAACAATAAGTTTAATGAAATCGGAGTTCAACTTGATAAGTTAGAATCTCAAATGATTCACGCTAAAAAACATTTGGATGGCATTGGGTCTCTTACCTTTGATGATAATTGTGACCATTGTGTAAGTAATAAAAATACACCATTTGCAAAACAAGCCCAAACCCTTGAAGATGAACTACAAAAGCTTGGTAAGGAATATAGTGACTTGGTGACCAAGCGTATTGATGTAATGACACTACGAAATCAAAATGATGTGACCAAAGAATTAAAACTTTGGGATGAGCTTTCCGAAACTTCTTCTAAATTAGAAAAAGAATGGTTAAAGATTAGTCGTTCATATGAGTCGTGTTTGTCGCTTGTTAAAGATTATGATACCTCTATTAAAAATTTAGAAATTGATATCCAAAAAGCAAAGAACCAACAACAAGCGGTAGAGCATAACAAGTTGGTAAAAGAAAAGATACAATCTTTAAAAGGTAAACGAACTGAAATTGAAGATTCAATAAAAGAAACTACCAACGAATTAATGCACATCAATTCAGAGATTAAGGTCGCTGAAAAAACCATTGAGAATGTTCACCAATCTTTGGAAAAACTTCGTGGTATGGAAACGAAATATGATGGTTATGAATACTACCTCAAATGTGTAAAGAGGGATGGTATTCCATACAATCTTATTTCAGAGGTTCTTCCAAAATTAGAAATGGAAATTAACAATATTCTTTCACCTATTGTAGATTTTCAAATTCTATTGAATACGGATGGTAAAAATATCAATTCATTTATTGCTTATTCTGATACTGAATACTGGCCATTAGAACTTACAAGTGGTATGGAAAAGTTTATTTCATCTATCGCAATCCGAACCGCTTTGATAAATGTATCTAATCTACCACGACCAAACTTTATTGCAATTGATGAGGGGTTTGGTTCATTAGACACGGACAACTTTAACTCACTCTATTTATTATTTGATTATCTAAAGACGCAGTTTGATTTTATAATCACCATTTCACACATTGACAAAACAAGAGATATGGTAGATTTCATTATTGACATCAATAAAATCAAAGGGTTTTCATCTATAAGATATTTATAAGAAATGGAGTAGTTAATGGGTTTACCGCTCAAAATAAAATCAAAACAAAATCTATCTAAATATAGAGTTTTAGTAGAAGATTCATCAGCAACATCTGATGAGTATTTTTCTATTGTAGAGTTTCCAGAATACTTGGGCGAGGGTAAAAACCTACTTCGTATTAAAACAAACCCAAACATATTTGAGCCCAATACCCAAATTTTTATTGAAGTATTAGACCCAAATGGAACGCCTGTATATTGGGAGATTCCAAATCATAGAGAAAATGATAATTCAAGGTTAATCTCTATTTGGGTGTATGGTGATAGAACTGACCGATATAATAATGGTAAGGGTATTGGTGAGATAATCTTACTTGGAACCTTATCAACTACATCGGATGGTAATCAAGTTCCTACTGATTTCAAAAAGATTCCAAATGTAAGGTGGAGACGCAAAGTTTCATTTGCACCAAATAAACCATCAAATGGTAAAATTGTATTTAAGTCTGATAGTTTACCAAAACTAGCACTGTCTTCAAGTGTTGATACATTTACCAATAAGATAGTATCAAATAATCAATTGGTTAGAGAAATTACAGGTTCATCCGTTTACTATAAAAAGTCAACATTTGGTGACACTGTATCTCTTGAAAGAGATGGTGGTGCTAACTTTAATAGTGAAATGGTTGGTGGTATTGTTTATGGTAATTTATCCACTACATTGTTTCCAAGATTGGGTGGTGGCCAATCACAACCAACTACATTTACAGCAAGTATTACAAATGTTGTAAGTAATCAAATTTTAAGAATCCAAAATCCCCTAACTCAAAGTGATAATAGAACAAATGGTTCTATTCACACCTATGAATATTCGGATGGAACTATAAATGTAAATGTAGAATATTACTCTACCGCATCCGATACACAAACTCAAAACCAAGTTGCGGTTGCAAATATAACCTTAACTAACCTTGACCCTATTGTAGGTAGAGTTCATTCAGTTAATACCTTACTTAAATCACAAGGATTAACTTCAGCTGAATTTCAGTTAATATCAAATAATAGAGTAGAACCCACATCATCCGTATCATTCAAAGTTCCAATTCCAACGGAACAACTAAATGACCCAAAAACTTTAAAATTACAATTTTTAAATGTAGATGGTGTTAAATCAGAAACCGAACTTATTCAATCTGATGTTGTATTCACAGGTGGTAATGTTTATATAGCAGGCGACCAATCGTTAATCACGGGTTCATTTCATATTGGTAATTCTATTGGAACTGGTATTGAGATGGCGGGTAATTCAAGTGGATACCTAAAATCAGTTGGTTATAAAGGACTAACTTCAGCATCTCTTGGTAAGGGTCCAGGTGGTTTCCTTATTTGGAGTGGTAGTGGTAATCTTCAAATTGGGGTAGACCAATATCCTGGCGTTGGTATGGAAATGGTGTCCGCTGGTGGTTCATCAAGCTTCTTCTTTACAACCGCAGGTGGTGGTAATCTTAAAGTGATTACGGATGATTTCTTTATTGGAACCGAAGCCACACAATTTATTAGTGGTTCAAATGGTAATATAGAAATTAGTTCATCGTTTTTTCACCTTGACCCAAAAAATCAAAAAAATATTATTGGTGGATTTGTTATAACACCAACTGCAGTAAGTTCATCACAATTTGATACCTCCGCATCAATATCAGTTCCAAAACTTGCACTTAAATCAAATGGACAAATCACGGGTTCTAATGTTTTAATCCAAAGATTATTGGATGGTGATTTTTATACTTTGTTTGATACAAATACTGGTATAATTGATGCACGAAATAATGGTAGACAAATTATATCAGATTATGTTGAATATGAGTGGACCGGTTCGGTTGAAACAAAAGTAGCAGAATATTATTTTCAACTAATGCCGGGTGAAAATCGGTTAGTATACGCATTTAGTCAATTAGCTCATAGACAAGCAAGTGGTTTAACTGGTGGCTATGTTCAAGGAACTTGTAAAATGACTTTACAAATTCCAAACACCGGTTCAGTCACAAATGGAACATATGGATACAGTGGCCCTACGAATGGAACTTTTTTTTATGATGGATTTATAAGTGCTTCTGAATACACAGTGTTTGAACAATCTTTAGGGAATATTGCAACAAACGATTTTTATTCAAGTAAAACAAATCAGCCAGGTGACCAAGCTAGTTTTTATAGTATTCCATCAAATTTACAAGGTCGTTTAATTCGTGCAAATGTTTATTTAAAAACTTTAAATGTGGGAACGAGTGGAACAAGAAATGCTGGAACTTTTTCAAGAATAAAAGGTCTTAGCGTAGTTTCAACACGACAATTTGCTCAAAGAGCTGGTGATATTACAGAAGTAATTGGCGGTTTGGAATCACCCCCAGGATTTGGAATATAAAATAGATACTTATTATTATGGGAAATTTAATTAAAGAGTGGGTTAAGTCAATTCTTGTTGAAGAAGTAAAGCAACAAGTGGTAGTTTATGCTGGAAGGTTCCAACCATTCCACAAAGGACACTATGCTACCTACGAACATTTGGTAAAAAAGTTTGGTAAACAAAATGTGTTTATCGGAACATCAAATCAACAAGGTGGTCCAAAAAGTCCATTTAACTTTAAAGAAAAACGTGAAATAATGATGAAGATGTTTAACATCCCATCATCACAAATTGTTCAAGTTAAAAATCCATACCAACCAAAAGAAGTTCTTGATAAGTTTGATTCTAAAACCACCGCGTTTATCACGGTAGTTGGTGAAAAAGATGAAGCAAGATTGGGTGGTAAATACTTTAAAAAATATGATGGTAGACCTGAAAGTGGATACCTTGATAGTGGGTATGTTTATGTAGCACCCGCACAACCTAATGCAATTAGTGGAACTGACGTTCGTAATTGGTTATCAGCCGGAGATGATTCTCAAAGAAAAGCTGGATTTAAAAAAGCATATCCAAAGTTTGACCCAAAGATTTATAATTTGATTTCAACAAGATTAATGAAAGTTGAATCTATTATGGAACAATTTTTTAAATCATTTGATATTAAATCACTTTTAGAAGGTTCTGAATATGGTGCTGATGCTGGTGAGCCAGACACTATGTTTGTATTGCCAGGAAAAATTCGTAAACTTGGAATGAAAAATCCAGGTCAAAAAGATGATGTTTGGTTTGTAAATGGTGGTTGGACTCAAATGCACTTTCCAAAGGCTGATGTAATTATTGCTCCTGGTTCAAAAGGGTCATCTGATTACTATCAATACTCATCAAGAAGAAATATTCGTAATAACAAAGATTTGGAAATTCCACCTGTTAGTAATGACTTTACAAGTGCAAAACAAGGTAGGAAACAAGTAGATGTTCAAGACCTGCAAACGGAAATAGCTATAAACCTTGGTCAAGAAATTATTGAATATACCATAGGTAAAAAAATAAATGAAACCTTAATATCAGAAAAAATAGGTAGCAGATTTTTACAATTTTTAGATAAGAGTTTATTGGTTGAAGGAGGTGCGTATGGTCATATGGCTCACCCATTTGATACTGAAATGAATTTAACTTTTGGTGATTTAAAACAAATTATCAACGGAGCCCTAACAGGTGAATTAGAACTTGCAAGAGAAAAAACTGATGGTCAAGCCCTTGCGATTTCTTGGAGAGATGATATGGGTTTGATTGCAGCACGAAATAAAGGACATCTTGCTAATCGTGGTGAAAAAGCATTAGACATTAGTGGAGTCGCTTCAAAGTTTGGTGGTAGAGGTGGATTAACTGACGCATACAACTTTGCAATGAAAGACCTTACATCAGCTATTAAAGGTCTATCAAAAGCACAAAGAGACAAAATCTTTAAACAAGGTGCAAAATTTATGAACCTTGAAGTAATCTGGCCAACATCGGTAAATGTCATTCCCTATGGTCAAGCCCTATTGATATTCCACAATACAACTGAATACAATGAAGCTGGTATAGCCATTGGCGCTGACCAAAGTGATGCAAAAATTCTTGCTGGAATGATTAAACAAATCAATCAAACTATTCAATCACAATATACTATTCAAGGACCGCCGGTGACTCAATTACCAAAGTCACAAAAACTTACTTCTTTAAAATCAAAGTTTGATGGTCAGTTGAGTAAACTTCAAAAAGAATTTAACTTGAAAGATACTGATGGTGTTGCAGAATATCACCAAAAGTGGTGGGAAAACTTTGTAGATACAAAATCACCATCAACACTTGATAATAAAACTAAAATGGGTCTTGTAAAAAGATGGGCGTTTTATGATAAAGGATTTCGTTTAGATGGTAAAAGTATAGAAGACCCAAAGGTATTGTCTTGGGCTCAAGGTATAGACAAGAACGACCACGCTAAAATCCAAAAAGACAATATTAGACCATTTGAGGATATTTTCTTGGGAGTGGGTGCTGAGGTTCTTTCATTTATGAGTTCAGTTCTAACTGCAAATCCTGATACGGCTGTTAGAAGTATGAAAGACCGACTTGACCAAACAGTCAAGGATGTTCAAAAGGCGGGCGACCCAAAGAAAATTGCAAAACTAAAATTAGAATTAGAACGACTTGCTGCTATTGGTGGTAAAGACAAAATTGTTCCCAATGAGGGTATTGTATTTGTGTATAAGGGTAATACTTATAAACTTACAGGCACATTTGCACCTCTGAATCAAATTTTAGGATTGTTCTACGGAGATTGATAAATTAAAATAAAGTTATGGCTAAAAAATTACAAAACATAAAGGCAATCAAAGAAATGATTGCCGGAACACATAGAACTCAAACAAAAACTACAATTGGATTTGAAACCAAAGATTATGTAAGAAGAGAAGTTGGAGAACAATGGACCGATGAGTTTGGTAATCAATGGGAACAAAAAAAAGGATACAAGGTTAAACTTGGTAAACTTTCAGAGGTCCGTAAAGAAGTTTCACAATTTTCAAATTGTCGTAAAGAAGTTTGCACTTGCGCTAATCCATCTCAAGCTGATAAAAAGATGATGGTGTATCACGGAATGTGTTTGGATTGTGTAATTGATATGGAACATCAATTAAAAATTGAAGGTAAGTTTAAAGAATACGAAAGAAGTAAGATTTTAGAAAATGCTAAAGCTTGGTTAAAACAAGCCGAAATAGAAAAAGAAATCTTAAAGACGGGATTGAAAGCTCAATACATCCTTGAAGATGGTCGTGTTGAAGAGTGGGAAGGTGGAATATCACCTGAAGAACTTGAAGCTAAAATTGATGCTGAATTTGAAAAGTTTAAAACGGAGTTTATCGCCAAGTTGGAAAACGGAAACCATTAACCATACCTATTTATTTTGTGAGGTATTATATGAAAAATAAAGAGTATTACATTCGTTTAGGTGAAGCAGTTGAACGGCTAGAAGAAAAAAACTGCCCGACTGACCCATCAAAGTGGTCTTATTACAAATCACAGGCGAAGAAAAAGTTTGATGTATATCCATCCGCATATGCTAATGGTTGGGCTTCAAAACAATATGGCGATGCTGGTGGTAGTTGGAAAAAATGTGCAAGTGAAGCTACTGATGCTCAAGAAACTGAATTTCATACACAACTTGACAAATTAGTCCACAAAACATTTGGTAAAAGCCCAGAAGAAAAAATGAACGAAAAATTTGATAAAACACATCTTGGTATTTTACAATATGCATTTAAAGATATTGATAGAATTAATCCATCAGAGCCCGCATATAAGAGGTTGGTTGATATGTTAAATAAATTATCAAAACAAGAACTACAACAAATTGCAGCGGTAGATATTAAGTTTCTTTCTCTTCTTGCAAAAAATCTTTTATCAAAAAAAGAATCAGTAAACGAAGGTAGAAAATCAAAAGATGGCGCTGGTGTAAGATATGTAGAAGCTATCTATAACAACAGCGGAGCTATTGTTAAAATGGTTATGGATGAAAAAAAAGATGCTAAAGAAGTAGTTGATACAATGGGGCCGGTTTTAATTAACGCAATTAAAGCCACACTTGCACACAACTACAAGCCAAATCCACAACCGGCATATATTTTAAAAAGAGATTTACAACGTCTTGGTGATTTATCCAATCAACAAAGAATTGATGTATTTAAAAAGGGTTTAAAAGAATTATTAGCTGTTGTAACTGAATTGGTAAAACGCCCAAGTCAAATGGGTGTTAAAAAGTTAGAGGAGAGATTCAGAAAATTGTGGAATAACGAATATGGTGCTAACATAGGTTTAAATGGAGAAGGGCCGCATGCGAATACTATCATTGAATCAGTAAATGAAGCAAGTATTGATGTTGATGTTTATAGAAAAAAACAAGCATTCGTAATTGGTCCTAAATTTGCTGAAGTTGCATCTGATAGTGATGTAGAATTGATGGCTCGTTTAAAGATAGTAAATAGCGAACATGAGTGGCAGTTAAAGCAAAACATTAAGTCAATGGACCACCTCTACAAAAAATACAAACTTCGCTCTAAAAAAGGTATTGAAGAATCCGTTGTAAACGAATCACATTTTCAAGTTGGTGACAAAGTAAAAATGTCTCATGGTGGTGTTGGTGTTGTTAAGTCATTAGATAAAGAAGATGGTGCTGATGATGAAAAATACTACAACATAGAATTACCAAATGGTGAAGTAATGAAACACGCACCAAATGAATTAACACTATCAGTAAATGAGGGTGTTTCAAGGGATGCAGCTTACATTCACGGAATCCTACAATCAGGTCAAGATGCTACTCAAAATTTTATTGATGATAACGGATTGGATGGTGAAAAACTATCAGATTATGTGAAGGCTAATAGAAATAATATTGATGGGTATAATGTTAAACATTATATAAGTGGAGAAAGAGGTACTGTTGGTTCCGTTCCTAAACTACGTCAAGCATTTATTAAAAAATTCAAAAAAGGTAAATCAGTAAACGAATCATCAATGAGTAATATTGATATTATCGCTCAAGAAGCAAACGACTTTAAAGATTTTGTCAAAGAATTTTATAAAGAATACAAAGATTTTCCAAAAGATAAAGATACTATCAAATGGTTAAAAGGTGTTTATGATAATAGAAGCACAGCCGAATCCATTGTAAACGAATCATCGGTTGAAATTGGTGATATTGTATTCTTCCCATCAGCGAATAGTGCTGCTACTGTTGTTGATAGATTTGGTAGAAGTGTGACCTTAAAGTTGGCTAATGGTAAAAAAGTTAAAACCGTGGTTGATAAAATTAAGTTATTGGCTCAAGATAATGTAAACGAAGGTAATGCATTTACAGGCGCTTTGTTTAACGCAAGAAAAGAAGGTTTGACTGAATTTGAATTCAACGGAAAGAAATATCCGGTTCACAAACTTGAAGAAGAAGAAAAAGAAGAAACTCTTGCTGAATCAAAATTGACCAAAGATTCTTTGAAGCAGATTATCAAAGAAGAATACCATAATGTAAAAACCTTTATGGAAGAAAAATATGGATTTACTCCTGAATTGGGTAAGGTATATTCTAATCTTGCAGCAAAACCTTTTTTAAAAGAAGAAGAGGAAGAAATACTTGATGAGTATGATGTAGAAAACTATCAAGACCTAAAAGAGTTTGTTCAGTTTATGGCTGAATACAAAAGTGACATCAATGAGGCAGAATATCAAGGTAGAAAAGTAAAACTTGGTAAGATTATGCAAGGTGATGTTAAGAAGTTCAAAGTGTATGTTAAAAACGACAAAGGTAATGTTGTTAAGGTAAACTTTGGACAAGGTGGTGATGCTAAAGGTGGAACGATGCGAATTCGTAAAGACAATCCTGAAGCAAGAAAATCATTTAGAGCTAGACACAATTGTGATACTCCAGGACCAAGATGGAAAGCTCGTTATTGGTCTTGTAGAAAGTGGTAATTATTAACATTGAATTACATACTTATTATTAGTTTAATTAAAATTTGGAAAAAACTATGGAAACATTAAAGAAAGCTTGGAATTGGTTGCTTGGTAAAACAACAATTGATGAAAAAATCAAAAAAACTGCTGTTGAAATTAAAAAAGAAGTAGCCGAAGTAAAGGTTGCTGTTGCAGAAGCAAAAGTTGCTGTTAAAAAAGTAATAAAAGAAGCTTCTGATGTGGCTAATGTGGTAGAAAAAGCTGCTCCTAAAAAGAAAAGATACTACCCAAAGAAAAAAGCTGCTCCTAAAGCTGAGCCAAAAGCTGCTGCTAAAAAATAAATGAAACGATTCAATACTCAACAAATTGTAATTCTTGCTTTATTAGCATTACTAGCATATCAATTCTTTTTTGCTGGCAATCGTTACAAAAAAGATTACGAAAGAATGTTGAGAGAGCGTGAACAAGAATACAACACGCAGATTGAAAAGTTGGAAAGTCAATCGGACTCTCTTTTAAAAATCAATAAAGATATTGAAAAAGAATTAAAGAGAATTGATGTTCAGATTGATAAAAAAGATACTCAAATTAATAAGTTAAGGAAACAATATGAAAAAGATGTTGCTAAGCTTGACGCTATGTCTGATAACGACATTGCCGACGCTTTCACAGACGCTTTCAACTGAACCTAACTTAATTGCAGTTCCAAGAGCCACTCTTGAAAAAGCATTAAAAGTAAAAGCAGAGCGTGACTTGTGTGTTGAAGAATTACGACTAACACAAGGAAAAGTTGTTTTATACTCAAAGTCTATTGATTTATATAAAGTTGAAGTTGAAAACTTAAATAAAATTATCACTTCAAAAGATTTGGTTATTGTAGAAAAAAACAAAGTAATTTCTCTAAAAGAAGACCAAATTAAAGTTTTAAAAAGAGAAAAATCTTCTAAAATGTGGCAAGGTCTTTTAATTGGATTTGCTGGCGGAGCGGCTACAGTTACATTATTGCTTGCTCTATAAATAAAAATATATGGCAAAAAGTTTAAAGGAACTTATTAGGGAAGAGTATATTAAATGTGCTAAAGACCCCGTGTATTTCTTTAAGAAATATTGCTATATCCAACACCCCCACCGAGGTAAAATTCTTTTCAATCTTTATGATTTCCAAGAAGATTTGATGAGGGAATTTGATGACCACCGATTTAATGTAATCCTTAAATCTCGCCAGTTAGGTATTTCTACTCTATCGGCAGGATATTCTTTGTGGATGATGTTGTTCCACGAAGACAAAAACATATTGGTAATTGCAACCAAACAAGAAGTAGCAAAAAACCTTGTGACTAAAGTAAGGTTTATGCACGAAAATTTACCAAGTTGGTTAAGAGGTCAAACCGAAGAGGATAATAAACTTTCTTTACGATTAAGAAATGGTTCTCAAATCAAAGCAACATCAGCAGCAGGTGACGCGGGTCGTTCTGAAGCTCTTTCAATGTTGATTATGGATGAGGCTGCGTTTATTTCCAATATTGAAGATATTTGGACTTCTTCACAATCAACCCTTTCTACCGGTGGTAAGGCCATTGTGTTATCAACTCCAAATGGTGTGGGTAATTGGTTTCACAAAATTTGGTTAAAAGGTGAGGCTGGTGATAGTTGGAATCCAATTAAACTTCACTGGACAGTTCACCCTGAACGAGACCAAAAATGGAGGGATGGTCAAACAAAATTACTTGGTGAAAAGGGTGCAGCACAAGAATGTGATTGTGACTTTATCAGTTCAGGTTACACGGTAGTTGACTCAACAATCCTAACTTGGTATACTGAAACTTACATTAAAGACCCAATTGAAAAACGAGGATTTGATGGAAACTATTGGTTATGGGAATATCCAAATTATTCTCGTGACTATGTGGTGGTTGCCGATGTCGCTAGAGGTGACTCAACTGACTATTCAGCGTTTCACGTTATTGATGTTGAAACTGTAGAACAAGTTGCGGAATACAAAGGTAAGATTGAAACCAAACAATATGGGGCATTCCTTACATCCGTTGCTGCAGAGTGGAATAATGCAATGTTGGTGGTTGAAAATGCAAACATTGGTTGGGCTGTAATCCAAGAAGTTATTGATAGAAACTATACAAATTTATATTACTCGTATCGTGATTTAGGTTATATTGATGAAGATATTCATCTTCGTAGGGGTTGGGATTTAAAGAAAAAAGAAGATATGGTTCCGGGCTTTACAATGTCCTCACGAACACGACCTTTGGTGATTTCTAAACTTGATACCTACATGAGAGAAAAGACACCAATCATTCACTCAAAGCGTCTTATTGATGAACTATTCGTATTCATTTGGAATGGTAGTAGAGCAGAAGCTCAACAAGGGTATAATGATGACTTGGTTATGTCGTTCTCCACAGGACTTTGGGTAAGAGACACCGCATTAAAATTAAGACAACAGGGTATAGATTTAAGCCGTACCGCATTAAGTCACATTTCAAAAACAAATGGTGGGGTTTACAATGCAAGAATGGGTCAACACAACCCTTGGGTTATTAAAGATGGTCGTGGAAACGATATTGATATGACTTGGATACTTTAATTTGGTAGTGTGGTTTATTTTTTGTATATTTATAGCTTGTAAAAGTATACTCTTTTAGTTAAGAAAAACATTATGGCAGATAATTCATTATTTGGAAAACTACAAAAACTATTCGCTACCCAAGTCATCGTAAGAAGAGTTGGTAAGAATCGTTTACAGACTGTAGATTCGCAACGACTTCAATCCCAAGGTAACATCCGTGGAACATCGTATTACGATAGATTTGGTCGTTTACATACATCTCGTAGAAATTGGGAAACCTACAACCAACAATTTAACTATCACTCAAATAAGTTAGAACTATATACTGACTATGAGGCGATGGACAAAGATTCAATCATCACTTCTATTTTAGATATCTACTCCGATGAGTGTACCCTAAAGAATGATATGGGTGATGTAATTCGTATCAAATCTTCGGATGAGACTTTAAAGAAAATCTTACACAACTTATTTTACGATATCTTAAACATTGAATTTAACCTTTGGGCTTGGGTTCGTGGTATGAACAAATATGGTGATTACTTTTTATATTTAGATATTGAAGAGGGTGTTGGTATTGTAAATGTTCAACCAATTTCAGCATACGAACTTGAGCGTGAAGAAGGATTTAATCCTGATAACCCCTATGAGGTTAGGTTCAAGTTAGCAAGTATGAGTTCTTCTACCAATTTTACATATGGTAGTAAAGATAAACAAACTTATTTCCCATTTTATCAGGTTGCACATTTTAGATTGATGGCCGACTCAAATTTCTTACCATATGGTCGTTCTTTGTTAGAGGGTGCTAGAAAAACTTGGAAGCAATTGACTCTTATGGAAGACGCAATGATGATTCATAGAATTATGAGAGCGCCTGAAAAAAGAATCTTTAAAATTGATGTTGGTAATATCCCACCACAAGAGGTTGACCAACATATGCAGAACATTATTGATGGAATGAAAAAAGTTCCATACATTGACCCGAACACAGGTGATTACAACCTCAAGTTCAATATGATGAATATGTTAGAAGATTACTTCTTACCGGTTCGTGGTGGTCAAAGCGGAACTGAAATTGATTCTTTGAGTGGTATGGAGTTCGGTGGTATTGATGATATTGAATACCTGAAGAATAGAATGATGGCTGCTTTAAAAGTTCCTAAAGCATTCATCGGATACGAAGAGGGTGTAGAAGGTAAAGCAACCCTTGCTCAACAAGACATTAGATTTGCAAGAACTGTTGAAAGAGTTCAAAAGATTGTTCTATCAGAACTTACCAAAATCGCAATCGTTCACCTTTACTCACAAGGATACGAAAACGAAGACCTTGTTAACTTTGAGTTAGAGCTTACGAACCCATCTATTATCTACGAACAAGAAAAGATTGCTTTACTTTCTGAAAAAACAGCTCTTATAAGAGACTTGAAGGATTTGAAGATGATTTCACAAGAGTGGATTTACAAAAATATCTTTAATATGTCCGAGGATGAGTGGGAAGTAGAACAACAAAGAGTAATTGATGATTTAAAGTTATCATTTAGACATGAACAAATTACTACCGAAGGTAATGACCCTGCTAAAACAGGTGAATCGTTTGGAACTCCACACGACCTTGCTGTGATTTCTCAACAAAGTCAAGAAGAAGAAGGTGGTTCGCCTGAAGGTGGTCAACCTGGCGCTGGAAGACCTACCGAAGGTGGAACCTATGGAACTGACCAAGCAAATATGGGTAGAGACCCACTTGGTAAACAAACCGACATTAGTAGAGACAGCACATATCATACTTTTAGAAAAGGACCAATGGCGGTTGAATCTCAAAACGCATTGAATTCTTCTTTAAAGAAAATGAAGGTTAAAACTAAATCTATGATTATGGAATCGTTAAAAAAAGAGTCTAAACCTGAAGAATCTGGGTTATTAGATGAGTCGCAATTGTTAGATGATACGATTTAACCTACAATACGATATTTATTTATTAGAAAGTCAAATAAAAGGTTTGAAATGGGTAAACTAAAACATAGTAAGTTCAAAAATACAGGTATTTTATTTGAGCTACTGGTGAGACAAATTGCTGCTGATACATTGGGTGGCAAAAACTCATTGGCGCTTGAAATTATAAAGTTCCACTTTAAAAAAGGAACTGAACTAACTAAAGAATTAAATTTTTATCAAACGCTTCAAAAAGAAACATTTGACACTCAATACAAAGCTCAAGAATTTGTTAATATTATTTTAGAGCAAAGAAGAAATTTAAACGAATCACTTCTTCGTAGACAAAAATATAATCTTATTAAATCTATCAAAGAATCATATAAGATTGATGACTTTTTTAAATATCGTGTAAACAATTACAAAGAATTAGCATCAACCTATAAATTGTTTGAATATAAACAAGAAAATTCTCCAAAAGAATGGGTTGATTGTAAGAATACTATTTTTGAAAGTATTATTACCAAAAAAGAGCAATTGATAGAAGAAAAAATTAACGAAGAATACACAACCCAACCAAAAGAAGTTCGTTTATTGGCTTACAAATTCTTGGTTGATTCGTTTAACGAAAAGTATTCAAGTTTAACTTTGGAACAAAAGAATGTATTAAGAACATACATCAATAACATTGATAATTCAGAAAAATTAAGAAAATATGTTATTTCCGAGGTTAAAAAATTAAAGACCGCATTTGGTAAAGTAAAAGTATCAGATAAGGTTGTATCTATTAAGTTAAATGAAACCATTAATTTAATGGAAAACATTGCAACATCAAAGATAATCAGCGAAACACAGGTTCTTTCCTTATTAAGATACCACGAATTGCTTGAAGAGGTGAGGAAACTAAAATGAGTAGATACTTACTAAAAGAACTTGAAGATAAGTTTAATGAACTTGAAATTCAACAAGAAGAAGATGAGTTGGATGAGGCAAATGTAACTGCAAACCTTGATGGTGGAGCAGGTCCCCCAAGAACACCATACGCTTTTGCTAAAAGTGAAGATGATATGGATGATGACCACATTGAGGTATTGGGATATAAAAAATCAAAAAAATCAAATAAACATTTTGAATCAGTATTAAAGATAGATTCTCAATTAGAAAATTTGATTGAAGCAACCTACCGTGCTTATAGAAAAGATGAGTCAATGTCTGCAAAGAAAAAAGTAAACATTGCTATTAAAGAAATCAACCGTAAACTTTACGAAGTAGAACAATTGGTAAATCAAAATACCAAACTTAAAACCGAAATGGGATTAAGTCAAGGTCAGTATTGGGAATCTACAAAAATTAGATTTGGTAAGATTTCTGAACGAATGTTAAAAATTTCTCGTAAGATTAAAGAGCTAGGGTCGTAATATGTCTTGCGGATGTGAAAAGAATCAAGTTAATGAAGCTTTGGAGATAGATGATATCTCTCAAATCAGATTGTTAATTCGTAAAGAATTAGCTAAAGTGTTTCTTGACCTTTACCGCAAAAAACAAATCTGGGAAAAATAATGAAGCAATTACTCATTGATGTTAGTTTATTTGAGATTACACCTCAAATCTTAAAAGAATCACTTAATAAAAATGGTAGATTTCTTGTAACGGGTGTATTACAAAGAGCCAACTCAACAAATCAAAATGGTAGGGTTTATCCAAAAAATATCCTTGAACGTGAAATTGAAAAGTATAAAGGTAGAGAAATCAGAGAAAACAGGGCGTATGGTGAATTAGACCATCCTGAATCGTCTGTGGTTGAACTAAAAAATACATCTCACATTATTCGTGATGTTTACTGGAAAGGTGATGATGTAATGGGTCAAGTTGAAATTTTAAACACGCCTACTGGTAGAATTTTGCAAGAAATAATCAACGCTGGTTGTACTGTGGGTATTTCTTCAAGGGGCATGGGTTCGGTTAAGCAAATCAAAGAAGATGGTACAGTTGCCGTTGAAACTGATTTTGAATTAATATGTTGGGACTTTGTTTCTAACCCATCAACGCATGGTGCTTTTATGAAACCTACAAATGAAGGGGTTATTAATGAATCACTTCAAAGAAAACAAACTAATTATAATAAGGTTAATACACTTATGAGAGATATCATCTGCGAAGTGGGTGGATATTGTGAGTGTGATTTTGGAGATATAAAATGAAAATGATGTCATTATTAAAAGAAGATGTTAGTAAATATACTAATGCTGGTATTAGCAAATTCGCAGTAGCGATTGCTTCATTAACTGCAACAAGAGCCGATGCAGTTCAAAAATTCGTTGATACTAACGAGTTGAATATTGAAAAATTATACCAATTTCTTAAAAAAAGTAAGCTAGATGGTAAAATGGATTTTGTAACTGCACTTGTAGGTAAACCTAATAATCCTATCCAAAGGAAAATGATTAAAATGTTTTCTGAATCAGTAAACGAAGAACAAGACCACGAAGTGAAAATGTCTCAAAACTCATTAGATTCAATTATCAAGTACGCTACTGAATTGAAGCAAAAAATGGGTGAGATGGAAAAAGATATTCCAGCTTGGATTCAGAGTTACATTACTATGGCTGATGAATATATTTCACAAGCATCTTCAAACTACCACGAATATGGTAGTGGTATGAACGAAGGTAAATTAAATGAAATGGACCGCCAGTTAAATGTAAAAGTTAACAAAATGTTAGAACGTGAACTTGGTGATTTAAGAAAAGGTGGTCCAAATCACCAATTTGCAATAATGTATATTTTACAGGGTGCATTAACTGATGCTAACTTCCATTCAACATCAAGGAAGGTTCCATCACTTTTTCCAAGAGCAAAATACGAAGGTGACCCAATGGCGGAGAAGGACCTTATACAAATGTATGAATATGAGTTAGGTCCAAACATTGCGGCTCTTGCAAAATGGGATGGTAAAGACATCGTAGACGCAATTGGATTTTATGTATCAATGACTATTGGTAGACCAATGGGTGAAAAAATTGAAAAACTTGTTGAAGGTAAAAAATAAGGATAGCTAAAATGAAAAAGTTAACACAATTACTTAAAGAATCACAACATTTAGATTATCGTAGGATGAATGTAGGCGAAGATGAAGAAGGTCAAGGAATGACCAAAGAAGAAAAGCGTGCATTCGTTGAAGCTGTTGCTGCTTACCGCCAATTAGGTGAAATGATTTCACACAAAGGTAATATTTCAGAAATCCACGATTCAATCAAAGGTATTGTTGAAAACGCAAATAACCTTACCTTAAAAGAAACCGGTGATTGGTTTGATAGAGTAACTGTTCAGAGACATATGAAATCTATGAACGAATCATTCAAGGTTTTCTCAAACACAATCAAAGAGGTATCTACCTTACAACAAAGATTAGAATCATCTTACGATGAAATCGGTGAAGTTCTTGGTAAATACTACGAAATCAAAGAAGGTAATGAGTTTGGTGCTGAAAGAGCAAAAGCTATCGCTGCTGGTGATGATTCATTTGAAGTTGATGGTAAATCCTATAAAGTAACCGGTGTAGACGCTGAAGACAAGAAGAACGCAGACGAGTTCGCTAATGAGTCTATGAAGCTAACATCTTTAATCAAACGAAACGAAGAATTAACAGGCAAACAAAAAGAGTTGGATGTTGATAGTGATGGTGACATTGAAGCTGATGACTTGGCTGATTTAAGAGCTGGTAAAAAAGCAGATGAATCAGTAAACGAAGGTGTTTCTTCTACTGATATGGATAAAATCAAAGGGGCAGTTGAAGCAGCATCTTCATTTATGAGTGTTGGTAGTGAGTTAAAGAAATTAGGTATGAAATATACTTTCGCTACCGAACCATTACCAATTTACATTATACAACCAACTCCAAATAACAAAGTTGCTATTGTAAATAAGAAATATGCATCTAAACCTGATTTTGTGGTTGGTGATATTGCAGTGGGTATAATGGAAGGAAAATTAAACGAAGAAGAAATTAAGTGGAACGCTGTTGAAAACGCAATCATCAACTTCTTAAAGATGAACACCAAAATTTTGGATAAAAGAGTTCAAGCTAAAGATACTGATGGAGTTAAAGGTGGTTTAAAATCTATTATTAATGGATTAGTTAATGCACAAAGAAGTTTAAAACTTGAATCAGTAAACGAAGCTGCATATACTGTAAAAGCTGAAAACCCATATCAGTTTGTAAATGGTGCATACGCAGTTTTAAGTGCATATTTGAGAGATGAAGAACTTGGACCAAAGGGTAAAAGAGAATTACAAGATATCATAAAGTCATTGGAATATATGAGAAAATATTTCTATTTTAAGATGAGTGAATCAGTAAACGAAGCTAAATTTAAGGTATTGGCAAGTTTTGGTGGTTATGATTTAATTGAAGCCCCAACTGAAAAAGATATGATAATATCAAAAAATGGAAAAAAAGTTGGTAAACTAACAAAAATTTCTAAATATCTTAAAGATGATATCAAATCATTTATCAACATGGTTAAAAGTGATAAGCTAGGTGAATCAGTAAACGAAGAAAAATATACTGTGATTGACCCTATGGGAAATCAAAAAGGTGTTGGTCCAAAAATACAAGCCATATCAATGGCTAAGAGATTGGGTGGTGAAAAGACAGGACACTTTGTAGTTGCTAACACAAATGCATTAAAAGCAAGAAGAGCGTTAGAAAAGTTTAAAGGTGATTTTAAAAATCCAAAACTTAAAGATATGATGATGAACCTTTACTATGAATCAGTAAACGAACGGATTGTAAAGGAAAAGGTAAAATGAACGACACTAAAGTTCTACAAGACCTATCAGTTGAGTTTTCTCAAATGATTAAGAAAAACTTATCACAAATTAAAAAGTTATCCCCAAGTGCTCAAAGAGGATTAGGAAAACTTTTTTCTGATTTTAAAAATGGACTTGATGATTTAAGTTAAAAAATTATATTTATTACAATATAAAAAACAAGTTATGGAAGAAAACAAAAAACACAAAAAGGTTAGAAAAACCGATATGATTATTATTGGAAGGCCCAACGCTGTAAGGGTAGTAAATAATAATATAGAAGCCGCTTTACGATTCTGGAAACGGAATATGAAAGACAATGGTAAAATTGAATGGATTAAAGAAAATCGTGAGTATACAAAACCTACCACGAAAAAAAGAGAGCTACGAAATCAAGCACTCCGTGCCGAGTGGACGCGTCGCCAACAACAAGAATAAATGGTAAACACTTTATTGTTTCAATAAAAGTTCCCATATTTATTACTAAAAATGTAGCCCCCTAATGGGCTATAACTTTATTTAAAATTATACTATTAAGGTTCACGAATAACCTTACTACCCCAAATAATAATTTAGGAGTTTAAAATGGCAAAATCAAATTTGCTCAAAGAAGCTATCGCTGATGCAAAAGCTGTCAAAGAGACTGCTTTAGCTAACGCTCGGTTGGCTTTAGAAGAGGCATTTGCTCCTCGAATTCAATCAATGTTATCCCACAAGTTAGCTGAAGAGCTAGAAGATGAGGATGAAGATTCAATGGAAGAAGAATTAGATTCATCAGAATTAGGTACAGGCGACAACGCTGAACCATCTGCTGATGCTAATGATTCATCTGATATTGAAAATGATACAGACTTGGCTGAAGAAGAGGACGGAATGTATTCTGGCGAAGACCGAATGGATGCTGAAGAAGAAATGGACATGGCTGCTGATTCTGGTGATGGTGAAGAGTACGACTTAACAGGTAACGAAGAAGAAGATACCGAAGAAGATGACCTTGACCTTGAAGCAGTAATCAGAGAGTTAGAAGACGCAATGGCTTCAGACGATGAAATGACCGAAGAAGATGAAATGGAAGATGAAATGACATCTGAAGAAGATGAAATGGAAGATGAAATGACATCTGAAGAAGATGAAGAAGAACTTGACATCAACGAAATTATCCGCACATTGAAAGAAATGGAAGGTGAAGATGAAGAAGAGATGACCGAAGAAGAAGAAGACGCTACTGAAGGCTACAAAGAAGAATTGGAAGAAGCTTATAAGACTATTCAGTCTATGAGAAAAACCATCAACGAAGTAAACTTACTTAACGCAAAACTTCTTTACACTAACAAGTTGTTCAGAACTTTCGATTTGAATGAATCTCAAAAAGTTAAAGTTATCGAAAATTTCGATAGAGCTTCAAACTTGAGAGAAGTAAAATTAGTATTTGCTACATTAGGTGAAAACTTAAATGTTGCTAGAAAAAAGAAAACAGTTGTCAAAGAATCACTCGCTTCTAAACCTATGAAGTCAACCGCAGCACCAAGAAAGATTTTATCTGAAGGTGACGCAGTGGCTGAAAGATTTAAGAAGTTAGCTGGTTTAATCAAATAATAAAAATCAAAAAAAGAAAAGGATTAAAATGAAAGTAAATAACATTTTAGCTGAATCTGCTGGTTTCAACAAGAGAATGTCTGAAGAGACTAAAGGTGTCGTATCTAAATGGGTCAAGACTGGCCTTTTAGAAGGATTATCTTCAGACTTTGAAAAAGCAGGCATGGCTACTCTACTTGAAAACCAAGCAAAACAATTAGTATCTGAAGCATCCGCTACAGGTCTATCGGCAAACTCTGAAGAATGGGCTGGTGTAGCTCTTCCTTTAGTTCGCCGTATCTTCTCCGAAATCGCAGCGAAGGAATTCGTTTCGGTTCAACCTATGAACTTACCTTCGGGTCTTGTATTCTACTTGGACTTCAAGTATGGTACAGGTCAGCCCGGTTTCACTACCGGTTCTGGTAAAGATTCACAAAACGACTCTGTGTTCGGTGTTACCGAAACCGCAGGTCAAGCTACTGGCGGTCTTTATGGCGCTGGTCGTTTTGGTTACACTATCAATGATGTACCCACGGCTGTTATCAGCACTAAAGCTACCGCTCCCACTGCAACTGCAATGGTAACAGCATCGCTTACAGCTGCTGATTTTAACTACGATACCGCATGGTCATCATCGGAAGCTACCGCTGGTGTACTTTTCCAAACGCTTACATTTAGTACCGCATCATTTACTAATCCTGATTTAGACGGTGTTCGCGCATTTTCAATCGAAGGTACTAACATTTTAGAATACTATCCTGAATTTACAACTATAAGTTCAAATGATGCTCAAATTAAATTTGTTGTTAGAGTAACATCTCTTACAGGCGCAACTGACGCACTTATTAAGTATCACAAACAACCTACGGATATTACTCGTGGTGATTTTGAACAAACCACTTCTGGTTTTGCTGTAAATCCAGAAACCGATTTAGGTATTCCTGAATTGAACGTAGAGCTTCGTTCTATTCCAATCGTTGCTAAGACTCGTAAGTTAAAAGCACAATGGACTCCAGAATTCGCTCAAGATTTGAACGCATACCACTCAATTGATGCTGAAGCAGAATTGACTTCAATGTTATCTGAATACATTTCTCAAGAAATCGACCTCGAAATCTTGGATATGTTACAACAAAACGCATTAACTCAAGGTCACTGGTCAGCTAGAATTGGATTCCAATGGAATGGTTCAAACTTTGTAGATGCTGCAACCAATGGTCAAGCTTACACTCAAGGAACTTGGTTCTCAACATTTGGTACGGTTCTCCAACGAGTATCTAACCAAATCCACACCAAGACTATGAGAGGTGGAGCTAACTTTATGGTAGTTTCTCCTGATGTTGCTACAATCTTGGAATCTATCCCAGGATTCGTATCAAATGGTACGGGTGAAGCAATGCAGTTCGCAATGGGTGTATCTCAAGTAGGTTCATTCGCAAACCGCTACACTGTATACAAAAACCCATACATGCAATCTAACGTAGTATTGATGGGCTTCAAAGGTTCACAATTCTTGGAAACTGGCGCTGTTTACGCTCCATACATCCCATTGATTATGACTCCGTTGGTGTACGACCCGAAAAACTTCCAACCTCGTAAGGGTGTAATGACTCGTTACGCGAAGGAAATGATTCGTGGTGAGTTCTACGGTAAAGTATTCGTTCATGGTTTAGAAACTTTATCTTAATCTGATAAAGTTATAAACTTTGATTAAACTTAAAGGGGGTCTTCGGACCCCCTTTTTTGTTATATACAAGATATTTATATTAAAGGTTTTGTAATACTAATTTATCTATAAAGGATTTATGGAGAATACGGAAAAAAGAGTTCCAAAAGGTGATATTAAATTTTCAATCACTTTATCCGATGAACAAAAACACGCTAAAGCAGAAATTCTTGAACATCCATTTAATTTTGTTTTAGGAAAAGCAGGTAGTGGTAAAACCTTACTCGCAGTTCAGATTGCATTGGATTTATATTTTAAAAGAAATATTAACAAAATAGTAATCACGAGACCTACTGTTTCTAACGAGGATAATGGATTCTTACCTGGCTCTTTGGAAGAAAAAATGGAACCTTGGTTAGTTCCTATTCGTTCTAATATGAGAAAGGTATATAACAAATCTACAATATTAGAAGCAATGGAAAAAGATGAAAATATTGAATTGGTATCTTTAACACATTTTCGTGGTAGAACTTTTGATAATTGTATATGTATAGTAGATGAATTTCAAAATTTAACTAAAAATCAATTAGCAATGGTATTGGGTAGATTGGGTAAAGGGTCTCGTATGATTCTTACCGGAGACGCACAACAAATTGATTTAAAGTTCTCAAATGATTCAGCAGTACACGATGTTGCTAAATTAAAAGAATCAAAGTTTGTATACACAGTGAATTTAAAAGATAACCACCGACACGAAGCCCTTGATGAAGTTTTAAGACTATTATATTCATTCTAATTAGTTATGGTGAATCTCTAACTATTTATTGATTAGAGATACTATTTTATTTAAAGTTGGAGAACTTGTATGGCCGATTACGCAGGGTCTTTTAGTGGTTCATTTCAGGGAACAATTAGTGGTTCATTACTTGGTAGTGGAATCGTATCTGGTTCAACGCAAATTGATTTCAATAGCATTGTTAATAAACCAACGACAATACAACCATTTCAGGCAAATTCTATTGTTTCAAACAATAGGTTTAGGGAAGTAACATATCCTGCAATTTCGGCATCTACTTCTACAAGACTTACTACGGCTGAAGCTAATGTAACTACACTTCAAGGTCAAATACAAGCCGCAGTATCAGGCACAGTCCCTCCGGGAACAATTAGTGGTTCTGCTCAAATTGCAGCATTTGGATATTTAACATCCGCTTCAGCGGCTGCTGCAGGATTTGGTAGTGGTGGTGGAGAAACTTACACCGCTGGTCTTGGAATTACAATTACATCAAATGTTATTACACTTAATACATCATCAACTCACTTTATTCAAGGTGTATCCGCTTCTGCCGCTGCAAGTGGATTTGGGAGTGGTGGTGGTTCAAATGCAGCCCCAACAATAGCCGACCAATCTATGGCAGCGGTTCCTGAAAGTTCATCTGGTGGGTATTCGGTTGGTCTGATAACCGCAACCGATGCTGAGGGTAATACCATTACTTTTTCATCATTTACAATTGCAAATGTTTTTTTAAATTCAAATTCATCGGTAAACTTGACTTCATCACTAGGTGGAACTTCATTATATGACCCATCAGTAGACCCATTCCAAGCAAATAGCTCGGGTCAAATTACCCTAAAAAATAGTCAGTTCTTAAACGCAGATGTGGCGGATAGATATGTTTATTTGGCTACCGCTACTGATGCATTTGCAACCACATCAGGTACTGGATTTATCACCATTCCAATCTCACAAGATGCATCATCTTCAATTGGTACTAATGGTAATAATTACTACATTATTGAATCGGCTGTAACCGCAGATAATCTAACAACCAATTCAAATGGTAGAACCATAGGTGATGTGACATTTTCATCCGATGTATCTCAAATGTGGGTGGTAAAATCAAACCCAATTGGGTATGTTAGATTTACAAACGCAACAACACAATATACGGGTTCTACATCACTCGCTCTTGAGTTAGCTCAAAACGTAAGTGGTTCGGGTTTAACTTTTGATTCGGGTTCTACTATTGGTATTGAAATTACCGCATCTGAAGTTGGATTTGAAACTACAAAACAATTTAGAAATCACACATTAAATATAGCTAAAAACTTTGCTCCAAGTGGTTCTATGGTAAGAACCGATGCTAACCTAAATACAAATGGTGCAAGAAGTGGAAACACCATTGCTGCTTTGACTTGGACTGATGTTGAAAGTAATTCATTACATACACCATCATTTACGTTATCATCTAATGCTGGGTTGAGTGCAAGTTTCACTTCAAGTTATACATATAACATTTATCCAACCGCAAGTTTATCTGCTGGAACTTATTTTGTTAGTGCAAGTGTTAAAGACCAACACGGATTTAGATTTGGTAGTAGTTCATTATCATTTACTATTGTTCAAGCTGGAGCTGGAACATTAAATGCAACAAGCGGATTTTTTGTATTAGAATCTGCTACTGGTAGTGAAAAAATTGTGACTAATACAAATGGTAGACCTACCGGAACTCAAGTAGATTTAGATGTAACATACTCACCACAATTTAATTCGGCCGCAGTTGCTTCATTTACTTCATCAAATGCACTGATTGCAGTATCAGCCACGGGATTATTAACAGTTGGAACACCAATTAGTGGTTCTGGTTATTTGAATAGTGGTTCTATTTCATCAAGTATTACTTTTAGAGACCAATACAATAACATCACAAGTTCTGATATATTTGTAACCGTTACAAAAAACTACGCTCCTGATATTACATTTACAAATGCGGGTTCTACCATCTTAAATACTAACTATGCTAGAACTTCAAGTAATCCAACCCTAACGACAATCACATTTAGTGACCCGGAAGGTAATCCAATAAATCAAAACACATTTACATTTACCAACCCAAGTAATCAGTTAAGTGCTTCTCGTAGTGGTGATACTTGGTTGATTACACCAAGTCAAAATTTGAGTGCAAGTGTTTATCAGATGACCGCAAGTATTAAAGATATTCACGGATTTAATACGGCTATTAAAACAAATACATTTGATATTATTAAAGCTCCTATTGGAACTATTACCGCAGAAAATTTCTTCATTATTGAATCTGCTGTTAGTGGTAATTTTATTACAAATGAAACTGATGGTAGTGGTTCATCTGCTGATGTGAATGTATCATACAGCCCAACATATGGACCAACAACTCCATCCGCTACTAATTTCTCTGCATCTGATGCATATGGACTTGTTTACGCAAACCCAACGACTGGTGTTTTAACTATTAAACAAAACCTCAGCGGTTCACAATCAGCACCATCTGCATCTACAAGTTTTGTGGTAAGTGTTAATTGGAACGACCAATACCAAAATAATGGTAGTGGTAGTATTACGTTAAACATCACTCCAAACTACGACCCATCCGCATCATTTGCTCCACAAATATTAACTGCTCCTGTTAGTTCGGGTAGTAATTTAGAAAGTGTTTCTATTATTGACCGAGAAGCTGGTTTAGTTTCTATGAGTTTGGGTGGACCTTCTGCTGGATTTATGAACGCGGTTAAAATTTCTGAAATTCCATTTACATCATCATACCAAATTC
>ERZ807358.2-NODE-2-length-32306-cov-10.527692_pt1 | contig 32306 bp, 42 predicted proteins | sample MGYA00521254_ERZ807358 | MGnify/ENA primary metagenome ERZ807358 (study PRJEB31431, sample SAMN03801314) | freshwater metagenome | biome: Freshwater; feature: Lake; material: Water | place: Canada:St Catharines | collected 2012-08-09 | depth 1 m m ...
AGCCTAGCGCTTTATAATAAAAGAAAAACAATATTCAGATGCCAGCACCAGTAGTAGCCGCCGCTGCAGCCGCAGCAAAACCAGCTCTTTTCGCAGGGCTCATGAGTGTACTCCGCCCTGCTTTAATGAGTGGCGGCATCAGCACTGGCATTAGCATGATGCTGGGTGAGGATTTACCCACAGCTTTACTATATGGTGCTGCAGATACTTTAGGTTCTACCGCGGCAGTTGGCGGACTACGTGCGGTAAGACCAGGAAGAAATGTAGAAATAAAAGATGTAAAGACTGGCAAAATAACAAATGAATATCAGCCAAGTAGATTAGAAACCCCTGTCAATGTTATTGCTTCCCTTGGAACGGGCAGCTTAGTTAGTGCTGCCCTTGGAAGACCATCTTTATTTGGTCCTGGTCGAGAAACACCACAACAGCATCAAAGCCAATCATTGCAAGAAACAGATCTTAGCAATATTAATTTAGATCAATTAACTGAGCCAGAGTTAGCGCAGTTATCTGACGAACAAATCCTTACTATTATTCAACAAAACAATCAACGTGATCAAGTTAACAGGAAGCAATTCTTAGATAGTTACATGGATAAGCTTGCCCCTGGAACAATGTTCCAAACTGCCGGACTACCTAGCAGGCAGTCGATGAACGATGAGTTTATGCGAACTGAAATGAACACCGACTTTGGTGCAATCCAAAAAATGATGGGAGCAATTGCCGGTGTCTAATCCAAATCGGTTTCAACGTTTACTATCCAATACTTCGCAAGCATTAAAAGAAGGTGCAAAGAAAAGTGAACGTGCTACACGTATTGCAGATGAAGTTTATCCAAGTGTTTTAAATGTCGCTGGTAAATACCACGACGCATTACGTGCACAAGGAGTCAGCTTAAAAGAAACGCCAATCCAGGCTATTGGTGCTTTTGGTACGCGTTTAGTGACCGACTTAACCAACGACGGCACAAGGGGTGTGTATTGGCGTTACAACCATCCATTAGCAATATTGGATACTGGCATTGAAAACACAATGAAAGCCGTCGCTGGCAAGGATGCGTACAAAGATTTAGGCAAAACACGAACAGGGCTAATGGCTGCAAGTGTGGCAATTCCGACCACGATCATGAGTGGTGCATTCAATGTTTTGAATCCAGGAGAAGCTTTCCGTGCCACTGGATACGCGCAAACATATTCTCCTGAAGGTACAGATGATCGCAGACAAACAGAACAACCAGTCCAGGAATTATTTGATCGTTTCTTCCTTGGTCGTCAAGGAGCACCATTAAAATATGAAACTGCAAAAGCAGAGATTCCAAGTTTAACGCCAGAGCGTTATGCCAATTTCATGCAAAATTATTACCAAGATCGTGGCTTCTTGGGAATCTTAAAAGCAACACCTGAAAACTTGGAAGGAATTCCAGAAGCTCGTATGCTTGGCTATCCAGTTAACATTGCAACTGCAACAACTGCGATTGGCGGACTAGCTGGATTAGCTGCAGGTATTCGCAATACACCATCTAAACAAGTACCTGGCAGAGGCTATCGTCAACATACTACAGAAACAGTACGCACTGGTTTAACACGGCGTGGTTTAATTGGTGGAGCAGCAGGTGCACTTGCTGGTGCTGCAGTAGGCGCAACAGTTAATGCAGCTATTGCACAAGCTAATCGCCCTAAACTACCAACAGTTGCTGAATATTCAGAAGAAATGCAATGATAGAATTAGCAAATAACAGATAGCAGTAAAAATGGCAGAAGTAACGGGAAATGTCACCGAGGATTATAGTACTCGCCGTGGCCAAGGTGCACGTAGAGGCGGTAGAGAAAGCCCACAAGATTTTCTTGAAAGAAAAGCACGGGAAATAAGAGACTTACGTGACGCAATTGCTCGTGGCTTTTCAACACCTTCCGCTGCTGCCGCATTGACTCCAGATGCTGGTACGGCAGGACAAGTAAGTGTAATCCTGGATAAAAATGGGAATCCTATTGTACTCAATCCTTCTTCAACTCCTAGCCAAGTAGTTAATACGGCTACAGACGTAACTCCTGCACCTACGACTACACCACCTAGCAGTGGCGGTGGTGGCACTCCACCTCCTACTACTGGCGGCGGTACTCCACCGGCTGATGACACACCAAACCCTAATCAACGCGGTGGTCTTTTAGCAAGCACCAGCGATTTACTTGGCGGTGCTTTAAAAGAAGGTGATCCGATCAAACGAAATATTGGACGACTTGGTTATTTAGCACCTGCTGTTGCCGCTTTCCAGGATTACACCGAAGGCGGTAACCCATATGCTGTCGGCGGTGGTGCCGCTGCAGGTTTAGGTGTTACTGCATTAACACGTGCGGCGGGTCGTTCTGTTGGCGGTGGTAAAGGTGCAATTCTGCAAATGGTTGCGCCACTCCTTGGTTTAGGAACACAACAGTTAACAACTGCAGCTATCCAAAAGGATCGTCAACGGAAAACCGGCGAAGGAGATCCTAGTGCTTTCTCTACACAGTTAGGTCGCTTAGAGCAACTGCGTAAGATTGGTAACGAAGGCCAAATCCAAATGATGAATGCAGAACGTGCAGGAGTCAAAGACATTTATGGCTACATGGTTGATAAAGACCGAGAAAATCTACAAGCAATGGCGCCGCTGATTGAACAACAACGTACCAATCAAGCTGTTCGTGAGCAGCAAATCTTGAATACCATGGGTCAAAACTTTGCAATGCTTGGTAGCATGGCAACAACGGGTAAATTAGCCCTTGGGGCACAAACCCAAGCAGGTGCGAATCTCCGTGCATTTATGACTGCTGCTCCTTACTCTGGGTCAGTCCTTCAAGCTCCCAACATTACTTTCTAATAGGTACTGATTATGTTAGGCGCACTTAGTGGATTATTCGGAGGAGGAGGCCAAGGTGGGTTCATGAGCCAACCTTATGGCGATTGGCGCACTACTTCAGGAGAAGGCAGCGGAAATCCAAATCTTGCTGGTAGGTATTCAGACATTGTTAAAGAGTACCAAGATCTGTACGGAACTAATGCTCCAATTGATCCAAAAGATCCAATGTCTGTGGCAATGAATCTGATTAAAAACCAACAAATGCAGACATCGCTTTCTAACGATCCTCGCATTGTTGGTATGCAAGCACAAGCTTATGTTGATCCAATGAATCAACTAGCGGACAAAGCATCTGAGCGTGCAATGAAGGGTCACATTTTTGCCATGCAGCAAAAGTTGCCGCAGCTTTATGCCGAGGCGATGGCACGTAAGTTTGACTTCATCAATCCTGTGATTCAAGAAATGCGAGCCAATAGAACCAAACGGTTCCAAGATTCCGGCGGCAGTATACTTAAATTTGACGTCTGAGGAAAATACAAATGGCCAATTCTTTTAGATTGCCAAATCAAGTTCTTTCTGATTATTTTAACGCACCGTTAGGAACGTACGATATTACGGGTACGCAAAGTTTTGATTTTAACCAGCCTTTTCAAGCCGGCAACATTTCTGGATTTCCTTCAGGTGGTGGAGTAACTGCTGATTATAGCGGCGGTGCAGCAGCAAATGCTTTTGGCGGCGGTGGATTATCCTGGGGCGCTGTACAAGGCCTTGGTAACTTGGCCAATATGGGTATCCAAGCGTTTGGCAATCAGCAAGGAACTAAAGCGGGTCAAGACTATCTTGACTTCCTGGCAGACATGCGGGATGCCAACTTTGGTTCCGATTTAATTGAACGTAATATAGGCATTGCTGATTCGTTTAGAATTCCTGATGTAATCGCAGGGCAGCGTGTGGATAATCCAAGGTATAGGCAAGAAATGAAAATGATGAATGTACCGAAATTAGCTGGCAGGCTTAGCGGCTTCTTGAATACTTAAACATAAACACCTTAAAATAGTGAGAAAGAGAGCGTAGTTATTATGTCAGGCTTTAACCTTGCGGGAGCTGGTAGCGGTATTATGCAAGGTGCCTCGTCAGGCATGGCGATCGGTGGTCCCTGGGGCGCAGCAGCAGGCGCTTTATTTGGTGGCCTTACAGGCGGTTTTGGTGGCGGTGGCGATGCTCTTGAATATGGTTTAACTCCAAGGGAAAAAGAACTCCAGCAATATGCGTTTGATCAAGTAAAAGCTTCTCCTCTTGAAAAACGTAAAACTATCAGTAAAGCTAAACAATATTTAGCAGATGGTGATCGAGGATCGTTTGAATCATATCTTGAAGGACTTGCAGGTCGCTACACCAACCCTGAGTTTATTGACAAACGCTTAGCCAAAAGTTACAGAAAACCTATTGACTATTACGGTGATAGCTACCAAGCTACCGCAAAAGGTTTATTTGGTACACAAGGCATTGGGTTTACACCTGAGGAGTACGACAGCTTTGTAGATCAAGCTAAAGCACAAAAAGTAAGGAGCGCTGCAGCGTTTGGTGACTTACTGAAATCTAATATGATTGCTAGTGGTAAAGTAATGTCACCTAATCAACAGATGCTTGCTGATATCTTTGGCGCACCTGAAAGAGATGCCTCTGGTAGGCTAACAGGTAGATACGGCGACATCAAAAACAGCATTTTATCAAAATACGTAAAGGCATAAGGAGTTTTAATCATGTCACAAAAAGGAAACAAGGGTAAAGACAACACTCCCAACAAGAGGGACGATACCCCAAAAAAGGACAACACCCCTAACAAGAGTGACAACACTCCAAGGAGGGACAGTCCTTCCAATCAAAACAATAACACCCCACAAAGGGACAATCCTTCCAATCAGAGTACTAATACTCCCAAGAAGGATAATACTCCCAAGAAGGATAATACTCCTGACAAAGGCAAGAATGCAGCAGTTGCCTCAAAAACATACAAAGAAAAAGAAAAAGAGAAAGCAAAAGTTCCTTCTGTGATGATAGGAGGAACGCGATATGACGCGCCAAATAACCAAATTACACCAAAAATCTTTAAAGAGATTGTTGCCGCAAACCCAACTATTTCCCTACCAGAGTTAAGGGACGATATAAAAGATAAAGGAAGAACGCTTACACCAAAAGCCAAAGACTATTTCACTAAGTTTAAAGACACATTAAATCAATCTACGTCAGCCAGTAGCAATGCAGATGACGATACGCAGGAAGTATCCTTCACTGGAGGAGATGCAGATAATGATGGTGAGATAGATGCGCCCGTTGGAGCCGATCCATTTGCATGGCAAGCTTATAGAGATCTTGCAGTTGGAGAGCTTCAAAAAGAAACTTCAGTAGAAAGCGAAAGAGTTCGAGGGAAGTATTTAGCAGAAGTTGCCAAGATCCAAGGAGAGTCCGCTAACTATCGCACTGATGCAGACGAAAGGACACAAAGATATTCAGACGACAGTGAAGAACGCTGGCGTATGTTTGCCAGTACTGCCGACAAAGAGAAGGCTATTGAAGTACAAAGGATTGTTGCGGCCGGTTTAAAAGACGTAGCTGAGATTGAAGGCAGTTATGGTCTTAAAGGAATTCAAGCAAAAGGTGAAGCAGATAAAGCAGTTATGGGTATTAGAGCTCAAGCAGATAAAGATATTTCTCGAATGGATAACACTTCAAGGATGTATGGTCTCCTGGGCTTAGCCTTTGGTTAAGTCTGTTTATAATATAAACGTACCTACATACGGTTTTCAAAATGGCAGCACTTGATTACACTGGCACTGATTACGCCACTGATTTTGACCTTAACCGATTCCAGGAACTTCTTAATCGTCTGGAAGGATCTAAAGGTCGTCAGCAACGCCAAAAGTCTGTTGAAGGTCGTCGTGACATCTTCCAACAGGGCCTCGCTAGCATGATGTCTAACTTCTGATCTTGAGGCAACTATAAGCCATGACAACGTTGCCTCCCGGCCAGGTCAATAAAACAACTGAGGACGACCCGTTTGATATTGACAAATATCGACAGGCCGCTGAAGTGGCTTATAGTTTCTCCAAGAAAAAATTAGAAGATGCTGGAACCCAAGAACGCGAAACCATCGGTAAAGGTGCGTCAGAACAACGCACTTCTGCAGAACAAGGCCAGCAATTCAAAGACACAGAAGAAGCCAGAGACTACAACCAGGCGCAACGAGGCTATCGATATTGAGTTATTTGACCAATGGGTCGATAACTTAACATCCTCAGATCAAGATGCGTTTTGTAGTTTTGCCGAGGAAACTTTCTCGGTAATTGAATGCTATCTGTATGCCAGGTTCCTTGGCTATGGAGGTAGTATTTCTGCGTGTGATCTATGGGTTAAATCTCATTACAAAAAGCCTGATCATCGCAAGAAACTCCTCTATGAAATTGAGGAGATGCAGGAAGATATTCGTAAATTGCGAGAAGACGTAGATAACGGTGTCGTTAAACGTGATGCTGGCGTGGCACGTATCGCTGGTATGCAAAAAGAATTACGTGGCACCATTGCACAGATTGAGCTATTCACGTCTAGCCGTGATCGCAAAGGATTGCTAATGGCTGGTGCAGATCGTGCACTACGTGAATTGCAGATTATCTTCAAGGATGACCCAATTGAAATCCCCTTGGAAGAAGCATCCATGAGTATTTGGGCCAAAATGCAATACGAAGACAGCTAAGTTAAAATACACATATGATGAATTCACCACAACCAACTACCGACCAAGGGAACGACGCAATGCTTGCGGGTAGTCTTGGCGCCGCTGTGCAAAAATTACAGGAGAATCGCAATCGTTTTGGTGGGCGACGTGAATTACAAGGAGCACCCATTGGTGGGGAAGCTAAAAGTCCTGCAGCGCAAGGCGCCAAAGTATTGAGTGCAGTTGCAGAAACACGTAATGAACAGTATGGAAACCAACCGCCAACAGCTCCCTCAAATCCTGGCGCACCTCAAGGAACGGGAAGCCCGCAACCAGGACAACAGCCCAATGTCGGACAAAGACAAGCACCAAGCAGCCCTGGAAAAGGCACGCCAGTACCAAGTACAGACGAAGAAAAACAAAAACGCCAACGAATGAAGTAGTATTCAGTTACTAGCTGATTACTTATTGTGCCTGCATATCAACATCTTGCATATCGACGTAACGCGCAAGCTGCTGCACGTAGGCAACAAATTCGTGTCCCACGTAATCTTGAGTCTCTAAAGAAAGCAAGAGAAGACTTTGGATACTTTTGTGATTATGTTGCGGACAAACCTCCGGCACAACATCATAAAGAATGGCATCGTCACTTTGTTACAGGTGAAGATAGTGCTTGCCTTTTAAAAATTGCAGGACCAAATGTTGATCTCCTGGCACCACGTGGATCTGCTAAGTCCACAATCTTAGGTTTGTTTACAGCATGGGCTATTGGTCTTCATACACAAGCCAAGAAGCCACTGCAGATTCTCTATCTCTCCTATACGGTTGACATTGCACGCTCTAAGTCAGCAACCATTAAACGCATCATTGAAAGCAAGCGGTACCAAGAAGTTTTTCCAACCGTACGTCTTCTTAAGAACGTAACCAGTAATGAGTACTGGTCTATTGATCACAAGTTCGCTGGCATTGATACCACGGGTGAAGAACAATTTACACTCTGTGCTGCAGGTCTCAAAGGCTCGGTGACCTCCAAGCGTTCACACCTGGTGATCATTGATGACGCTATCAAATCAGCCGCAGACATCTCCAACCCTGACATTCGTAAACAAATGCAGGACAACTGGAATGCTGTGATTGCACCCACCATGTTTGAAGGAGCCAGGGCTATCTGCCTTGGTACTCGCTTCAGACATGATGACATTCATGCAACGACATTTAACACGCAGAACAATTGGCTTCAGATTGTGTTATCTGCCATTCTTACTGATCCCAAGACGGGAGAAGAGGTATCGTATTGGCCAGACATGTGGTCACTTGATTACCTAAAAGAGAAGAAACGACAAGCACCAATTGCGTTTTCTTTCCAGTACATGAATCAAGTTGTCAGGCAAAACGAATTGTCCCTGGCACCAGAGCTGATTGTTAAGGCGGAGATTGCAACTGAATTTGATTGTCTTGCGGTAGGTGTTGACTTATCTGCGGGCACCAAAGAGAAGAATGACTTCACTGTCATGACGCTTGCTGGTCGGATCGGAGATCGCATCCATGTTATTGATTATCGTCGACTACGTGTGATGGGTAATCTTGAAAAATTAGATGCGCTCAAGGAACTCCTCAATGATTGGAACATTGTAGGCCAAGATGAAAATGGTAATTACTATCCAACGTACTCAACGTGTGATATTTATTCAGAAGCGGTGCAGTACCAGGCTTCCCTGGAGGCCGACTTTAAACGTGTATGCCTAACCAACGAAGGACTTTACAACTTAAATTGGCACCCAGTCAAAGGATTCCGAGCTGATAAATTGGCACGCTTCCGTGGGTGCATGGGTTTGTTTGAAGATCGTAAACTGATCTTCAATCGATACCGCAACTTTACTGCAATGTTTGAAGAACTAACAAACTTTGGTGTCAGCAGTCATGATGACTGTGTTGACAGCTTGGTTTGGGTTATCAATGGGCTAATGCGGAAAGGACGCCTGCACCTTGATTACTGATTTGTTAAAATAATTCTTTTGTAATGAAGCGTTTAAATCCAAATACTGGCCGCCCCTGGGAGTATGGCGAAGTCTCTTTAGAAGGTAAGATCTTTATTCAACATCGGTGTAAAGAACCTTTAACTAAAGATGGGTTTTATCGTGTCAACTGGGCCACACCAGAAAAATGGGAAGAAAGAAAAGTCTATTCACTAAAAACTTCTAATGCGCGTCGTAAACAAAACTTAGAATTAATACAAGCAGAAAAAGTAAAACGTGGTTGCGCTTGTTGCGGATACAATAAAGACGCCTGTGCATTAGATTTTGACCATTTAGATCCAAGCAAGAAGAATGCAGGTGTTGGACGTATGATGACACACAGTTTTTCTAAAATCTTGGAGGAGATTGAAAAGTGCCAAATACTTTGCGCAAATTGTCATCGTATCAAAACACACAATCCCCAAAAATTTACCACCATGCTTAGTTCAAATGCGTTGAATTAAAAGTAAACTTGATTGCTAAACCTTAGAATTAGAAAAAAGTGAAACTTGGTCGTGGGGCCTGAATACATTGCTATCGGTTTAACGGCCGTTGTATCCGCTATTACCGGTGGCAGTTGGGTCGCAGGTAAAATCCTTGGAAGACAAAACGACCAAATCCAACAAGCTTTTAATTACATCGGCTCGCAGAAACGAAGGATTGACGTTTTGGAAGACGACTTAAAACGCATGCCTTTAGATTACGTGCTTAAGGTAGACTTCCTAAGAGAAATCCAGCAAATGCATGATAATTTCAATCAAATCAACAATAAGCTTGATAAGCTAATGGAGAAATTGCTCGAATCAAAATGAGTTACATTCTCGAAGTTCAAGAGGATGAGAACGGAGACCAGTACATTACGTTTCCCGACGAAGTAGTCGAAGAGCTTGGCTGGCAAGAAGGCGACGTTCTTAATTGGGATGTACGTGGCACCGGCATTATCATCACCAAAGTTAATGATGCCGCTGGCTACGAAGTTATAGAAGAGTAGAATAGTCCCAATAGCAGAAAGTATTTAGAGTGGAAAGGTATCTTCCGCAACCGGGTGGTCTTTACGGCTCCGAAGTTGGCAATCGCTTTGGAGTAATGGCCGCAAGTCCTTTTGATCCTCGTTTTCAAATTCCAGGCGCAAAGAATAAGGACAAGCCCATTCTTCCCGGTGAGAATCGCAAGAACATTGATGACGTCTATGGCCCAGGGCAGCCGCAGCCAATGCCAGGAGCCCCAGGATTCCCTCAGCTTCCGATGGCAGGTAGTCCGTTTGGTTCCAGTAATCTTTACGGCTCTATGGCGCAGATGGGTGGACGCTATGACCCAAGTGCTCCAGGGAATGGTGCGGCGATGAGCAATCTTCCCAATGGTGCAAATGCAGCCAACGCAACATTTTATCGGGGACTTCCCCCTGGCTTTACAAAGACGGTTTCCTAAAACCTGCTAGTATTACTCAATAACCAAAGCAAATAATGGCGGACGCTAAAGCCAGACTTCAAGAAATTGTCAACGCTTATCTTGATCGAGATAGTGGCGTTGTTGTTGACACAGGCATTGTCGCGTCCCATATTGCACAGATGAAACTCTTTGGTATTCGCCAAGGAGTTGAATTCTTCCCATCTCAAGATAACTTCGGTTCACAGCGTAAAGACTTCCTTGACCGCGTTTGCAAATACAACAAGCTTGATACGAGACTTGATTCCATTTGGGAGTATTTCATTTGTGATGGCCAAGGACTTTTTTACATTCGTCCTACTAAAAACAATTACCGTCTGTATTATTTCCGCAAACACGAATATCGTTCCTATTACAACGTTGATGGCGAACTGGATGAAGTTGTAATCATCTACAGCTATAAGGTGCGCAAGGCCATGAATGGCTTTGGTGACATCCAGATGAAGAGTCTTACCAATACTCCCGGTGTTAACAACGCTTATAGCCCTGGAGCAAAGAGATACATTCGTTTATCAATCAAAGCAGATTCAATTGAAGAGACTCATTCTGAATCTGAACTCAACTTTGACATGCCTACGTACACCTTGACGGGTGATACCAAGAAGTTTCCAAACACCCTCAATTTCATTCCATGTGTTGAAATTACCAACAATCCTCAGGGCTTCTCTGCAGAAGGATATGGTGACTTTGATGCACTAGCCAATGCCATTTGTACGCACGATGAATTGATGCGTACGATGCGTAAGAACATCACGTTCTTTGGTAACCCAACGCTGTTGTCATCGCGTCCCAAAACCGACCTTATGGAGTCCGGTGGTGACATGGCGATCCAACGTCCTTCGATTGCCGCTAACTCAGGGTTTGCTAGTCAATCCCCCATGAGTGCGTCCATGTTCAAGGCTGATCCCGTCAGTCGTGGCATGGAAGCACAGATCAGAGTGCCACGCGTTATTGCGAACCTGGAACCTAACGACCGAGTTGGTTACATTGTTCCTGATGCAATCACCGGAGACCAGAATGCTTTTGGTCGTCAATATCGAGAAGAGATTCGTACCGCCCTTGGTGGCGTTGACGAGCTTTCTATTTCCGCAGGTGTTACTGCTACTGAATACAAATCACTCTTTGGTCGTGTTGCCGCAACAACGAAGAAGAAAGCAAATGCTATTTATGAGCATGGTATTTGTCGGTGCTTTGAATTAATCATTTATCAAGAAGAACAACTTTTCAAATCAACCTTGGCACAAGCAGCACAGCTTGAGAAACCAATTCCTTTGGAACCTGGTGCACCTGAAGAACAACAAGCGCTGTATAAAGAAGCCATGCAGATGTATGAGCAAAAGCTCAAGCAAATCATGATGGCGTGCATCGAAACGCAAATGATTCCGCCTAGTGTGGTGGGGTTAATTCCAGATGGCGACATAACAGTTCTGTGGCGCTGGCTAGGCCCTGTTTACGAGGACTCTACGCAAGATATTCTTAACAACTCAATTGTTGTAAGAAACCTTCAAGAGTTAGGGGTTGATAGCATTGAAGCACTGAAATATCTTTTCCCATCTAAAACAGATGAGGAAAGAGCGGAAATGCTATCCGGCTTTCCGTTCAGGATGGTGAACGAATTGCAGGGTGCATACGCTGCATTTTCTAAACTAGTGGGGGGCATGATGCAGACTCCTCACCCGCAAGCACCGGATCTTCCGATGGCTGCGGATCCAAGATTGGATTTAACGCCATATCTGTATCGAACTTTAGAAGCTTTACAAAAGGAGATGAGTTATGCAGGACGCTACCGTCCAATCGATCCCACAGACGAGCCAAGTTCCGGCAGCGGTGGCTCCAAGCAGCTACGTGGTGCCGAGCTACCAAGCAGCTCCAGTGGGACAACCAGCCCAGTATCAGGTGGGTACGAGCTACCCCCAAGCGGTACCACAGGCGGCCCCCAATTACCAATCAAACCCGTCTCAATACGCCCCCCAATCCCAATCGGAGACGACGGGCAATCCATGGGAATCGGCGTTCAACAAGGTGGTGGGCCTTCTGAGCAGCCCAGTTCAATCCCCGTTCCAGGGTCAACCGTCAGCACCGACGACCTACAGTCCGGCCAATTACGGACAGGTGAACGGCCAGGGTACGTATCAATCGGCTCCGCAGACTTGGCAAGCCAACCAGACATACTCGCCCAATTATTCCCAAACTTCTTCGACACCCTCCGTAAGTCCGGAACTGAGTCAAGCAGTAGCGGATCGTCTGAACCTAAGCAACGAAAGCCGGTTCGTCGTAAATAATTACGGCTGGGAAGCTCCAGCAATTCTCAATCAATATGCCCTTAATCTTGAGGGTATGTTAGATAGTGCTGTTGCATGGGGTCAGCAAGCACAAGGTTTGTTAACTGATTACGCAGCTTTTGCAGTTAACGAGCGTGTTGAGAACGCACAAGCACTTGACTTGCTGAACGGTTATGCAAACTTTGCCGTTAACGAGCACCAAGAGAATCTTGCATATAACGAAATCCTGACGAACCCCGATGTTCTCAGCGATTACACCCTGCAGTTCTTTGGTCCTGAAGGTCCGTGCCCTGTGTACGAAAGTGAGTCTGAACTTGAGACTCCTGGTTATCGCACCGCACCAGTGGGCGCTATTAATCCGTACATGCCAGCACCTCCTTCTGCATCTGCTCCCCAACGCCCCGAAAACTTCTGGGGCAGCTTTAAGAGCCAAATGGATGTGGACCCTACAAACGCTTGGCGTTTACTGAATCAAGCCCAACCTCAAGTCGTTGCAAACAAATTGTTTGTGATGGAGTGAGGCAATGAAACTGGCCGGTAAGTTTGATCCATTACTCGCAAGGGGTAAGGGGCGTGTTCGCGCAGACGTGGATAGTCCAGACAATCCTCCAAAGCGCACTGCAGCAGGTGGATCACCTCCACCGTTGCCACCGCGCACTGGAGCAGGTGGATCACCTCCACCTTTCCCACCTTTTGATCCAGAGGCACTAGCAATGAACCCAACATTGTCGATTCTTGGTGCAGGTGCCGCCGCCGCTGGTCTTGCCACTCTTGGAAACGTTGTTACCGGTCAAGCACAAGAAAAAAGTCCCGGTCGTCTAATTGCGGAAGCGTTAGGCGCCGGTGCTTTAGGTGCAGGAGTAGGGGCAACTCTTGGGCCAGGCTACATGAACAGACTTGTTAAGGCTGGTTCTACTAGTCCCAAGGCTGAGTTTGCACTTGGTACCGGGATTGGTGTTCTTGGTGCAGGTGCACTTGGTGGCACGATTGGTGGTGGTGTTATGAACGTCGTTCAAGGTAAAGATCCAGAGGGTTATGGATCCAGCAACACCTTGATGGCACGTACTGCTACACCTACTTTGCAGTATACGTAACTAATAAGTTACTCACTGCTAAAATTTCTAATAGATAAGACATGGAAATGTCTGAATCTTTTACCCGATAACAAACACTTCCTAGACGATCACACGGAGGATGAAACAAAGTGTTTATTGATAATGACTTTCCAAAAATCTTGGGTGCGGAACTTTACCGTCCCCATCCTGCGTACATCGCAGAAATGGCAGTCGAGCCTGTGGTCGTTCATGACTTCACTCGTCAGCCTGGTCAAACTGTTCAGTTAGACCGCTACAAGTTCTGGGGTACCCCTGGTACTAAGGACAGCCGTGAGCGTGTGTCCGATCAAACCATCGGTACTGCCAACAGCCGCAACATCACCAAAGAGAAGGTGCTTGTTGTGCTGAAGGAATACACGGGTCCTGCAGACCCGGGTGATCCAACTCAACCTTCGACCTTCAAGATTGCTCGTGAGACCCTGATTACGGCCCAGCGCCTTCTTCTGGACTCTGGCAACCTCAACATGTTCCACCAGTCGATCGGTAGCCTGACGCTGCTCGACGACTATCGCCGTTGGCGTGACCGCGTGTTCCTTGATGAACTCGCTAAAGCTGAAGCCAATGGTGCCGCCTCTACTTCGCAAGGTGGTTACTACTTTGCTGGTGGTAAGACCAAAGATTCTTCTGGTCGTATTGCTTACACCGGCGCTGAGTACACTGCTGATGTGCAGCAGTTCCAAGTTCGTACCGACCTTCTGAACGTCGTTAAGGACCTGCGTAAGCGTAACGTGCCGACCTTCTCTGATGGTCTGTATCGTTGCATTTGCGATCCCGTCTTCATGATGCACCTGCGTCGTGACCCAGACTTCCGTGAGATCGCTCGTTACGCTGGTAACCCTGGTCAAGGCATGTACATGGGTAATCCCATGATGCCTAACAACGCCAGCTTCTACATGGGTCCCCAGGCTGGTCAAGGTTACTTCCTGGCTGGCGAACCTGTGATGCCTACTGGCGTTCAGTTCGAAGGTGTGAAATTCTTCGAATCGACCAACTTCCCAAGCAAGAGCATCAGCGCTTCCTTTGATGGCACTGGTGGTACCTATGCTTCTCGTGAAGTGGCCCAAGGTTACTTCTTTGGTCCTCAAGCTGTTGGCGTTGGTATCGGCGGCCCGAATGCTCAGGTGCTGATCAACAACAACGACGACTTCAGCCGCTTCATCATTCTGATTTGGCAACTGTACGCTGGCTTTGAAATCCTTAACACTGATTTCATCACCACCGCGTTCAGCTTCATTCAAGATGATGGCAACATCTGATAACAACAAGCATATCTGGAATAGATAGATGACTTATTTAACGGCTAAAAAGATTTATCCAGGTAACTGGAATAATGCTCTCAACGGTTGGTATCGCAATATCAACCCTAACGCCGCTGGTACCGATACCGGTTCCAACGCAGGCCCTACTTCGGTGCTTGCTACTCCTGGTTACCGTTACTTCCAGCAGCGTGGTTATGTGCCAGTCGTTGGCATTTCTGGTGGCACCGGCTCTCTTGCCGTGACCACTACCGCTGATGTGATCGTTCCTTCGCCTTACCGCCAAGACGACACTCGTCCCAACATCACCGGTATGGTGATCTCTGGTGACTCCACCCTTCCTGCTTACGTGTATCGCACTGCGATTTCCGTTGCTTCCGGTTGGGATGGCACTGTTGCTTCTGGTGTGTATGCCGCAACTGGCAACGTGATTTCTTTCGGTCGTAGCAATGGTGGCAACCCCACCGCTGCTTCGGGCGTTGGTGAAGGTGTGGCACAAGCCAACCTCACCTCTACCGTCTCTGGTACTCAAGCTGGTGAAATTTATTTCTCCGGTGGCACCGCTGGTTACGGCACCAATCCTTTCATTCTGAGCTCCGGCGTACTTGGTCCTCTTCCTGGTAACGCTTACTACTCGCTGAATAGCTCGACCACTTTCAAAGTGTTCGCTAAGGAAACCGCTAATAGCACCACGACTTCCGGTGGTTTCTATATTTCTGCTGCTGACAGTGCCGCTAGCCGCGCTGGTTACCTGGTTGTGGAAGTGTGCTACATCCAACCTGATGTCGCCCCTGGTTACGAAGATATTGACATGTACCTCACCGGTCGTGTTGTTAGCTGATTAGGTTAAACTAAGACCAGTGAACAACTGGTCTTATGTCTACGCCAACTGCAGATATGCTTTATCAGCATAAGAAAACAGGTGCACGAGTCGAGATTGTAAGCGAATGGGATAACGGCGATTGGTTCATGGTCAAAGATCAGGACGGTCGCCTTTACACCGCTTACAAAACTGAACTCACACCTGATGAAGAAGCCACGAAGAAAGTAAAAACTCTTCGTGTCAAAGATAAAGCGTCGCAGGAAGAACCGCGTACTTTCCCCCCGGACACACGCCTTAACATCAATGGCGCTACCCCACAAATGATCGCTGATCATATTAAGGGTATCGGATTGAAAACAGCTCGAGAGATTAAAGATCTTCAGATGTCCTTATCGGGTGAAAGGTTTAACAATCTTGAACAGTTAAAGCAGATTAAACGGGTTGATTGGGACGCAGTTATGGCGGCCGACTTAATTAGGGTTTGATACTTATCTCCTACTGAACCCCTGGGAAACCGGGGGTTTTTTGCACGTAAAATAATAAATAAAACAACATGTCATACTCTGTTTATCGTTCTGGTTATACAGGACCCAGTGGAAAAATCGGTGGGAGTACGGACTATCACATTGATTTAAAAATGCTCCAATCATTGCCGATTGCTGAGCGTGTCAAGGCAATGGATGCAGTAGCAAATCAATATGGATCCTTGGGGCGTAATATTGAGTTTTCAAATCCTGCGGTATCAGGACGGCGATGGGATACGGCAGCGGATCTTGCGGCAAAGGTTGATTTACTAGAGCGTGCATCAGGAGCCCATAGCCATAGTAAGCATCCAGGTTGGGATTCCTTTGACTTTTATGTACCTTTCAAAGGTAAGAGCAGGTTTGATAAAGGTGCCGTAGAAGACGCATCTATCTATCTCCCTGGAGTAGCAGGAGGTAAGATTCGTCGCGGTAGTGGCGGAGGATATGGGTATTTTTCTGAAGCTTTAGATCCCAGTGGTAAGGTTGTATTTCGTGTTGGTCATGGCAATGTTGATCGTCCTGAAGCCGAAACAGAAATTTTAGTTGCCGCTGGTCAGCCTCAAGTTACAGCTACCACTGGTTCTACTAATACTACTGACCCACAAGAAAACTTAAAGCGTTATATCCAAGATAATTTGCAATCTACTCTTATGCAACAATTGCTTGCTCCTCAGCAACAAACAAATCACAGAGCAGTTATGGAACAAATGATGAAGTCAATGGGTGGACTTGGAATACTACAAAATCCAATGAGCGTATAATATAAAACATACGGAACTAAGCTGTGCATCTCAGCGACTTCGATAAAAGTAGAGTCCGATACCACCTCGGCTACTTCACGGTCACCGTACCAGCGGGCGATTACAGCCGGCTGGAAGAAGCTATGAATACCATCCCGGATTCATACTTCTACGACAAAGTTATTATTCAACTTGGTCGTTGCGATACTGCCGAGAAGAAAACCGAAGTTGCTACTTCGCCTTCTACTCGTATTGAAAACATCGTTGGTGACGTTGATCGTACGATCCGCTCCAGTAATGCCAGGGAATCGTTAAAGGTTTGGGACGAGATTTATCTCTACGAAACCAATCGACTTGCGCAGATTCTGTACGTTCCCAACTATAAGGACCCGTTCCAGGCTCGTTATCGTTACGAACGTTCTGGTGCTGAATTCATCCAGGCATTACCTGGCCCTGCCGACACTGCTGTTGGTTCCCGCATTTATTTACATGAGGTTTGGAGGTAATTATGCCTAACTTTATACAGCAGTTATTGCAACAGGCAATGAAGAAAAAAGGTGGTGATTTAATCGCGCCTGTTCTTAATAGGTCTGTAGGCAAGTTGGGACCTCGTGATCTTCCAAGTAGGTTTACTCCGACTCAACCTCTTCGAAGTTTCCCTGGTGCGCCCGTACAGGCTCCTGGACTACCCGCGCCTCCAGTAAGAACCGTAACAAAGGGAGTCTCTCCTTATGCTGTAGGAGGTACTGCAGTTGGCGTTGGTGGAGCTTTAGGGGTTGGGCTTGCCGCTAATGATCAAATTGAAAACGCATTAAACCAAGTTGGAAACCAAGTTGGCCCCGCAGTTGATCGGTTTTTTGGGCGCATTACGCCACAAGCTATCCAACAGTTTGGAAAAGAACAAGAAAGTAAAGGCTGGGGTGGTGCATTAGAGATGGCAACCCCTTTAGGGTTTTTAGCTGCTCCTTTTATTCCCAATACACAACCTTCTAGTAATACCAGAGGAGCAAGGCCCGTTGGTACGCAAGCCGTATTAAACGGTAAACCAGTGTACTGGGGCGGAGATGACTATGGTTGGCAACAACTAAATCAAACAGGTAGCAGTGCAACTTTAAATAGTCTTAACGCCCCAGCGACACAACGTCAATTTGTTCAAGACAGTTTTTCCGGTTCATCTGCAGGTGCACCACCTACGCGTCCTACTGGAACAGGTTCTTTCGCACCTATTGATCCGTACGCCGCACAAAACCGAGAGTACGAACGGGAGCGTGCCAGGGTTGAAGCAATGGTGAAAGCCAACCCAGACATGCAAAAACAAGCTATTGCTGATGAGCGTGCTAAAGTACGTGACCAAGGCATGGCAATTTGGGCCGCAAAGTATGGTGGGCCTGGTGGCCTTGCTTCCAAAGTAAAACCAGGCGCTGTTGGTTACGATGCAATCCAACGTGGCATTGGCATTCAGTCAATCCCCTCAATCGAAAACCGTGCTGAGTTTAGTTGGAACCAAGCTACTCAAGGCCCTACACCCGCCGTACCAATGGCAGACGCCATGCTGAACCCTTCGTCTCCTAGTTTTATTGGCGGAGAAGGTCCACCGCCCGTGAACTTTAACCCCCCTGACCCACGTTTTGAAAACATGAGTCCAGAAGAGTTCCAAAAGCTTTTAAACCAATACACCAAACGTTGATCCTTGGCATTGCATAGCATGTAAGCCCAACCTACTGGACACGAATCTTTGATTCATGGGGGCCAGTGTTGTTGCTTTTAAACCAATGATTCTCTGTCCTAATTTTGTTAAGCGTTTAGCCACAAAAATCAGCCTTGTTGCTGCGTTACAAGCTGTATTTATCCCTGGTCTCAAGGCAAACTCAAATTGGGTAGGAGAATAATCTAGGAGAAAATATGCCACCGAAAACAGTACAGCAATTATTTAACTTAAAGCCAGAAGAAGTTAACGCACTTACGGTACTTGCTGGGCTAGAAGGGTATCGTGGCGGCCGTGGTGAAGACGTGGCAGCAGTTGCTGCTAACGTACTTTCTCGGCGTTTAGCTGGAAACTGGGGTGGCATAGATATTAGGAATATTGCCAAGTCTCCTGGTCAGTATGAAGCTGTTTTTGATTATTCAATGCAGCAACTCGCTGACCCAGCTTTTGGTGCTCAAAAGTTAGGAGGCGAAGCTGAATACAATCGCATTCGTAATATTGTTAACGACCCGGTTGAGGTTGGTAAACAGTACGAATTAATGAAAGGTTCACAGTCTTTTAGAGGCCCTAAAAACGGGCGCATGCAACAAGGTGACTACATGCCAGTCCCTGGTAAAAGTAATTATTACTTTGATCCGTTGAGCTCTGCTTTGTATAACAAAGGTCTTGGTATTTTTGGTGCAGCCAAGACAACCAGTCCAAGTACAAGTCAACCGCAATCAACGAGTGCTGCATCTTCCTATGGTCCTACGGTTGAAGAAGCAATGGGCATTCAGTTGATGCAACAAGCTATGCAAGGCGCCCCACAACCTAAGAATGCAGCACAAAGGTTTGCTGACTTTTTAGGTGGCGTTGGTAAGAACTTAGGTGTTCTTGCCGACCCATTATCTACCCCGGGTTATTAAGACTCAGGTATAATGGTGGATATTAGTGCGTTAGAACCTTGGCTTCGACAAATACAAATAAGCAGCCCCTGTTAGTTGACAGGCCTCTTTTTGATTCGGTACGAGTCACGACTCAAACCGTTGGTAGTGCGTCCACCAACACACTCTTTGTGCAAGGTGGACAAGCTCCTTCGATTCTTGTCGACATGGATGCCGCACTCCAAGAAGATAACAATAGTGGTGGCGTTGTTGACTCCATTACTATTGTAAGGAACGATTACTACCGCAACCCGGATTACACACTAGAGACTGCAACAACAGGCACTAGAGTTCGTTTAGTTAGTGGGCAGTCTGTTTACATTACCGCCACTGGACTTAACACACCAGCAGCCGAGAGCGGCCTTGGTTACTACACCTATACAGGTGCAACAGCAATCACCGGTACACTGGGAACAATTCGTTATTCCGGTGTTGCAACTCCTGATGCAAGCGGCTTTTCCTATGCGGGTACCGTTGGTCCGTACCAACCAGAAGTAACCTTTGTTGTGTATCACACCCGTGGTACTACCCAACCAATCCCAGCGAGTGGCGATTACAAAGTTGTACTTGCCAAGCGTGTTCCTGCCAACACACAACAAGTTGATTGCGCCGATGTGATGCCACAACTTGCCGCACCCAACCCTGCCGCAGGTAACGCCTCAGGCCTTGCTGCTGGTGCCCCTCTACGCAACCGTGGCATCTACCTGGAACGTGGCGACCGTCTGTACGTAGGCGTGTTTCCTGACGGTCCTAACGCGTCTGGATACATCCCTGGTGCACACGTCTACGCTGAAGGCGGTTTTTTCTGATCATGTCAAAGAGAGGCAACTCTTTCGGCGGACAAAGAACAAATTCATTTGGTGATTTTGGCAAGGTAAAAGACCAGATTAATCCCAAGGAAGTAAAACCAATTCAAGGGGAGTTTTCCAAAGGATCTGTCCCTGGTTCGATTTGGACTATCGACAGGGAGTCGGCATGGGCACGTTGGCGTAGAGGCTACGAAATATATTCAAACGGACAATATTTTACATACGAGTTTGAATACAACATTCCGGACGTTGTATTTGCTCCTAGTCCTCCCATTGTTATCCAGGGGGCGTTTATTGGCTTCCCAACGAAGAGCCGAGAGCTTGGAATGCATTGGTGCTTATGGCGTTATGCAGGAGCCATTAGAACTGACTTATACACTGACCCCGTAAGTACCAGTAACTTATCTGTTGAATCAGTAACAGAAGACAAAAACTATTGGTACGTAAAATTAACAGGCACCTGGAGTCCATCAAACCGACTGCCGCCACCATTCTTTTTCCCTGGTGGACAAAAGCCCTTGATCTCAGAAGTGTTTGAAGATCGCATTGTTACGTCCGGTGGTGAGCTGATTGAAATTGATACGATCAATCCCAATACACAAACACGATATGGTTACGTGTCTGCAGTGTTGCTAGAGATTAACGAAAACACTGGCATCCTCAAGTTCCGTAAGTCGGGTTCTGTACAAGCAACACCAGATGAAAACTTTGTAACTCCTTCGCCTATTGGGTTTACTCCAGGACGTTACTTAAACTCTGGTGCACGATACAGTTGCACATGCCAAGACTTTACACGGCGTGACTACTTCTATGTCTCTTCGGAAAATCCTCGTAAGTTATTCCCACGCACTAATATTGCTACGGTTAAACCAGGGCGTTTTGAGCTTACTAAACGTGACGGCATTTTAAAAACTCCTGCTCAAGTAGATCCTTCCTCTATCAGCCTCACATTAGAAATCACGGCTCCTCCTTCGTTTGATTTGACGAACCAGGTCACAACCTCTCGCGTCATTAGTCCTGATGCAACACGAGACAGCCCAGGACTCTACGCAGACTTTGGAGGCACCTACACGCGCAATCCCAACAACCTCGGTACGCAAGGTTCATCAGCAGATGGTATGCCAACTTTTGCAGATTACACATCTGTTACGGAAACACTTGACAGTAGTTCAATTCCACAGAGCACAATAATTACTTTGGAAGATAGATGGACACCTGTTTTGGACGAGCTGCGTTATTGCAAACACATCTATTCTCTTAAGTTTGCAGATCGCGTATTTCCACCGGAACCATCTGATTTTCCAACAGACATAGAAAGCATGGCTGAATGGGAAAGACAGTTAGTGGCAAAAACAGATAGCGAGATAGACGCTATTAAAAAAGATAAGCTTGCTAGAGAAGCCCTGTCAAGAATGGATGTGCCTCCGTATAACAGTGAATCACTATCTGTGTATCCGATGTTACAGCGTTTATTTAACTTTGCAACAGATCGAATTGAAGTACAAAATTTCACAATGATTGATCAGTATGGCAACCGTTCGCAACCATGAGGTGAGCTTAGAATAAGTTAACGGCCATTGACAGCATGTTTTGCAACGAGCACGAGCCCCTCGCCCTGCTAGTTGAATTAACTCCAAAGCTTGCCAAAAAACGTTTTAGACAAAGTATTTATGAAGCCTGGGACCACAAATGCGGATACTGTGGTGACTCGGCGTCAAGCCTTGATCACATTATTCCAAGGTTTAAGTCGGGTTCTTCTAATCGACATAATTTGATTCCTTGTTGTAGGCGTTGTAACGCAAACAAAGGATCAGAGGATATGAAAAAGTGGTACGAGAAACAATCTTTTTTCTCTTCTTCATCTCTTGCTAGGATTGAAGCCTGGATCCAACAGCAAGCTGTTTTTATTTTTGGTGAGTGCTAATGGGCGTTTTTGATAAGTACGTTTCTTCGTATTCTGATATCGCACAGAATTACAATAGTTGGTTAAATGACAGGGGAAATATCCATTGGTCTCAATATGTTGATGCAGCTTCAGATTTAAACCAAGCCTGGCAAGCAGAGAATAGAAGAACTGGAATTTCAAAATGGGATTGGGGGTGGAATCATTATCAAAATTACGGGAAAAATGAGGGACGTTTAACGCCAAAAGTTATAAACACAAATGGTTTGCCAGATGTGGCAGGCTCAGGAGGACGTGGTGGATACACAACACTACCCGTATATCAAGACGGTAGTGGAAACCCGACTACCAATGAAACTGCTCAAGAAGGATTTGGATATGACCACTGGGAAAAACGTAACGGAAAAAACGAGTATCGCATCTTACCCGGAGGAGGTCAATTTCAAGTCCAACCAAATGGCAGTATTTACCTAAATACCAAATTAATTGGAAAAGACGCTCAACAAGCGTTTAGGAATTTTGCAAACAAATATAACAGTAGCAATGGTACTAACTTTAAAGATATTGCTAACTCTTTAAATGCATTAGGTGCAACTGAATCAAAAATACTAACAGAATCGGGATCAACTAATTCACTTGTTAATGCCTTTTACGGAAAGGTTTCCCCCTGGGACCCTAGTAAGAACTCGGCTTACCAGCCTCCAATGGGAGCATTTGACCCTACTTACTACGTCACAACAGATCAAGGAAGAGAAGCATACGATCAGTGGCAAAAAGCTGTCAAAGGTACTATTGATATTGGCGGGCAAACCTACCCAGATGTTTCACTAGTTGGAAAATACAACCAAGATTCATTTTTACAGTATAACTACGCAGTTGTGCACGGTAAAACTGAACGAGGTAATCGAGTTGTTAAGGCAGAAGCCGCTGAGAATTTCAACGAAATTCCAATGACTGATGCACAATACCAACTGTATCGTGACCAGGTACTTGGACTTGGTTCGTTTACTACGTTAAAAGAATGGGAAGCAGCGCAAAATCCTGAGTTTTTAAAAGAGTGGGTTTCTTCTTTGTCTCCAGAAGACGCAGAAGATCGCAAAAATGGTTACTTAACAATCCCCTCTACTTCTCAGCTACCAGAAGAGATACGCTCTCAAGCTAAGATGTCGCGAGGAGACACTCTTCTTGAAGGGAAATTAACTAGTGTACTTGGGGCAAAAGAACAAGAAGCAGCCGATAGATTTAGATCGTTAACTGTTGACACGTTTAAGGAAACGTTAAACGAATACAAGAAGCAACGCGCAAAAGAACAACAATTTGAGTTTTATAGTGGACTACCTGGGTTTGATGAGATCATGAATGTAAACAGTGAATTATCTAACTCTCTCTTAGGAGATACGGGCGTAGGAGGATTGCTTTCATTGACGGGAGAAAATCAAGAAAAAACAGAAGATAGTTTAGAAAAACAATTCTCCGCAATAACAGGCATTCCTTCCAAATCAAGCGCAGTTTACAATTGGCAAAAATGGTTTGATGAAACATTGACAAAACGCTATCAAGAAGGAACTACCTTTACGGATTTTCAAGACCCTGACAAACAATATACAATTGACAAAGAATTTGCAGAAGACTATATTAAGCGTTATTTAAACCCTCGCTTTAATACCTCGCGTTCTATGTCAGAGTTTATGAGCTACATGGATGTGACTCAAGGAGAGGAGAATATCTTCCAAACACAAAGTGCATTGAATTCTTTAAAGACCCTGGCAGATTTACGAGCGCAGAAGTATTTAGACGACATTAAAAACTCAGGTACCTCTGGGTTTGATTCTGAGTTTTATTTCAATCCTTCCGGAGGAGATGTAGATATTTCAAAACACGATTTACAGAAAACAAAAGTAACCGAAGATTGGGACAATGCTAGAAGGAATGGAGAGCAAGTTGTCCCTGGTACAAATCCACCACAGACCTGGAACCAGCTAGCTTATTTTCATGGATATAACTTGAACGACAAAGCACAGTTTGCAAAGCTACATTATCAGGTGTATGGAAGACAGCAGGGATTCGACCCAGCACGTGACAAGTTATCATTTAATGCTGCACAGTCTTTTATTGATAATGACATACTTCCTGCTATTGCAAATGAAAAGCTAAAGTTAAGTGGTGTTTCATTCTTGAACTTTGTAACACCTCGTGAATACGCAGATAAGATGTTGGAAGGAATTGACCCTATTGAGAATAAACCAGAGTGGGAGAAAGTGCTTAAGTCTATGGGACTTTCAGGTAAAGAAATGGGGCTTGAAGAATTAAAAACATATATTGAAGAGGCGTTCCAAACGGGAGAAGCAACAAAGATACGTGAGTCAATTAAGTACTTAAACGAAAAGAAAGAAAAAGTAACGCAAGAAAAACTTGGCGTAGACTATATTGAACGTCCCGAAGATACCGCACCTCGCGACAATCCTACTGAAACGCAGCTTTATTCAGTGTTCAAAAGCGCTGGTTTTGCTGGTACGGAAGATGACTTCTATAAAGAGTTTATGCCAGATACAAATAGAGCAGACATGGAATTTTTAACACAAGCGGGGAAAGGATTTAAAGAAGGTGGTATATTTAATCAGTTAGCCAGCAAGGACCCCTTTGAAGCCCTTGGTTCAATTGACACCTTACTTGGAGAAGATGAAGATCAAAAAACCAGTAAGCAAAAAGACTCTACTAAGAAAGAAAAATCATACTTCACATTTGCTGATGAAGATGATGACGAAGACACGACAACAGTAAAATCTGAAGCAGGCCAAAGTTTTCTTGGCAGTTTTACCAAGGCCTTTAAAGGTCTTTAAAGACTTGACACCAAAGTATTGATCATGAGTAAACACAAGAAAGCAGCCAGTGCCGCCAAGATCCACAAGGATTCCATGGAGTGCAACAAGCCAAGAAAAACTCCTGGCCATGCAACTAAATCACACGTTGTTAAAGCATGTGAAGGAGGCGAAGAAAAGATCATTCGTTTTGGTCAGCAAGGCGTAGAAGGCGCTGGTAAAAACCCAACAACAGCCAAGGACAAAGCACGGAAGAAGTCTTATTACGCACGGCATAATGCCCAGGATTCTAACCCTGATAAGATGTCAGCAAGGTACTGGTCGCATAAGGTGAAGTGGATGATCTTAAGTGGTATGATAATCCCAGAGTTACTCCACACATGCCTTCACATTGGAACTACATTGACGTAAAGTGAAGGAATTACACAAGGTGAAGTAATAATGGAATTAGCAGGGAAACACATACAAACAATTGATGGTTTGCCGATAACAGCAAGTCAGTTACCTGCCTTTAAAATGGATCGCGGATATGTCCCTGAGCATTTTCCTGACCAAGCAAAAATGCAGCAATTGGCTTTAGGTACAAAAGATGCAAGTTTGCAACGTGCTCTTTTAGATTTTCAATACCCTTTTAGAACTGAAGATTTAATGCGTACAAATTATTCAAACGCGATTAAGCAAGTTGTTTTGCAGGCTGTTTCCAGCTAGGATGCGCAGGTTGATTCCTTACCAACATGGCAAAGCCCAAGTCCACCGCAATCTTAATTGAGTCCAAGCCTAAGAAGACTCGTCAAGGGCGTTCTAAAAACACTAAACTAAAGCCTGGACAAAAACGCTATCGTGGCCAAGGCTAAAAAGCTTTATCACACCATCACCGACTTAACGGGTAACGTTTACGGACGTTTAACCGTTCTTGGCTATAGTCCCAGCGTGAAGCATCAGCTATCGCGCTGGGTTGTTTTGTGCAGTTGTGGAAAAAAGTTTACAACTTATGGGATGTCATTGGTTTCTAACAAAACAAAAAGCTGCGGATGTTTGCAAAAAGAAAAAGCACAAAAACATGGTAATTACAAACATCCGTTTTATAAAATTTGGACAGCAATAAACTATCGTTGCACTAACCCAAACTGCAAGGACTATCCCAACTACGGAGGAAGAGGAATAAAAAATCTTTTTAAATCTTTTGAAGATTTTTGTGAATCAATGGGAACAAGGCCTAACGGCTATACAGTGGAAAGGATGGACGTAAATGGTCACTACAGCCCCAGTAATTGTAAGTGGGTGCCAAATAATCAACAAGTTCAGAATAGAAGGTGCAGCATAACCGAAGAAAAAAGGCAACAGGTTATCCGGCTTGCAAAGGAAATAAGAAACAAAACTACGATAGCTCAGCTAGTGGGCGTAGGGAGAACGAGTGTCAACAGGATACTTGAGAATTGTGTATGATTGGGGGTAACACTTGTTACCCCTATGGATAATTACAAGCAAGCGATTGATTTAATCTGTCGTTACGAAGGTTTCAATGAACTTGCTTACCCAGATCCTCAAACAGGTGCAGAGCCTTACACGATTGGATTTGGTACACAGTATTATCCGGACGGCAGTGTTGTAAAGAAAACTCAGTGTTGCACACAACGTAAAGCCCTGGAGTATCTTGTCGATGAGCTCACCGTTTTAAACACAGAACTTCTGAAGTTGAACCTAGGCTTGGACGAGTGTATGCACCAAGCACTGCTTTCATTTTGTCATTCGGTTGGCTGGGAAAGTTTCCTTTACAGTTCCATTATTGACTGCCTTGAGGTCGATGACTACGTTGGTGTAACAGAAGAAATTGCACGGTGGGTCTTTGATGCAGATCACCAAGTTATTGGTGGCCTCCTGGAACGACGCAGAGAAGAGATCAACCTATTCCTTGCCGAGGTTGAAGCCAAGCCTTGGGTTGCTACGGACGTACTGCTGCGTGCGTTCAGAAGCTATGGTGCGAAGCCCCATGAGACAGAAGCGATCCGAACTCTGGAAGCGACAATCAATCCCTATGCGCTCGCAGAATTTGCTAACCGTTTCAAGCTTGACGACGCCTCTGCCTTTTCAAGTGACTAGCGTCCTAGAATAAATGCAGTACTCAGGCTTTCCATGGAGAACGAATCCACACGTAAAGAGTTTGAATTACCTTTAGAACTGCAGTTTGCCATGCGCAAAGCTGAGCTGCAAACAGAGGAGATGTGTTGGGAAGAACTGCAGGCTGCACTGTTAAACCTGTATTTTCAACGGATGATGGAATGGGCAGCCGTCAAAGAAATCATGTGTTCTGAAGGAATTGATATTGAATGGGATCTGCCTAGTGAGTTGGAACTCAGTGAACTCGCCCTGGCTTGTATGCAGGACGAGTCAGACGATGACGACGATTTACACTACGCTCATCCCTTTTGACTTTCGTCCAATTGAATAAGACGATCTAGGTACCACCTTGCCTTTTTTAGTGATTCTGTCTCGCCTTTATGGCGCTCACGCCACACGTACTTTTGGATATTCCCTTTTAGGTATCCGCGATACTCTTCGTTGGTTAGGGATGACTCGATTGCTTCAATACATTCAACTCCGCCGCCATCGGTGTAATGCGAAGGATGATTAACTACATCCTCTTTAATTACAGGAGATTTCTCAAGCGTAGCCCAGGGTACTGGACAAACACCATCTACGCACCCATTGGTTTCGTCAACAGGGGGAAACATGTCCATTCTAAAAATGCCGACTGAGACAGCCTAGCAGGTTTAACGCATTAAGCCTTTGCGTTTGGCGGAAAGCAGAAGTTCCATCTCGTCTGGATCACCGTCAATATCACCAAGAACGCCAGGAGGTTTGGGGTTTGCACCATATAATTCCATACCTTCTTCCATGGAAGGAATGTAACCCGTCAAGCCTGGACGTTGACCATACAAACCTTGACCTTCAATATTAAGTGGGTTGCGCTGCATGCCATCCATGGGAGCAACTAAGCCCGTGTTATACATATCTTGGAGAGGTACGTCGTTGGTTTCAGTATCGAGGGGTGCACTAAAATCCTCAAAACCAATACAACGGCACTTTACTTGATCATTATTTGCTGCAAACTCTTGCAAAAACATTGAGGGCCGCATTGTTTTCTTAGCGATATATCCTTTCTATAATGATAGTATGAGCAAGTTTAGATCCGAGACTTACGACGCAGCCAAGGACTCCGGCACTTCTGCTGGCGCACCAACGGATCTGAACCCTGGAAGAGCTTATAACGTGGACCTGCGGTACGTGCGACCGCAAGAACGAGGTGTCGTTGGTTCCGCGTCAAAAGGAGCAGTGGCACGCGTTGACCGCTTCATGAAGAGTGCACGAGCTGCTGGTAAATATCAGAAGAATCAACTGATTAACGAACCCACCAGTGCCAATGCTGGTGACAGTGGTGGGCGTGCAGGATCTACCGCGTATGCAGACAAACCCAAACAATCGTTTGGACGTATCTAGACCTGTGGAAAAACTACGGTATTTGGTTGGTCTTGATACTTACCTTTCCGATCTTGGTAACTGACTTCGCAAGGATTACCACGGTAGAAAAGCAGTTGAGTAATCCCCTCGTTTGCATAAACACGGTTGAATAGACCAGTGCAGTTACTGATCTCAAGCGTCAGGTAACCTTCCCACCCACTTTCAGCGGGCGTGATGTTAACCAGGATTCCTGAGCGTGCGTACGTAGATTTACCAACTGCAACAACAGTGATATCACGAGGCAACTTCAGACGTTCTTGTGCAACGCCTAAACAATACCCATACGGAGGAAGAAGAAAGTATTTGCCGCGTTCATCTTCCAGAAGTTCCGCAGGTTTTAAAATACTTTCGTCAAAGGCCTTTGGGTCGCAATCACCGGTTTGAATCTTACCAAAGATCAGGCACTGGCTAGGGGACAAACGAATGTCATATCCGTAAGAGCTAAGTCCATAACTCAACAAACGCCGACCATCTTCTTTGCTGATCAGACGATCAACAAAGGGTTCGATCATTTGTTCTTTCTCGGCACGCTCTTTGATTTCCCAATCGGCCAGGACGCTCATAAGACCTCGATAGCTTGTTCAGTCTACAAGGAGATGGCCACGTTCGCCGTAGATTTTACAGAAATGTTCTACTGCATCTCCTGACCGATCTTTGGGAGGCAGGTAAACCAAGAAAGACGTGCACGTTTGTTTTTTCTCTACATTCCCATCAAGATTACGGAGCAGGTAAGGGACGGTACGTAGAACGCACATGGGGAATTTAAAGATCTTTGGCTCGTATCGAATCATGTCAGGGCAGTTGCTGAAGTAAAGCCCTTGTTCAATTTCATCCGCCAGCCATGCATGGTACATTCGACGGAACCATACGGCATGCGAAGAAGTCAACGTCAATGACGAAGCGCGTGTCATCTTCCACCGTTGGTTCTTTTGGTCCCAGAAGTATGATCCCGCTGGTGGAAACAAATAACAGCTTCCGTACCATTGTTGGTTATTTAAACCATCATCCACGGGTGTGTAGTATTCAGTCGCTTGTACGTACTCATTGGCAACTTTGGAGCTTGCTACATCCAAATCAATGCCGCCTAAAAGTTCGTTGGCGGCATGCACTAAGTCTGCGTTCGTGATGAGTTCTGCGCCTTCAACCCTGGCAGATACGCCGCGAATACCTTTCTCAGTCATTGTTAACGATGTCGTTATACGCTATTTCCAAATAGCGAAGACCCTTGTCATCATTGATGATATACCCTGCTTTCTCCATTGGATCAATCTTTTGTGCTGCCCCAAGGATGCGTCGTAATGTCTCGGCAAGATCACCGTTATTGTTATGTTCGCAATCTTCTTCTGCTGCGTGAATTTCTTTTAACGTCCAAAAGAATATAGAGCGCTCTTTATTGTCAGGCTGGAATACCAAGACGCCAGGACCTTCTGCATCCCAAAACTTAACGTACTGTGCGCCCATGTCCCCAAGGATGAGCTTGACAGTCGTATCAAGCATTTTTGCCTTGGTCTCGTCCAGTTCAGGACCAATGACTGACGCAATTAACTTCTCACGGCGATCCACTTTTTAACAACCCTTGACGATGCAGAGATTCTAACAGCTTTGGAGTTGGCTGGTACAAGACAACCAACTTGCCAAGCACGCCGCGTTTCTTGCAGAGCTTTCCTTGCTCGTCTCGGACCTTATCAAATTCTCCGGACCTTATCAAATACTCGGCAACACATCGCAACCGACGTTTAAGAGGCAACTCCGCTTGTGGGAATTTACCGCAGATTGTGTCTGGGTTCAAATCTTTGAATGCCAGTCGCAATCGATTGGCCAAGGTCATACCAGAGTTGGCGTCTTCTTCTTCATAGTTTTTTAAGTTTTCTAGGTAACGACGCAAGCAACCGTCATCGAAGGAGCCCCAGGGGGGCAAGAACATTTCCACTTGCTCTGCCAAGGATTTAGGCAGCAGCTCCTCATGGTTATCGATATTGATGGCATCAATATCAATTCCCTTGAAACGATGTGCCATCACTCAAGAACCTCTTTGGTCGCATGATACAAGTGATACTGCGCACGTAGGTTTTTAAGATTGATGTTTTCGTTTTTAGCAAAAGATTGAATGAGGCGATTCCATGGAATACGCAAGACTGCTTTTTTGTGGACGTCAGGAGAAACGTTGACATAATGAATACCTTCGACCCAGCCTTTGTCAGCGTTTTTTCTACCGATTGCAATCCAGTTGCGAATGGTTTGATCGGAGACTCCTAGACGCCTGCCGCATTCCTCTGTCGAAATGTATTCATCTGCAAACATTTCGGGATTGGCGATGTCGGTCTCAGCGTTTGAGTACCGACTATGCCACATGGAACCAAGGATATTCCTGATTCCTTTTAGTTCGTAGGCAATGTCTTCCAAGCCTTTGCGTAGTCCGTACGGCATGCTGCACTCCGATCAATTAAATGCTAGTCTTTTGTAAACAACTTTGTGATCATGGAAGAGCAAATTCCACCTAGCCAACCTCCCATGCAACAGAATCTGGAAGGGCAGATTACTCCTGAGATGTTGGCAGAAATGAAAGCACGTGCGATGGAGTTAGCCATCCAGCAAACAGCACCTTTCCGCACGTCTGTAGAAATGCCGCCGCAAGTAGTGTATGTGCGGCGTAATTTAACCGTGGCAGAACTGCTGTTGGTACTATTGCTTTCTTGTGGAATTGTAACAGGAATCCAAGGGCTTTGGTACTTGGGTACTAATTTATTGCCACGTCTTGAGATTAGGGTACGCTAAATAAGCCACACTATAATAAAGGAAAGAATTGCGCAGTAGATAGGTGGCAAACCGCCGTATTACCGAATTTCCTGCAATTGCAGCGAACGAAATTGTAGATCAGGATGTCATGACCCTGGTCCACGTTTTTGAGGTGGACCCGTCACTGCGCAACAAAAAAATTACCTTTTCTCAATTCAGGGATTATCTCGATTTATATTACGCCCCTGGCAGTGGCGCTTTAATTAGCGGTAACGTCACGATCACTGGCAACTTAACAGTAGGTGGCAGCTCCAGTTTTAATACGGTAACTGCGTCTGGCCTTAGTACGTTTAGTGGAATTGTTGTTCAAAACAATGCCACTGTCAGCGGTACGATCAGTGGAACCACGGTAACAGGTACGTTTGTACAAGGTAGTCAGGTCAATGCAGTAACAGGTACCTTTACAACTTTGGCGACAGGAGCCACTGCGTCTTTCCCAACAGGTAACTTCACAAGTCTCACGGGTACTACAACAAGTGGTGTAAGTGCTTTCTTTACAAACGGCACGTTTACCAACGTCACTGGCACTACATTCACAGGAACAACCGTTGCTGCAACCACTGGTACGTTCCAGGTCCTGGGAACGCCAATTCTTGACGTCAGCGGGAATTTATCTGTTGCAAGTGGATTAACTGTCACGGGACTTGCACAATTTGCAAGCAGTGTACGAGTCAGTGGCACGTTATCAGGAACAACAGTTACTGGAACTACGGCACAGTTTTCAACAGTTTCTGGTGTTTCTGGTGTATTTACTACGCAAGTATCAGGTGCCACGATTACCGGCAATACGTTGCTTGTTTCAAACATAACAGGTGTTTCCGGTACGTTTACGACTAGAGTTTCAGGTGCAACCGTAACTGGCAACACAGGTTCTTTTGGCACAATCACCGGAGTCTCTGGTGTATTTACACAAGTTCTTTCAGGTCAAACAATTACAGGAGACGTTGGTAACTTTGGAACAATAACAGGTGTTTCTGGTACGTTTACCAACATATCTGGAGCAACTATCACAGGTACTGTTGTTAACGCAGGGACGGTTACTTCGGTTACTGGTAACTTTGGCCGTGTGTCAGGCACAACAGTCAC
>ERZ807358.3-NODE-3-length-31057-cov-4.574790_pt1 | contig 31057 bp, 34 predicted proteins | sample MGYA00521254_ERZ807358 | MGnify/ENA primary metagenome ERZ807358 (study PRJEB31431, sample SAMN03801314) | freshwater metagenome | biome: Freshwater; feature: Lake; material: Water | place: Canada:St Catharines | collected 2012-08-09 | depth 1 m m ...
GTATTTGGTTTTAACATATGCCTGAGTTCTTTTTCTTTATCAAGAATTTGATGTGTTGAAAAATTTTTTCTCTTATATTCATAATGTAAAAACGTCATCATTTCTTGCACTCTTGGATTATTACTAAAAATTTTTTCAGCAAAAACAAAAGCGCCCCCAGAGTTTAACCCATTGTAAACAGACTGAAATAGTTGATACCGATCTTTGATCGGTAAAAATTGTAACGTAAATATTGAAGTAATAAAACTACAGTTTTGAAATAAGAATTCTCTAACATCATGAAGAAAAAATTCTATATTATGATCTTCCAAAGATAAAAGATCTTCATAAAAATCTTCTTCATTTTCTATCCCAATATAATTACATTTACAAAAATTATTTTGCAATGCCATTTGTTTAATAAACTTTCCTGTAGAGCATCCAATATCTACAACATTAGTTTGATCTTCAACAAAATATTCAGATAGTTTTAATATATCGTCCCAAAGACAATCATATCCTCTAATAGAATTAGAGATATGATTATCAAAACCCTCCAAACTATTTGCAAAAGTAAACTTACTCATATACGAAATGTAAAGCTACTTGTGGATATGTAAACTCTTTAATTTGATTGTTGTCAACCCATTTTTTCAATTTTAGTTTTGTTTCACCCCATTCCCAAAATAGGGGATTAATATCATCTGCATTTTCAAATAAAATTACATCAGCACCAGGATTTAAATTGTTAGTAATATTTTTAAAAAATTCTTTATGAATATTCCAATCAAAATCAATAGCTCGGTGTGGTTTTTTAGAGTGAAAATCTTCTAATGCTTCTTCTAATGTAATTGGATCATAGTCTTTACGTCTTAACCATTCCATATCAGTCATCCTACGCAAAGTTGGAAACTTAAATGATGGTGCATTTGCAAAAACTACATCATATTTTCCAGTTAAACTTGCAATATTATCAATTTCAAATACTTTACAATCTAATCCGTTATTTTCAAGATTAAAATATAAATTATCTAAAGCAAGTTTATATGGTTCAATAAAACTAATATTATTAACTTTTCCAGATCCTAAAAACATTAAACCAAGTCCGCCGTCTCCAGCACACCAGTCAAGTCCATTTTCCCAAGTTTTATTACTAAAACCTAACCTATTAACTGCTTCTAGATATCCCTTATGAATACGTCTAACTCCACCGTCAGTATGCGCTGTGGTTTTATACTTAAATCCATACCAATCAAAAGAATATCTTGGAGAATTTTTTTCTAAAATATAAACTTCATCATTTACATAATATTCTTCCATGTACTATTCCTCAAATGTTGAATCAGGTTCAAGTGCAATAAAGTAAGTAAGATTATAACGTTCGCTATAGAACCTAGAAAGTTTCTTCTGGGAAATTACAACATCATAACTTCCAGGAATTAGTTTGATATTTTCAATTTTAAAGTTGAAAGAAAAATCTACATTAGTTTCTCCAACAACAATTGAATATTCATTAGAAGTATCGTTCTTCCGATCACTAACGACAAGTTTAATTACTCCTGCTTCACCAACAGCAGAAAGATCAGGAAGTCCAAGAATAGAAGATGATTTCAAAATCTTTTGAAGTTGCTCTTCTTGAAGAACAAAACAAACATCCTCAGAAGGCAATTTCATCTCACGATCTGGTGGTGCAATAATTACACTAGGATCTGAAAAGAAATACTTGGAACGATTTGCTTTTCCTTCTTTGATACTTGCATAACTCTCTTCACTAGACACATCAATATCAGGATCTTTATAAAGACCAACTGTATTCAAGAATTGAGGCAAATCATAGATTGCAAAATCCTTTGGAATATATTCTTCAATTTCAGCTTCTGCCAATACATTTTGCATTGGAGAAATTGTACGAAGTTTCCTGCCTTCTTTGAAGGATAGAGACTGATTGATTGAAGTAAAGTTTTGAAGAATTTTGATTGTTTTATCAGAAAATTTCATCGTTCATTATAAGATTGAGTGGGTTCTTTATGAAACCCTGAAAAGTGGTACATCAGAATACCATAGTGAATAATCTTCAGTGCGTCAAGTTTAGAGTAACCATTCTTTTTACCAAACCTCGCAGAGTATTTGATTAAATTATCCCGACAAAAAGGAACACCATCACCAATTGCCTCGATTATATCAAGAACTTGAACCTTAGATTCCTCAGAAGTATAGTGCTGATGATATGTACTCGCAAGGTATTCTTCTACTACCTTGAGTGTTAGATCCTCATCATATTTCCAAAAACCGTTGTCTGACATCTCCATCATAATAAAGTCCAGTAGGCATTATAGCACAAAAAAAGGGGATTGAAAATCCCCTTTGTAAAAATTATAGATTGTTTATCACCAAATACCTGGAATAATTTGCCCAGTCAATGCATAAGCACCTACAGCGGCAATAAAACCTAGCATTGCTAGGCGACCATTTAGTTTTTCTGCTTTTTCGTTATGGGTTTGGTACACACCGTTTTCCATTTGATCTAGTACTCCTTTATCAATGTACATAGTTGGTTCATTGGCAAACATGTTTTGTTGGCCAAATTCATTTGATGTTACAGTCATCAATGATTTGTAACGAATTACAACAACATTATATAGGAAATATAAAGAGTTGTCAAGCCTTCAGTTGACTAAACCCTTTAACTTTTTGGAATTCCAACACATTCTCAAATTTCTCATGCAATTCGTTTTTATGAGATATGATAAAGATATTAGCATCGCTAACTACATATCTGATAATTTTAAAGAATTCATCTGTTCCCAATCCATCAAGAGAACTATCAAATACCTCATCCATTATGAGAAGATTTGTCGAAATGCTATTCTTCAGTCTTGCAATTTCTCGCCAAGTGAACAGCAAAGATAAATCAATTCTCATCTTTTCTCCTTCAGAGAAGGAAGGATAAGAAAAGTTTTCGTGAATTGGAGTTTGAATTTTTTCATTGAACTCTTCATCCAAAGTAAAATTGATAAAGAAGTCCATCATTTGCAAGTACTTATTGACTTGCTGATTTATTAATGGAAGATATTTTTTAATAATGCTACTCTTTACACCATCATCTTTTAGTAGAACATTTGCTTGAAGATAGTATCCGTAATCTTCTTTAAGTTGTTCTAAGTCTGTAAGTATTTGTCTTAGATTAGTTTTGTACTCACTTAACTTTTCGTGCTCAGTATTTCTGTTTTCAAGTCTAGTGGTAATAGTTTGAATTTCTTTTTCAAGAGTTGATCTTGATTTGTTTGAGTTAGAAATACGAATGTTGATCTGAGAAATTTCATTTTGTAGTTTAGTAATCTCCCTTTGAAGTCCGAAGAATGCTTGTTCACGTTCTTCTTCTTTTTTGATTGTATCTTCAATTTCCTGAAGATTACTTTCATAAGAACTTAGGACTTGCTGGAGCTCGTCTATTTTATTTACACGAAACGTTTCTTCAATCGTTTGTGTGCATGTTGGGCAAACCGAATGCTCTTTGAAAAATTCCAGATCATCACCAGAGTTTTGTTTCTTGTTTCCAATCTTACCTTTGAAAGTTCCAAGTTTACGAAGAGTATCTGAAGCATCTGCATACTGTTCTACTTCCTGTTGCTTGTCTTGAACTTTATGTAAAAGACTGGAGATACTTTCATTGTACTTGGAAACTTCCCTTTCACATTCAGTAATTTGGGTTTGTTTATCTTTGATATCATTCTGTCCAGTCTCTTCAATTTGTTTGATAAAGTTTTGCTGCATGATAATTTTATCAGCAATCCCTTCTTTTTTCAACTCTAAAGTCTTGGCAGTTTCTTTAGCATCCTTGATTTTGTTCTTCAAGATCTCCGACATTGAAGAAAACACTTTGATATCCAAAAGATCCTCAATCACTTCTCGCCTATGAGCAGCAGGAAGTTGCATAAACGGAACAAACGAAGCACTACCAAGAATAACAATCTGAGTGAATGACTTATAGTTCAACTTGAGAATGATGTTTTCAAGCATCTTCTGTTGATCCTGAGCAGAAGCATCCTCATTCATCTTCTTACCGTTCTGATAAATCTCAAAGATGCCAGGTTTGATACCTCGAATAACTTTATATTCGTTCCTGTTTACATTGAAATCAATTTCAACAACACAATCTTTTTCATTGGACGAATTGACAATTTGATTTTTGTTGATCTTCCTGAATGGTTTGTTAAACAACGAGAAACACAAAGCATCAAGAATGGTTGACTTACCAGCACCATTCTGCCCAACAATCAGTGTGTTAGTGTTTTGATTTAGTTTAATTGATGTGAACTGGTTTCCTGATGATAGAAAATTTTTATAACGAATTTCTTTGAACTCAATCATTATCAGATCGTGGTGGAATTACAATGTCATCTTCAGTGATTATAGTATATCTTATTCCCGCTTTTTCACATGCTGCGATTGCAACCGTATCATTGACTTTGATGACATCCATTTCTGGACAACCATCTTCTTCCATTAGCAAAGCATATCTTACAGCATCATCTTGTTCCTCAAACAAAAATACAACCTTTTCTCCAAACTCATCCTTTACCGCATATGCCCCTTCGTCTTCTAACCCCTTGATTGTAATGATATACATTACATAACCTCACACGCTTCCTGATAGATATTTTTGATTAGACTTTTGATCTTAGATTTATTTAGATCTGTCTCCAAATCATCAACATACTTATCAAGAAGCGTCATGGTGTCTTCTGTTTGATTGACAATCTCGTCATCAAAAGAAATATTATCTACTTTTTCTACAATTTTTACATCGTAAGGATTGACTTTCATTAGAGCATCCAAGAAGCGATCATACTCTTTCTCGTTACTTTTTTGTTTGACGACAACCTTGACAATTTTATTTGTGTAGTCTGTAAACTTAACTAACTGCCTAGGAGTATCATTATAGTAGATAATCTCATAAAGTGTAAAGGGATTATCAATTGCCTCTAACTCAAGAGTTTCAGTATCAAAGATATGGAAACCTCTAGCGTCATTCACGTCATTCCAGAACATTTGGTATGGATTGCCTAGGTAAAAAATTCTACCGTTATTAGATCTGGTATGGTAATGACCAGAGAATACACGATCAAATTTTTCATAAGGAAGAATGTCTGCACCATCTTCCATAGTATATCCGTAGTGTGCATAGAACCCATTGAGTTCTAAGTGCCCCATGACAACTTTTGCTTTAGTATCGTTGATCTTGTTATAGGTAAACTCTGTATTATCAGTATTCACCCAAGGAACGAAGAGTATCTCCAAACCTCCAACTCTAAGTTCTGATGCATCAACAATAACATTGATATTATTATACTCTCGTAGGAGAAGATCAATAGTGTTGATCTCGTTAGTGTTTTTATAGAAAGCAGTATGGTTTCCAACAACAGAAATGATTTCGATACCCATGTCTCGGAGACGGTCGAAATAATTTTTCTTTGCCCAATCCAGAGACCAAAAATCAATAGTTTTACGACTGTCAAAAGTATCACCCATGTCGATGACAGTTGTAATACCACGTTTCTGTAGTTCTGGAAAAAAGACTTCATCGTAAAACTTGAGAAAAAAGTCGTGATATAGTTTGGATCCTTTTTTAAATCCAAAGTGTTGATCTGTAATAATAGCGACTTTCATAGTTTTCCGCCAACTTCCCCTTCATATTTTGTCGATTCAGGAAACCCATCTTGCTTTGCTTGCAGATACCAACGAGTAGAAGATATACACAATTCTTTATGAAGGGAAGTAATAATTTCATTGCCTTCCTTATCATAAGAAGCCCAAGTCTTCCAAGGTTTTTGTTCCACTCGGAAACAATCATCAATCCATTCGTAATCACTCATCGATTTAAACGATACTGTACAGCGTCTTTAATTTGATTATATCCAGAAGTATCACCATTTTCGTCTGCGACGAAAACTTCGTCAAATCCAGATCTTTCAATAATTTTTTGTCTAATTTCTAATTGCTTTTTCTCTTTCTGAATACGACGAAGGAAAGCATAGTGAATGATCTGAGTAAAATATGCAAAAGGATTACTAGATTTCTCTGGATTAAAGTTATTAATATACTGAACACAGTTCTCAATGCCATCACAGATCATATCGTCCTTGAACATGTAGTTCACAAAGTTTGGTTTATATGATAAGTGTGTGGCAATTTTCAAGAAACACTCACCTAGGTAATTGGTAATCCTTGGTTTTGGTTTCCCTAAATGCTCTGCATCACTAATTTCTTGTTTGTAAGCAACAATAGCAGTAAGGAATTCCTTGTTGTTTACATAATGCTCTGATCTTTTACGTGTCATTATCATTACAAATCATTGATCAATTATAGCATAGCTTGACAAGATGTTCAAATGTCTGTAGAATAACTCTGTCAGGGTTGAAGGTAATATAGCTTAACTACTTTTAGTATTATAAAGCTTCTCTAGAAGATCTCTAGCATCATCTACTGAAGAAATATATCCCATCTCTTTACTGATATCTGGATGAGACTGTTTGAACCCTACATTGACAACATGTTTGTAAGTTTCAATAATGTCTTCATCTTTGACTTCACTGACTGTAATGATCCTTGATGTTTCAAGTAAAAACATTTGATCAGTAGAAAACTTTATCCAAGGTTCAAATTTATACCCAGAGGGTATATTCGTTCCAGGGGAACGAATTTCTACACAGATAACTGGGTTATCTAGCATAACATGTTCAGGATTAGTTTTATCAATAATGATAAGACAAAGAACTTCTTCACCACTGATAAGTTTTACTGAAGCGTAAAACTCATCGTATAAATCATCAGATTTTGACTTGAATGATTTCATAATTAAACTTCTCCTCGTTGTAGTATTTTATACGTTCGATGAGATGGTTGAGTGTATAGTTTGATCTTGACCCTTTTTTACAATCGTCTGCTATATCGTATAGTGTTGCTTTGAGTTTATTTTCGCTTTTTCTCAGTACTCTACCGATTGATTGTAGTGTCCTAATTCTGGACTTGCTTGGAGATGAGAAAATAACGTTGTGCAAGTTCTTGATGTTGATGCCAGTTGAGAATGTTCCGAAAGAAGCAATGATGATTGCGTTGTTTTCCTTTTCAGTAATTCTTCTGACTTCTTCTCGTTCTTCAACGTCCACGCCACCGTGAACGAAGAATACTCTTCGATCACTAGTATTTATGAGGTCATAAAGAACCTGTCCATGTGCGGAGACCCGACTAAAAAGGATCAAAGTATTTCCTTTAAGATCGTGTGCAAGATTTTTAATAAACTTGTTTCGTTTTTCGTGTCCAATTAAATATTGAACTTCATCTTCATACGTTTCAAATTTTTGTGGATCATGTTTTAGAAGTAAAACTTTAATACCTAGTTTAGCTAAGTATCCAGCATCTTGCAATTCTTTTGTATTGATAATTTTATATGATGGACCAAACAATCCTTCAAGAACCCACTTATGGGTTTGTGTTCCATCTAATGTTCCAGTAAAACCATAGCGATACTTTGCATCACCAAGTTTTGTCATGATACTAATCAGTGACTTAGATTTGAATTGATGAGCTTCATCACCAATTACAACCTGATATGGTGCAAACCATTTTCTATCCATTTTATAAATGGATTGCCAGGTTGTAATAACAACACTTTTATCAGTTATTCGTTCTTTACCTGAATAAATTTTGTGGCAGTTTCCTTCAGCGTCCCAACCGTAGTCTTCAAAATCCTTGTACATCTGTTCAACAAGGGATGTTGTAGGAACCACAATTAAAACTCTCCTTCCTGCTTCTGCATGATATCTACAGACAGCATAGATCATTAAAGACTTGCCAGACCCCGTAGGACTAATCAGAAGACGCCTGTTACGCCTCAAAGCGTCATAGATACCTTCTAGTTGATAATCGCGTGGAGGGTACTTGGAGACGCTTGTAACGTAGTCTTTGACGCCCTCTTCAGACACCATATCATTTTCTTCATACGGTAATCCGTAAAATTTATTATTTTCAAATTCAAACGTATAATTATATCGTTCACAAAAAACTTGTAGTTTATCAATTAGTCCAGCATAAATTTCAGACTTCTCAATGTTGAACAGTCTAATCTTTCCATCCCAGTATTTGTTTCGATACTGAGGCATAAACTTTGCATTTGGGACATCAAACGTGAATTGATCTTGCAATTCGTATTTGATGTGAGGATCACATTCAATCTTCATCCAAACTTCATTCTTCTTACTTATAATTAAATCAGCCATATCCAGCAGTGAACCTTCGCCATTCAATTGCATTCTTGATTTGGTAGGTTCTGTTAGAAATTTGCTTCAGAATCTCTTCAAGATACTTCAGCATTGTGTCGTAATAATCAATCTTTAGTCTTATCTTGCTGATTTTTTCATCTGCTTCAAGATAAAGTTTTAGATCTTCTTTGTCTCTGACTTTGTACGGGAAGGGTTCGTCGATGTAAACTTGCGTTTCCGCTTTCCCCATGTAAAATTTTCTACGTTCTAAAAGAATACTACTATGCTGCTGCTCTGCTTGTTTGCGAAGCAACAGTATAGTATTATATAGTTGGTAATATTTGGCGTGTAATTGAGGTATCTTCAGACTTTCAGTATCAAGTTCGTCTTGATTTACCTCACTATCTTTTTGCCACATTTCCTGGATTACTTCCAGTGAAATACTAGACTTCTTTTCCATCAATGTCGATCAAATCAAAAATAGTATAGCGGAATGTGCAAGTTGCGCTGTAGTATTGCTGCTCCTGCAATGTTGCATCAAAAGGAATTCCTGAAAGAAATGTTGGAAACAAGTCTTTAAAAATTACCTTTCCTGCAGTTTGATAATTGCTGCTCAAAATTAATAATGTAGCATCAGATCTTTCACTGTACGGATCGTTTGCATCCGTATTAGGATAAAATCTGTTATTGGTTTGTAATTCAGAGTATTGTGCAATAGATTGTGGATAACCAAGTGATGTCATCCACTGATAAATTTGAAAATAATTTTCCAATTCTTCATCAACCATAAAGTTGATGGTTAAGTCTTCGTATCTAAGTTTATCTCCTGGAACAGGAATATCTTTTAGATAGGTTGACTGCGTTGCACTGCCCAATGTCATCCCAGGTAAATTTGCTTTGTTGCAAAGAAAATCTACTTTAGGACATCTGTTAAGAATAAGTTTGAACCCACCTAATGACAGAAAGTTTTTATTTGAAACTTGCTGTAGGGTACAAGGATTATTGGACAAGTCAGCTTCCCAAGCTAGGACTATTTAGTAGCGATATTCCTCGATCTTATTCAAAATTCTATCAATATATCTATTTGCCAAACCCTTCATGTCCATGTCATGGCGAATATGTTCCTTGTAAAGGTCTTGTTTGATCTTCAATATATCTGTTTTAATTTGATCTTTCGTAAGTTGATTTCTAGGCATTGATCATCTCATCTCGTCGTGTGCTAGTTTTAAAATATAATAGATGCAATAACAAGTGAATAATAATCCACAGGAAAGTATGGTAAAAACTCCCCAAGGAAAATCACCCATTAGATCATCTCCATTGCTCTGGTTAGTTCAACATAATGGTTCATTTCATCAACTGCAATCTCAGCGATCTTTGTATCTTCCTGATGATCCCAGAAGTAATCTAGATAAGTTTCAGTTGCATGAAACTCAATACCTGCATTCAAGTGATAAGCAGACTTAGCATTAATAAAATAATAACCCACCAAAATCCAATAATAGATGAGAACCAAGTGATAAGCAATAAAACGGTCATACCAACGATCTGCACCACCGCGATTTTCCATTTCGATGAGATGTTCAGTTTCATTGACTGTCTGTGCGAAGTGTTCTTTCATCAGATAGTAATGTGCTTCCGTTCTCAAACCAAGGCTTTCTCTGAGATGAAGCACACTTAAAAAGGCAAAATAAGGTGCTCTAGCAATAGTCTCAAGCACCCAAAATCTTTGTATTGGAAGATCCTGGTAGAGAAAATCAATGATTGTTACCGTTATTCCCAATAGTACATCGTTGAGTTTTTTCATGATGGATATCCGTTATGAAGACCCCAATACACAAAATATACAATTGATCCATAAATTATTACTGCTTTTATAAGCAAGTCCATGGCAATGTCAAACTCTGCTTTACTATCTATTGGTAGACAATAAAAAAGGACCCCCTTTTGTAAGGAGGTCCTGATAATTGTGATCCAAGATCACATTAGGTTTTGTACCTTTACTCTTCTGTAGTAACGGTTGGTGTTCTCGGCAATGCGACCTGCACCAACGCCAGTTCCTTCCGCGAATGGATTTGCGACCATGCCGTAGCGGGTCTTGAATCCAATCTTTGGTTGGAAAGTATCTTGTCCAACTGCACGAACCATCTGGAGTGGAACGTATGGGCAGTAGAATAGACCTGCATCATAAGGAGTTGAACCCTTATAACCCATTACGTAGTACTGATCTGCGCTTAGGTTTGCAGCGAATGGATCGATGTAGACCTTGAAGCGACCGTTTAGAGTACCAGCAAAGGTGTTGCCAGTATCGTCTACGTTTAGGTTTGCAGATAGTGCTGGAGTGTAGTCTAGTTGACCAGCAGCAGCAAGTGCAGAAGCAACATCAGCGGAGCAAAGGATGATATTGCCCTTTCCTCTACGAGTTTCTTGTGCAATAGCGTTTGCATCACGCTCTAGCTGGAACATTAGACCCTTGAACTTCTCAACCATCCAGCGACCGTTGGAATCGACATCTAGATCGAATACACCAGCGGTTGCAACGTTGGTTTGAGCGCCTGTTCTAGCAACCTTGTAGATGGTACGGATGATCTCACGGTTGATCTCAGCAAGAATTTCAGTGCTGAGGATGTTTGCTAGTTCAGCTTCAGCATCAAGACCATGGATTGCCTTAAGGTCTTGTGCTAGTTCTAGCGAGTACTCTGCCTTGAGTGCTCTTGACTTTGCGGTTACGCTAACTTTCTCGATTGAGAAAGCCATCTCACGGAAATCGTTTGAAGATGCGTTATCGCCAAGTGCTTCTAGTGCCTGGGTGCTAAAACCTTGACCCGCATTATAGTCACGACCAGCACCACCATTTAGGATCGATGGATTGGTTCCTGTTTGTGCAGTTGTACCAAAACCAACGCTGATGCCGTCATCAGAACCACCAGTGTAGTCGCCTTGGGTTAGCGAAGCAGCACTGTTCTGAGCAGAGAATGCAGAATCTGGCTCGTTGAAGAATGCTTCAGTACCACTCTGGTTGTCATAACGGGTTCTCATCGCAAAGATAAGACCTGTTGGACCATTCATTGGCTGAACGCCTGCTAGGTCATAAGCGACCAAGTTAGGCATTGCACGGCGGATTAGGCTGATTAGAACTGGATCAAAACCTGCAACTGGAGAAGCAGCAGAACCAGAGAAACCTGGGTTGCCAGATGCGGAAGGATCAGTATTGATTGTTGGAGGTGCTTCAGTTAGGAAAGCACGCTCTTCTCTTAGAAATCTTTCTTGGTTTTCAAGAAGTTGGGCAGTAACTGCTCTTCTGTGGCTGTCCTTGATTCCATCAAGTCCTTCTGCCTCTAGAAGAGGAGCCCACTTCTTCTGCAGTGCAGCAGAATTAAACATGGTAGTTTGCTCCGTCTTGGGAAAGTGTTTAGTGTTTACGAAAAAATCAATCAGTTGAACTTAGTCAACGCATTGAGATATGCAGCCATTGCTGGTGATACATCATCAGCAATTGCTTCCTCTGAGATGACTTCCTGTGAATTGGTTACAGGCTTTGAAGCGAAATATGCTTCACGTAGCGTAACGAGTTTTTCACGGTATTGTTCCTCACTATCAAACTCAACACCTTCAGCAAGACTTGCTAGTTTTTCCTTTTGGGAAAGTGCAAGACCCTCACTTACTTCATCTAGGATGTTGTCCGAAACAGATTCCGATAAACGCTTGGTTAGAGCAATATTGGTATCAATCTGTTCGTTGAGTTTTGTCTCCATTTCATCAAGTTTCTCGACCATAGCCTCAAGAACATTATATTTCTCTTCAGGGATTTCTACATAATGCTCTTCAAAAAGGTTCTTGAGACCTGTCATGAAGGACTCCGAGAGTTCACCTCTTAGTCCTGTCTCAACCTGTAGTGTGTTTTCGTTGATCCACTCATTAGAAACATACTCTAGATATGAATCAACACGCTCGGTTAGTTCGCTCTTGATTGCTTCTACTTGCTCAACAAGAGCAGAAGCATAACGGTTCTCAAGTGCTTCTTTTAGAGAAGCAATCTTTGAACGAACCGCTGCTTCAAAAACAGTTTTTGCTTTATCTTGGAATTCTTCGGAAAGTTCTTCGCCTTCTAGAAGTGCCTTTACATCTTCTTCAAGATCTAATTCTTCTTCCTCTTCCTCAGGTGTTTCTTCAACCTGATTTTCTAGTTCTTCAGTCTCAGCGATTACTTCCTCTTCTTCTTGCTCAACTTCTTCGTTAGCACCACGACCATATCCAGATGCTTTTAGTGCAGCAGGACCTGGTAGTTGTACTTTACCAGAAGCGCCTTTGAATTGAACATCGCCAGACTGAGCAAAAGATGCAGAAGGTGTCTTCATCTTATTGCTGTCATCAGTTGGTTTTGAATTCTGAGGAGTTGGACCGCCAAGATTCTCGATAGAACCAGCGTCAGGTACATAATTTGGTGCCTTTGGCATTGGATCGGCAGCCTTAGCACCACGGGTTACCTGGTTTTCCATCTCATGTAGTTCGTTATTAACGGTCATTTTTTCTTTCCGAGAATACCTAGAATTTCTGTTATTATTTATAAATTATAGATTTGATAGGAAGTTTCCAAAGAGACGTAGTTTATTTGCCTCTAAGATGTCCCTGTCTACTAAAGTATTTATTGTCTTCTTAACTTGTTCACATTGGACTTCACGTAGAACTCCACCATCCCATACCCATTCTTTTCCTTCCATGATGCCATCAACAAAAGCATCAGGAGCAGAAGGATCTGCTACAATATCAGCAGCGGTTGCAAGCATAAAGTCTTCACCAACATAATTAATACCATCTCTTTGATAGATGGATCCCATTCCTCTAGAAGAAACACCGAGTTTTACACCCTCACCAATGAGTGAAGATGCAATTTTACCCATTGGTGTACTTAAGATTTGTGCTTTGCCAATAAAATTATTTCCTTCTTGAGTTAGTGCAACAATTTTATGTGACACACGATCAAGATTGATTTGAGGACCATCAGGATGTCCTAATTCCCCAAGAGCACGTCCCTTATCAATAAAGGTATCAGTATAACGTTTTACTTCATTAACCATTGTATCAAGTTTGTAGCAACGCTTATTGCGATTGACTACTTCAGCTTGAAGGAATGGTCCTTGAATGTAAAGCGTTTTTTTACCACCTTCTTCTTCGGTGATAACTTCTACTGCTTCGATTTCTTCGGAAATTAACTTCATGCTATTTGTACCTCGTGGATGAACATATCACATCCAGAAACGTTTTCTGGTGCAACAACAAAAATTACAGATTTTGCTGCAGTAGCAACACCAACAAACGCATGATGTCCAGAACTTGTATTCGCATTCACTGTAACCGCCATTTTATAATTATTCCACTGTTGCGGACTTGAAATTGCAGTAATTTGTTTATGTAAAAGTGATGTTGTATATGTAGATCCAGCACCTACTAGTTGAATATAATCACCAACTCTTAGTTTCGTATCGGGATGATCTAATGTTAAAACTGTTGATGCTCCAGTAGTTATACCAATAACTGTTGATTGTGCTGGATGACCATAGCGATATAAAATTGAATCTTGTTTATTTACAAAAATAGATCCAATTCCAGCATCTGTGGTTGTATTGCAAATACCAATACTACCACCACCCCTTGTTGTTGAAGCAGTTGCTAAAATTGTTCCAGTTCTAACAATGGATGGATTTGAAGTTACAGAACTTGCATTAGCAGCAGATAACTTTCCAACTGTTTGGTAAAGATTTAATGGTTGTGATGCGCTCATTCTCCCTCTTCGGTTTCGATTTCATCCTCAACTTCAACCTCATTCTCTGCTCCAAACAAACCATTAGCAACTGCTGGTTTGAGAGCATCAACCTTTTCACTTGCTTTTGCAAACAAAAGACCTTTGATATAATCGGAAACTTCTGATGACGGAGCATCAGAAACTACCATATCAATTAATTCTGCAGAATCCATAATTTGTAAAAATGCCTATATTTATTTATATCTTAGCTTTTTTGATGTTTATTGTTGGTGCTTCTGTTGATCCACCATCTTTTTTCTTTTCGAGATCTGGTTCAGTTTGTCTCATGCCAAGATCATTTTGCATTTGACCTTGCATAATTGCATTTTGAGTTTCTAATGGAACACCAATACCTATTTCATTTTCATTTTCCATCTCCTCTTCCATTTCAATAATTTCTTCATCAGTTTGACGAAGAATTTTACGCTTTACATAATCTCTTGAATAATATGTTCCAATATATGGTTCAATAGCAACCATCAAATTGAGACGCTCATTCATTAGTTCAGTATCTTTGAGTTCTGCAAAATGATTATCGTAAATATAATCAAATTGAATGTGCTCTGCCATTTGTTCCCAATCTTCTGGAGTAACAATGTTTTTTAAGATGAGTTGTGTTTTTAGAAGATCTAAAAATAGAGCACTAAAACGCTTTCTTAAACGACCCACAAATTTACTGAACATCAGTTCATCACGTAAAATTTCGGATGAACGACCTAAGTTAAATCCGCTATCTGCTCCAATTCTACTATCAGGAACGTTTAGAGATCTGTAAAGTTTTTTCTGGAAATATTCAACGTCAGTTAATTCGCCAAGATTTTGTCCACCAGGAAGGGTGGAAATTTCTGTTCCACGACCACCTTCACGTCTTGGAAGCCAGAAATCTTCTAGCATGGACATGAATTTTTTATCATCCTTAATCTCACCAGTATTTGCATCGTAAACAAGTTTGTTACGATAACGGCTCATAACATCACGGAGATATTGTTCTGCCTTTACCTTTGGTAGATTACCAACATCAATATAGAAAATACGACGTTCTGGAGCACGAGATAGTCTATAGATAACAAGACTATCCTCAATCATGCGAAGTTGATTAAGTGACTTAATTGCCTTGTGTAGATATGAAAGTGTTAAATGCTTGTTTCTATCTACGAGACCAGAGGTAACATGACAAATTGCATCTTTTGTAATTTTTATTCCTTTACCAGATACTGATCCATACTTCTGAGCAACGCCTTCTGGATAGTAAGTATAAAATTCTACTACATCAGCATCTTTAGTAGAAGTAACATCCTCATTGTAAGGTCTTGCTGGTAATGCTTTTTTATCATTAGGACGAACTCTCATGAGTTTCATCTTTAAGGCATCAATGTATCTTACTTCTTTGATACCCTCATCAGGTTTTTGCAAATCAATTACTTTATGATAATACAGTCTTCCATCAACATACCAATTTCTAAAAATTTCATGCGATTTTTTATCAAATTCCAATAAATCCTTTACATATTTAAATTCATTTCTAATAACTTTTTTTAAAGAAGTGCTTACTTGAAGATTATCAAGATCAATCTCTACAGGGCTATCATTGAGATCAGAAACAATAGCTTCATTTACAACATGTTCAACGGCAGTATCGCATTCTGGATGCAATGCCATATCACGATATTTTTTAATGATATCGAATTCCGTTCTAAAAACGCCTTCAATATCTACATATTGACCATAAAATCCTGAAGAAAGATAATAGTCAGCCCCGTCCTCATCATTTGGAGGAACTGGACTGACTATGCCTTTAGACTTCTTTTCTTCGTCATCAATCGAAAAACCAAAAAGTTTCGCCATTATTATAAAAAACCCTTTGGTCTATTTATCAGACTACGGAATCGGTGTTTGAACCCGTATAAGCTTCCCACCACTGAACTTGTAGTGTTACCTGAAACTCTTCAATAACGTCTGCACTATCATATGAAAGTTCGATAGCACCAACTGAACTTGGCCAACAACCGTACATCTTATATGCACGCTTTACTGGAAGTGGAGCGGCATTTTGACTACCAGGAGTTGGAACAGTGTCTGCTCTTCCTAGTTGTGTTACAACCCAGTTTGCAAAATAGTCTGCAGGATTAATTGTACCAGAACCATCTGATACTTTAATGATATAGTTTGACCACTTTTCAAATGCTTCTCTTAGTTTAAAGTCACCATCATTGATAACAGTGATTGTCCATGGATCAAATCTTCTGTCACCAGCAACTTTAAGTTGTCTGCCACGGAAAGGAACGATAACTTCAGCAATATTTGATGCTGGAAGTTGAGCACCTTTGATTAACATTCTATGTGAAGTATCACCGATTTCATCAAAAATTCCATTTCCCGATGGGAAATTCATTTCTACTTCAAATAGGTTTGGTCTAGCACCACCTTGAACAAGTCTTGACTTAAAACTGTCAATTGTTCTTTCATTATTAGGAGTGTTGAAAATGTTTGTGTTCTGTAATGGCATTGTTTTGTCCTCCTATTATCAAACGGTGCCGACGATTTCGGAGAACGAAACTCCCGTTCTCGTGGCTACGAACGTTAGACCGATAAAGTTAATCGATCTTGCTGGCTTCACGTAGATGTCAGCAATAAACTCATTACGATCAATCACGTCAGGTGTGTTATTTGTTTCATCACAAACAACAAGGAATTCAGTTACACCTCGTTTCGCTTGAACATCACGTAGGTATGGTTCAACAATATTTACAAAGTTTGATCTAGTTCCAGCGTCGTTCAATTCAAATAGTTGTGCCTTAGCAGCATTCTCAATTGCCTTTTCAATCGTAATGAATAGGCGTCTTACGTTGATGCGATCAAATGCACTTTCAAATGATAGTCCAGTCTTATCTCCAAAGAGAATAATTCCTGAACCAGGTGATGCAATGATTGGATTAATTCTGTTAGAATATAGTCTATCTCTTGCATCTTGACCTGGATTGAATGCAAGTTTCACTGCAAAGTTTAGAGAACCTCTGTTTGATCCTGCTGGTGAGAACCATGGGAATTGATCTCTATCAGTTCTTACACATAGACCTGCTACATCATTTGAGCAAGGGATATATGTAAAACGCTTATTGAAGCGATCATATACGTATTGATAGCCACTATCAAATACGACATACGAGGATGAAGAAAGTGGTGCAAAGAATGATAGAACGTTTGTTAATTGTGTACTTGCATTTGTAATGTTTACAACACTATCTCTATTTGGTGAGATAAATGCAACACAATCCTTGCGACCTTCACAGATAGAAATTAATTTATTTGCCTTTGCCTGCTCTTCTTCTTTTGACTTATAAGCACCACCCTGTAATAGGAATCTAATGTCACTGTTTACAGGATCAGCGAGTTTATCATAAGCAGTTAGAAGATCTCCAAGTGGAGCATCATAGTATCCAACGCCTCGATAATCTTTACCACCAGTTAGTCTATAAGCAGCGTTTCCTAGTGAAGAGAAAGTAATATCTTTAGCATCTTGACCCCAAGCACTTGCTGCTGCTGTAATTGGAACAACACCGCTGCTAAATCCAGAAGGACGTGATCTGGTTCCCCAGTACGCATCAGTTGAATTTACTGGAGACAGACCAGCATAAACATATTGTGAATTAGACGCAAGGTAATCTTTGTAGTAGACTGATTTCTGTGGAGAAACTTCAGCATCTTTTGCCTTTGAAAGATTGCCAAACTTCTCTAGAATTGCTCCTACAGTTCCTGTTACAGATCCTGCTGCATCAATGACTACAACATTCAATCCATCATTACGTCCATTTCTCTGAGAAACGTATGAATTTGTTCCTGGTTTTGCAAGAACTGATCTCCAAGAAAGTGTAATTGCATCCGATCCACCATCAGCAACACTTGTTAAAACATTTTGCTGATCGTACCAGTCTGTTAATGACTTACCACCAGTCATAATACCAACATCACCGATGACTGCCGATGAGAAACCGATGTTTGAAGTGGTAAACTGATATAGTGAACCCGCTTGATAATCTACTGCGGTTTCTGTACCAAAACCAGATACATAACTTACAACTTTTACATCAACAAAACTTGCACCAATTGCAGTAACAACACCTTTTAGATATCCGCTTGCTGCTGCAGTTGTTCCAATTCCAATAGAAACTCCACTTAGTGCTTGAGTTACTGCATAACCAACTTGAATACCATGAGATCCTGTTGTAATTCCACTTGTTACAACTACTGTTGTTGAAATACCAGAAATTCTTTGGTCTGCAGAAGCATCAATTACACAAACTTTGACATTTTCTGCCCAGTTTCCTGGATTTTTTGCTGCCCAGTAGAAAGAACTATCAGAAGTGTGATTATTATTGTAATCATCAAAGTTATCAACACGCAATGTTGTGGTTGAAGCAATACCAACACCAGCATTTGAGTTGTTTAATTCCCCACCACCTGCTCTAACTACATCTAGTTGACCACCATATGATAAGAAGTTTGATGCTGCGTACCAACTTTCATAATGGTAGTCGGTTAGACCTGCACCAGGACCACCAAATACTTCTACTAATTCTTTTTCATTTGTAACTCTTACAATCTCATTTACAGGACCTTTTTTGAAAGGTGCTGCGATACCTGCAGCGACGTTTAGTGTTGCATTTACGCCGCCACGGGTTAGATCTACCTCTCTTACACGAATACCTGGAGATGCTAACTGAAGTGCCATTCTAAACTCCCTGCAGTAACCCTAATTTTAGACTAAAATTATTTATAAATTCCTAAAATCACTGATACTCCCACATATAAGATCTATCTCCATATTCATCAACCTTCCATAGATCACCATTACTATCAACTTCATCACCAAAACCATCTAATCCATCACTAATAAATCCAAATGGTGCCATATCTTGTTCGATTTGATTTCTCTGCTCTTCATAAATTCTTTTACGAACATCCTGATCTGTCATTTCTTTGAAATAATCTTGTGCAACCAACCAAGAAAAAATGACAAGACACATTGCTAAGTCATCATTACATCCTTCTTCTGCTTCAAAAGACTGTTTTCTTTGAATAAATGTTGTTAACTCACTAATAGTGTCATAGTCTGTTATAATAAGTTTGTCATCTTCAATCAAAGTTTTTAAGTTTGAACATCCAATTTTCTTTGTAGTAGAACTCATCTTCACTCCAAGTTGAGTTTTCTTTCCAGAAAAACCAGTTCCAACAATTTGTCCTGCACGTCCTCGCATTGAGCACATAAGCATATTCTCATACTCAAGATCGAAGTTTAAAATTGAAGCAACCTGATCTCCAATATCATTAACTTCGCATAGGATATAAGCATTATTATATGCTCTTCCTACTTCTTCAATGACTGATGGAAATAGCATTGGTTTGATTTCATTATTCCTGTATTTTGCTACAACTTTATATGGGAATGTGGTAATATCAAATACCACAAAAGCGGAATAATCTTTTGATACACCACGAGCAACGTCAACTGTTATGATATAATCTCGCAGTTCATCTGGTTCATTATAAACACATAGACTTCCATTATTTTTTACAGGATCATCATAAACCATCGCTTTGAGTTTAGATGGTGCAATCAAAGTATCAACAGATCCTAGGAATTCGCATTCAAATTCAACACGGAATTGTTGTTCAGAAGTGTTTGCAATTGTTTGTGCTTTCCATTTAGTGTCCCTTCCAGGAACTTCAGACCAGTGAACTTCCGTTGGAATATATTCATTCTTTTCTCTTTCGGCATCATGCCACATTCGGTAAAAATGGTTCATACCGTGTGGGGTAGAAACAATAATTACCTTTGTAGATTGACCAGATGAAATAGTAGGATAAACAGAAGCGAAGAACTCGTCAGCAATATGGTTAGGAATAAACGCAAATTCGTCTAGGAATATAATATTGTAAGAACCACCACGTACCGCAGAGGCAGAAGTAGAAGCAGCAATAATTTTTGAGCCATTTTCTAACTCCATAGATCGTTTGTTCCAGGCAATAATGCCTTGTTGCATCCACTTTGGAAGGTTCTCATAAGCAAGTTGCAATCTGCTTAGTAGATCTCCAGCAGTCGATGCTTTGTTTGCAAGAATTGCAATATTTACATTGTCATTAAAAACTGCATAATGTAATAGATACGATACACAAGTTGTAGACTTACCTGTCTGACGAGGCATCTTACAAATATTAAATCGATGAGCATGGAAGTTCCTAATCAGTTTTTCCTGAAAAGGATACATCTCAAAAGGAACTAGACCATGGTCAAGTGAAACAATTTTGATGTAGTTTCTAGCAAAATAAACTGGATCTTGTTTGCACTTAAGAAACTCAAGAATTTGTTCTTCAGTAAATTCAATCGCAGTATTTGCTTTTTTTAGATTAGGATTGCCTAAGTAAATATCAGCTGCCATTAAAGATTACCTTTGTTCAATCCAGTTTAATACTGCAAGTGCTTTTTTGTTGGTGTTTGGAGATGCACAAGCAAGTGTATAAGTATCACTAATTGTTCCAATACCACTTCTACCTAACTGAAGTGTTGCTTTATCGTCAATATTAATCAGTGCAGCACCGCCACCAACAACAAATCCATTTAATAAAGTAGTTCCTCCAGTCGTTCCAGATTCAGTAATATTATATTGCATAAAGGAGTTTGGATCTGGATGATTTGCCCAAGTTCCACCTGTGTTTGTTGCATTCTCAATCAATTTCCAATAAACATTTGTATTATCATTTGTTGCTGCTTGCAATGATCTCAAAATCATCACCGCAGATAATTGAGTAGATTTTAAACGAATACTTACAATTGGATAGAATGTATCCGCATCTGACATTGTTGTTCCGACAATGGTATTTGCAATACTCACAAGAGTTCCAAGTTTTTCTGGTTCTCCTTCCTGAATAAGAGAATTGGAACCTTGATAGATGTAATGAGTTCCTGCAACACCAGTTACGTTCTCAATCTCAACACGAATGGGAAGGAATGGTGTAGAACACCAAACTCCTGGATTGGTATTTGAGTTCTCAAAAGTATGAGATGCAACAGTCTCATTCTTCATCAACCAAGCAAATTGAACTATACCTGCACCATACCATTCATAATTGATGGAAATCATTTGTTGTTTTGTTGGATCTGCGGTTACTCCAGTCCACCCATTACCATCAAACTTTTCACCATTCCATTCATCTCTGAATACTCTGGTTTCTGTAACAATTCCAGTTACACTACTGCGAATTACATAAGAATATGTTCCGCCATTATCCTCAAAGAAAACACCATTATTGTCATCAAACAATCCAAATCTTCTGCGAATACCTACCTGTGGTGTATCAAGACGAATTGCAAATGCAAGAGTTGCAGATCTACCAGGAATGTATCTCATCACCTGTTTGGTTTGACGAATAACTTTACTCCCTGCAGTAGAACCTACTTGCATCACAATATTACTGGATGCTGGATTATGAGTTGCAGTTCCAACTCCAACTATTCTTTCATCCCATACATCAGTCTCTTTACCATACTGGAAGGTGTTGAAGAATACTGTTTGATATGGGGAAACTTTGAAACGATTATTACCAGTAAATTGAGGTCTCCAGTCTGTCTGGTTTCCCCAGTGGTCTGCAATATTATAAACTTCAAATAAAGTTCTTTCTTGATTTAGAAAGTCCTGGGTATTCTTATTCCACTGTGCCATGTTATATCAATTCTCCCATTGTAACCTTAGTGGGTGATATTTTTTAATTTCTTTAACTTTTAATGATGTTGGATTTGAATAATCTGGATAGATGTTATGTACTATTGCACCAGGATATTCTTCTTGCAATCTTCTAGATAATTCCCATCTAGTTGGAAGACCTCTTTCTTCCAATTCAAAAATCATATTATATAAATTTCCATGCCAAAAAACTTCAGCAGTAAATGTTTCCTTAACTGGAGTTTCTGTTTCCGTACCACCATTAACAATAATGGTGCCTACAGAAGCATTTCCAGAAATATTTACGCTTTCGGATAAAAATTCTTTGAAGGATTTCATATTAGCAATTCCATTTACGGAGGGATAGTGCTTTCCTTGTTGGACGACCCTTTTCATCTTTCATAGGACCAGGATTTCCACCCATCCTTGCACAAAATGATTTTCTTCTTTTTGCTGCCTTGCTATCTGGATTTAATTTTGATGGTGGTGTAGTGACTGGTGCTTTGAGATCACTACCAGGATTTTCTCTTTCGTAAGATTTTCTTCCTTTCTCGTTTAATCCACCCTCTTTATTTTTTCCTTCTTTACGTTGCCATGCTGCGACTTCAGTTACTGTTTTCTCCTCATTGCTGATGCTATTGTTAGAGATCTTCCTAAAATCACTAAAAGAAAGTAGTTGTCGTGCGTCATAGCTCTCCTTTGCAGCAGTCTTCCATCCGCCACCTTTGGATTTGTACCATTTGGCAGCCCATCCATTGGCATAAGCGGATGGATATACGTCAAACTTTGCTCTTGCCTGTGCTTTTGCTTTAGACCATAGAGAAGGATTTGTTGGAACATTCTTCTCCATAATATATTCTTCTCTTGGTTCATACATTGAAGCAAAACCACCAGTAGTAGTTTTTATTGCGGATTTTGCAGTTTCACCTGCTTTCTTTAATCCTTTTTTCCAATCTGGTTCTTTTGCCTTTTTTGCATCCAAAGGTTCTTTTTCAGTATCTCCTGGAACTTTTGGTGCTACTTTAGTAATATCTTTAACTTTTGAACCTACTTTTTGTGCTCCAGTTTTTAATGCTTGTCCTGCTTTTGCAACACCTTGTCCAACTTTAGATACAGCTGCAACTCCCCTTACAATTGGAGCTGCTAATGCGATCATTTCATCAAGTTCAGTTTCTTCTGGAACACAATTAGGAACCATTCTTTTACCCTTCTTCTTCATTCCAACTTGCTTATATCCTTTCCAGCACGCTTCCATAAACTGCTCTACAGTCTTGACTTGAGAAGATGGATGTGCTTGTCCAGCAAGTTTTAAGAGTTTGATTTTTAGATCTGGTGTTTTTGCTGCCATTGCAGTATTTACTCTACGATCAAACTTCTGATATTCTTGTGCATCTTGCTCATTAATTTTGTTGGATGACATAATTGGTTTTCCTCCTTTTCCTGAACGATCTGCTACTGGATCTTCTTTACGTTTTCTTCTCACTGCAGAAGCAATTTCGTCCTTTGACATTTTTGCTGCTTTTTCTTTAGATAAACATTTTGGTTTTGGTTCACCAGGTTCACGAGCACATTTACCAATTCTTTCACCTTTTGTATTATATCTATCCCATCCACCACCACCAACTCCACCTTCACCACCTTTACCAAACCACTTTCTCAAATCTTCTTTAACAGAATATGATGCAGCAGCATCCATGTTATGGTCAGTATCAGTAATCTTAGCTTGAACCCAAGCAGGAATATTCTTTTCCTTCTTGCCAAGTCTTGCTTTTAGTTTTTTAGCATTAGCAATAGTCTTATCAAGTTGACTATTTGCCATTGAAACTTCGTGATCTTTCACACTAAAAACTGACTACTACTTATCATTATTTAGAAACCCTTGCTTTAGCATCTTTTGAAGATCTGCTGTTGATCCAACAAACAGTGCATTATTGACTGTTTTTGGACCATTGCTTTGTGGTTTTTCAATGTCTTTCATTTTCTTTTGCAGTTCAAGTAACTTGTCAGTTACATCACCAACAGACTTTATTAATTGTCCTGCAACTTCAAATGCTCTTGGATGTTGACTATCTTGAGCTAATTCAAGTATTCCACTAACTGCTTCTTGACCCTTTTCAATCAGAGTATATAACTGTGCTCTACTATATTCATAATCTTTTTGAGGATCATCGGGAGTTTCTATTGGTGGTTTTTCTTTGACAGTCTCCACCATCTCCGCTTTTATATCAAGCGCCTTATCAATAGCATCAAACGTATTTTCCATTCTTTATACATCACTTCCCTGACTTGAACTAAACGATTTAAAATCTTGGAAGAATGTTCTAGTTTCATTGAAACCAAAATCATCATCAGGATCAATCAATGCATCATCATCAATTGTAATGCGATCAACTTTATCTCCACTATAATGTTCTTGAATTGATGAACCATATTGCCCTCTTGCAACAATAATATTAGTTCCATCAATCTCTTCAATTCGCATTACTTCCTCATTAACTTGAATATACTTTCTAACTTCTAATGAAGCAGAACTTGTAACTTTCATTAATGTCTTAGAAGTTTCTAGTGTTGCTGTCAATGTAGTTGTTTGATCATTATTGTAATCTTTTGTTGCCGCAGGAGTTGCAACATATCTAACTTCTCTTGGAGCTCTGATTGCTGAAGAGTAATCAATCTGAACACGTTTAATGATGCCACCACTTTCATCAGTTGGTAGTTCACTATAGAAGTATACTTTTGCTGTAAAATCTAAATCATATTGAATATATCTTCTCTTATCAAAACTACCTTCATATTCATCTCTAAATGAAATGTTATTTAAAGTAAATGGAATATCTCTTACCTCATTAATTTCATCAATCAATTTTACTGAAACAGAATATGATGGTTGAAAGAATGGTAAAATTTGTTCTAAAATTTGTAAACTATCGTCTTGTAGTTTAGATGCAAAACTCAATCTAAATCCAATATCATATGGAACTGGCATGAAAATTTTTTTAATTTTATTTCCTTCCACACCACAAAACTTAGTGATTGGTGATGCTTTTCTTGATGGATCGTAACGATACGATATAATTTCAAATGCTAGTCTTGGTAGAGTAATTGCAACAGTTCTTTCAAAGTTTGGTTGCTGTTCAACTCTTGCTAAGAATTTTTGAATTGGTCCATAAGCAATTGGAACTTTGATAATACTCAGAGTTTGATCTGTGTCATCTGCTTTGTGTTTAATTTCGATATTATTAAACAGTGTGCCAAAAGCAATAACTGTCTTCCTAATAATTTCGTGGTAAAAATATGTTCCTAGCATTCGTTACACCTCACCAAATGGATTATTTTCTGAGAAATCAAGAATAGTGCTCGCTGCAGACTGAATTTCTTGATTTTGCTCAAACGGATCATCGTCATCATAGTTGATTGTATTTAGGATGTATGCAACACTACCATATGTTGTTCCTGCGCCAATGATCATTTCACCTGGAGCAAATTTACCAGTCAAACTGCGTGCCCTCATTGTTAGAGTTGGTTTATCCCAAGATGCTGCAATTGCTGTTGTACCAGTAGAAACTCCCCTGATAATATCTCCAAACTGATATGTTCCTACACCAATAGTTCCTGCAGCAGATACTGTAATCGTTGGTACTTGCGTATATCCATAACCAGCATTGATAATTCTGATTGCAGATAGATTATTTTGCGTATTGAGAACTGCAGTTCCAATAGCGGTAACTCCACCAGAAGGTGCAGCAGTGAATGTAATTGTTGGTGGTAAGACATAGTTTTGACCACCAGTAGTTATTGTTACAACTCCAACTGAACCAGTAGTTCCAATACCTGCTACTGCAATTGCTCCAGTTCCATTTCCATCTGTAGGAATAATTTGAACTGTTGGTATTGTTGTATATCCATATCCAGTATTTGTAACATAAATCGCTTGTAGCGATCTTGTACCACTACTATTTTCTGTAGTAATTGCAACTGCTTGTGCTGTTCTACCTATACCTGGAGGAGCAATTCTAACTGTAGGATCTGCAGTATATCCTGTTCCTTCGTTGAGAATAGTAATTGCATGAACACCACCATTAACTAAAGATGTAAATGCAGCAGCAGTTGATCCAATACCAACAAAAGTGAGAGTTGCATTGTATCCAAAAGATGCAAATTCATTATCAATTTCAGTAATTTGAGTATCAAGAATTTCATCTTCATACTCAAATATTTCACACTTCAAGAGGTATGTGTAATTTTTTTGTAATTGGAAAAATGCTGGTTGATCATTTTCAACAAATTTAATTTCGAAAAGAGTATCTGATAAAGGAAAATAAATTAAGTCTCCTTCTAAGGGTCTTTTTGGATTGTCTGACAATTCAACGATTGATTCATATAGAGGACCAATACCATCCTCAAATCTTCTCTGCGAAATAACAATTTGCATTTCTGCAGTGGTTCTAACACCAAACTTTGACAGTATGTTTGAAGGATCTGCAAATCCCTCATAACTTTGAATATATCCTTCAATTGGAAAAGATCTAGTAAACTTTGAAGTCGAAACTTCACGCATTATAGTTTTAGTGTTTACAAAAATTCTTGGTAAGTAAATAAATTCAATGCCATGAATTTTGATGTGCTCATCTATCAACTCTTGTACAAGAGTTTGTTCTGCTTTAGTTCCTTGCGTAAAAAATGGATTGAGCATTATCCGATCATATCTAATGGAGGAAGTTCATAATCATAAGTCATTCTTTCTTCAAGTTTTTCTATTTCTCTTAGAGCATCTTCATAAATTTCACGACCATTCAACTCAACTCCACCTGGAAGTTTTACTCCTCTAAACTTGATTAGATTTTGTCCCCATTGCCTCTTCATCAAAGCAGTAAAGTATTTCTTCAAAAATGGATCATTATATACTTTTGTAAATTCATTAGGATTTAGAACTCTATAGCATTGAATAATAATATAATCATCAACCTTTATGCTAGAATAATCCGTATCTAGATATAGTCTATTCTGTCTTCTATTAAACCTAATTTGTTTATCTGGATGTAGAATAAAATCGATATCTTCTAGATATCTTTTTGTCATGGTATAGTTCAATAGTTCAGTAGAACTAAACCAATAAATTTCGTTTAAAAATAATTGATAGTTTACACTAAACATGTTTGTGCTGATTGCACGATTATCTAACTTCCAAACCTTTTCAATACCAATAACCGAATCTGGGACTTGAATAAAGTTTTGATTTTCTTCAAATGAGAATGTAGTTGTTCCAATACCAGTTATATTTGCTGTTCCTGTTGTTGTGGTAATACCAGTTGTTTTGCTACTTCCTCTTGCTTGAATAGCATCTAAGAATGGTTGCGTAACTCTATGCTTTAGGTACATCAATTCGACACCATCCATATGTCGATTTTGATAAATTTGGATAGCATCATCCATTAAATCTTCAATCTGCTCATCTGCAAGATTGATCTCCAATACAGGATATCCTAATTGTCTTTTAGCGTAATCTACTAATTCCTGTCTTGAAGCAGGGTTTGCCATGGATATACCTACTTTTCTTTATTTATTAGGTTCTTGTAATAACGATATCAACTTCATCACCAGCATTTAATGCAGAAATCAAATTAATAGCAGGAGATCCAATTGTATAATCTGTAGTATTTTCTAATCTTACACCGTTTAAAAATACTTGAAGATTGTTAGAAGTAATATCAGTACTTGTCGGAGTAAAAGTTGTTTGTCCGTTAATGGCAGTAAAATAATCTTCAGCATTATCACAAACCAAATCTATTTCGTCACCAACCCCTGCCGCAGTTAATAAAGTAACAGAGGATGATGCTCCATAATCTATTGTTTTTCTTAATTTAATTCCGTTAACATATACTTTAATATTGCTAGGACTTGCAAAAGATCCACTAGGAGAAACTGTTACTTGTCCTTGTGTTGCAGTAAAAGTTTGTTCTTCTAAAGTATTACCAAACGAAACAACAATATTAACTCTGTCACCAACTTTTGCACCGCTTACTAAAGTAACTGTCGATGGATTTGTGGTTGTAAAATCTGTTGTAGATCTGAGTTTTACACCATTAAGAAAAACTTGAACAGATTTACCTGTAAAATTTTGTGATGAGGTAAAAACTGTTTGTCCTTGAGTTGCAGTAAAATAATCATCTGAAATTGATGTTGCAGATCCTGCTACTACTCCACTTCCACCAGAAGCTGTGGCAAATGAAAGATTTCCAAAACCATCGGTTTTTAAAAATTGTCCCGCAGTTCCATCCGATGATGGAAATTTAAATCCTGATATTGTTGATATACCAGTTGAATAAATGTTTCCATAAAATGTGGTGGCAGTAACAAGACCAGTTGCATTTATATTTGTCGATCTTAAAAATGTCGCTGTAGAAACACCAGTTGAATTGATATTTCCTGTTACTTCACCTGTTACTCTACCTAAAAATGTTGTTGCTGTTACAACACCAGTAAATCTACCATCACCAACTACATCTACTTTTGATGTTGGCAGTGTACTTCCAACTCCAACATTACCTTCAGTAAAAAATGTATTATATGTATTAGTTCCTGTCCCTACTGTCCACGGATTAATTACAATTACTGTTGTTCCGATACCAACTGAAGATCTATCTCTTTCAGTATAAATTTTTCCATCAAAAGTATTGATAGCTAACTCACCAAGATCCAGCTGCGTTACTGTGGGAATTTTCCCAGATACCGCTGATCTTTTTACCTTAATTGTTGGATTTGCCATTTACAAAAAATAAAAAATCTGCTATAAAGCAGAGACTTTTTTCCATTCATTTAATCACCGTCAGAAATAGTATTTACTCTCTTTACGGAAAATTGATTAGATTGAAGTTTTTTGTCTCTAAGTTGGTATTATTTATATGGTATAATTACTATACGTATTGGAATAATAATATGAAAACCCTTGCTATACTTACTGGTCCTCAAGGATCGGGAAATCATCTTTGGTCAAAGATATTTTCTTTACATAATGATGTATTTGGTTGGAAAAGTTTATTAGATAATTATTGGGAAGCACACAGAACTGCAGAACCCTTTGCAAATTGTTGGAAAAATATTGAATTGTTAAAAGAATTTGATTGGAATACTCATGATTATTTTTTTACTAGCATCAGTGTTCCTCTAGGAATTGCAAATGCTGGTACTAAATGGTGTCCTAATGTACCAGCATTTACTCAAGCAGCAGAAGATTTGGGTATAAGAACTAAAGTATTAGTAATTGGCAGAGATCAAAATATTCTTTATAATCAACAAACAAGACTTAGAGAAGAGAGCACCGTTAGACATTTTTTGGATCAACTTCCAAAAATGAAAAATCCAACTTACTTAAGTTATGAATTACTTTATTTGTATAAACAAGAATATTTAAAATCTTTAGACATTGGTATTCCAATTGCTTGGTATGATGATAGAATAAATTCTATCTTAGAAGAAGATGCTAATGCAAAATATGTCAATTATATTGAACACAATCCATTAGATACATGTAATAAAACTGCAATGACATTAAAAAATCGTCCATGAAAAAACTATTAATTTGTACTGGTCCACAAGGATCTGGCAATCATTTATTTGCAAGACTACTAAGTCTTCATCCAGATGTCATTGGGTGGGAAAAACTAAAGCATAAGTATTGGGTTCCTAGTGATGAAGAACCTTTTGCACGATATTGGGTTTATCCAGAAGAACTTCAATTTCCTGATGGAGAATTTTTTCTTGCAAATGTTAGCGTCCCATTCTTCTATGATGGAGTAAGGCAAGTCCCAAAAATTATTGAAGTTTGTCAACGAGCAAGAGAACTTGGAATTGAACCAACAGTCGCTATTATTGTAAGAGATCAAAATATTAATTCATTGCAACAAAAAAGGGTTGGTGGCGAAGTTACGCTACCGACCGCTCTTTCTTATTATGATGAAATTATAAATTCTGATATCGAATATCACTTTTTAGATCACGAAGCATTTTTTCTCCATAGAGAAAATTATATCAGATATGTTGGACATATATTAAATTTTCCTGTAACTGTAGAAGGCATCAATACCTTTATTGATAAAGATGCCAACCACAAATATGTCAACTACGTTGATGACTATTGGTTGGATGAAACCATCAGAGATGGTCGTAAACCATTCAAACAGCGATAGCAGTATTCTGACGTGAGATCTCTAGAAGATCTGCACGCATTTGTGTAACCATGTTTAGAATACGCTCTTGTAGATCAGCAGCACCTTCTACGAGTTTCTCAAGTTTCCAACCACCAATGTTAGCATGGAAACCTTCATCCTTAGCAATAGCGGCGTAGCGTGAAGAGATGAATTGATCCTCTACACACTCTGCCATTTCTGCCCAAACGGATTCTGCACGACCTTCTGCAACAAGTTGGTATGCAGCAAGAGCAGCAGGATCTTGAGAAGCACCATATTTCTCTAGAAGAGAAGCACCTTTTGCTTGTGGAGTGGCAGCTTCAGCAGCAAAAGCAGCCTCAACATCAACCTGCTCGCCAGAGATATGCTCAAGAACTTCCTTAACCATACGGAAGTGCTTAGCTTCATCTTGTGCTTGTTTGGTTAGAAGCTCAAGTTCTGTTACATCCATTGAAGGTGAAGCAGAAGCGATCTCAGCAGATATTGCCTTCATGTTCAACGCTTCGTTAACCATACGTCCACGAAAATGCTCAAGCATAAACTCTTTGCTTGGATTTGAAGCAAAGAAGTTACGAACATTTTTACGCGATTCAGCAAAGAGAGAAGCATTCTCTTCTTTAATTTTTGCTACAAATTCCTTTCCAGAAAGCATTGTAAACTCCCTATATTATTTTTTTTATTGTTTACAATTTTATTTATTGAAAATAAAAAAGTATCTTAGGTGACCATGAGTAGTATATTCTTCTTCTAAACAAGTTAAATTATAATTATACTGATCTCGTATTTCGTATATCTTTTTTATTGACCACTGATACCAGATAATATCTTGATAATCTTCTTCACGTCTCCAAGTATGTTTTAATCCAGGATTAACTCTAAAAATACACTCTTTAGTCCATATATTATCAAGAATTTTTATTTGGCTCTCAATATTTTTTTCATCACCAAAATTTATAGATCCTAAACATAAAGCAATATCAACTTTTAGTCCTTTATAATTTTCCAAAGATATTTGATGATCTGCACAATTATTATATGGATCTATACCCCAAAGGTTATTGATTTTTCCTTTAAATCGATTAAATCCACATCCAACATCTAAAACTCTTT
>ERZ807358.4-NODE-4-length-30422-cov-3.373010_pt1 | contig 30422 bp, 13 predicted proteins | sample MGYA00521254_ERZ807358 | MGnify/ENA primary metagenome ERZ807358 (study PRJEB31431, sample SAMN03801314) | freshwater metagenome | biome: Freshwater; feature: Lake; material: Water | place: Canada:St Catharines | collected 2012-08-09 | depth 1 m m ...
ACGTTCTTGTTTGGATTTGGATTTACCACCACCACCACCTCCACCATGACCAAAGCCACCGGCACCACCACCACCCACAACAAGCACTTCAATTGTTGAGCCAAAGGATGTCACAACAAATGTATTTGAGGAAGTAAATGTATGAATTTTAAAATCACCAACAGTTAAAATAGATCCTCCAGTTGCATCCCACCCCGATGCAACTGATCCCCACTGTCCGCTAGCATACATTTCAATAAGACCTGTACTCGAATTATGTCTAATCATTCCGTTAGCAGGTGTTCCAGGCCTTTGGGCAGTGGTACCAACTGGTAGCGTCAGATGACCTGTATCATTAATAATTGTATTTTTGAGAGTTGCCATTATAGACCAAATCTTGTTTTGTAAAAGTTATAGTTTTGGGTTAGCTCAGCATCCGTTAGCCTTCTATTGTAAGCCATGAAGACACCAATATCACCCCAAAATTGAGAAGCGTTAGCTGGATTGGTATCTCCATTATGATAAGCACCTATACTACCAAATCCTCTGTTGTATCTTGCATTGGCATTAGTTATTGAACCTCTAATAGTGCTAGGTGTGTCATTATATGATATTTCATAGTATGGGCTTGATGACTGCCATCTCCAGTATAATGCAACCCAATTGGATGTACCATAATTTGGCAAGCTCTGCTGTGAATATCCTGAATCTATAAATCCTACACTATCGTTATCATACATTCCTATCTGCCAACCACCCGCTTGTATGATTACGTGGTGGTCATTGACATATGATCTTGTCAATGTTCTCCAGGTACTAGCAGAATTTAATACTCTAGTCCACACGCAATATGTAACGCCAGTTGCATCAGATAGAGAAATATCACCACCATTTTTGGCTATACCATAGCTGCCATTAAAGTCCATATACTTAGGACCTGAACTGTTATAGGCAGTTGCTACGATATTAAAGTGGTTACCGTTGCCACTTAGATCACTCCATACTGTTCCAGATCCTGAGTATGATGATGTATTACCAGCATCCAAATGAACCAACAAATTTGTGGAAACAACAGGAGGCTGCACACTAACAGGCTGGGTAACTGTTACCCATGCACTACCTGTATACCACTCGACTAAGTTAGTATTGGAATTGTGTCTAACCATTCCAGCTGCTGGACTACCAGGCCTCTGAGCTGTAGTGCCAGATGGTAAAGTTATGTGGCCAGTATCATTAATTGTGGTGTTCTTTAGGGTAGCCATTATTACTTGCCCTTTAAGATATCAATCTCTTGTTTTAGTTCTTTAATTGATTCAATAAGATACGCAATTAGGTTGGTGTATGCAATAGATGACGGATTACCATCATTATCTTTTTGTACAACATTAGGCAATACTTGTTCAACTTCCTCAGCAATTAAACCAGCCTTTTGTTTTGCCGACCCATCTTTACGGTCGTATGTAACACCAACAAGTTTAGTAATATTATCAAGAGCATTTGAAATTGGATTTACATTTTCTTTGAAGGTGATAGAGGATGTTTCCGTCAAGGTAGTACAGCTAAGAGTTCCGGTGACATTAACATTGGCAGCAAATGAACTTGAGCCACCTGTGCCTGTTACATCTAACGTGCCCCCGATTACTTGAAATACCTTACCTGATGCTAATGTGTGTATTCTAGCATTACCTTGGAAATTATCAATCTGCAATGTCCCATAAGAGCTAGCACCCACAAGCTGTATCTCGCCGCCCTCGGAGGACCCATCCTGAGGTGCCACTCTTAGGTAACCAACACTTGTTGTTCCATTGACATCTAGCTTGTAACCTGGTGAGGTAGTACCAACACCGACATTACCATTAGCTGCAATAGATAATCTATCTGCACCCCCTGTTGTATCGTATACTGTAAAGTATCCGCCTGATGTACTAAGTAATTCAAATGTTCTTCCTGTTGATTGTAACTTCAAACCACCATGACCAGAACCACTATTAATGTGTAAGCCAGATCCGGAAGATATTGTAGGATCAAGCGTTCCAATACCAACATTACCCCCTAGAGGATTGAGCGCAATTTGTCTAACTGCACTAGCATTTGTTCTTGCTTGAAGATATATTGGATACGGAGAAGAGCTTGACAATCCAAATGCAAGCTCTGAGTCTTCATTTCTAAAGATTTGACCAGCTGCAGCTCCCCACGTTAAGGAAGCGGCAGTTGTTGTGGATTGCGTAACATGCAGCCTTGCATTAGGTGCTGTATTGCCGATGCCGAGGTTGCCGGAGGAGTCGATGACTGCCCTTACCGTTGGAGTAACGCCGGTATAAAAAGAAATAAACCCTGTGCTGTCTGCCGCTTTGCTGACAATCCGTGTTTCTCTGGTTGCCTCAATGAAGTGCAACCCCAGTTCGTAGGTCGTGCTAAATTTGGAGCCAACAAACCTGTCCATCGACGCAGCCCATGTCTGCGTAATGTCGCCAGTCACTTCCAACTTCGTAGCCGGACTCGCCGTGCCGATGCCAACACCACCATTAGCAACAACATAAAGAGCAGTACCAAATGTTGCTGTGTTTGTACCTACTTGTAATGTAGTTGATACATTAGCAAAGCCAGTAATTGTAGTATTGCCAGCTGCCAAAGTTGTGATACCAGAAACTGCTCCAGTAAATGTGGCGCCACTCAGAGGAGCAAATGTACTATTAACATATGAGTTAGAAGCAGCATATGCAATAGCATTAGCATAAGCTAAAGCTGCATTACCTGAATAGGCAATAGCATTACTATAGGCAGTTGTAACATCATTATTAGAAGCAACGGTTACATAGTTAGTACCATCTGTTGTAAATGTCCATTTATCAATTGTTTCATTCCAAACAAATTGGACATTGGCACTAGTCCCTCTGTGGACTTCTAGCCCAGCATTTTCTGATGGAACACCTGCACCTATATCAGCATTCAATGTAATAATATTATCACTCAAATCAACAGTTGTTGTATTAGCAAATATTCTTGTACCAGTAACAATTAGGTTACCTGTGATTGTAACATTGTTGCCAAATGCTGCTACAGATGTAACGGTTAAATTGGATGATACATTAACAAATCCAGTAATAGTAGTATTGCCAAGGGATGCAGATGTACTATTGACAACAGAATTGACAGTAGAGTTGCCAACTGTAATGGCACCAGTTAATGTGCCGCCAGCTAGTGGTAGGAATGTGTTATTAACATACGTGTTAGATGCAGCATAAGATACTGCATTAGAGTATGCGGCATTGGCCAATGTATTAGCAGCAGTGTTGGCAGCTGTTAAGATATTGGCAACTGTATTCCCTTCTAGTGCAGCAGCATTAACGCTATGTAAGCCAGCACCATTACCAGTAAAGCCTGTTGTATGAATGACAGTGTTGACTGTAGAGTTGCCAAGATGTATAGTACTTGTGTTGACAAAAACATTAGAACCAACATTCAATACTACAGTAGATACAGATGTTGAGTTGATAGTAGTATTAACTGTAGAGTTGCCGTATGATATACCATCTACAACTGTAATTGAATTATTGATAACAGGCACACCATCAGTTGTATCCACAGCTTGAATACCACCACGCGGCGATACTACAACAGCCTTAGGATTTGGTACATCTGCTGTAGCCTTAGGAACAAAGGCAATGGCGCCAGTATCGGTGTCTGTCTTAATAGTGGCACCACCGAGATTAATTGTGGTGCCAGACAACCACAAATCTCTCCAACGCATAGCTGAGTTACCAATGTCGTAGGTAACATTAGCAGATGGCATTAAGTGGCCACTAAATGTGGCACCGTTTGCTCTGATAACTGAATTGACAGTACTATTACCAACAGTAAGCTGCTCGCCTGTCAGTACAACATTGCCAACTGTTAGCTGGGTACCTTGCAGATGGACATTACCAGCAGTGATTGTGGTATTAACAGAACTATTACCAATAAAGATTGTGCTAGTATTAACTGTTACATTGCTACCAATGGCAAGAGTATTACTTAGAGTAACAGTGTTGGTAGATTCATTAAAAGTAAATGCTGCAGAACCATTAAAAGTGTTGCTGTCATTATACTGAATGTGTGTATTAGATCCACCTGGTGATCCACCACCAGCACCATCTGTTGTGATTGGAACCTTCTTCCAAGTATTTGTACCAGTGGCAACATAGAAAAAGCTACTATCCCATGCAAATGTACCTGTTGTACCTGTTGAGGTTGAGTTGGCAGGTGGGTTAGAGGCATTGAGAATAAAGTTTGGTACAGTTAATGTATTGCCAACTACAACATTGTTAGTAGTATCATTGAATGTAAAGCCAGCTGACCCACCAAGTGAGCCAGACTTGTTGTATTGTATTTGTGTATTACCACCAGCTGAATCTACCTTCGATGGTAACACTCTAACAAGAATATTATCATTATTAACTGGAGCAACAGCAAATATTAATGTTGTACCAGATACACTATAATCTGTTACTGGTGTCTGGGTAACACCATTAATGGCAACAATTGTTTTTGATGTTGTTGATATGACAGGCAATGTAAACTGAGTGTTGCTACCATTACCAGTAAATGCAGCGGACTTAACACCAGCTGAGGTGAAGCTGATTGCTTGGACTGCAGTGCCATTAACTGGTGCTGAGAGAAATGTTAATGTTGTAGTAGATAAGGTATAATCAGTTGTTGGTACTTGTGTCACGCCATTAAGGAATACCAACGAATTAGTCACAGAAGAATCTGGGGTTGATAGAGTGAAGTTTGTTTGTGTTCCGTTTGCTGTAAATGTGTCTGTTGTAACAGTAATGTCAGCAATTGATGGAATATCAAATGATCTAACTTCAATAACATTATCACTAGGTGGCGCAACTACAAATGTTAATGTTGTTCCTGAAATTGTGTAGTCTGTTGTTGGTGCTTGCTGAACACCATTTAGATATACAAATGATCTATCTGTTGTGGATGATGTTGATAGAGTGAAAATTGTGTTGGAGCCATTACCATTGAATGTATCACTTGTTACAGTAAGTGTGCCAGCACCACCAGCACTAGTTTCCCAATAAATACCACCAGTACTATTTGCTGATAATACCTGGCCAGCTGACCCTGTAACACCATTAGCAAATATTTTTGTGACAGCAATAGACGATGAATTGATTGTTGTGTTGACAGTACTATTGCCAAATGTGACACTAGTAAATGTTGGTGTCATTGAGGTAGCAAAGGCAATAGACTGAGGCGTGTTGGCGCCATTAGCAGTAATGCTAATATTATTGCCACCAATAAAGTTTACTGTATCTAGACCAGCTGCAGTTAGCTTCTGTACCCCATCTACTTGCCAGAATTTAAATGTGCTATTGATAGCAATCTTGGCAACACCAGTTGATGGACTAGTGACAGCAAATCCACTATCCTCATCAAACTGGAGTGTAGAAATTTCTGTAAATGTAGAAACATTGGACGTTGAATTGGTTTGCTCAACCTTAAAGGAACCAATTTCAAAATAATTGGTACCATTAGAAGAATACATCTTCTTATCAGTTAAGTTTAGCGCTAGCTCACCGGCTGCAATATAGGATGAGTTTGCAGCATTGGTAGTATTAGGCGTACGTCCAGATACAGACGATCTTTTAATCTGAAACTTAGTTGCCATATGGCCCTCAAATTGTAACCAGTATATACTGGGATATAGTAGAGGTTATATAACCCCTCTCAGTTATTTATAAACCTAATGCATCAGCAAATATATCATCAATTACTTTATCAGGACCATCTGGACCACTGCCGCCTGGTGCGGTGCCACCACTACCTGGATCTGATCCACCAGTATTATTTGGAGGAGCCTGGACAGTGATTGAAAGTGATAATGTGTCTGATATACCTAAGGTATCTGTGCCTGTAATAACAAAACTATATGTTCCAACTGTTGTTGGAGCACCACTTAGATAATATAGGTGGCCTGTGTTATTACCATTTTCTGTAGCGGCAGTCATACCGGTTGGTATTGAACCAGAAGATACAGACCAGGTTAGTGGACCAGTACCACCTTCATAAGAAACATATACAGGCGAACCAATATAGTTATAATTCACCCCAACATATCCAGTAGGTGTGGCAGCCACTGTTAATACAACTGGATCTGCAGATGCTGGAGGAGGTGGAGGAGGCGGTGGTGGTGCAGGCGGCGGTGGAGGCGTTATTGTTACTGGCTTACTCTTCAGTTTAAACGATGCTTGTCTATTAAGATCTGGTAGCGATACAGTAACAGTTCTTAGGTTATTTGTACCACCATCTGACTTAGTCTTAACAAGGGCAACATAAAATGAAGATGGGAACCCTAAGAATTCTCTAGAGAACATTGTCCATGTTCCACTCAAACTTGTTACCTGGCCTTGCACTGCGTTAGTGGTATCTAGCAGAGCATCTGTCAATCCGCTAATTGAGTATCTCACACCAGAACCAGCTGCTTGGGCTGATGAATCAATTTGCACAAAGAACGAATCGCCTTCTGTTAAAGTTGTATCAGCATTAATTGCTGAATTGTCTTGTGCAAGGAGAGTCATTGTATAGTTGATTGGATCAGGTGTTGTTGAGCTATCAATGATATTGACTTGCTTGACTAAGCCAAGAGATGGAACACTAAACGTCATTGTTTCAGTCCCACTCTCTGTCGTCAAATCTTCAATTGCCCTAATTGTTACAGATCCAAGGTTATTGTTAATTGTAAAGTTACCAGTTAATGATATTGGATTGCCTAGAGCATCTCCAATGTCAGATATGGACACTCCAGTAATCCTGTAAGGTATTGTTGTACCATCAGCAACTGTTGTTGTAAACAGTGTAAATGTTACAGTCTGACCTTCTTTAATTTCACCAGATGTAGCTGATAGGCTATATGTTGGGTTGGCATCAGTAATGTTAACAGTTGTGCTTAAATTTAAACTTGGTACGTTAATTTTAAACTTTTTATTTGTGTCGACAATACCGTTAGGTTTAATCTGAAATGTTTTTAAAGAATATGGAAGATCGGCTGGGGACATTTGGTTATCACCATTATAGCCAATTTTGAATGAACCACCTAATGGTTGACCAAACAAATCATCCGATGTTACACCTTCAATATTATAATTAAATATTGTACCCAAAGAAGAACGCGTGTGGGTTAATTTAATCTCAAATGAACCACCCTCCTGTACAGAAGATTCTGTAGATTCAATTTTAATAACAGCTGGTGACAATGATGTGTCAAAAATACTAATAGGCAACGATGTTACCCAGCCTACCTGGTTAACTTTAACATTAGGCAAAGCAATTATCATTGTCTCTGTGCCTTCTGTTGTTAGGTCAGCTGTGGCTGTAATATCAATATGGCCAACATAGTATGTGTATTCTCGATAGCCAATAATTGGCTCTGTTAATATACCACCAATTGAAGTAAATATTGGTTCTCTAATAACTGTAGAATTGACTGTAAAGTTACCACTCAGTGGAACGTTGATATCGGCCGCACTTACACCACCAATAACATAAGGTATTGTTGCACCATCTGTTTGATTGGTTGTATATAAGTAGACTCTAACTGTCTCGCCTTCTTCTATGCTTGTCTTATCGGCCGACAATGCCCAGTACTCGCCAAGGACTTGCGGAGTTACAATTTCATTAACAACAGCTAATTCAATAGGAAGATCTTGGAAGGCACCAGATGTTGAAGATATTCTAATAGTAAATGTGAAGGCACCCACATCAGTAGGTGTGCCAGTAAAATTAATTGGAGCCGTACAATATGAATCAATTGGTCTTGTGCCACCCGGAACATTTGTTGTTGCACCAGCAGCAATAGTCAACCATGCTGGTTTATTACCAGAGACAAGCGACACAGAAAATACACTATCAAATGAACCTAATTCTTGAACTGCTAATCTATATTCATTATATGCATTATTTAATGCAACACCTTTAGTTGCGTTTGGAAGTCTTCCAAAATCATCAATTAGATTTCCAACAAGATATAATGATGAAGATATTGTCATTGTATAATCATTGAAGGCACTCAGAGGGTCGGGTACTGAATCGTCAGTAACTGTATAGCGCCAATTGTATGTGCCAATCTTTGTTGGCTGACCTTTTAGGAATCCACTACGACCACTATTGACAGTGGTTAATGTTAAACCAGGAGGTAGACTACCACTTGTTAATGTCCATTTATATGGCATTGTTTATTCTTCCTTACTAAGAGTCACTTGCTAACGCTGCTTGGCTGTCTCCGGCGACACCAATTGAGCCACCGCTGGTAGTGCCACCACTACCACCAGCAATATTACCTGGATCGACAAATAGATCCTCTAGGATGATACCGCCCGTCACCGATCCAATATTTAGATTCAAATTCTGACCTATTAAGGCATTACCTGGCTGGACAGCTGTAAACACTAAAGCAGCTGCTGCAGGTGGAGGTTCTATATAACCACCATTTGAAATAAAGACATAATCAGCTGTTACACCAGCTGGTAATACAGGTGGCTCGTAAATGAACCAATCAAATGCGTCATTATCTCTTGATGTGTCATTCTGGGTTGTTACTGATCTTGCCCACAATCTACCGCAAGGGTATGATTTACCATCAGATCCAATAAATGTTATAGCGCCGATAGCTGCAGCTCCTGTCTCAGCAAAGCTCATAATCATAAAATAACCAGTTGGTATGATTACATTAGGTGTTTCATTGCCATGTGCTGATCTATGTGCAGTGCTACTATAATATCTTGTAGCGTTTGGGAATTTACCTGCATAAAGTGGTCTACCAGATAAAGCGTATATCGTACTGCCATTATGGAATCCAACAAACTTTGTCTCTGGACCATTGAGACCATTTTCAAAAGGTATTCTACTATAATCAATTTGTTCACTACTATTACTAAAGACATCTCTTGTGTGGTACATTCTTGGACCATAAGAGTATGTGGATAATCTATAACATCTACCTGAAGGTATTGGTAAATCTAAATTAACTGATTTTGTTGCTTGATCCCCAATATTATATGTTGTGCCGTCAAGAGTACTTGTTAACTGGGCACTAATATTAACTTTACCCGATGATTGAGTTACAGTTGGTAGTGTACCACTAAAGTTAACGCTTGAATCATAATAAACAGACTTTACTGTTACATTGGCCTGGCCATTAACTGGATTTGTTACAGCTGTCACGACAGCATCAGGTGTCTCACTACTTGTAGCAAATGAAAATCTTGGAGTTGTTATTGAAGTTTCTGACACATAAGATGCTGTAAAATCAACTCTCTGCTCGTGGTTAACTTCAAGTGGATGAGGCTCTGGATAACCAGATCCATTATTTGACTTATTTGTAATTGTAAATGTTTTGGATGTAATATTATCTTGTGTCAGAGTTACAGCAGCACCCGGTTTTGGTACTTGTATGTCAGATGTTACTCTTAAATCTCTCAAGAACTTTCCACCAGGCTTATCATACAATTCATAAGTGATATCGTAGCTCAAGAAAACCCCTAAAAAAGGAACTAGAGTTGCTCTATCTCTTCTCTTATTAGATGATGCTGGATGTTGTGCTGGTGGAGCGTTAGTATTAGCTGCTTGATTGTAAAATGGACCAGTTACTTCTACAGTCTCAACCTCATTAAATTTAGGAAGGAAATTAATTACTCTTCTAATTTCATAATCAACATTAATTGTCCCAGGATAGTCTGACTCTACTACTATATCCTCGTATCTATTTGTAATATAGATAGCGCCGCCACCTGTACCAGGTAAACCAATACCACTAAAGCTACCTATGAGTGAAACTGTGTCATAGGTAACTGGAAATTTTGTAGCAACTAACGTTGGAGCAAGGGCACTGACAGATACTGTAACATCTTTTGTAGTCTGCTTAACAATACCCTTATAATCAACTCTTGCTGTTATTCTATATACGCCAGATTTTGAGCTCTGTGTAGCTGTTGAAACAATAGTAATTTTTTTATCTGAATCTTGCGTCAGATTCAAGTCTTGACCTGATTGTTTGATAGGTGGGAACACTAATGAGTGGTCACCAACTACTGCAGTTGATTCATAAACACCAGTTGCTGATGCTATTCTTTGATCACTATTAATACTTACGCTTTCACCAGTAATTGCTAATCTTGTTGTTGCTGCGTCAAGTGTGATTGGTTGAGAGAATAGTGCCTGAATTGGTCTTGCGCTAGGGTCAAACAATGTGCCAGATAATGTCACTGTTTGAGTGTTTGAACCACCAAGTAATGGTGAAGCAACTTCAAGCAATGCTGATGTTGGGTTGCTTGTGAGTGAAACATCCCCATTATCAACTGCCCATGTGATTGTGCCAACTGACTTCGTTGCGTTAACAATAATTCTTGCATAAGCAATTTGATCAATTTCCATCTGTACATTTGAAGTAGCTGGCACAGATATAGAATATGAATAAGGTAGAGACTCTGCCTTAATTAGGATATCATTAACTCTTGTTTCTGTAATTGTAATACCATCATAGGACATTACACCAGTTAAATCATATCTGCATGTATTTGCAACTGCGGCCGCTGCATCCCTACCACTCTTTGTTTTTGCTATAATATTAACTGTTGCTGTTCTTGCTTGTGTATCAATTGTTAAGTTTGGTCCAGAACCGTCAAACTGTCTGGTTGTCCAAGCAAAGTCACCAGCACCCCATGTAGCTGAGCCACTTGAAGTGGCAGTCTGGGCAATATAACCACTCTGGGTGTTAGATGGTGGAGGAGTTATTGTTAGACCATAGGTGCCTGCTCTAAGAGTTATTGGCTGAGATCTCTTCTGATCAAGTATCGTATTATCAGGAGATCTTAATGTGGCAACTACAACAACAGATGCTTTCTTAAATCCAAACCCATCAGTATCTTTATTGTGATATAAGCTAATTCTTTCTACCTTAGCCGAGGTATTAGATGATAATGTTTGCTGTGTAACTGTATCACCAGTTGTTTCAAGCGTAAATGTAATTGTACCTTGGGCGTAGTCTGGAGCAACTGAATTATGTACTGCTGTAATATCAATTGTAGAATATTGGCTTACAGAATTTGAAAATTGATTATTTGATAATGCAGCTGGCGTGAGAGAAGTAATCTGCCTATCAATAAACTGTGCTTTAATGTCAATAGTAGATGTATTAGATGCAACTACCTTACCATCATTAATCATCTCTGAGAGTAGAGAATACACAACAGCATTTGTTGATGGTCTTGGGGCTGAGACACCAAAAGATATGCTATCACCAATTCCTGGAAGAACACCGTCAAAGGTAAATGTTGGGGTTATCTCTCCAGTACCTGACAAATATTTTGGTGTAAATCTATATGTTGTGCCTGTCAAAGATGCATTTGATGTTGCTGTGATTGTTACAAATGCCGTCTGGGCAGTAACGCCAGTAGAGTTAATAACAAATGCGGGGGTGGCTATAACTTGGAAAGCTGTATTGACAGCATTGACAGTTAATAAGATATTTTTAGTACATGTGTTGATTGTATGACCACTAACAGTCATTACACCTGTCACGGTCAGGTTGGCAACTTTAGTGCCACTAGCTGAGGCTAGTTTAATAACAGCAGTTTTACTATTAGTTTTTGTTACTGTTATGTCGCTTGCTGTTACATCAGATGATCCATTATTAAAATTATATGTCCATGTCAATAATGGATCATACATATCGCTGTTTGCCTGGAGTGTCAACTCAGCTGTTATAGGAGAACCTACAACGGCGATACCACCCTGGGTATTTGATGTTGACGTGGTAAAAATCTCTGAGAAACCAACTTTATTGCTTAGATCACTAAAGAGAATTTCACTACCAGCTACAGTTTTAGCAGCAGTGCCAGCTAATTGTCTTACAGAGTTATTTGCCCCAATATCCTGCTGTCCCTGGGTATAGCTGGCAGGATTAATTTCATCCGATATATCGGAGACATCTAGTGCATTTGCTGGTACTTGTGGGGTGGTCATTTCAAACCCTATAAAAAAAGGCTACGTATCTATTTATACGTAGCCCCAGTTGAGATTTGAAGCCTACTTCTGTTCTTGTTTTTGTGCCTGTTGAACTGGCTTTTGACTTCTAATGGCTTCTATCTGCTTCTTCAAGTTTTGTATTGTATTTTCTTGTTCTTGTATTTTTTCTTCTAGTTTTTTAGTATTTTCGTTTGCTATTTCTAACTGCGATTTTTGAACTATATTTAAACTTGAAGCTTCTATCCATGCGTTTCTATAATTATTGAATACTTTTTCAACTAAGTCATTATTTTCCATTATATTACCTCTTAGAATGTGCCTCCATCAAGATCAGCAAACACTGGGAAGCCAGTTGAGTTTGCTTGGAGAACCTGGCCATCTGTACCAGCTGCTGTTACACCTAGTGGACCTGCTGTATTGCCATACAAGATACCTCTGGCTGTTACAGTTGTTAGCCCCGTGCCACCTGAACCGACTGCAAGAGCAGTTGACAGTGATAAGCTGTTGGCTGTAATATTAACGTTGACAGTTGAGTTAGCGGTAATCGTGACTGCTAGGCTGTTAGATACCAATGCACCAGATATTAGGAAGGCATTCAAGTCGGCTACAACAAATGTTGGGTCTGCTGTGTTGACTGTTAGTTGTGCTTCTAGGTCTTGAGTTAAACCTCTGAACAAGAAGAACTGATCAACAGATGCATCTCTAATCAAACCAGCATGCTTGCTTGTGGCACTCTGGAAGTAGTTACCAACAAAACCAATATCTACTAGGTCACTGGATGTATTGTTACCAGCTAGGTAGATCATTGGGTCAGAAATTACTACTGACTGAACATTTGTTGTAACAAGATTGCCTGTTACTGTCAAGTCACCATAGATAGCAACATCTTGGTTAAAGTAACCAAAATCGGCATGGACATTGCCAGCATGGACTTCAGCCCAATATAATGTATTGTTACCTAGACTAAAGGTTACGTTAGAAGTTGGAATGATACTTGTGTTGACTGTACCAATAACTGATACAACATCAGAGGTAGCATTACCTAGCTTAACATTACCCTGTAGATCTGTATCGCCGGATACAGATAGGTTAGCTATTGATAACCCGCCAGTTGAAACACTTGTAGAGTTAATTGTCGTATTAACGGTTGAATTGCCAATTGACAATACACCAGTTGACAATGAAACGTTTGAACCTACAGACACCAGCGAGGTTGTTACTGCTGTTGAATTGACTACAGAGTTAACAGTTGAGTTACCAATTGTTAATAGTGCAGCAACTGTTGTATTACCAAGTGTAGCTGTATTGGCAACTGTCAATACACCATTAACTGTTACATCACCTCTTGCTGTGATTGCACCACCAACATTTGCTGTTGATGTTACGTTAATAAAGCCAGTAATGTTTGTATTGCCAGATGTAATCTCACCATCGACACTAATCGATGTTGAATTGATTACTGTGTTGATTGTTGAGTTACCAACAACAATTGCATTACCATCAAATAATGTATTACCAACTAATAGCTGTGTACCACGTAGAGCAATATTACCAGCTTGGATAGTTGTATTGACAGTTGAGTTGCCAACAAAAATTGTTGACGTATTGATTGATACGTTTGAGCCAACAGTTATACTACCAGTTACATTAGCCGTATTTGTTGTTATATTTGTTGTTGTTACAAATGTTGAGTTAACAACTGAGTTGACTGTAGAGTTGCCGACAGTTAATGTTGTATTAACAATTACATCAGCTGGTAAAGATATGGTAATGTCTTGAGATGTAAAGGCAACATTAACCTGACTTGCTGTGCCGCTTATTGAGTGGTTTTCCCACTGGCCAGCAGTATTGTCATAAACTAATAGTTGGTTATTAGCAGTGGATGTAAGAGTTACATCTGTTAGAGAATCTAGATTGGAAACCGGCGCCGACCAAAATACGCCACCAGTTGAATTTGAGGATAGCACTTGCCCATCTGTACCAAACGCGCCATTTGCATATACAAATGTTGGTACGAGATTGGCGACAATTACTTTATCAATACCACTTGTGGCATTGGCAACAAGGGCTTGGTTAGCAGTTAGTGTACCAGGACTATGGACACCGCCAATTGGTATTACTGCTGTACTGTTACCAACAAACAATTTACCAGATAGAAACGAGACCGCTAGCTCGCCTTCATTCAGTGATGTAGGTGCAGCAGTGCTGCTACTTCTTTTAATTTTAATTAGATTAGCCATCAGAATGTTCCCCCGTCAAGTGTTATTGACGTATTGCTTAAGCTTTTTACTTCGTACTTATCATTTGAAGCATTATATACGACAATATCACCATTTGAAGGAGTCCCTTCTGTGACATCGAGGAGTTCATCAAATCTACCAACGCCGCCACCAGCACTAGTGGATGCTATCAAACTAACAGGGTTTACCTTATTGGTTTGCTGCAACCCACCGCTAACATTTTTAACTGTTACAGCAGCCGCTAACTTGTTTTGGTTTACTGTAACTTTACTTAAAATTGCCATTTCTATTTATATTTCTATCGAGTTACGTTTGGCGTTACAGTTACTATGCCCTCAATCAATCTTGAAATTAGGTTGGATGAGTCCGTAACTTCAAGGTCATAAACATAGCGGCCAGATGTTAAATTGGCTGTTTGGTTAGCTGTTAGCCCTAGAGTAATAACACCATTGGATGTCATGTTAACTGAAAAGCTTACTGAGTTAGAGGATGTAAAATGCTTCCGCATCTGGGCAGCACCAGAATAGGTAGAAAAGTTAATCGTGTTACCGTTTTCATCGTTGAAAGTAACAGAAGTCTGGAATGTTGAACCTTGGTCGACGACCAAATTAACTTTTGTTGCCATTTTACCTACTACTACTGCGGTATTTGTCTTCTAGCTCAGCTTCTACTATATTGAGTCTATAGCTGAGTTCCTTGATAGCCTCAATTAACACAGGAACAAGTTTACTATAATCCACAGCTTTATAACCATCATCTCTAAGCATAACGGCTTGAGGGAATACTTTTTCCACATCCTGGGCAATCAAGCCAATATCCTTGTCTGGCTTTGGACCAACATTTTCTAGCTTTTCAATGGCTTCTTTGTCCCAAGTAAATTCTACACCATTTAACCATCTGACTCTTTCTAGTGCATCATCAATTCTAATAACATCTTTCTTCAGTCTTTGATCAGATGTATAGAATGCTGTAATATCACCGGTGGCGTAAACTGCACCTTGGACATGCAATGGAGCCTGTGGGTTTGTAATACCACCGACACCAATTCTTGCTACTGTGTTTGAAACAAATAGTGAAGATGTTGTGCCACCAAAGTTTGTATTAGCGTTAACTCTTACCTGGCCACTTGCAGCATTGGCTGTAACCAAGCCAAGTGTTAGAGCATCAATTTCTTGCGTAAGAAGATGCGTCAGTCTTGTTCTTACAAACTTGCTGGCAGATGAGTCATAGGCAATAACATCATATGTTGTGTTAGTTGCTGTTGTATATGGACCAAGATTTGATGTTAGTACAAACTCATCTGGATCTAGATCTGTGCCTTTTACTTCTAGGTTGGCAATCAACACATAACCTGTTGAATTGGCCTTTAGCCAACCAGTATTAGAGGAGTATGTCGTTGATCTATCTACAAATCTTAGCTTAGAAGTTGTATCGATAATAATGTTACCCTTGACACTTAGGTCACCAACTGTATAGAACTTGAAAGCTGATTTAAGTTCTAGATTGGCCTCAATACCAACATTAGCGCCAGTAACATTTGAGGTAATAGTATTGCCAATTAATATTGTGTTTGCGGCAAACTTACCAAACAACTTTGCATTAAAGTTTACAGTTGAGTTACCTGTAACCCCTTCTGTTGTGTTAGCAGTAACAACAGAATTACTAATTGTTTGTGCCATCTGATTAGTGATGGCAACCCAACTTGCAAATGTATCTGAATTTGCATCAATTGAATTAATTGTTACTGACATTTTCTTTCCTCAAGGACTGCTTGGAGAAGTGCCTTTAGCTCTGCAACTTCACTTTGTAGGTCCTGTATTTTTTTATTCTGTTTCTTTCTAAGTTTATAATCTCTCAACTTAGCTGTATTAGTATTTAACACAGCATTTGTTTCTATATCTCTTATATAGTCAGGATTTTCCTGGACTCTGTAAATTACATCTCTTTCCATATTACATCTGTAGAGCAATAACTCTTAAATCATTAACTTTAGGATAAATGTATTCTAAACCGGTATCAGAAGTTAATACTAATTTGACAGCAAACTTCTTAATAACTTTATTATAACCACTGCCACCATATACTGGACCACCAGTTACACCACCTGTTGAGTTAGCTCCAAGATATGAAACAGGTACAGTGTTGCTTGCCTGGAATGCAGCTAATGCATTACCAGCAAGAGCTGCACTTGTTGCAAAAGAATAAACATATTCTAGATACTCTTCTGGAGCATTAGTGTTTCTAACTGTGGCTGGATTCTCATATGTCATCTTAGACCAGACCTTTGTATCAAATGGTTCTGGATCTGTGTCGCTCAATATCTTTGTATAGACATGAATTTCTGTATTGGCTGGCTTATTAGCAGTAATAAAGATTCTTAGATCTTCTGCTTCCTGCTCATCCTCTAGTGTAATAACCTTAGAGATGTATCTTGATTTAGCACCACCACCATCTTTATGCTCATTTGTTGTATTTGCATTAACAACATTGCGCAATAGAATAACATTATTACGAGTTAAGTCAATTGCTGGAGAAATATAATCATTATCGGAACTAATGGCTGCTTCAATAATAATAGAGGAATTTGAACACTGCTTGCCAGATGGCGTTACACCTGTTCTAAATTCATTGGTTGCATCTCTTTCATCTGTCTCACCAAGCCAGAACCTGGTTCTATCCCTAAATTCTAATTCAGTATTATTATCAATTAGCTTATTATCATCTTGGACATACTTTGTTCCATTATACTTTGCACCCTTATATGTAAGTGTAACGCCAGTAAATGGAATCTTGTTTATAGCTAGTTTTGGTACAATTGCATGGTAGGCAAACTTGGTTAGACCATTATTTGCTGTGCTATCAATTCTTGCTACACCAAGTATGCCAGAATTGTTTGATGATGGGTTACCTTCTTCACCAGTTCTTACAAATACAATATCTGTGTTTGCCGTGAAGTTACCTGAAGAATTCTTTACATATAATAATTTATTGACTGTATCTAGTTTAGTTACCACAGCATTTGCGGATGTATTAACATATGCATTAGACCAGGCATAAATGTGGTCTCCTGCTCTAATATCAATTGTACCTGTAATATTAGATAGATTATAGAATGAAATAATTTCTGTATTATTATTTCTTAATGCTGCAGTGCCACTTGTGGCTGTAAATCTAGCTCTATAAAGATTAAACTTAATATCCTGGTTAATTAAGTCAGCATACTTTTGCTTGTTACCTGCAAAGTAAGCTGTTTCGACGACTGGGTTTGAACCAATTGGCTTATCAGTAGCTAGGTCTCTTCTTCCTAGCTCACCAACCCAAACCTCATAGTCAGGAGAGTTGCCAATAGCCTTGATACCAAATGCATAAGTTTCTCCAGCATTTAGGTAAACTAGCTGAGGAAAAACAAATTGTGTTTCGGATGATCCATCAGTTGATATGGCAACATTCTCTGTATCAATTGTCACAAGAGAGTTTGGAATAATCTTATCTTGATCAGGTAGATTGTTGGTAACTTGCATCAAAAATGCTTGTACGCCTAATGAATCGGATTTCTTCTTAAAGAATAAACCAAGCTTTGAAACATAAACACCAGGGACTCCTGGTGGAGCTGTTACCCTAAATGTTTGTGAAAGACTTGTATATTTTATTGCATCTGTCATTTTTTTATTCCTTACTTGACCTTCACATATCCTCTATTCAGATATTCACCACCATCTTTGAGATTTCCGGTGCCACCATGAGTACCTCCAGGAGTTCCTGAACGTGGTTCTCGTACTGGAACAGCAGATGTTGTCTTCAGCGTGAAGTGCTGTGATGTGTTACCAATTGAGTTTGCATAACCGTTGGATAGATAGAAATCAGCCTTGACAAGCACAACTGTCTCTGAATCAGGACCTGTGTTTGAATATAGTGTAATAGAGTCGTTTGCGCATCTTGGTGAGTCAGTTGGCGTTGAATTAAATACAACACCTGGTACTAGCGTCAACACTGCTCCAGTACCACCAGAGGTATTGCCATTGGTGCTATTAGCTGGGTTGGTAGTGTTTGCAATCTGTACTCTAATTTGTTCCGCTGGCTTGAATCCTGTACCAGGGGTAACGCCTGTTACATTATACGAAACGACAGCAACATCAGGACTTACAGCAAAGTCAAGATTTGTTGTAAAGTTTAGAGTTGTACCACCACCTGTTACTTGGTAATCAACACCTGGTGATTGTAAAAGACCATTGACTGTAACTTGGATGCTTGTGTTTGTACTTGAAGTTGATAATGTAAAGTTATTGAAGATAGTACTATTAGCAGTAAATGTCTGCTGTGTTACTGGTGTACCATCAGAGAAGTTACCGCGTGATGCCAACTCAATAAATTTAATGCTACCAGCGTCATCTGTGAAAAGTGTAGCAAAGGCATCAACCTGGCCATTTGAGAATCTAATTGTATCGTTGTTTGAATATCCACTACCACCTGTCTCAACATAAACTTGGGTCAGGTTGGCTTGAGTAAATGTTCTCAATGATGTGGCTGATACTGGTGTGACAGTCCAACCAATATAGCCTTGATAATCTATTGTTGGCTTAGCAATGATTCTGATAACTGTATTTGTGCCTAGAGACACGCCTGTGTCATATGCTAAACTCAAATAAGGTAGGCTCTCTCCGGCAAAGGCTGGTAGATATGCATCTGTGCTCCAGTTTGCATAGATAAATGGATCAGATATTTGATTTACCTCTGATGTAACAAACGTTAATGCCACATTTGGTACAGCAGGCGGTTGCGCAGGTGGATCAACAATCAATGGTGGAGGATTTAATTTGGTTAATCTAATCTGCTGATTATTACTCTTCTTCTGATTAGCGGAGTCTGTAATTGTTAATGTTACAAGAACATCTAATACCGATCTATCAGTAGTAAATGGAATTGTATGAGGACCAACACCTGTTAGAGTTGTATTAACATTTAGGATCCCAATTTCTGGGAAATTACCAGTATTGAAATTCCACTCATATGCAGTAATGCTTCCGTTCTTAACAAAGCTATCATCTGTAAATGTCAGTGTAAACACACCATTGCTGATATAGCCATTTGCATCACGAGTAGCCACAACAGTTGTGTTACCTGTGAATGTAAATCTTGCAAACGCCTCTGGTAGTGTTTCAACAGGTGTATTTGCAGGTGTATTTGCAGGCGGCGGCTTGACTGGTGGTGTATTTGCATCTGGTGGTGGAGGTACAGGAGGATCAACAATAATAGGTGGCTGCTGTAGTGCGATGTCTACTGTAAAGTATGCATCAGCATAAGACTCATCAATACCACGATTCAATGTGTTTCTGTTTCTAATTGTTAGCTTATGGGTACCTGATTTTAATGCAAGTGCTGGCACAACAAACTTACCTATCATTTCACCACGTGAGTCAGTCTCTAGGATAGTGCCCCATGGGGTTGATCTTGTAACAAATGTTTCATCACCTGCATTAGGTGTTCCGCTTAGCTCACCAAGAGCTGCATATTCAGAGTTATTGTTGTCATTGATAAACAAGAAATGTATTGTATTTGGCTTTAAGCCAACGGCCTTGAAGGCATATACTCTTTCCTTTGAAAGATATACAACACCAGTCTGTACCTTCTCACCACTCTGGGTCGTTACAGATTTATTTGATTCAATTGGTATTGAGGTAGCATTTCTTGCATCGTTTGGTCCAGACTTAATATTATAATCATCATTATTCTGAATACCCTCTCTCCACCAACCGTACTGTGTTGTGCCAGGAGTGACAGAAGCCATTGAACTATAGGCTTGGGCAATCTTAGATGTACTACCAACTGAAGCTGGTCTTGCTAAGAACTCGACATCGTTTCTTACTGTTGGTCTTACATCAATTGTGCCTCTAAAGGCAATTGGGGTACCTGATACGTTAACAGGGTCAGAGGCATGTGGTTGATCAATATACACCTCATGCACATATGGCAACGTAATCATGTTGCCTGTTATCTGAACATCACTATATGAATCCTGGTTTGTATCAAATTCCATTTCAATAACTTGTGGCTCAAACAATGGTCGTAGTAAGCCATTTTGTTCGTCAATAGCAACCTTGTAATCTGGGTCTTCTGTTCTACCAAATGCATGGCTGTTGAATGGATCAACAAAGAATCCATTTTGGAATCTTTGATCACCATTCTGGTCAGCAATCATTGTTGATAGAGCAATGCTTTCTAGCATATTGAGAGTGGTGTAGTATTCTAGTCTTTCAATTCTCTTTTCGAGAACCGAAATATCTCTCATTGTGAAGCGCTTGTTTGTTAGAATATCAATTAGAATGTTACTTTCTGGTCTCACTACCAATGACTTCTCTGTATCAGAAAGAGATGGATAGGCAGGAACTGATACCTCAGCCACGTTTAGCACATCTGGTAGCATTGGTGACAATCTTGGATTAATGCCAGGCAAGCCTTCCTCAACCTTAAACACACCTTCAGGTGTAAGAATCAATCTATCCTTTCTGCCAAGATAGTATGTGAAATTTGTTGTTAGCGTTGAACCAGGATATGGAATATAAGTAGTTGTGTTTGAATTAAACGTATTTGTTATAGGTGGGTTTACTGTAGCAGATGTAAACGATGATGTAATGTTGGCTGTATTAGACTTATATGGTCTAAAATCAATTACATCTCTAAGGTCATATGTAACTGTTGTGTTGGCAACAGTTGAGGTGTATGATGGAATTTCATATGTTCTTAGTGTTAGCTGTGTATTAGCAGTGGATGAATCATTTGCCTGATATGATTCTACTGAGAAAAATCCTTCGCCGGCTGTAACATTTGCTGTAAAGCAATCAAATTGTACCAATAGAAATGTATTGGCTAATGTTGTAAGTGATGATGCTGGTGACGAAGAAATCTTAGCATGGTCATAGTGGGTATCTCTTTGACCATTGTCAAGAATAAAATCATTTACTCTGTTTATTTGTGTAGCAAAGTTTGATGAGTTTGAACCAATATAAACACCAGTTAGTCTTAATACATCAGGTATACCAAGTGACCATGGGCCTGTATTTCCGCCAACATTATTGGCAGTGTTAATAATGACTACTGAATTTCTATTAATAACTTTCAATATTGGGTTGGCTTCATTATTGAGAGCTTGGAATCTAACAACCACATTTGTTGTACCAACATAGGTATTACCAAGATTAATTGTTGCAGTCTCGGTACCTGGGTTAACAACCATTGTTCTCTTGTTGCCAGCAGCTGGATTCAATGCAATTGCTGAACCCCTCAAGTGTACTCTTGTATAGGTGTTAGCCACAGCTGTGACGGCTGTGTTGATGGTCATAGATGTGGAATTAGTAATTGATACGATTCTGTGTGTGTTAGCTGAAGGTAGGCCTGTGAATCTAATACACTCACCAGGTACAAAGTCCTCAGTAAATAGTGTACTTGTGCCAGTAATGACATTTGTAGCTGATGCTGCAACTGTACCAACTAATGTACTCCCACATTGAGCATTGGCGTCTGCTACTATAACATCAACCTTTAGTTCATCAGTATTAGAGCTACCAGTGAATCCAAGAATACCCTTGAGCGCACCAATACCAAATGTTAATAGACCAGTTGATTGAAGCTGAGCGCCAGCTGTATTAGCAGCTGTGTAGAAATAGTCTGTATCAGAAACATTATTACTATTTCTTAAATTCTTTACAGCCTTTGCATTTAGACTAAAGAATAGAGGAGTTTGTGTACTCTCTTGTAGTACAGGAACACCGCCAGTTAATACTAGATCAGCAAATGCTTGGTCATTTGTGCCATCATTGTAGACAACTGATCTCGCATCCTGGAATGTAAACGTGCCAACTGGTCTATAGTTAAAGATGTATAGTCTATATTGTGCTAGGTGTGAACCCTTCAATGCAGTGCTTGAATCAATATAAGTAACTGCTCTAATGTTTGCACGGCCAACAATTGTACCTGTTGCTGTATTAGCTACAGGCAATCTTTCTCCAGATACAGCATCCTGAGCTGCATTGTAGAATCTTACTTCTACTGACTGGTCAACTGGAAAATAACCTCTCAAATCATCAACAATAACGTAATTACCATACGCCATTGTGATTGGCTGCTCTGATTCAGATACAGTGTCGACACCCTTTCTTCCTTCAACGTTTTGATTGTTTAGGAATTCAATTCTCTTACCCTTAACATAAGATAAGCCTTGGCCAACTTCATATACAAACTTATCTGGGTCACTGCCATGTGGCTTTGTTAATATTGTAAATGGCTTAACAACATAATGGCCTGACTCTTCGTATGTTCTCTTTGCTAGTTCATCGCCAATAATGTTATATTCTGTATTTGTTTTCTGGAAAATAGGACCATTGTTACCAAACTCAACAATAGGGAATGCAATATCTGTATTAGAAATGGTATTGGCACCATTCTTATTTCTTGCAATTAATGTTGATGTAAGTTTTAATCTGTGGGCACCAGGTGCATTAATGTTTGTTGTACCAGAAGCATTGTCATATAGAGATGAATCATCTGTCTCTTTGATAACTGTTTCTTCTGTCTTGAAATATAGAATTTTACCGCTTGGGTCTGGTGTATCTTCATTAGTAATTGTTGTATGGGCATCAACCTTTACAAAGTGGCCTTTGTGGAAAATAATACCAGGCGATACAACAACGCCGTGCGCAAAGCCAAGAGATGTATAACCAAGCTCTGTATTGTTTGTAAGAGTTGATACTGTATCAATCAGGGAGTTAGCATAGCTCTCATAATCTACGCTGACAACATTTGCAGTTACTGCTGCGTCTGTTGAAAGTACTAATGTGTCACTAGCTGCAAATGTCTTTCTTACATTTCTCAATTCAACATAGTTACCTAATGTGTTAGCATAGGCATTAACAACAAAGCCACGAGCCTGGTTTACATTATTAATTAACTTTGAGCCAACAGGGAAGTTTGTTGTGTTAACAGTAATTACAGTATTAACTTGAACAATAACTTTATCGATGTATGATTTACCTGGCTGGTAAATGCTGATAGTTTCATTTTGATCAAATGTTCTTTGATTATTGAAACCAGGTTGGGTATACTGAATAAAGAATCTAGCTGGGTTGGAAGAAGCCTTAAAGCCTTCTCTTGCTGAAATAATCTGGGCAACTACACCAGAATTTGCACCTACGGCAATAGCATTAACAAACTGACTATTTGTAGATGATAAAGATGTGTTACTATCAAACTGGTCATTAATAGAGACATAATCAATTCTATTAAGATAAGAAAGACCACAACCCTTGATGATTGTACCGTCTTTGAAAATATGCTGGCCAAATCTTTCAATTTGGTTCTGAAGAATAGACTGAACCTGGTTTAGTTCGCGAGCCTGGACGGCAACGGATGGTCTGAAGAGAACTCTATGGAAGTTCTTATCTTCATTAAAGTCATCAAAATATGGGGATGCATTCAATACTGTGTTTGCGATATCAAGAGCCATTCTTAGAACCTCTAGAACTTAACTACTAGTCTAATTTGTTCGTTTGTTGTGTTTGATCTTTGTATTGGCAATAGGTTCTGTAAGTACAAAACCTCGCCTGAATACGATTTCAAATCAGGAACTGTTGTAATAGCTGTATTACCAGCTGCCTTAGAGTATTTAGCTCCCGATGCAACTATTTCTGGGCTATCGGCGCCATTTACAATATAGCCAACACCATCCATCACGATATCATTTACGAATGTGATTACGCTATTATTGCCGCGCGCCTGTGATCTATCAAGTCCAGTTAATACGACCTTAGATGTATTGGCAAATGCAACCTTAGCCTGTACTTGTGATCCACCACCTGCACCATCAGAACCAAGAATGAATTCACCTGGTTGTAGTAAAGCAGGGGTAGTATTAGAAGCAGTGATAGCTACTGTTTGATTGAAAAAGGCGTTGAAGAATCTTTTTCTAATATCAAATGTTTCTGCAACAACAGTATATGAAAATGGATTTTTTAGTATTAGGCTTGTATTATTGGCAATGGATGATACTTCTTTTTCCTCATCCAAATAAATGATATTATCGCCAATATTTAATTCTGTTGTAAACTTTGTACCAAGACCCGTTACACTCAGGCTATTAGCAACAAGATCTATAGTTCCTGTACCATCAGATGTTGTGGAAGATAGAGGATTCTTCAATATACCTATTGTTCTGAACTCAACATCTGAAGAGAACGAGAATGTTGCTGTATTTGAGAATACAACACCAATACCAACTGACTGACAGTATAATTCATCCCCAACGTCTGATCCATGACCACCAGGTGGTGACATAATGGCTCTAACCTGGGCACCACTACCAAAACCTACTGATGTTTGAACAGAAACATTTGCTTGCTTATAGTTTCTGCCAGGATTGATAATATCAATCATCTCGACACTGCCAGTGAAGTTAGTATTTGAGATGTTTTGCATTACTGCTGATGCTATACAGTTTGAGCCTGTCTTAGAATCAATCTTGATGAATGGGCCAATTGAATAAGGATTGTTGTTTGATACTTGGCCTGCAGAGAATGGAACCTTTAGAATAACAAAGTTACCAGCTCCGTTTGAAACATAATCTCTAATTTCTTTAACAAACGTCAAGTTTGTTGAATCATTGGTAATTGTGATAGCACAATTAGCAAAAAAATCATTTGAAGTAGATGTGCCAGTTCTTATTTGGATAATATAATTATTACCATTTGGATCAGTTCTAATATTACCACTATCAGCGGGATATGAAGATCCATTTGCCTCTACAATAATATTAAAAATAGAACCATCAATTGCTGAGCTTCTTACATTGGCATCTTCAATTATTGGAATAAAATTTTCTGTCGCATATGTTAAATAATCAATGTTATTAATTGTATACAAATACAACCATCTATAACCATCAGATTCAACAGGTGGATAGCCAACCTCTGTATGGGATGGTTCAACTACTGAAACGCCTCCAAGATCATTATTAATACATTTATATACTTTATTCTCAGATGTTATAACATAGAAAGCTTTTGCTGATAGTTCACTATCCTTATCATCATAAATGGCATATGCTGTATTTGATTGCCATTCTCTTTTTGTTGCCATTGGCAGAACATCACTATCTGTAATCTTCATACCAAACATTAATTCATCTTGAAGAAAAATTTGAGACTCATAATCGTCGTCAATTGTATTTGCTGCTATAGCTTCATTGTCATATGGTGACTGTCTTGCAGCAAAGACATAATAACTATCGTTTTTTAGTCTACCTTTCTTGTATGTGTTTGCAGAAGCGTTGGCTGAGTAAGCTGAGCCAACTGTCATTAATGTATTATTAACAATAGAGATAATTTGTCTTGATTCAGAACCAATAAACAAGCGGTCGTCCACTGTAAAATCAACAGTAAAGTTTGTACCTGAACCTGTAACATTTGCAGACGAGTTGTTGACTGTTACGGTACCAGAAAGATCCGTGCTTAGAGTATTAGCAACAGAATCTATAAAAAGGTCAACTACATTTCGCTTAAATTTGGTTAACATTACGTGTCCTAAATCCTATGCTCTAGTTATTTATAATAACAGTTTCATATGTTGTTTGAATGGCTGTATCATAATTCGTGTCAGTTGCCTTATCTGTTATTCTAGATGTTGAGGTTGACTTAGATGTAGCAACCATTGTACCAGCTCCAGAATCTGTCAAGTAAGCCGTAGATGTATTAAATGTTGTAGCAACAGATGTTGTTCTAGTTGTATCAATTACCAACTGAGAGGTTTCGGTATTTGTTAGTAATTGTGTTAATCGTGTTGTTTGTCTGTCACCTGATTCAAACACTGTTCCAGTTTCTACGGATGTGAGAGTCTGATATTGAGTATTTCTAATACTAAAGTCAATTACAGTTGTTGTATTAACAGATGTTAAAAATACCGTTGCACCACTTGATGTGGTATACTGTGTTTCCGTACTATATGATGTAGCTGTTGATGTATTAATCAACGTACCCTGGTTAGTCTGCGTAGCTGTTGACTTGCTTGTTAAGATATCACTTATAGTTACAGTGGTAGTATTGAATGATGTAATAGTACCAGTGAATGTGTTTCTTGATGTGTTAACTAATGTACCTGCGCCAGAATCTGTCTGGAATGTAGTTGAGGTACCTCTTGCTGTATCTGTGTTGATGGTTGTTGTAGTGGCAAACTGTGTAATCTTGCTTGAGCCTGTAATTTTGGCTGTCTCTGTAACATATGCAGTTGATGTAGTTAAGAATGTAGCAGTATCTCTTGTTGTTGCAAGACCAGTGCTATAAACTGTATCAAATGCTGTAGTAGTTGACTTCTGGGTCAATGCACCAGTTGCATATACTGTATTAAATGCAGTAGTTGTACTTCGTGAGGTACTCACCATTGTACCAGCCCCTGAATCTGTCTGGTATGTTGTTGTGGTATCTTTAGAAGTACCAAATTCAGTGAACACTGTTGGGTAAACTGTTAGTGTGCTCTTAGATGTACCGTAAGCCGTTGTTACAAATGGATCTGTAGCAAATGCTGTCGTAAACACAGTAGATGTTTGCTTACCACTCAAGTATCTTGTGTAAGTTGTAATTGTATTTTGAGAAGTATTCTTTAATGTGCCAGCACCTGAATCAGTCTGGAATGTGGTAGCTGTTGAGGCAACAGACTGAGTGATTAGGTAGACAGTGTCAAATGCTGTTGTAGTATTCTTTGTTGTGTTAAATAATGTACCACCACCAGCAGCTGTCTGGAATATTGTTTCTGTTGTCTTAGATGTACCAAATGTTGTTAGAGCTTGGGTCTGTCTGCTTGTAGCAATAACAGTTGAGTAAGAAGATAGATATGCTGTTGTAGTATTAATTGTTGATTGATATTGAGACAAATATACCGTTGTAGTATTCTTAGAAGTACTTGTTAGAGCAATGGTTTGACCAGCCACCGTATTTTTTGTAGTATCATACATTGAAGCTGTTGTCTTAGATGTTACATAGTATGTTCCACTTGCTGTTACTGTAACTCTTGAAGTTGCAGTTGTCTTATTTGTATTTGTTGATATGCCAGTTGCAGTTGTCTTAGATGTGCCAATCAATGTACCAGCACCGGAGTCGGTCTGGAATGATGTTGTTGTGTTAAATACAGAAGATGTTTGGAATATTGTTTGTGTATTAAATGTAGTAGTTGTATCATATGCAGTACCCACCACAGTTTCAAACACAGTCTCTGTACCAAAACTACTTGACATTAAGTATTGGGTTTCGGTGCTCTCAGTTGTATCAATTGTTGTCAGCTTGGCAGTAACGGTTGATGTTAATGTTCCTGTCAATTTTGTTATCAGAGCAGATGTACTAGTGGACTTAGAGGTCGCCACCATTGTACCAGCGCCGTAGTCGGTCTGGAATGATGTTGTTGTATTGAATACTGTTTGATATGTGGTACTAGTATTATTAACACTACTCTTTGATGTGTCATAAGATGTTGTAATGACAGATGATGTAGATGTATCGGTACTCTTACTTGTAGACGTTGCCTTTGATGTGGCAAATGTAGAATTAAACATTGTAACAAATGTTGTTGCTAGAGTGCTTTGTGTTGTCCTAGTAGTTTCATATGATGTACTGCGCGCCGTCAAAGTGTCGAATGCAGTTGTAGTATCTCTAGATGTTGCTATGTCAGTAACTTTTGATGTGTCAACTAATGTGTTATAGGCACTCAGAGTGCTCTTATTAGTAATTGTTGTAGTTGTTTTGTTTAGCGTTGTGGCGAAGCTAGTTAGGAATGAAGTTGAGCTATCAAACACAGTTGTCTGGTTTGTACCTCTTCTTGTATCAAACGCTGTTGATTGTGTTGTTGAAGTATTAAATTCTGTTGTGCGAGATACAGTAGTGAAGTCACTAACATAAACCGTGCCGCGTGACGTACTTGTTGGTTTAAATGTTAATTGTGATGTACCAAAGAATGTAATGATCTCTGTACCCTTTGACAGAGTTGTATTTCTAGATGTAGTCTGGCTTGTGTCAAATGTTGACACAGTTAAGAATGCTGTTACAAATACTGATGTTGTTGACTTACTAGTATTATATCCAGTAGCAAATATTGTTGTTGTATTTGTCTGGTATGATGATGTTGTAGTTCTAGATGTACCAGTAGCAAATATTGTAGACCTACTTGTGTCAAATACAGTTGAAGAAGTTACTAATGTATTGCGAGAAGTTGAGGATGATACAACTGTTAATGTATTAAATGTGCTTGTTGTGTTGAATACGGTTGTCGTTGCCTTACCAAATACAGTGGATGTATTTTTACTTGTTTCAAACGCTGTATTGAATGTTACATAACGCGTAACTTGGTTTGTATTATAAGATGTTTGGAATAATGTTGTAGTTGCAATTAACGTTGGGTTAGTTGTTTGGAATGCTGTATCTCTTAAAGTATTTCTAGTTTCAAGAGCAAATGTTGTATCAGTAGTTTTATTAGTTAATACATCTGTTGCAATAGTTGTTAGAACACCAGCAATCGTTTCGTATGTTGTTTGAATATTAGTGCTAAACAATGTTTGAGTAACAACAATTCTATACTCTGTTAGGATAGATGTGTCTGTACCCCTTAATGTTGATGATGATGTACTATAGACAGATTGCGTAGTTGTATTTCTTGTTGTATTTGGTCCTGTATCAAATACGGTAGTTGTTGTATATACAGTATCAAATACAGTTGAGGTACTCTTGGATGTTAAGATCTGGGTTGCATAACCAGTCTCATAAGCTGTAGATGTTACAATCTCTGTATCTTTTGTAGTAAATCTTGATGTAGCTGTTGCAATGTTGGTTGCATACGCTGTATCAATTATTGTATCAAATACACTTGTAGTATTTTTTGCTGTATTGAATACTGTATTGAATACAGACGTTGTTGACTTATTTGTTTCGTATACAGTATCAATAGCAGTTTCAAATAATGTTGAGGTACCCTTTGAAGTTAGGATTACAGTATCGCGGGAAGTGTCTGTTGCTATTACAGTATCAAATATTGTGTTTCTATTTGTTTCAAATGTAGTATCTGTATTAAAGACTGTTGTTGTCTGAAACACAGAGGTTGTTGACTTAGATGTTGACTTAGATGTTGCAGTAGAAGTATCCGTTGTTTTGTTTGTTGCAAATACTGTACCATAAACAGTATCATATGAAGTGGTTGTTGCATATGCAGTACCAAACACTGTTGTTGTTGCAGTACTTTTTGATGTTGCAGCAGCTGTATTAAATAGAGTACTAAATGTTGTGTCTGTTGCCTTGGATGTACCAAAGTTGGTTTCAAACGTAGTATCTGTAGCCTTTGATGTATTTCTAGCTGTACCAGAGTTAGTATCAAATGTAGTAGTTGTATCAAATACAGTTGTTGTAGCAACGCTTGTAGCAGTTGCCTTACTTGTTGATAGAGCTGTAGCAACTAATGTGTTATATGCAGTTGTGGTTGATTTACTTGTGCCAGTGGAAGAACTAGTACTTCTTGCTGTATCAAATACAGTTGTTGTACCCTTAGATGTTACAAATACAGTTGTTGTAGCTGATAAAAAGGTAGTAACAAAAGTTGTAGATGTTACGGCTGATGTTGCTGTATCAAATACAGATGTGGTAGTTCTACTTGTACCAGTGACTGCTGCAGTACTTCTTGCAGTATCAAAGACTGTTGTGGTACCTTTAGAGGTACCAAATATAGTAGTTGTCTGGAATCCAGTAACAAACGTTGTTGTAGTTTGATATGTTGTATTAAATGCAGTTGTTGTGTTGAATGCAGTTGTAGTAGAATTGGATGTGGCAGTGGCTCTAGACGTGGCTGTTGATTTAGAGGTAGCAGTAGTGCGAAATGTGTTTATGCTAGTAGCTGTCTGTCGGAATGTTTCTACGCCAGTTCCTCTAGATGTAGCTGTTGCTCGAGTTGTGTTGAAAAAAGCATAATATTGTGTATTTCTTGCACTGCAATTTAAAAAATCAACTGTAGAAAGTATTGTTTGAGCTGACGATGTTGCAAATGTAGTTGTAGTATCAAAAGTTGTGTCGTAATTTGTTCCAAAAAAAGTTGGATTGTTAAAACTTGTAATAAAGACAGTATTCCTTAAAGATGATGTTGTTGTATCAAACGTTGTCGTTGTATCAAATACAGTGG
>ERZ807358.5-NODE-5-length-27892-cov-3.900090_pt1 | contig 27892 bp, 39 predicted proteins | sample MGYA00521254_ERZ807358 | MGnify/ENA primary metagenome ERZ807358 (study PRJEB31431, sample SAMN03801314) | freshwater metagenome | biome: Freshwater; feature: Lake; material: Water | place: Canada:St Catharines | collected 2012-08-09 | depth 1 m m ...
AGGCATAACTGTTATGTTAGCTAAAAAAGATGGTGAAGATGTTATACATAAAGCAACAGAAGAAGTAGAATTACAAGAAAAACCTAGCAGAAAAAAACACGTTGTATTTAAAATAGGTGATAAGTTAGTAGCTAAAGATTTTAGAGGATACAATGATGATGAAATTGCAAAATCTATTGATGATTTTTTAAAACAAAATAGTAAATCTATAGTAGTTCAACAATCACCAATTCAAAGTGTTACAGAAGAACCTAAAAATCCATATGCTATTGGTATGGCCGCTGCTATGAAAGCAACAGGCGATACACCTCCATTAAAAAAATCTACTATTACTAAGGCACATAAAATTGCTGATAAAGTAAAAGAAGAAGAAGTAAAAGAATCAACAAGCAGAAATATTAATGAAGGAGCTAGAGCTTTAGTAGAAGCAATAGCTGCTTTACAAAAAAAGGCAGATAAGTCAGGTATGCCGTACTCAATACTTAAACAAGTATACGATAGAGGTATGGCAGCTTGGAAAGGTGGGCATAGGCCAGGTGCAGGTCAGCATCAGTGGGCGTTTGCTAGAGTTAACAGTTTCGTAACTAAATCTTCAGGAACTTGGGGTGGTGCTGATAGTGATTTAGCGAAAAAAGTAAAAGGAAAAGAATAATGACAAGATATTTAGAAATTAAACCAGGCAGTATATCAGAAACTATCAAAAGATTAAGTGATGATTACCAGGCCATATTTAAAAAAGAATTAGAAAAAACAGGTAAAGGTATTGGTTCAATGACACCTGATGAGAAGAAAGCATTTTTTAATAAGATAGATAAAATGCATAATGCTAAAAATGAAGAAATCAAACCTAAAAAACCAGAAGATTCAAAAACTGTAATGGTTGTAAAACCAAATGCTCCTGCAGGACAAGAAAAAGTTATAAGAGTACCAAAAGAAAAATTAGCAGATTATAAAGCAAAAGGTTATGTTGAAGCCGAGAGTTACATACCTGAAGCAAAAAAAATAGATGAATTAACAGCAGGTCAAAAAAAATTACCACCTGCTTTACAAAAGGCCATTAAGGCAAAAGAGAAAAAAGAAGAAGTAGAATTAGAAGAAGTAGAAACAGTTGAAGAAGCTGCAGGAGCAAATCAATTAACAAATCTAAATGATAAAATTACAAGAATGCAAATGAATTTATCTAAATTAGATATGACTAAACCTGAAAGCAAAACTAAAGAAGCTATAATTAAATCTGATCTTACAACAGCAAAATTAAGATTACAAGATCTAATGCAAAAAAGAAATAAAGAAACTGAAAAACCTATGAGTGAAGCAAAGAAAACTTATAAGTCAATGAAAAAGTCTGTAAAAAAAGAGGAAGAAACTCCTAAAAAAACAATGACAGATAAACAATTAACAAAAATAGATGTAGATCCTAAACTACCTACACATTAATATGAAAAAAATTATATTATACTTATTTTTAGCAGTATCTTTACAAGGTTGTCTAGCTCTTGCTGGCATATCAGCATTAATGCCGAGTGCTTGGGACGCTAATCAATCTGCCGCTATAACAGATATTCAACAAAAATCAAAAAGAATAAATTGTAAAACAGAAATACCTGTTTTGAAAAAACATTTAGATTCTTTAGATGAAAGAGTTGAATGGTTAATTATATACAGCGAAAGTAAAAAAACAACTGACATCTATAATATGGCCAATGTTTACAATTCAACGTTACAAGATATGATTACAAGAACAGATAAAAAATCTATAAGTAATAGTTATTGTGAAAACAAAAAAACTTTATTAATAGAACAATCATACATAATATCAAATGCATTACAAGGTAGAAACTAATGGAACAATTAAAAGAATTATTAACATCAAGTACTTGGGCAGCAAAGAGAGCTCAATATGCAATCCGATTTACAGAAGAATATAAATCTGGCCAGTTAAGTGCTGATGAATATACTGAATTATTAAACGATCTAAAAAATACAGATAAACTTAATCTACAAGCAGAAGAATTAGAAATCAAAGTTAAATTAGAATCAGCAATCAATCTATTATTAAAACTAATATAAAATGTATTTAAACGCTAACATACCACTTATAGAGTGTTATGTAAGAGGTAACTATTTAAGAGATCAAAAAGACTCACACGATCAATACTTTAAATGTGTCGTGTTTGCAGTCAGTTCTATACCTAAACAAGTACCTTTATTTTCTTTTGTAATGGAAGATGGTGGTGTATGGTGGCGTTCACCTATATCAGCCTTCTGTAAAAGGCCAGACACGAAAGAATTACCTTTAAATGAATTAGTGTTATGGGATTCTTTTAGTTACAATATGGCAATTACTACTTTCTATCATTTAGCAAATAGTAAAATGATATATACATCACGAACAGGTGTTAAAAGAAAAGGAAATTATTTGTTTACAATTGATTGGTCAGCAGGAGATTATAACGAATTAAATTATGGATATGCTGAAATGCCAGATCAACACAAATGTGGCCACGTAATAGAATTAGAAGATGGTAATTATGCCATACAACCAAACAATAGATTAAAAGTCTATGACTCAAATATGGGTATAGACGTAAATAAAACTTTGATAAACAGATTAGTCAATACAAAAATATGGTCTGTAGAAGATACTGCTAAATGGATTACAACTGAAAAAGAAAAAGGCAGTTATGATTATGATTACGAAAAATTAAAAGATGAATAATTTACCGAGAATATATTGTGACATGGACGGAGTATTGTGTGACTTCAAAACGGCCGCTGTAAGAGAAACAGGTTTACCTATTGAACAATGGATGCAATCTAGTGGAAAAGATAAAGAAGCTAAATGGAAACCAATCATAGACAATAAAAGATTTTGGTATACATTACCTTGGCAACCAGGTGGACAACAGTTATGGTCTTATATTAATAATTATTCACCACACATATTATCAGCCTACGTAGAACACGCTACAGATCCTAATTGTATTCCAGGTAAAAGATTTTGGGCACAATCAAATCTAGGTCTACCAGCAGGTAGAATTAATCTTGTTAAAAGACGAGAGAAACAAAACTTCGCTAAGTTAAATGGTGAACCTACATTATTAATAGATGATTATATAAAGAATATCACACAATTTAGAGCACGTGGTGGTATAGGTATTCATCATATCAGTGCGGCCAGTACTATTACACAGTTGAAAAAACTAGGGTTTAAATAGCATTTCTTATAAATAGTATCATACATCAACAAATTGAGTACTTAAACATTAATTAAGGAGAGAATAAAATGGCAAGTTGGGGAAAAACAGACGCATATACAGCAGCACCTTTATGGGCTCTGGCATATGTAAACAGAGCACCTGTATTAACAAATATGGGTCCTATCGATTCAGTAGCAGTAGAATTTTTGTTTGAAAATGCTGAAGCTGATGATTTTATTACAGGTAAAACTGTGGGATTATTTAACTACACATCTAACGAAGTTCCAGCAGGAGCTCACCAAGGTTGGGTTTTAAAAACAACTGGTTCAAGTGGACGTTCAGGTAGAGTTACAAGTGAAACATTAGTTTGTTTAACAAGTAATACATAATAAGTAAGTCAATAGGAGCGGCTTCGGCCGCTCTTATAAATATATAAACAAAGTGATCTAGGTATTACCTAGAGTAGCATTCCCGTAAGGGTTAATAGGAGATAAAAATGGCAGATAAGAAAATCACGGCGCTGACCGATTTAGGTACAGCATTAGCAAGTGCAGATTTATTCCACGTAGTGGACGATCCATCAGGCACACCAATCAATAAAAAAATATCAGCAGAGAATGTTGTGAATAATCTACCATCTTGGATAGGTTTAAAACAAGCAGTTCAATCTTTAAGTGCAAGTGGTGCAGCGAATGTAACCACAGCAATTACAGCTGTTGATGCTACATCAGGAACTAGAGCAATTACACTAGCTGATGGTGCTGATGGTCAAGTAAAAACTATATTAAACGTTTCTACTTCTGGTACAAATGCTGTAACAATAACACCAACTACCTTAGCAGGTTATACAACAATCGTTATAAACGCTCCAGGCGAAACAGTAACATTGTTGTTTAAAAGTTCTAAATGGTATATCATTGGTGGTCAAGGTTACGTAGCAGCTTAATTAATTAGGAGACATTATGAGTATTGATGATAAAACATTGTTATCTGAAAGAGAAGTATTAAAAAAAGATTTTGATACACTTTCAGAAAGAATTAGACAAGTTGAAAAGGATCTAGGCACTATGAAAGGCAATCTAAATGCTGTCTATGGAGCTATTCAACAAGTCGATAAACTAATTGTTCTATCTAATAAATCTGGAGATAAAATGCCAGAAGAAAAAGAAAGAGCATTAAATTTGGCTACAAGCTAATGAAAAGATTTAAGTCTTATATTAACGAAGAAGATTTAAAAGACTTTGAAGAAGATTGTATTTTATTAGAAACACCACCTAATACGTCTGACGCTATGAAAAGATATAAGTCAGGCAAGGCGGGGTTTACCGATAAAGCACATTTAAAAGCAAAAGGACTGATACCTCGTGCTGATGGCACTAAAAGGAAATCAGACAAATATAAGTAAAGGAAAAAAATGAGAACATTTAAACAACATATAAAAGAAGATCACGGATATCAAGGTGATGCTCAAGGTGTTGGAACAACAGATAATAATAATTCTGTTGAGGACAGCAGAATTGGTGCTCACAACATAGAAAATCCAGAAGTATTAAAAAGAGTTAATGCTTTTGCAGGTTCTATAGCAGACCGTGAATATATTAATCCAGACCATGCTATTTCTGAATTAAGAGAAAAATTGTCAAGAATCGGATTATCTTTTGGTAACGTAGTACTAGAAGGCGATAAAGGTTCAGTAACAGTTGATCTTAAACAATTTGGTGGTAGATTTGGTAAGGATGTTGATACTAAACCTGAAGATGTAATTAATGACGATGGCATAAGCCACAGAAAAGAAGGTGGATTAAAGCTAGAGTTTAACTTTGAAAAATTAAATAATAATACTTCAAAGGTTTACGCTAAGCTAATCTAAGATTAGCAATGTTTAAACAGGTTACCAAAGAAAATTGGTTATTGTTTGCACAACATCATTATGATAATCCAACTCTGGAAAAAGAGAAGGAGTTTTACGAAGATTTAAAACGTTTTAAATATTTAAAACGATTGTTTCGTAAATATGTATTTACAGGTGAGTTTAATATTAGACTTGTAGTAAATCATATTATAGTTTTGCAAAATGTCTTTGGTGTAGAGGCGGCAGTTACATTATTGTTACATAAATTGGACACACGATTTTGGCCTGCTTTGAAATCTGTTTTAGATTATTTAAATTATTTGTATCCACATGAGTTACAAGAAGTAGAGGGAGATATGAAAGTTTGGGAAATACTTAAAGGACTATAATGGCAAGTAGAGCTATAGATTTTTTAATAACTTATAGAGTAATTAAATTACTCTCAACACCTTTTGATAAACAAGAGGCTTTTGCTACAGGCATTATTGATAAAGATGGTAAAGTTTTAAAAAAAAATAAAGATTTAAAAACAGAAAAAGAAAAAAATTCTTATACAACTTTACATAGATTTATATTTAATCTAAAAAGAATATTAGCAAAAGTTGGTGTAAGTGGCTCGATAGCTTCGTTTGGTGTTGCTTTAGCTTTGTTATTAAAAGAAAATGAAGAAATGATAAAGCATAAATCCTTAATAGAAAGTTCAATCATAACATATTTAAAAGAAACAAATCAATACGATAAACTTTTAAATGATGTAAGAGTAATAAATGAAAGTAATGAAGAACCGTACATGACTTGTTTTGGTATAGACATATATGAAAAAAATGGAGAATTAATATCTGAATATGAAAACGTATAAACAATTTAAAGAAGAAAATCAAACTTGTAAGGCAGGTGAATATTATTGTAATACAGATCAAAAATGTAAACCAATACCATCTGGTTACAAAGTAGATGAAGATGGTATGTTAATGAAAGAAGAACCAAGAATACCTAGAAAATCTGGTCAACCTGCTGATTCAAAAAAACATTCTGATTTATATACAGATGAAAATCCAAAAAACACAATACAAGGTTTAAAATTTGCAACAGAAGATGATGCTGAAAAAAGTGTTAAAAAAATTAAAAATAGCGGCCGTTCACACGCTCATAAAATACAAGCTGCTGTAGCGATGGAACAAAGAGCAAAAGAAATGGGTAAAGTAACTGCTGCCGCTGTCTATCGTAATTATATAAACTCAATGAAAAAAAATGAAGATGCCCCTGTAAATAATGTAGGTGGTGGAAACATTGCAGGAGTAGGAGTAGGGCCTGCTGGTGAGCCTGGTATTATTGGTCAAGGTTTTGGAAAAAGAAAAAAGAAAAAATCTATAGTTATGGGAACCTTAAAAAGAAACATAAAAGAAAATTTTGATAACAATAATATTATGTTAAAACAAGTACTAGATAGTTTGGATAAAGTAGATACATTAATAGATTTTAATAATACTGGTAAAGTAGGTATTCCTGGTGTTGCAATAGGCATTAAAGAACCACGTAAAACATTTAAACAAAAATATAATGTCAGATAAAAAGAAAACATTTAAGTCTTTTAAAGAATTTGCAAAGGATTATCTTAAAGAATATGATGATGCTAACTTTACAGGTGTTGGCGGTTTTTCAATAGGTAGTTTAGATTCTTTACATCCTATTGCTGATTTAGGAGATACAGCTCCTACTAATCAAGGGTCAAGAGATAGTAGAGGCACACAGGCCGTTACAGCATCTAAGAACCTACAAAATAAAAAAACTATGAAAAAAAGATTTCAGAAATTAGAAAATGAAAATGTGATGATTGATACACCTTTATATAAACATATGGTATCGAAAGGTATCATAAAACCAAAAGGAGAAAACAAAGATGATTAAGATATTAGTTTTGATATTATTAGGCATAGTTATTGGTTGGTATATACCAAGACCGGCCATTGTTGACACAACTATAAACAAGATAAAAGACAGTATAAATAGTATCATTGGAAGATTTAAAAAGTAAAGGACTATAATGTTAAGTTTATTAGGTACACTATTAGGTTTTGGTACATCAATCATACCATCAATCTTAGATGCTTTTAAAGAGAAATCTAAGAGAGCGGCTGACTTAGAAGAATTAAAACTAAGAGCAGAGCTTCAAGCGAAAGGTATTGACCTTAACATTAAACAATTACAAGCACAGGCCGAAGTAGAAGAAGCAAAAGTTAATGCTGCTGAAGCTGCAGCTATCTATGCTCACGATGCCTCACTTAAAGGTGGGTCATTTATTGACGCTATGAGATCATCTGTTAGGCCTGTTGTTACATACATATTTTTTGGTCTATTCGTTACAATTAAAGTATGTGCTTTGATTGCCTATATGAGATCAGGAATTGGTTTCGTAGACTCAATACCTAAACTTTGGGACGAAGAAACGGCTGGATTATTTTCTGCTGTTGTTGCTTTCTGGTTTGGTAATAGAGCATTTTCAAAAAAGTAAAGAACTAATTTATTATGGACTTTCTTAAACTAGCACTCGAAGTAGGGTTTCCAATAGCGGCCGCTTGTGCTGGTGGCTTCTTTGTATTTCTAACATTAAAATTTATTCTAGCATCAGTTACAGGTGATGTAAAAAAACTAAGTGGTATAATTGAAGCATTAGATAATAGAGTTAAAACTATGAACGCTGATGTAATACGAATTGATACATTAGTGAGTGCAACATTAAGAATTAGACCTGATGTAGAAAGAATTGGCCGTGCAAACGGCAAGGAAGACGCCAGAAAGGATTAATATGGATTTAGTAAAGATGATTAATCAGTATGGCTTTCCAATTGTTGCCGCATTTGGTATGGGATATTTTATATACTTTGTTTGGAAATGGGTAACTATAGAAATTAAGCCTGTGACAAGTGAGACCAGTAAGACACTAATAGCCTTAGTTGATAGAATAAGAATGCTAGATAATGACCTAATACGACTAAACACAAAGTTAAATCTGATATTAGAGTACCAAGAAGAACAAGAAAAGAATAAAAAAGACAAGTAATCATTCATTTTATATAAATATAGGTATGAAAGCACTATTAAAAACAGTGCTGATAGTCACTTTTAGTTATAGTTATTTGATAACTATTAGCATTTCTTCTGAATTAAATCACAATTTTAAAAACCCTGCCTTTAGTGGTCAAGGTTATAGTAGCCACGTATTGTCTATTGAACAATTACAACACAATAGAGAAAAAGAAAATAGAGAAAAAAAAGCAGCTGATGAAGCGGCCGCTAAAAGAGAAGAAGCTAATAAAACAATTAATAAATTTCTTACTAACGTTGAGAGTAGAATATACGCCAATCTATCAAAACAGTTAGTTGATAATATGTTTAGCACAGAAGCTGGCGCTCCTACTTCAGGTACATCTACAATTGAAGGTTCTACATTATACTGGAATAAAGATACAGTAGCAAATACAATAACAGTACAAATTACAGGCGCTGACGGTACAGTTACAAATTTAACAGTACCTATTGGTGGCTTTGGTTTTTAATCATAGGCATAAATGTTAAAAATTATTAGTATAATAGCAATGGCACTGATGTTACAATCGTGTGCTTCATTTTATAGGAATCAACCTTATTATGGTGATTTACCATATGTAGAAGGAACGCCTACAACTAAAATGTTATTAGAATATCCTTTATTAGACCAACCTATGATGACAATTGCTGTGTATAGTTTTCCTGATAGAACAGGCCAAAGAAAACCTAATGCTAACTTTTCTAATTTAAGTACAGCAGTTACACAAGGTTCAGAAGTTTGGTTAATACAAGCATTAAAAAATGTAAGTGATGGTAAATGGTTTAAGGTTGTTGAAAGAGCAGGTTTAGATAACCTTGTGAAAGAAAGACAATTGATTAAAAATACAAGAGAACAATATGATGGTGAAAAGAATAATATGAACATATTAAAACCTATTGTATTTGCTGGATTAATTATTGAAGGCGGTGTAGTAGGTTATGACACTAACTTTGCTTCAGGTGGTGAAGGAGCTAGATACTTTGGTATAGGTGTACACGAAGAATATCGTATGGACCAAGTAACAATATCTATACGATTAATTTCAGTACAAACAGGAGAAATTTTAGTATCTTTATCATCATCTAAAACGATTGCAAGTTATAAATCAGGTATAGATGTATTTAAGTTTTTAGATATGGGTACAAAGGCACTAGAGATAGAACAAGGTGCTGCTGTAAACGAACCAGTAAATTATGCAACAAGAACGGCCATAGAGTTTGGTGTATTAGAATTGATTAAAGAGGGTGAGAGAAAAGGTCTATGGAAAACAAAAAAAACTAACAAAGAAGAAAGCAAAGAAAAAATAAATGAAAACATCAACTAAACTCATTATGTTTCTGATGTTGTCAAGTCCAGTATGGGCTAACGATATATATGTTACTCAATCAGGTAACAATTTAGTATTAGATATAACACAGTCAGGTACAGGTAACACGATTGGTACATTAAATTTACCATCTTCATTAACAGGTGCCGGAACTGATTTTACAATTGTTCAAAATGGTAATACAAACGAGTTAACTTTTGAAGTAAATGGTAATAATTATACAGGTAGTTTTGATGCTAGTGGTAATAGTAATACTGTAACATTTTTATGTGACAGTGGTAACTCATCATCAGGTTGTGATACAGTAACAGCAACAATAAATTTATCTGGCAATTCAAACACTGTAAGTTTAAGCATTGGTGAGAATGATGATTCTACTGGAACAACTGTTATTAAAAACGTAACTGGTGATAGTAACACTATTACATCTACGATTGATAGTCCAAATGCTGAACAAACTTTAACTATAACTGGCTCAACAAATACAATTACAAATACTATGGAAGGCTCAGGAGTAGGTGAACATAAATTAACACTTAGTCATACTGGTACAGGTGGAACTTTTAATATTACACAAGAAGGTCTTGAAAACAAAACAATTAGTTTAACGACTTCAGGTAATAATCCATCAGTTACAATCGTACAAGAAGATTAATAAATCTTTATGAAAATAATATTATGTTTAATTATGTTTCTATTCAGCAAAAGTGTTTACGCTGGAATAGGTGAAGTTATATTACAAGAAGGAAATACTAAAGTACAAAGAAAGGCCGGCGGTGAAGTTGATTCTAAAAAACAATTAGAAATTTTATCTTATGATACTGTCAAAACCGGCCAAGGTAAAACTGCTATACAATTTGCAGATGACACACGAGTTGATGTTACAGCACACTCTAAATTATTAATTGATGAATTTGTTTATGACCCTAATAACAAAACAGGTAAACTATCTATTAAAGCATCAGCAGGAACGATACGTTATGCTTCAGGACAAATAGCAAAAAATAGTCAACAGAATGTAAAGATTGAAACACCAACGGCAACTATCGGTGTAAGAGGTACAGATTTCACAATGACTATAGATGAGATTGGTGGTTCAACAATTATATTATTACCATCTTGTGATAAAAATGGTTATTGTTTTGTAGGAGAAATTTCTGTAGAATCAGATGTTGGTCAAGTTATATTAAATCAAGCCTTTCAAGCAACAGTGGTAACTACGTCACAATCTAAACCATTAAATCCTTTGATATTAAAAATAGATGAAACATTAATTAATAATATGTTACTCATATCTAAACCACAAGAGATAGCAAAAGAACAATCTAAAAATCAATTAGAGGGTGTAGCTACAGCTTTAGATTTAGACTTTTTAAAATTTGAAGGATTAAATACAGACTTTCTTAAAGAAGATGATAAACAATTTTCAACAATGTTAGATGTAGATTTTTTAGACCAAAATTTCTTAGACAATGTATTAGACCAACTGAATAAAGAATTTGCCAAACAAATTCAATCTGAATTTGAAAAAGAAAAAACAACAGGCGCTGCGGCTGGTAGAGATAGTAATACAGGTATTATATTATTAGATGATAAACCATCGTGGATATTTACAAGAGATGATGGTCAAGGTAATAATGTTTATCTAAAACTAGACCAAGAACATAACTACAAAATAAATTTACAACAAAACGATTTTCAAGTGTTTGATTATACTTTAGGAGGTTCAGGTAATGTTATCTACATTAAGCAAAGTAGTCGTTAGTTTATTATTATTCTGTTCTTTTAACACAACTGTTAAGGCAATTACTTATTCTCCTAACGGCACATCAGGATTAAATCTTGTTTATAATGGTGGGATTGATGATAGTTTTTTTACTGTTAATCTACCTTGGACTGTTAGTTTTTTAGGAAGTAATTATGGTACTGCCTATGTTGGCACTAATGGATACATTACATTTTCATCAGGCAACAGTACATATTACAGTTTTTCTCCTTCTAATCCTGGAGGCCCACATATAAGTATAATTCCAGGTGACCGTATATTAACCAAATTATATTATGCTCAAATCAATGTTGGAACACCTCAAGCAAAATTTGTTATTAGAGTGGAAGGATATGATTATTCCAACGCAGGTATTACTCACATATACGAAGTTCATTTTTATTCTGGTCAATCTTATTATGATGTTTACTTTGTAGATTCTCCGTCATCAGGAAATCAAAACGGTGGAACTTCAGCCATCAGTAATGGTTCTTCTTATATATTAACTTATAACACAACAGAATTATCTGGAATAAGAATTAATTCCAATGGAACTCTATATGTTGATACGCCACAATCAGGTATAACAAACAGTCAACAGACAATTGTTAACACAACAAAATCAACAACAGGTTCAGGTGTATATATTAATCAAGCAGGTTCAGGAGTAAACATTAGTATTACACAACAAGGGCCAAACAATTTAATTAAAGGCCAAGATTTATCATCAGCTGCTCAAATATTAGGAGATTATAATAGTTTAACTGTTAATCAAAACACTTCAGGTAACGTTTTAGGTATTGATGTAAACGGAAATAATAATACAATAGACATCACACAAAACAAAAATCAAAGAGCACTTGTAGGTATAACAGGTAGTTCTAATTCACTTACAATGGAACAACAAATATTTGGTGTTAGTGGAGAACATTTTGCTAAAATAAATATAGAAGGAAATAGTAATACTGTTGATACATCTCAAAAAGATTCAGGTAATAAAATATTATTTACAGATATACAAGGCAGTAATAACACAGTAGATGTAAAACAATGGGGAACAGGACAACATTTTTTAGATTTGACACTTGGTAATAGTAATACAGTGAATGTAACACAAGACGGTTCAGGTTCACATAACGCTACAATTAATTTGAGTGGAAATCCTACAACATTAAATTTAACACAAGATGCTAGTTCAAATCAAAATTATTATTTACAACAGGTGTGTACAACAGGAACTTGTAGTGCCACGGTAACACAACAATGATAAAAAAAATATTAACACATTGGACATTTTGTTTTGTAACTGTATTTGTATTGGCATTTATAGGACTAAAAGACCCTTTAGTAAAAGAAATATTAAGACTTAAATCGTTTGACTTACTCATACAACAAGAGAAAAAAGAATTATCTAAAGACATAGGTGTAATAACACTAGACGAAAAGTCTATTGAAAAATATGGCCAATGGCCTTGGAAAAGAGATGTACTTGCTAATCTTATAATTAAATTAAGAGAAGCAGAAGTAGGTGTTATAATGGTTCCAGTTCTGTTCTCAGAACCAGATAGATTAGGTGGTGACCAAATTCTTATTGATACAATTAAAAACAATGGTGTTATAGTTGCTCAAGTCGGTACAACACAAACAAATAGAAACGCAGTACCAAGAGGCGTGGCGAAGATAGGTGACCCTATACCTTATCTATTTGAATGGTCTGGTATGTTAGGGCCAATTAAAGAGATAGGTCAGAACGCAGATGGTGTAGGAGTTATTAATACAGCACCAGAGAAAGATGGTGTAGTCAGAAGAATACCTTTGATAATGAAGATAGGAGAAGAAACTTATCCAGCGATGGCCATTGAAACTATAAGAGTTTTAACAGAAGCACCTAGTTATCAGATTAAGGCCGGTGATGCTGGTATTATTGCTGTAAGAGTTCCTGGTTTTGAAACAATCAATACAGATGCAAATGCCAGAATATGGTTACATTGGAATAAAAAGTTTGAAACCATATCTGCTTCTGAAAGCGACTTCTCTAAGTTTAAAGGCCGTACAATCGTAATAGGCCTTACAGCAGAAGGATTGAATAATATAATTGCTACACCAGTTGGTGAACAATATGAATATGTATTGTCAGCCTCAACATTACAAACAGTATTAGATGGTAAACATATAAAGAGATACGATATAAGTCCTTTTATAGAATTACTTGTGTCTATTGTTATAGGTTTAATTCTAGTTATACTTACAAGATTTACACCTTATTGGATTGTAGGTTTAAATATGTTAGTATTATATGTTGCAAGTGTATTTGGTACCTTATATCTATTTAATAATTATTTACTTTTAGCAGATGCAAGTTGGATTATAATAACAATTACACTAGTAGGTTTACATAGTATCTTTAATCGTTTTGTTTTAGAGTTTCAATTAAAACAACAAATTAAAAAACAATTTGAACATTATTTAGAACCTAAAATGGTAAAGAGATTACAAGACAATCCTGAATTATTAAAACTAGGTGGCGAAACAAAAGAGTTAACATTTTTATTTTGTGATATAAGAGGCTTTACTCCTATATCAGAAAAGTATCAATCTAATCCACAAGGTTTAACATTAGTCATTAATAAATTTTTAACACCAATGACCGAGATAATTATGAAGAATGAAGGAACAATTGACAAGTATATGGGAGATTGTATTATGGCATTTTGGAACGCACCATTAGATTGTCCAAATCATAGAGAGATGGCAGTTAAAACGGCGTTAGAAATGATTGATAAACTTAAAGAATTAAACGACTCTGGTGAGTTCGGCGATAAACTAAATATTGGTATAGGTATTAACTCGGGAAAGGCCGTTGTTGGCAATATGGGTAGTAATCAAAGGTTTGACTATTCAGTATTAGGAGATGCCGTTAATCTAGCTAGTAGATTAGAAGGCGTGAGTAAAAACTATGATGCTACATTAGTAGTTGGTGAAGATACTTATAAAGACATTTCAAATCAATTCAACTTTTCTAAATTAGATGATGTACAAGTAAAAGGCAAATCAAATATGGTATCAATCTACACAGTAAAGGATAACAATGTTAACCCTACTACAAGTAAGAAAGTTACGAAAGATAGCAAAAAGACAAATTAGAAATGAAAAGAAACTTAAATTATACTTATTAAATTTAAACTGGATACAGATAAGAAAACAAAAAGAGAGAAGAAAAAGACGAACATTAACCAAACTATGGAAAATGGAAAGACTACGACTTATGCACAATCAACAACTATTTACTAAAGTAGCGTAGTAAACAATCTAATATAACAAAAGGGCCATATGGAAATTTTACTTTCCGTAATAGTTATTATTTGTGTTATTTACGTTATAATAAAAAGTTAACAAAGGAGAAAAGAGTACAAATGTATTCCAATTATGTCAAAAGTTTACAAAATAATAACCGTTATATTTTTTATTACGAGTATTTTGATAGGCGCCCAATGGGCACATATAGACGAGCTAATTAACATAAATATAAGTAACAGCAAAAAATACATACCTACGCCTAGCGTACAAAAGTAATTTTTATATTGCTGGCTAAAAAGCATCTCTAACGAGATAGAAGAAATATGGAAAACGATAACTTAGACATAAGAGTAGAGTTACAAGGTATTAAAAAAGACCTTGAAAACGTTAGTAGTATAAATGGCCGTTTAGATACGGCTATTGAAAAGTTAACAGACGTTTCTACTTGTATTAAATCAATGCTGGCCGTACACGAAGTTAAAATAGACCGTCAAGAAAAAACAGACGAGATTATATTTGAAAAGATCAAAGATAGAGCTGAAGAAATAGACAGTGTATACCGAGAGTTGCAAAGAGAAATTAACCAAGTTGAAAGACGTTTACTCATAGAGATAAAAGCATTACGTAATGACATAGGCAGTAGAGTAGGTATGTTAGAAAAGTTGAAATGGGTATTATTTGGTGCTGCTATAGTTTTAGTAATTATAATCACAAAAGACTTTAAAGCCCTATTAAGTTTATTTTAAACAGGTTGACAAATTGAACAAAATGTAGTATATTAATACTGTGTTATGTCATCTTATATTGATTTAAAATTTATTAATATTCTATCGTCTAGGCTAAGTAAATTCAAAAGAAAAAACGACCATTTATTTAACTTTAGATGTCCTCACTGTGGTGATTCACAGAAGAATAAAACAAAAGCAAGAGCCTATCTTTATAGAGTTAAGAACGATATGTTCTTTAAATGCCACAACTGTGGTATGGGCCAAAATCTGGCCAACTTCATTAAGTTTTTAGATGCTAAATTACATAGTGAATATACATTAGAAAGATATAAAGGTTCAGCACCATCAACACCAGAACCAAAGTTTGATTTAAAACCACCAGTATTTAAAGAGGTAAATATAATAGAAGATTTACCTACAATAGCAGATTTGCCTGTTGCTCATCCTGCCAGAAAGTATGTTGTTAAAAGAAAAATACCAGAAAAGTATTTTGACATATTACATTTAAGTATGGAGTTTATGTCTTTAGTAAATAGAATTAAACCAGATACATTTACTAATTTTACAGGTGAACATCCAAGATTAATAATACCTTTCTATGATACAACTGGTAATTTATTTGCATTTCAAGGTAGAGCATTCGGTAATGAACAACCAAAATATTTAACTATTAAATTAGATGAAGCAAAACAAAAAGTTTATGGCCTAGAAAGAGTAAATTTTCAAAAGCATATTTACATTACAGAAGGCCCTATTGATAGTTTGTTTATAGATAATTGTTTGGCTGCTGCTGGCGCTGACTTGACATTGAAAACAAATCCTGATAATATAACTTACATCTTTGATAATGAACCTCGTAATAAAGAAATAGTAAAACGTATGTATAAAATAATAGATAATAATTATAATCTTTTTATATGGCCAGATGATACAAAATGTAAAGATATTAATGATTTAATTATATCTGGCAAGACAATTCCAGAGGTTCAAACTATTATAAGTAGAGGTACATACAGACAATTATCCGCATTAACTAAATTAAACGACTGGAAGAAGTGTAGCATATGACAGCTGAAAAGATTTTAGTACAGAAAAGAAATTCCAGAGAAAAAGAACCACTTAATATAGAAAAAATCCACCAGATGGTTGAGTTTGCCTGTGAAGATATATCAGGTGTATCAGCGTCACAAGTTGAAATGAAAAGTGGTTTACAATTTTTTGATGGCATATCTACAGATCAAATACAACAGATTCTTATTAAGTCAGCTTCAGATTTAATTTCATTAGAAACACCTAATTATCAATACGTTGCTGCTAGATTATTATTATTCAGTTTAAGAAAAAGTATTTTTAGAAAACTTTGGGACCATCCACATTTATATGACCACACAAAAAAAGGTGTTGAGTTAAAAGTTTATGATCCAGAAATTTTAAACTATTACGACAAGTCAGAATTTGATCGTATGAATATGTGGATAGACCACACAAGAGATTACAATTTTACATACGCTGGGTTAAGACAAGTAATAGACAAATACCTAGTACAAGATAGAAGTTCAGGTGAAATTTTTGAAACACCTCAGTTTATGTATATGCTTATATCAGCAACGATATTTGCAAAATACCCAAAAGAAAAAAGGATGACCTATGTCAAAAAGTATTACGATGCTATTTCAAGGTTTAAAATTAATATTCCGACTCCTGTTATGGCTGGTGTTAGGACTCCTGTTAAGCAGTATGCTAGTTGTGTTCTTGTTGATATTGATGATACTCTACCAAGTATATTTACTGGTGATATGGCTATCGGAAGATATATTGCACAACGTGCCGGTATCGGAATTAACGCAGGCCGCATACGAGGAATTAATTCACGTATACGAGGTGGCGAAGTTCAGCACACTGGTGTAATACCATTTCTTAAAAAGTTTGAGGCAACTGTTAAATGTTGTACACAAAATGGTGTAAGAGGTGGAAGTGCAACAGTTCATTTTCCAATATGGCACCAAGAAATATCAGATATATTAGTTTTAAAAAACAATAAAGGCTCAGAAGATAATAGAGTAAGAAAATTAGATTATTCAATTCAACTATCAAAATTATTTTATCAAAGATTTATTAATGATGAACAAATAACATTATTTTCACCACATGATGTACCTGAATTATATGATACATGGGGTACAGATAAGTTTGATAAGTTATATGAAGAATATGAAAAGAAAACATCTATCAAAAAGAAAAAAATATCAGCACAAGAATTAATACAAAGTTTATTAAAAGAAAGAGCTGAAACAGGCCGTATCTATATTATGAATATAGATCATTGCAATACACACTCATCATTTAAAGATACAATTACAATGTCAAACCTTTGCCAAGAAATTACATTACCTACTAAACCATTACAACATATAGATGGTGATGGAGAGATTGCCTTATGTATATTATCAGCAATCAATTTAGGCATATTAAAAGATTTTGATGAATTAGAATCATTATGTGATCTATCAGTAAGATCGTTAGATGAAATTATAGATCACCAAGAATATCCAGTTAAAGCAGCAGAAATATCAACTAAGGCCAGAAGAAGTTTAGGCATAGGTTATATTGGTCTAGCACATTATCTAGCAAGAGAAAAAGTATTCTACCACGAGAAGGCAGCTTGGAAATTAGTAGATGAATTAACAGAAGCATTCCAATACTATCTATTGAAAGCCAGCAATCAATTAGCAAAAGAAAAAGGTAAGTGTGAGTACTTTAATCGTACAAAATATTCTGATGGTATCTTACCAATTGATACCTATAAAAAAGAGGTAGACGAAATAGTTACTAGAAAACTATCATTTAATTGGGAGAAATTGAGGAAGGATATTGTTGAGACCGGCCTCCGACATAGCACACTCTCGGCTCAAATGCCATCAGAATCTTCAAGTGTTGTATCTAATGAAACAAATGGTATAGAACCACCACGAGATTACTTGTCTATAAAGAAATCTAAGAAAGGGCCATTGAAACAAATAGTACCTAATTATAATCAATTAAAGAATTTTTATACTTTACTTTGGGATATGAAATCAAATGAAGGATATATAAATGTAGTTGCAGTGATGCAAAAGTATTTTGACCAAGCAATCAGTGGTAACTGGTCATATAATCCAGAAAATTATGAGAGTGGCCAAACGCCATTATCAGAAATGATTAACGACCTATTAACAACCTATAAGTATGGTTGGAAAACGTCCTATTACCAAAATACATATGATGGTAAGAGAGATGAGGATGAACCGGCACATCCAGTAGGTTTTAAAGACAACGTGCCAGAAACAATAACAAAGGAAGATGACGATTGCGAATCGTGTAAAATATAACTATGAGTAGGTCAGTTTTTAATAAAGCAAAAGGTTTAGACTTTACCAAAGCACAAATGTTTTTTGGTGATGATTTGGCCGTACAAAGGTATGATACGTTTAAGTATCCTATTTTTGATAAGTTAACACAACAACAATTAGGTTTCTTTTGGAGACCAGAAGAAGTATCGTTACAAAAAGACCGTAATGATTACCAAGAATTAAGACCAGAACAAAAAAATATATTTACATCTAATTTGAAATACCAAACAATGTTAGACAGTGTGCAAGGCCGTGGACCTTGTTTGGCATTTTTACCCTTTTGTTCTTTACCTGAATTAGAAGGCTGTATTGTAACGTGGGACTTTATGGAAACAATACATAGCAGATCATATACATACATCATTAAAAATTTGTATGCAAATCCTGGTGAAATCTTTGACACAATCATAGAAGATAAGAAGATAGAAGAACGAGCCGAGTCTGTAACAAAATCTTATGATGACCTTATTGAAATGGGTTACAAGTATCACTTAACACCAGATAAAGTTGATATGTATGAATTGAAAACTAGATTATGGAAAGCATTAATCACAGTAAACATATTAGAAGGTTTAAGATTCTATGTATCGTTTGCTTGTAGTTTTGCTTTTGGTGAATTAAAACTATTAGAAGGTTCAGCAAAGATTATATCTTTTATTGCAAGAGATGAGAGTCAACATCTAGCCGTATCACAAAGAATAATTAATAACTATAAAGATGTAGAGAACGATAAGATGATGTTAAAGATTATTAAAGATACAGAAAAAGAAGTTTACAAAATGTATGATGATGCTGTAGCTTCAGAAAAACAATGGGCAACTTATTTGTTTTCACAAGGTTCAATGATAGGACTATCAGAAAAACTACTACACCAATTTGTAGAGTATATGGCCAATAGACGTATGAAGGCCATTGGTTTAAATCCTGTTTATGATACTAAGATAAATCCATTACCTTGGGTAGATCATTGGTTGAATAGTAAAGGTCAACAAAATGCTCCGCAAGAAACAGAAATAGAAAGTTATGTTATTGGTGGTATTCAACAAGACGTTAAAAAAGACCAATTTAAAAAGTTTAAACTATAATGATTACTAAACAAACAAAAACTTGTCCTTCCTGTCAAACTAAATATGTAATAGCGTGGAACAATGAGGTACACGAAATGAATCCAATTACGTGTCCATTTTGTAGTCACGAGATAGATGAGGAAGCAAGTGAAACAGACAACGATAGTTGGGATTGATTTTAGTTTAAACTCACCGGCCATTTGTGTGAGTGATGTTAGTCTTAAATTTGAAGATTGTAAATTCTTTTACTTAACAAGTAAGAAGAAACATATTGGCAATATGATGAAGAATATATTAGGTACTGAACACATTGAATATAAAAATCCTATAGAAAGATTTGCTAATCTATCTACTTGGGCATTATCAATCATAAACAAACTAACAAACCCTAAAATTTTCATTGAAGGTTATTCTTATGGTAGTAAAGGTCAAGCCGTATTTCAAATCGCAGAAAACGGTGGCATATTAAAGTATAGATTAAATCAATACGATTATAGAATATTAGTACCAAGTGTAATTAAAAAGTTTGCTACAGGTAAAGGTAACGCTGATAAACAAATGATGTATGAACAGTTTACAAAAGATACCAATACAAATCTTATGAAAGCCTTTGATATACCTACACTCAACAATCCAATTACAGATATAGTAGATGCTTATTATATAGCTAAAAAAGGTTATTATGAAAGTAGAATATGTGGAACTTAAATGAAAATACTAAAAGCTAAAAATTATTTATCTGAAATAAAAATACCAATACAATTGTTTGACGTTCAATCTTTAATTACTATACCACCAGATAATTGGTTGGAAAATAGAGTTAAAGAGTTTGGATATTTTGATAGTTTTGAAAAAGCAGGTATGTTATATCCTATAGTTGTAACTGATGAAACTGAACAGTGGGTAATAGAAAGAATATTACCTAAAAATCCACAGCATAAAGATACTAACAATAAACTTAAAAAAGGTTTATATGTACATCTAGGTAACAAACGTGCTTTATGGGCTAAAGAAAAAGGTTATGAAAAGATAGAAGGTTATTTTGTGAAAGAAAAAAAAGACAAAGAACTTATAAAATCATTAACACATATTAAACATACAAGGATTCCTAAATGATTGCTTTGGTTACAGGTTCACAAGGTTTAGTTGGTTCTGAATCGGTTAAGTTTTTAATCATTAAAGGAATGGATGTCATAGGTATTGATAATGATAGTAGAAAATATTTTTTTGGTAAAGAGGCCAGTACAAAAAACGTTAAGAAGGAATTACTAAAGTTTCAACACCGATACAAACATAAGAGAATAGACATAAGATCATATAATGGTTTAGAAAAAATATTTAAAGAATATGGTAAGAATATATCTTTAATTATTCACGCTGCTGCTCAACCATCACACGATTGGGCTATTAAAGAACCTCACACAGATTTTAATATCAATGCTGTAGGCACTTTAAATCTACTAGAACTTACAAAGATATATTCTAATCAAGCAGTCTTTATACAAGTATCTACAAACAAAGTTTATGGTGATACACCAAACAGATTACCTTTAAAAGAAAACGAAACAAGATATGAGATAGATACTTCACACAATTATTATAATGGTATAGATGAAACAATGTCTATAGACAACTCAACTCATAGTTTATTTGGAGTATCTAAATGTGCTGGCGATTTATTAGCACAAGAGTATGGTAGAAACATAGGATTAAAAACTGGCATTTTTAGAGCAGGCTGTATAACAGGCCCCAATCACGCTGGTGCTGAATTGCACGGTTTCTTAAATTACTTAGTTAAAGCAAATATAGAAAAGATACCATATACAATATATGGTTACAAAGGTAAACAAGTAAGAGATAATATACATAGTTATGATTTAGTAAATTGTTTTTGGCATTTTTATGAATTGCCTAAGAATGGTGAAGTTTATAATATCGGTGGAGGCCGAGATAATAGTTGTTCTATTTTAGAAGCAATAAAAATAATAGAGAATTATACTAAAGTAGAAATGAATTATACTGTAAAAGAACAGAATAGAATAGGCGATCATCAATGGTATATTTCCAATCTAGGTAAATTATATACTCATTTTGACTGGCAAATAAAATATACATTAAAAGAAACTATTAAAGAAATAGTAGGTAGATATAAATGATTTCATTAATTTGTCCAACCAGAGGCCGTGTAGAAAATGTAAGAAGAATGATAAATGACTTTCGTAATACACAAATCAATCAAAATGAATTATGGTTTTATATACAAGATGACGACCCAGCTAAAGATGATTATGTAAATTTATTTAAACAATTAAAACATAATGAATATATGGTTGATAGATTTACCTTTACAGGACATATGTGGACTATATTAGCTGGCAAATGCAAAGGTGATATAATAATGTTAATGGGAGATGATGCTGGTATAGTTACTAAAGGTTGGGACACTAAAATGGAAGAAGCCGCTAAACAATATAATAAAGACAATATATTTTTTATGGGTGTAAAAGATGAAAGAGGTAGACATCCTTTTCCAGCTATGAGTAGAACAGTATTTAATCTCTTAGGTTTCTTTTATGCTCCTCAATTTTTACACAGATATGGAGACTTTTACTTAGTAAAATTGGGGCAAACAATAGGCCGTTTTATAGTTGTAGATGTATTGTTTAAACATCCTAAAGGTGATTATGCTGAAGATACTACTGGTAAAAAATCAAGACAATGGACTTGGTTTGATAAACATTCTTGGGAAAAGAGTGATAGATATTTTAAAGCAGACGTTGAATTATTAAGGAGTAATCTAAAAGAATAATATGTGTGCTATTCACGGTATATTTTGGCCTTCTAAAGAGTCTATGTCAAAGATGATAGAACAGGCACACCATAGGGGTCCTGATGGTAATGGACAATGGAATGATGAACATATTACATTAGGTCATAATCTATTGTCAATAGTAGATGAAGTAAAGGCCTCATCACAACCTTGGTTTCACAATGATTATGTATTAATCTATAATGGAGAAATATATAACTATAAAGAATTACAATCAACAATAAATCATTCATTTAAAACTAACACAGATACAGAAGTATTGGTGGCTGGTATAGAACAATATGGTAAAAGTTTTATACACAAACTAGATGGTATGTTTGCCTTTGCTTGTTATAATAAAAAAACTAAAAAGTTAATTATAGCAAGAGATAGTAATGGAGCTAAACCTTTCTATTATTGTAATTTTAACAACAGATTTGTTTTTTCATCAGAAATTAAAAGTATATTATCTTTAGGATTTCCACGTAAAGTTTCTAAAGAAGGATTTAAACATTATTATCATTCAGGTTTAGTTGCTGGTTACTTAACTATGTTTGAAGGAATTAATAAATTGGTGCCTGGTGAAATATTAGAAATAGATGTTACTACAAATACTAAACATTCAACAAATGTAAACAACGATAGAATAATACCTTTTGATGGTAATGTAAAAGATATACCAGATTTAATAAGAGAAAAACTAAAAAAGGCCGTTGAGATGACTCTTATGGGACGTAGAGAGGTAGGTTTATTTTTAAGTGGTGGATTAGATAGTTCATCTATATTCTATGAATTAATACATTCATCAAAGACAAAACCAAATACATTTTCTACAAGATTCGTAGAGCCACATAAAAATAGTAATTATAATGAAGATGCTAACTTAGCAAAGATGTTATCAGAACGATTTAATTCAAATCACAAAGAAGTATTAATTGGTGAGCAAGAATGGATTGACAATTTAGAAAAATGTGTTTTAGCTTTAGAAGAACCTAGACAAGGCAAAAGCTTTCCAGCATACTATGCTACTAATAAATTATTAGCAGATAATGGAATGACAGTAACATTAAGTGGTGATGGAGGAGATGAGTTATTGGCTGGATATAAACATCATCAAGTACCTATATTGAGAAAAGATGATAGAACATTTAAAAAGAAATTAGAAATGTTAAGATCGGGTCATAAAGGGTTAAAGAATAAAGATTTAAATATATCGGTAAATGAACAGTGGGAGTATCTAATGTCTTGGTTGCCTAAAGGTAAATTGACAGGTGACAAATTAAATGATTTTATGTATATAGAATGCTTACAAGTATTATCAGAAGATTTTTTAATACGTAATGATAAATTAGGTATGGCATTTAGTATGGAGGCCAGGTTTCCTATGATGTGTAATGTTTTTAAAGATTTCATAAGAAGCATTCCAGGTAAAGAAAAAGTAAGTTATGAATTTTTAAAAGTAAATTATTCTTTACATAATAAGCATTTATTGAGAAAAGCTTATAAACATAAATTGCCAGACAGTATTGTAAATAAAATAAAATCAGGTTGGCGTTCACCTACAGATGATTGGATGGTAGGAACTCAAACACATCCTGCTAAAAACAATTCATCTATGAAAGACTATTTTAGATCACTTCTAAATAGTAAAGAAATTATGGACATATTTGAAATAACAAAAGATGATATTGAAAATAGATATTTTAATAATAAAAATTTTGATACTTTTGTAGGTAAAACGCCAGTAGGTTTAGCATCACAAAAAGAATTGTTTATTGTGACTATGTTTGCTTCTTGGTATAAATTATTTAATATGAGTATATAAATGAAAATATTAGTAATAACATCTTTTAATGAAAAATTATATAATGAATATGCTCATAGGTTTTTAAAAACTTATAACTGGCCATTTGATCTAAAAATATATTCAGAAAACAAATTTAATATAGCTTATAAAGATCATAAAGTAATAGAATTAGGACAAGATAGTAAGAATTTTGTACAAAGAAATAAGAACAGACCTGTTAAAGATTTTTGGGTTGATGGAGTTAGATTTAGTTATAAAGTATATAGTGTCATTGAATCTGGTCTACAGGCCATAAATGATAATAATTATGATATATTAATATGGGTGGATGCCGATAGTGTATTTCATAATCCACTTACATTAGATTTTATAAAAGAACATATATATAAAGAGAATAGTATGATGACTTATTTGGGTAGAGGTAGTTTGTATAGTGAATGTGGATTTTTATCTTGGAATTTAAAACATAAAGATACAAAAAACTATTTTGAAGCTATGAAAAAAATGTATAATGAAGATTTAATATATAAAGAAAAAGAACACCATGATAGTTACATATGGGATTTAATAAGAATACGATTTGAAAAAGAACATAATACTTCAAATATAAACATAGGTGATGAAGCAAAAGGCCACGTACAGGCCAGATCGGTACTAGGTGAAATATACGATCACGTAAAAGGGCCTAAAAGAAAATCACAAGGATTTAGTGCTGAATCTAAAAATTTTAATCCAAACTTGAAAGGAAGAAAATAATGAAAGCTGGAAAAATATGGGGCAATACGAAACTAATACACTCTAATGGTGTTTTAGAATTTCACAGAATACAATTTAAAGCAGGTTATAAATGTTCTGAACACGAACATAAATTTAAATGGAATGGTTTTTATGTAGAATCAGGTAAAATGTTAGTAAGAGTTTGGCAAGACGATCAAGGTGGTCTAGTTGATGAAACTGTATTAGAAGCAGGAGATTTTACACAAGTTAAACCTGGTAAAATACATCAGTTTGAAGGACTAGAAAATGGAGTTGCCTTTGAATTATATTGGGCCGAGTTTAATCACAATGATATAGTGAGAAGAACAATAGGAACAAAAGTATGATAAACGTTTTTATAGGATACGACAGTAAAGAAAAGATAGCACATCACATATTATCAGAAAGTATATTAAGACACAGTACAAAACCTGTGGCCATTACACCAATATATTTACCAAATATTAAAGATGACTTTGTAAGAGAAAGAAACAATCTTTCATCAACAGAATTTTCTTTTAGTAGATTTATTATACCACACCTTATGAACTATCAAGGGTGGGCTTTGTTTATGGATTGTGATATGTTAATGATGGCCGATATAGCAGAACTATGGCGATTAAGAGATGACAAGTATGCTGTACAGGTTTCTAAACACGACTATACACCTAAAGATGAAACAAAATTTCTAGGTCAAGTACAAACAAAATATGCCAAAAAGAATTGGTCTAGTTTTATGTTAATGAATTGTAAGAAGTGTACTACATTAACACCTGATTATGTAAACAAGGCTAGTGGTTTAGAATTACACCAGTTTAAATGGTTAGAGAATGAAGAACTAATAGGTTCATTACCGTTAGAATGGAACTGGTTAGTAGGTGAATACCCCTATAAAGAGAACGTTAAGAACGTACATTATACTGATGGTGGCCCATATTTTAAAGAATATAATACTTGTGATTATTCAAGTGAATGGTATAATGTATATACAAATACGGTAAAAATTGAACTTTAATGATACAAGGGTTTGAAACAAGAGAACTTACAGATCAAGTAATAAGGCCTTTTATAAAAAGTGCCAATGGTATATTACATACTAAATTAAAGAGTGTAGAACAATATGAACAAACAAACTGGCCTACATTCAATAGTAATGAACTTACGAAACATCCAATAGTTGTATTTGGTATATTAAGAGGCACAGGCGAATTAATTAAAGAGTGCCAACGAATCAATCATACTTATTATCATTTTGACCATGCTTATTATTTTAAAGAACAAAAACATGGTAAAAATTCTGTATTTAATGAAAGAATATATCGCTTGACAAAAAACGGTATGATGTTAACCTATATTGATAAATTGAATAACACAGATAAACAAAGATTGATTAAATTTAAAAAACATATAGAAATTAAACCTTGGACTAAAAAAGGAGATTATATATTAGTTTTACCACCATCAGAACACGTCAATCTATGGTACGATTTTACAAATTGGGAAAAGAATACTATCAATAAATTAAAACAATATACACAAAGAGAAATAAGAGTAAGAAAAAAGAATAGTAAAACACCTTTTATGGAAGAACTTAAAAATGCTTGGGCTGTGGTCACTTCACAATCAACGGCCGCTGTTGATGCTATATTAAATGGTGTGCCATCATTTTGTGACAATATGTCTTTTGCTATACCAGTATCACACACGGATTTATCTTTAATTGAAACACCATTCTATCCTGACAATAGAGAAGATTGGATAGATAGTTTATTATCAAATCAATATACAATGAGTGAAATAGAAAATGGTTTTGCTTGGAATAGGTTGAAGAACAAATGAATACTTTTCACTTTATGAACTGGACAAAGTGTCTATCACATCAGATATGGCCATCGTTACAAAAAGGCTGGCCAGAAACAGATAAACCTGTGCACTTCTTTTGGGGATTAGGTGGTAATAATATTGTAAAAATAAATGAGATAATGAAAAAAGGTGAAGAATGGTGGTATGTTGACGTTGGTTATTTAACAGAACAAATTAAAAGATATCCTGAACCTAGTATATTAAATAAGAACAAAACATATTTTAGAATTGTAAAAGGAAAACTACACACAACAGGTGGTAAAGTAACAGAAGGCCATAGATTAAATGAACTTAGATCAAAGGGTATAGATGTAGAATTTAAAGGCTGGTATACCGGCGAGTGTAAGCACATATTATTAGCACCATCATCTGAAACAGTAACATATCATATAAATGGAATAACACAAGCCGACTGGATTTATATGGTTACTTCTGAAATACGAAAGTTTACAAATAGAGAAATAAAAATAAGAAATAAACCTAGACCAGGAAATATATTTTGGAATACAGACATAAAAGATGAACTAAAAGATTGTCATTGTTTAGTAACTAATATGAGTTTATCTGCTATTGATGCTGTGATGAATAAGGTACCGGTTATTTGTAGCACAACGAATGTGGTTTCACCTATTGCATCACATAAAATAAAATTTATAGAAAAACCTTTTAAACCTGGTAGAAAAACTATGGAAGATTGGTTAAAGTATGTAACAGAAAATCAGTTTACTATAGAAGAAATGGCCAATGGTACGGCCTATAAAACTTTAAAGGCACAAAGAGATGATTAATGTTTGCTGTGTATATTATGGTAACAAGTATAAGCCAGAGTATGTACAAAAGTTATATAATATGGTACAAAGGCATCTTACTATACCACACCTGTCTCTTATACACATCTCCGAGCCCACGAGACGCTACGCTATCTCGTATGCCGTCTTCTGCTT
>ERZ807358.6-NODE-6-length-26661-cov-4.071020_pt1 | contig 26661 bp, 37 predicted proteins | sample MGYA00521254_ERZ807358 | MGnify/ENA primary metagenome ERZ807358 (study PRJEB31431, sample SAMN03801314) | freshwater metagenome | biome: Freshwater; feature: Lake; material: Water | place: Canada:St Catharines | collected 2012-08-09 | depth 1 m m ...
AATAACTTGTTAGTAACGTAACTTTTTGTAAATTTGTCAAGTATTAACATTTAAACATTTAGTTATGACAGAAATTATCCTTGAAATGGAGCAGGAGCTCCGAGATGAAATGCAAGAAATGATTGATGCCTTCGGTCCAAGTGATCCAGGCACCGTATATGCAGCCACAAAGTGGGCTGTGATGGCAGATTTATTAACCCGATTAAAACTTGAGCCCAATGATTAGAGAATTTTTACTGAGTAGCGTGTTGCTGATTGCTTCCCCATTCGTATTGTATTACCTTTTAAAACTTGTATTATGTTAGGAAATTTGAAAGAAGGAATTTTTTATGTTTTTGAGAACGGCAAAGAGGCCGTTGGTGATCATGTCATCACATCCGTTGAAATATGTAACGGTGATATCTGTGATGTGTACATTGACCTTGACATCAATGGCTATTTAGATGGCACCCGGTGTGAATTAACAGATAGAGAAATTGAAGAGGTGCGTGATGCTGTACGTGATGAGCTACTGGCTAATAGCTATGAGTATGATTTGCATCTGCATTTCTCTGAGGAGCAGGATCGCCTTCTAAAATATGAGCAGGATTTAGATTATTATTTTTATACACGAGAGCTATGACATTAGGAGACCAAGTATACTGGTGGTTTCACGGAGGTGGATCCATTGCAAAAAGCGGACACTTTAACTGGAAGCATTACTGCAAAGTGATGCAAGCTAAAAACGAAATTTACAAACAATGTACAGATTACGATACTACATCCACACCCAACTCATCCGAGAATGGGTGTTCACAAGCAGAGGACTCTGCAATTGGAAAAAGCGAGAGCTCCTCATGTCAGGAGATTGTCGAATGGGACACTTTAAAATCGAACGAAGATGATTAAGGTAGGCAGTGACTTCAGTGGAGTGGGTGCTTTTAATCAAGCACTCAACCGATTAGGGATAAAATACGAGGAAGTGTTTGCCTGTGACATGGATAAGTATGCGAGGCAGACCTTTATCCATAATTATGGTGAGCCAAGGTACTACCCTACCAATGTATACTACCGTAATATACCTGAGAAAAGTCTTGACATCTACATGACTTCACCCCCATGTCAGGCTTTCTCTTTGGCAGGGAAAAGGTTAGGGAAAACAGATAACAGAGGTGTATTGTTTTTCAATTCTCATGAGTTTATTGAGAAGAACAAACCTCGCTTTTTTATCTTTGAGAATGTAAAAGGCCTACTATCCGATGACAATGGAAAAACCTTTCAAGAATGGGTGAATATGTTAGGAGGTAAGTCAGTCAATGGTAGCCCTGTAATGTTCCCTCATGAGTATTCAGTGCCTTATCATCTATATTGGAAGGTGTTAAATGCTAAAGAGCATGGAGTGCCACAGAATAGGGAGAGGGTGTTTTTGGTAGGTATACGTGATGACCAGGATAATGTATTTAGATGGCCCCTTGAAGAGCATTTAACTAAGAGGTTAAAGGATGTACTGGAGGATGATGTGGATGATAAGTATTTTTTGAGTCAAGAACGCATTGATACCATTACAAAAGCTGAAAGATCAATTGGATGGACTGATGCTGAATCAAAGAATACTGCTAATTGTGTACTTACAGGTTATGCAAAAAATCCTACTGATGGAGAATATCTTAAAATAAAATCAGGAACAGCTAAAGGATATGATGAAGCTACTGAAGGTGACTCAATAAATTTTGGATTTGCATCCTCAGAAACACGAAGAGTAAGAGTAGGTAAACAAGTTGCTCAGACATTAGACACAGCTTGCAATCAAGGGGTAATGATTGGTGATTACAGAACAGATGAAGGTTTCAGATGGCGACAAGATGGAAATTCTCCTGCAATTATGGCAATGATGCGAGATACTTGGAAAGAAAATTTCACAGGTCAAAATCCACCTATAATAAATAAGGATTACAAAATCCGCCGCCTAACCCCCCGTGAATGCTTCCGATTGATGGACTTCCCTGATACCTTTACATGGCCTGTAAGTGACTCACAAGCCTATAAGCAGGCAGGCAATTCAATTGTGGTCAATGTCCTATATAAAATACTTAAAAATTTACCATTATGCTACTAATTGACGAACTATACCACCTTTCAAAGGTGCAGAACCAGGACATTGTGAAGATCATTGAGGATTTCAACCTTCGCAGGAGGTGCCGAAAACAGGAATACGTATACAAGCGTTATTTTTTGGCTCAGTACATGGTCCGCAGGAGGCACATGACTACAATGCTTGCAGCTTATTACCTGGGTATTGACCATAGTACGGTAGTTTATGGCATCCAACAGCATGACTTTTGGTGGAAGCACAACGATCACAGGTACATGGCAGCCATCCATCCGGTGCCACAGCTCCTGAGCGTGACAACTAATGACAACCCTGTGACAACCTACGAGGTAAAATACAATGAGGTTGTCACGGAAAAAACAGAGGTAACTATCACAGGTAACTTCCCTCCAAAGTTATTAACAAATTTTGAAAAACCCTTGACTGGTAAGCAATTAAGCGACATCTTTGCCATGTCATAATATAAGGGTTAATACGTCAGGGGGCTTCGGCTCCCTTTCTTTTTGCCCCTGCGTGACGACGTGACAACCAAAATGCATATGAGCCATATATTTAATACGAGTATATTCACCCCCCAAAAAGTTGGTTTTGAGTTGTCACGTTGTCACGGAAATAGAAGAAACCCAATACTGGCGTGGCTTATAGGCGTGACAACTACCCCCTTTAAGTTGTCACGGAGTTGTCACGGTTGTCACGGAGTTGTCACGGAATAAAAAACTTTAATATATTTGTAACCATGTATAACCCTTATATATCAATTTTCAAAAGTCTCTACAATTCTAAAGAGACACCCTTCTCTATTAAGGCAATAGAGGTGCACAATAGAATACAGGTAGGCACACCTGATTTAATTGCCAAGATAAAGGCCATACGGAAGGGCAATAATGAGCTCAAGAATACCCTCATGGCGATCATGTTTAATGGAACGTTCTCCGAACGGAAGGATGATGGCCTTGTTGAGCACTCAGGGCTGTGCATCCTGGACTTTGATAAGTACCCCGATGCTGATACCATGGCAGCAGAACGCAAAAGGCTGATTGAAGATAAGTACACCTATATGCTCTTCACCTCACCCAGTGGTAAGGGCCTCAAGGTAGTCATTAGGATACCTCAGTGTGATAAGGTGGAGCACCGGAGGAGGTTCAGCCACTATGAGCAGTACATAAAAAGTGAGTATTTTGATACATCCAATAAGAATATCAGCAGGGTATGCTTTGAGTCCTATGACCCCGATGCCTACCTCAATGAATTTGCCGCCATCTACACAGGCATTGTGGAGGATACAGGGTACCACCGTAGTGAATATACCCCCAAGGTGATTGTAACGAATGAGAACCGCATCATTGAGAAGGTACTGAAGTTCAACCATGGTGAATTTAAGGAGGGTAACCGGGCTAATTACATCTACAAGGTAGCCTGTTGCCTATGCGAGTACTCTATTCCCCTCACCACTGCGGAGAATACACTACTACAATTCACGCAAGAGGGCTTCGGATCTACCGAGATAACCAACACGGTCAGGAATGCATACAAACAGGCTCAATTCGGACTGAAAGTATTTGAAGATGTGGAGGCCATCCAAGGGATTAAGAATAAACTCAAGCAAGGGATAGCTCCTGAAGATATATCTAAGCAGCTCAGCGTATCTAAGGATGATATTAAGGCAATACAAAAGGAGGAGGATATATTCTGGGAGGTAAAAAAAAACACCGTTAACATCATTCCTAACCAATACGCAGCGTGGCTGCATAAACAAGGCTTTGCTAAGTACTACCCGGAGCGGTCAAATAACCCCATATTTGTCTACATTACAGAGAATAAGGTCCAAGAGAGCTCGGTGGAGAAGATAAAGGACCATGTACTCACCTATTTAATGGAGCGAGAGCTGATGGATGTATACAACCATTGTGCTAAGAGCTCGCAACTATTCACACCAGGGCACCTTAATATGCTTGACAGCATTGATATGCGTATCCTTCAGGACTCAAAGAATGAATGTTATCTACCATTTACCAATGGTGTGGCAGTGATCACAAAAAACAAGGTCAAGCTACTGAGCTACATTGATATTGATGGGTACATTTGGAGGGACCAAATAATACCGAGAGAATTTAAAGTGGAAGATACCTATGAGAACAACTTCCAAGACTTCGTTAACAAGATAGCAGCACAGGACCCCAACCGCATCAAGTCCATGAGGACCACCATAGGCTACCTACTGCACACATACAAGGATAAGGCAGACCAAAAGGCAGTTATCTTCAATGATGAGGAGATAGATGATAACCCAAATGGAGGGAGTGGTAAATCACTCATGCTCACAGCCCTTGGCCACATCCGTAAGATAGTGAAAATTGATGGTAAGCTATTCAATCCAGGTAAGAATGATTTTGCCTACTCAAGGGTGAATCCTGATACACAGGTATTGGCCTTTGACGATGTTAAAAAGCACTTCAACTTTGAGCAGTTATTCTCACTGATCACTGAGGGTATTCCTGTCAACCGCAAAAACAAGGATGAGTACTATATCCCATATGAGCGAAGCCCTAAAATAGTGATCACTACCAACTATGTGATTGCAGGAGCAGGGGGCAGTCATGATAGGAGAAGGCATGAGGTTGAGTTCAACCAATACTTCAACGCTAACCATAGCCCCATTGATGAGTATGGGTGCAAGCTATTCGACCAATGGACTCAGGAGGAGTGGAGCTACTTCGATAACTACATGATTGATAATATCAAGTACTACCTGGAGCATGGGCTGTACCAAACCACAGGTATCAACAGTGACATTAAGAAATTCATACAAAACACCTGCAAGGAGTTCTATGATTTCGTGGAGGATACACCACTCACTGCGGATGGTTCCCATTTGCACCGGTACAAAGGACTCATGCAACAGTTTCAAGAGGAGACCAACAGCTTCAAGGACCTCAAGCCTCAAGTCTTTGCTCGATGGATTGACTGCTATGCAACTCACATGAAATATAAACTAACTAAACACCGTAACCATGAAGGCCGCCACTTTTACCTTACTCCTACTCAGCCTGCTAAGCTGTAAGTCTACACAGAAGTGTGATGCATACAGCATCCGAGGATATGATTACATCCAAGTGATTGGATATACTGATACCGTTCCTACCTTGGGAGAGGCAGAGCTACACCTTCCACCTGGTGAGTACATCATTAAGGCATGGAAAGGGGAGGAGATAACATACATAAGATATGAAAAAAGAACACAGTAAAACACTACACGATCTCAAAGTGTGTAAGGTGCTTAGTAAGTGCCCCACCTATCCTGTTAACTATATACCTAAAACTATGTACAAAGACTCTACCGCCAACGGCCTAACCAAAGCCATCTGTGACTGGATAAACCTACACGGATACCAAGCAGAACGCATTAACACCATGGGTGTGGCACGTACTAAGTACCGTACTGATGGCTCAGTGGCAGGCATTCAATGGACTAAGGGCACCTCAACAGCAGGCTCTGCTGATATATCTGCTACCATTAAGGGCAGAAGTGTTAAGATAGAGGTGAAGATTGGTAAGGATAGGCAGTCAGAGGCTCAGAAGAGATACCAGGAGATGATTGAAAGGGCTGGAGGTGTGTATATTATCGCAAAAAATTTTGATGAATTTGTTGAATGGTATGAAAATTTTGTATCTTTGTAAAAATTAAACCCTTTTAGTATGACAACAAGAGCAAAAAAAGAGGAGGTAGTGCCTCAGGCTAATAGCCTAAACATCTACCAAAAGCTACACCTGGCTAAGCAGTCAATGGGTAAGGTCATTAAGAACGCTACCAATCCACACTTGAAGCGGAACTATGCGGATATTAACAGCATCATTGATACGGTGGAACCTATCCTCCTGGACTGTGGACTGCTACTTATGCAGCCCATTAAAGACAACAAGGTCTATTCTATTATTTTAGATGTGGATACTGAGGATTATGTTGAGTCATGGATGGAATTACCTGCTATTACAGATGTACAGCGCCTCGGAGGAGCCTGCACTTACTTCCGCAGGTACACATTGGTCAATCTATTATGCCTGCAAGCCATTGATGATGATGGGCATGAGGCAAGCAGAGCACCCAAGGCAAAGCCTACATTAGATGCTGACAAGTTCGCTAAGGCACTTAAAGCTATTCAAGAGGGTAGATACTCCATTGATGAGCTGAAAGCTACGTACAACCTATCTAAAGAGCAGGAGGGGCAGTTATGATACCACAAGAAAAAGCACAGGAGTTATTTGATAAGTACTATCAATTGGCAGAGTCCATTGAATGGACTGATAAAGAAACAATGCAAAAAGCTGAAAATTTTAATGATGAGTTAGGCATTGATGTTTTAATATATTGGAATGAGTTAGCTAAGCAATCCGCATTGATTGCAGTTGATGAGATATTAAATTTAGACCTTCACGATGTTGGAGATTATAAATGTTTTGATGATCCATGTGAATGGTATATAAGTTATTGGGAAGAAGTTAAACAAGAAATAGAACAGCTATGAAATTTAGAGCATCACAATTAGGTAAGCTAATGACCTCCTCCAGGACAAAGGGGGAGGCATTAGGACAGACTGCTAAGACGTATATCATTGAGCAGGCTAAACAGGACTTCTATGGGTACCGTACTCAGCTTATGAATAAGTACGTTCTCAAGGGATTAGAGCAGGAACAGGACTCTATTGACCTTCTCAATGGGGTAAGGTTCCAAAACTACGTTAAAAACGAGCACAGGGCAGAAAATGATTATCTTACAGGATGCTGTGATATTATCACGGAGGATAGTATCATTGATATCAAGAGCTCCTGGTCACTTGAGACCTTTCCTGCTACCACATTTGAGCTGAATGATCTATCTCAGTACGAATGGCAGGGTAGAGCCTATATGTACCTGTACGATAGACCACGATTTGAGCTATGCTATGTGATGGTGAGCACTCACCCCGAGCTCCTTAGTCAGTATGACCCCATTGATATCCATGAGGTTGACCACATTGACCCTGCTAAGCGTATCACCTCCATTACTTTTGAACGTGATGCAGAGATAGAGATAAGGATGCAGGAGCAACTACTGGCTGCGAGCCTTTTCTATGAGCAAGTATTAATGCAATTACAGAACAAATGAACATAACACACGACAACGGTACCATACAGCAGGAGGACAGCATCCTCCTTGCTGTCATGGCTAAGTACTATGAGCGTTCAAAGAGAGGCCAGGCAAAGTACGGTACCAACCTGGATAGAACCGATATAGATCTAATTGGATGGCTTGACCATCTCCAGGAGGAGCTGATGGATGCGACTCTGTATATTGAGAAACTTAAAAAGGACTTAGCAGAATAAATGAAGTGCTTTAAGATGCACTATTTAATTCAATTACACAAGAAAAACCAATGGATGTATAATATAGTGCTATTTACTGCACGAATAAATGAAAATAAGATGAAACAAACAGCAGTAGAGTGGTTGGAGAAAGAATTAAATCTGATTGAAGAAAATAAATATACATCTTACATTGAATTAAAAATAAAGCAAGCCAAAGCAATGGAGAAGGAGCAAGCTCAAAAAATGTATGAGTATGCTGCATGGGCAATGTTCTATAATGGACATGGAGAAACATTTGAGGAATACTGGAATAAAAATTTTAAATCAGAATAAGATGAAAGCCAAACTAACCTTTGACCTACCCGAGGATAAGTACGAATGGGAGAACGCTATGAGGGCTGATGCTATGTTCTGTGCTCTGTGGGATCTATCTCAGGAGCTCAGAACGCTATGGAAGTATGAGGAGCTCAGTGAGGAGGAGTGGAATATGGTTGAGAGAATCAGAGATAAGTTCTATGATATACTGAGCGAGCACAACATAAACCTGGATAAATGATACCTGCATTAATAATATTGCTGGCCCCTGGCATTATATGGGGATGGATTTGGACTATAGTTTTTATATTTAATTTAATCAAAAATGAGTGATTTCAAAGGAGAGGTGGTATTCATTACCCCAACAACAACAGTGAGCGAGAAGTTCAAGAAGAGAGATATAACCCTCAAATCAGATGGTGACTATCCTCAGTACGTTACCTTCCAATTAACACAGGACAAGTGTGACCTGGCTAATCATGTGAAGCCCGGTGATGTGGTTGAGGTGAAATATAACCTTCGAGGCCGTAAGTGGGAGGCACAGGATGGCACCATCAAGTACTTTAATACCATTGAGGCATGGACCATGAGCCTCAGCTCATCCCCTATTGTTGAAAATAAGTTGAAAAAAAATGAAGAGTCTAACGATCTACCTTTCTGAGGGGGAAACCTTCAGCCAATGGGCTGTAAAAACAGCTAATAATATGCTAAGTGACAGGTATCGGCTTGTTCACTTGGCACTTGACATGAAGGCGCCATACCATACCGTGAGGAGGTTCGTCGCAGGGGAGAACGTTGCCCTGGAGATTGTGGATAAGTTTATTAAGTTATATTTGTCTCATGTATACGCTACTCACCCTCATCCCCATAGCATGGTGGCTGACAGAATTTGAGCCTCTCCAAGCAACTATTGACCGCATCCCTATGTCTGCATGGCTAAGGGATGCCTTCAGTTGTGTGAAGTGTGTCACTTTTTGGCTTACTCTTATTGTTTCATTTGATTTCATCTTATCATGTCAGGCAGCTCTATTGGCTTACCTATTGAACAGAGTGATTGCGAGGTTGTAGATAGAGTGCTATCTCTGCCTGAGTCACTGAGATACTCTAAGCATTCGCTTAATGAGCTTCTGAAGGTGCGTATCAAATATGAGGGCAAGCAACCACAGGAGTGCTTCTGTGCTTCTGTGAGGCGGAAGGTATGGTTTAAAGAGTTCACTATTTGGTATGAAGAGTATCTTAGACAGGTTGGTCACGCAGCAGTATGAGGAGCTTGAAGCTTACACGAATTACCTACTCTCACGGATGGGCAGTCAGTTAGACCCATCAACTGTGATCTCCAACAGTTATCTGCACTGTGTCAAGATAGAATGTAGTGACCAGGATACCATGAAGAGCTATATGCTGAACACGATCAAGAAACAAATCATGTGGTCAGGCTCTCAGAGTAATAGAGAGGAGTCAGTTAATAGCTCTGATGAGGTAGTCAATGAGATAGATGATACTACTGACCTGGATAGCAAGATTGAACAGGAGAAGGTATACAACCGGAATAAAGCCTACATCGAGATTTATCGGTCCAGGTGTGAGGATAGGGTATCACAGATAGTGCTGAGTGCCTACGTTGATAAGGGATACAACACAGCGAGGGCCATGGCTAAGTATTTTGATATCCCTGTTACCTCAGCTCACTACATGATAGCTGATATTAAACAAAAACTCCGTGAAATACAATATAAGTATGACAATTAGCCAATTCATAGCCTCATGCTGTAGCCTTTTAGGTATATTTACAGGCATTTCTTTGCTATTTCACAACTATGATATAGCATCGTACACTGCAGGAGGGTGGATAATTGGGTATTATACGTTTCTAATTACATCAGAATATGAGCAAAAAGAAAATAACACCGAAAATTAACCCTGAATACCTGGGTAAAACAATCGAAATAACAGGACCTAACAGCGTAACTAAGCTTGAAGTGACTGAGGAGCTGGCCAAAGAGCACGCTTTCTACACTGCTATTGGTTTGGGTCATCTATTCATTATTGAGGATGCCAAGACCGAGGATTAACGAGACGGCTGAGCAGTACATCTCACGGTGTATGGCTGACCCCGAGACCCAAGAGAAGTATCCGGACCAGGCACAACGCTATGCCGTTTGTGGTTCCATGTACGATACACCCCTTGGGAACTATAAAAACGTCTTTGCTCAGTCCTATGATGACTATCCCAAGGCTGCCTCAGAGAATGCTAAGATAGCACTCAAGTGGGCTGAAGAGAATGGATGGGGATCGTGTGGCACGTCCGTGGGTAAAGCTCGTGCAAACCAACTCAGCAAGGGTCTGCCCCTAACGGAGTCAACGATTGCACGCATGGCAGGGTTTGCACGTCACCGGCAGAACTCACAGCGAGAGCTCGGTGATGGATGTGGTAGGCTCATGTGGTTAGCCTGGGGAGGTGATGAAGGTATTGAATGGGCACAACGTAAATTAAAACAGATTAGAGGTGGCAAAGCATAAATACATAGAAACCCCTGAAGCAATGTGGGAGCTCTTTGAGTCCTACAGAGAATGGTGCAAACAGAACCCGAGATATAGCTACTCACTATCTACTAAGACAGGAGAGGCTACTGCTATCCCTCTTGAGAGACCACTGACTCAAGTTGGTTTTAGATCCTATGCTGCAGATAAAGGGAGTACTGTGACTGATTACTTTAGTAACAAGGATGGGAGATATTCTGAGTATGCCACAATCTGTTCACGCATAGAGGAGGCAATCCGTATGGACCAAATCGAGGGAGGCATGGTAGGGCAGTACAACCCATCCATCACCCAAAGACTGAACAACCTAACCGAGAGGGTGGATGCTACCACCAATGGTGAGAAGATAGATAGCATCAAGGTCACGATAGTAACACCTGACAGTGAGTGATCAGATAGACTACATGGCATCGGTGGTGGAGGACTACATCCTTAAGACAAAGGGTGAGAAGGTCCGCATCAACAGGAGGCTTGTAGCAATGGATGGGAGGCAGTTGGTCATGCTGTTCAATGCCTACCAAAAGATAGTAAATGGAGCTGAAGAGCACGATCATATTTCAAAAGAACCACCAGGCACTACAGGGTCCTGAGCGGTTCATAGTTAACGAGGGAGGGTCAAGGTCATCAAAGACCTACAGCCTGTGTCAGTTGGTGATAGTCTACTGCCTGCAGAATAAAGGCAAGGTAGTATCTATTATTCGTAAGACTTTCCCTGCTTTACGAGCAACAGTATTAAGAGATTTCACAGAAATACTCAAAGACCTCGGTATATACTCACTCGAATCCCACAACAAGTCTGAGCAGATATACACCTTCCCGAATGGGTCAATGGTGGAGTTCTTCAGTGTGGATGATGAGCAGAAGATCAGAGGTAGGAAGCGTGACATTGCCTGGTGCAATGAAGCCAATGAGCTGTACTTCGATGACTTCACTCAGCTCAACATGAGGACCGAGCACAAGCTTATCTTTGACTACAACCCCTCCGATAACAGCTCGTGGCTGTATGAGCTACCTCCTGATGATACGGTGTTGATACGGTCCACCTACAAGGATAACCCATTCCTACCTCAGTCCATCCGGAACCAAATCGAGGACCTCAAGAGAACGGATGAGGCACTGTATCAGATCTATGCCTTAGGGCAGAAGGCAGTGAGCAAGAGTAACATTTACAGCAACTGGACCTTCATGACTCACAGGCCTGCAAGGTTCACCTCCTATGTGTACGGCCTTGACTTCGGGTACAATCACCCCACTGCACTCATGAGGGTGTACTGGCATGAGCGTGACATCTTCATTGAGCCTGTCATATATGAGAGCTACCTGACCACTACCATGCTCATTGAGAAGATGGGACAGCTCAACATTGAGAAGGAGGTCACTATCCTGGCAGACTACGCACGCCCGGAGATCATTGCCGAGATGGTCAACAGTGGGTACGATGTCATCAATGCTAACAAGGTGGTCAAGAAAGGCATCGACTACGTCAAGACCTTTGGGGTGTACTGCATGGAGAACAAAGAGATAAAGAGGGAGTACGACAACTACAAGTGGAAGAAGATAGGTGACCACATCACGGATGAACCTGTCAAGCTCTTCGATGATGCGATGGATGCCGTGAGGTATGCAGTTACCTACATCAAAGATGAGTACTTCACTGATAGTGCATATATCTCCTTCTAAACAGATAGTAACGTTCAGACAATATAAGTATGGCAGTATCTCTAATCGCTAAACCCTACACCCTCACCCCTGCATACAACGAGGTGAAGTTCATCCATGACTCCACCAACAAGAACCTGCAAGGCTTCAAGTATATTTATGACATCTATGAGAGCGGTACCACCAACAAGATAGCTGAGTACCGGGTGCTACCTGTGTACAGCACTGGCTATGGTGAGGTTGACCTATCCAAGCTCTTGCAGTCCTATGTGAGCTATGACTTGAATCTGACCAACACAACGGTCTACAACGCAACGAACAGTCACTACAAGTACGATGTGAAGGTCGGTGAGGAGTACCTGACCACCACCACCTACACTGCTGCACTCACTCAGTACCTGGTAGCTCCATACGTTGGAAGAGTGCAGATTAACGTGGCTAACACCTTTGCTGTGGGTGATCAGATTAACATCACGCAGATAGGTGTCGGTGTAACCAACCCGAGCATGGAGGGGCTATTCACTGTGGTGGTAGCTAACCCTGCATTCATTGTGGTCAATGTACTATGGTCCACCATTGTGAACCCTAACAAGGATGGAGCAATCACCTATGCAGATGGAAGGAGAACAGTGACCAGAGACCTACACCTTGACCTCAACCAGTATGTGTTCAATGGTGCCATCCGTTGGGTTGATATGCCTGCATATAATTGGCAGGACTTCATGCTAAATAACGTAACAGATAGACTACTGACCAACCAACCTGAAGGTACTACCCGACTACCATACTTCAACGCTACACTGTCTCAGGATGTATGGCTCAACGCTGTAGCCAATGGTAGCCCAGGAGGTGCTGACTTCATGTATTTCTTTAATGACTCGGCTGAGATATTCCGTAAGTCAGTCAACGCTGTGGACCATGTGAGTGGTATCTCGGTAGGCCCTAACAACCATGGTACCCTCATTCCTGTGGTGGGGACACTGCCACTGATTAAGCCTACCACTGAATACTATTATGTGTTTTACTTCAGAGGGGGTCAGGTGTCACGGCCTTACTACATCGGCATAGATAGGAGGGTGAGAGACATTGAGTACAGCATCCTGTTCCTTGACCGCATGGGATCATGGAGCAGCTTCGCCTTCACAGGTAGATCCTATGAGAAGGGCAACATCACACGCACACAGTACAATCAGAATGTGGAGGGCTATATTGCTACCGGTCCTCGATGGACCTACAACACACAGGATAGAGGCTTCCTCAACACCCACATCACAACGGATACCACCATTGACCTCAACACTAACTGGATGACTGAGCAGATGGCTGAGTATTTCGTGGAGCTGATTAGCTCACCTGAGACGTACATCAAGATGGCTGACTACAGCAATGCCTGTGATGCACCCATCAGCACGGAGTACGTGAGCTGTAATATAGTGACCTCAAGCTATGAGGTCTATCAAAAACGCAACAAGAATTTAATTAAGCAGAGCATCACCGTGAAGCTCGCTAACAACAACATAGTCAATGGTTAGGATACAACTACCTACAGGCTACCTTGATGTGAAGGAGGGCACTGCCTTCCCTTTGAACTTCCAGGTAGGGGACATCAGAGATATATCACAGCGAAAGGGTAACTTCTCCAAGACCATCAAGCTCATTGGTAGCAAGAATAATAACAAGCTACTCAATCAGTACTATGATGTGAACATCCAAGCAGGTACCTTTAACATCAACACATTGACTACCTGCTCGGTCATTCAGGATGGTATTCCAATCATGGAGAACGTATCGATGCAGTTGACCAACGTGGTCAAGGTACAGGATACATCAGGCTATGAGGAGAGTGTAGAGTATGAGGTATTAGTTAAGGATAGTAAGGCTGATTTCTTTACGGCCATTGGTAACCTTGAGCTCACGGATATAGACTTCAGTGACCTCAACCATACCTATGATGCATTCAATGTGGTCAATAGGTTTACCAATACGGTGGCCAATGGCTTCAAGTATTTCCTATCTGGTAGTGGTGATGCATTCTACAGCACCAATGAATTCAAGCCTGCCATCTTTGCCAAGACCTACATGGATCGTATATTTAGCAATGCAGGCTTTCAATACAACTGGTCAGGGCTAACTGCTGCGAGATTTGACAAGTTGATCATCCCATACAATGGAGACATTGATAACTTTGATTATAATGACTACATGGTCAAGGCTGAGAAGACCACACCCTTCACCTTGACAGGTAACACATCGGTACCTGGATACAGTAACATACCATTCCTACCAGGTGCACCCATCAATGCATGGACTGAGACGGAGGACCCTCAGAATATTTACAACCCATTGACAGGTGTATACACCACTCCATTCAACATCAGCAGTAACAACGCACAGGAGTACACCTACACGGTACAGATTAGATATAGGCTTGACATCATCAACCCAACGGGTGCAACGTTGTACAGTGCTAAGCCTCTCAATGCAGGACTACAAACACCTAACCCTGCACACTATGCTCCTGTGGTATTGGTCCAAGGGCAGTATCCTGGAGGCTTAGCTACAAGCTTCCAACCTCTGTACACTAACCCCAACCCATTGAGCCCTGCAGTAGCAGGAGCGGTGCAGTGCCCTTTGACTATAGCACCGGGTACTACTACGGTATTGAGTCAGACGGTTGCGGTAACATTGCCATTGTCAGGACCTAACGTACCACAGCTCACAGCAGGTAGGCTGTACTTCTACGTGAACAATCCATTCTATGTACCTGCAGGACAATCAGCATCAGGTACAGCATGGAGGGTGGGAAGTGTTAACGGTGCACCTGCCAACGGTGTGAGAGTTGATATGGTTATTGACTCAGTCTACTTGACCATTGTGCCTAACAATAACATCGTAGCCATTGGTGGTACCTTGGAAGTCAATGACTACATTCCTAAGAAGATTAAGCAGAGTGACTTTGTGAAGGGTATCTTCAATATGTTCAATCTCTACGCAGAGGTGGACAAGGTACAGCCTAACCTCATCAACCTAATCCATCGGGATGACTACTATGACTCAGGTGCCGAGGTGGACTGGACCTACAAGTTAGCCAAGAATGAAGAGCAGGAGCTGTCATTCCTACCTGAGTTAACAAGCAAGAAGCTCATCCTCACGTATGCACCGGATAAGGATAGCCCCAATGAGACCTATACCAATGCGACGAATCAAATCTATGGGCAGGCTGAGGTAGTTTTTGACAATGAGTATGTGAAGGAGGTAACGACTAAGCCTGTGCTGTTTGGTCCTACACCAGTAATACGCACCCCATTCAACGCATACGTGCCAATGATTAGCGGTGCTGCACCCAAGACTAACCTACGTATCCTGTATGATAGCGGTGTTATGAAAACCTGCAACGCATACAACATCTATGATTATGGATCGGTTGGTCAGAGCAACGTTATTACCTATCCCTATGTTGGCCACTTCGATGACCCACTGCTACCTACCTTCGATATCAACTTTGCAACCTGTGCCTTCTACTATTACAACCCTCAGAGCTTAACAGAGAACAACCTCTACAATAGATACTGGAGGAGGACCATGGGGCAGATAAACAACGGTAAGATGTTGACTGCTATGTTCAACCTAACTGAGAGCGACATTCAAAAGATGAAGCTCAATGATAAGATACGCATTGACAACAGTTGGTGGAACATCAACAAGGTAATTGATTATGATGCCAATGCCAATGCCCTAACTAAGGTAGAGCTCATCAGCATAGATACAGAGATTGACTTCATGCCATTCGTACCTGGATTCAATGAGCCTGGTATTGGACTGCCAAACGTTGGACCTATTCAACAGGTAGCGAATGACAGTATCATTAAGAATAAGAGTGCCTATGCCAATGTAACAGGTGAGGGAGGTATGGAAGGTACTATCATTGGTAAGGGTAACGTAGTGCCTCCAGGATATAAGACATTGATAGTAGGTGATGGATATGAGGTCACATCCAACGGCATCGTGGTGGACAACCTTGTGGTGCGTAACAGCTACAACGGAGTGCCTGTTGACAATACACCACTTAGATACACAGCCAACCTAACGCAGGCAGGGATAGCTAATCCTACCGCATGGGTATTAGAGGGTAGCTTCGGCACCATCACATGGGTAAGGATAGCGCAGGGGCAGTACTGGGGTTACCTTGATCAGTATGACCCACTGACTCCACTCACTGAGCTATCGGTTATGATTAGCAGTAACATCTTTGATGGGTTGATAACCGCACAATATCTACCTGCCAACCAGGTGATAGAGGTATTCACAACACAGATAGGTGTTGGTTTGGTAGATGGCTACCTCAATAGTACAACAATAATGATTTATTACTTCCCACAATAATGAACACAGTAGAGATACCATTAAAAATCTCAGGACTCGCTGAGATTAAAGCAGAATTAAGAGCATTGAAGGGTGAGTTAGCTAATGCTACTGATCCAAAAGAGATGGCTGAGTTAGCTCAGAGAGCAGGTGAGCTGAAGGATCAGATAGCTGATGCGAATGAGGCAGCCAATACTTTTGCGACTGGTTCTAAATTTGAACAGGTATCCAACGGATTAGGAGGGATTAAGGATAGTTTAATGAGCCTGGATTTTGCAGAGGCTAATCAAAAGGCCAAGGTATTCAGTGCAGCCTTGGGTAAGATCAACCCTGCTGAGATAGGTAAGTCATTCAAGGATTTTACCGGAATGGTAACCACCTTGGGCGGTGCCTTTATTAAGTTAGGTGCAACCATTCTGATGAATCCTATCTTTTTGATTGTGGCAGCCATCACTGCTATTGTGGTAGGTATAGGATTGTTGTTAAATAAATTTGGCTTATTAGATGATGTCATTGATGCATTAATGGCACCCATCAATGCAGTCATTCAGGCTCTCAAGGATTTGGCGGACTGGATAGGCATCACAAATTTTGCTGAAGAAGATGCAGAAAATAAACGACAAGAGAATCACAAAAAGCAGATAGAACGGTATGAGCAAGAGAAACTTATGATTGATCAATCTCGTGATGCTAAAGCCGTAGCTCAATCTAATTTAGAAAAAGGTTTTGACAGGCAGATGGCTCTTGCACAAGCAGAGGGTAAAGAGACCACTGAATTACAACGTAAAAAAATTGAAGCGTCAATACAATATCAAAAAGAATTACTTAAAGAAATAGATTTATTGCTTCAGAGAAAAATTGCAGAGGTGCAAGAGCAAGAGCGAACAATGAAAGGACAGCATTTTGTTGAGACTCAAAAACAAATGGAAGATCTCAGAAGGCAACAATCAGATGCATATAATGCTATAGCTCAAGGCGAAAATGATTTAAAGATACTAAAGTTAAATAACGCTAAAAAAGAAAAAGAAGCAGCTGCTGAAGCGGCAAAAAAAGCAGCAGATAATGCTAAGAAACGTGCAGAGGATGCAGCTAAGCGAGCAAAGGAAGAGCTTGATAACCGTAGAAAGCTAAGAGATTTTGAGCTCTCTCAAATCAAAGATGATGCACAGCGTGAGGAGGCAATCACCCGCGAGAAATATGCACGGATGTTAACTGACTTGAAGACAGATAAGACTAAGAGTAAGGATGAGAAATTAAAGTTTGAAAAGCTTTACGAACAACAGCTCAATGTTGAACTGACTAAACAGGCTGAAGCCAGAAAAAAAAAGGAGGAGGAGAACACGAAGAAAGCTAACGAGGCAATCCTACAGCTACGCCTGTCATTGATGCCTGAGGGTGAGGCTAAGGAGAAAGCAATGCAAGATGATAAGTACCGTAAACTGCGTGAGGCTGCCATTGCTGACACAACACTCACTGAGGAGAAGCGAAATGAGATACTTGCATTATATGATGAGCAGAGAGCTCAGGAGGATAAGGCTAAAGAATTAGAGAAGCAGAAAGCAAAGGATGAATTTGCCAAGAAGTTTGCTTTAGAACAGATGACAAAAACTGACCAGGAGCTTGAAGCATTGAGGGTGAGATATGAAGAGGAGCGTAAACTTGCAGAAGGCAACGCTGCTCTATTGCTTGAGCTTGAGAATAAGTACACAGCCGACCGAAAAAAAATACTGGATGAACAGGCATTGGCAGCCATTGAAGAAAAGACGAAGGAACGTGATGCCATCATTAGCTTGACCAATGATATCTTTAGCGGTGTGAGTAACATAGCCGGTATGATGATCAAGGACCAGAAGAAACTTGAAAAGTTCAACAAGGCATCAGCGTTGATACAGATAGGTATTGATACAGCTAAGGCAATCAGTGCCCTGGTTGCAGCCTCTCAGGCTAATCCATTCAATGCAGCCACAGCAGGTACGGCAGGTGTTGCTCAGTTTGCCAGTGGTATCATTCAGATTGCTACCAATATCGCTAAGGCAAAACAGATCCTAACCTCAGGAGGTACACCTTCAGCAGGTGGTGGAGGCGGTGCTTCAGGTGGTGGAGGTGGTGGTGCTTCAGCATCCACTGCACAGGTAGTACCTCAAGCTGCTCAGCTATTCGGCCAAGGTAACACTGGCAATCAATTTCAGGCAGGTGGCACATCCACTGAGAGCTCAGAGATCACAGTGACAGCGGTGGTAAGTGAGACAGCCATGACATCCACACAGAATAAGATAAACAGAATTAACAAGAACGCAGAACTATGATAAGCCTACAGTCCACTATCAATAAGATAGAAGCCTTCTACAACTCTCACCTTCAAGTCAAGAAGGTGGGGTCTGACTTCAAGGAACAGATGACTAACTTCGCCACTAAGGATGAGAAGTATCCTATCGTGTTCATTGTGCCGGTATCAGTTAGCAATACTGAGAACACTAACATCTTCACCCTTGATATCTATTGCTTTGACATCATCCAAAAGGACAGGGCTAACATCATAACCATCCTGAGTGATACGCATCAGATATTGATGGACCTTTATAATTATTTTACCTTCAGCAATGACCTCAGCATGGATGTATCAGGTATCCCTTCATTCACTGCTTTGAACAACGACCTACTTGACTATGCGGCAGGGTACGTAATGACCATTACCTTGGAGGTAGATAACTGGACTGATTGTGATGTTCCCCTACAATAAACATTTAGCGGAGCTTTGACAATATAAGTATGAGCATACCTAATTGGTGGGGTGATTGGAGGCAGGGGTTGACCCCTCACACTGGAGACCTACAGAGCACTGATCTTATCGAATGTACACAGATAGTAGCAGGGCAACCTGTCAACACAGCTATCACAGGTCAGCAGATAATCAATGCAGCTTCAGGAGGTAGTAGTAACCCAACAACTATTGGTGGTGCTTATGGTACAGGTGTTACAGGACTTGCTAATGCCGTCAGTGCAACTGTATTGATACCTGCTAATACTATTGTCACAACCAATACAATATATATCAAGGCATTCATTGACAGAACTCTGGTAAGTGGTTCGGGGTCAACAGCATTTAGATTTTACACCAATACCACCAACAGCTTAACAGGTGCTACACTTCTTGGGTCAGGTGGTTCAATGGCTACTAACGTAAGGTTCCAACGATTTGAAAGGAACATATATGTGGATATTAATAACATGAACTGCTTTGCTACAGGTACAAGTGCATCTAATGACTACACCATCAGTGCCATTAGCTTAATACCTTTCAACAAGACCGTAGATAATTACCTCATCTTTACCGTTCAGCATTCATCCTCAGCCACTGATATAGCAGCATGGAAAAGAGTAATAGTACAAAAGTATGCATAGCGTAACAGTGAACGATATTACCTACACCTTCACCGAATGGGAGGAGGTTGATGAGATATACATTCATATATTCACAACTGAGGGTACCACCGTATGTATCCCAAAAGATTTGTTAGATGGCACGGTATAAAAAAGATGGCAATTTCTACGTCAAGTATCCTACCAGGAGAAAGATGGCAGCAATACTCAAGAGAATAATCATGAGCAAAGGGCTCTACCAGGAGGGCACATTGGTTGACTCTGTGCGTATCAATGCAAGAGTAACAGGCTTCGCTAAGCTTGAGATAGATATCATTGCCATGTATTACTTTATATTCCTAAACAATGGAGCCTATCTGTGGAATGGTGGGGTGATACCTCCATATGATATTGTGAGTGCATTCCAGGATGAGATGGTTAACCAGGGAATAACCACAGAGATATATTCTCAGTACACTGAATGGATAACTCAAAACTACCCAATGGTGGAAGCTATTGAGGTCTTAGAAAAGGATCAGAAAATAGTATACAACTTCATACCGGTTGATCCTCCTGCAGGCTTCACTGTTGGTAGCCCATTAGATGTCTAACTCTTTTTTCATTCCGAGCATATTGAAAACATAGTAAAGGGGTAGCCCTCCTATGGCATCGGACTTGGATAGGTCACCATTGCACAGGTTATATATCAACAGCTCCCATGACCACTTGGATGTATCCTTCTCAGGCTCAGTATCAGGGTCATCCTCCTCATCATCATAGCCTTCAGCAGGTTCAGGTGGTAGTGGGTCCTCGAATAGGTTGGTATATGTGGTCAGAAACTGGTCTCTAAATTTCAGAAATTCTCTGATCACACCGTACACATCCGTGATAGGTACATCCATTAGCCTCTCAGCTCTGAGCTTGCAGTCATATTCATAGGGCTCCCATACTACCTCACCCCATTCATTCTCTTTAGTTTGCCGGTACAGGATAGCACAGATGTAGGGTAGGTTGATTAGGTAGTTATCATTGAAAAAATAATTGAGATCAATGTATTCGTAAAGGGTGAGCTTATTGAGAGGCTTAAATACCATGCCATCAACCTCACGACTCCATTGACTGGATGGCTCAGAAGTGGCCCACTTGCATTGATCAATCATTTGAGTGAGCTCTTCAATGTCAAGCTCATCAACATCTACATCAGTTAAGATGTAAAGGACCTCACTATTGTAGTGAATAGATCCCTGTTCCTTATCAATTTTCGCTATCTCCGTCCACTGCTCCAGTGTCACCTCCCTCCAACTTCGGGGTAGCTTGTGCTCTGATTTTTTCACTGATAAAAGATATGTAAGGAATGCAAATAGATGCGGGTAATTTTGCTAAGAATTTACTCTTGTGTTTAATATGGGCATCGGTATAATGCTCAACAGGTCCAAGGTCTTCACGTTTAAAGAACACAGCAAGGATGTTGCTGATATATCCCTTTTCTTTTCCGATGCTGTACTTCTCAATGAGCTTACTATCCCTCACGGTCATCTTCATCTCAGCCTTGTAGGTGTATCCTTCATGCTCTAAGGTATCAACTGTGGGGTAGGTCATGTTAGGGTGTTCATTGAATTGACGAATAATATCAATAAAGTTTTCAACATCCACATCATTGAACTCATTTTCAGGTATTCCAAGGTATTCAAATATCTTTAGGTGCCTTTCAATGGGGTCAAGTGTTGTATCACTGTTAAAATCAGTTAGCTTTTCAAATTGCTCAACTGTGAGCTCAGTAATTAGGTTGGGAATTTCCCTGTCAAGTATTTTAATCATATGCAAATTTTGAACAAATATAGAAAAAAAACAATATAAACGTGACCGAGTTACCAATCTACACCATTACCATTGACCCTGAGTATGCAGAGGGTGGTGAGGACTTAGGCATTGAGGCTATTGCCTTCACGTCTAAGCCTGCTATCAAAGTAAAGGGGATGGCCTTCAACCAACAGACTAAAGCATTGGCTTTCAAAGATGGATTGAAGTACCGTATCACTGCACCTGCCATGATACCTATGGAGATCTATCGTAGAGATGATGAGACAGATGAGGAGTACATGGTTAAGTTCACGGTTGAGGAGATAGATGCCATGCATTCTAAGTTTATGCAGCAGTTAGTTAACTCTGCTAAGTTCAACCTTGAGCACAATGAAGAGAAAAAAGTACCTGCCTACATTCTTGAGGCATGGTTAGTAGATAAGCCCGAGCTTGACAAAGCATACACTACCTATGGCATTGAGGTGCCTGCAGGTACGTTGATGCTAACAGCTCAGATAACTGATATTGAATACTACAATAAACTGGTTGAAGAGGACCAGGTTGGTTTCTCTATTGAGGGCTTCATGGGAATGAAACTAAAATCGAAATATAATATGCAATTACCTGATGGAGAGCACCTCATTGAGGGCAAAATCTACGTGGTCAAGGATGGCCAAGTAGTCGAAATTAAAGAAGAGGAAAAAGTCGAAGAGACAATGCCGGAGGAAGAAGTAGCAATGGCTGAAACAGTAGTTGAGGAGGAGGAAGTGGTTGAGGAAGAAACTATGGCTGTTGATCCTGCTATGGATGCTGAGGCTGTCCTTGCAATAGTTCAGCCGATGATAGCTGAGCAAATCAATTCAGTGTTAGCTATAGTAGCTGAGCTTAAAAGTCAATTAGAGGAGGCTCTTGGAGCTGAGACTGAGGTGGAAGAGGAGACTGTTGCCATTGATGCTAAGACTATGCTCGCTGAAAATCTAAGAAAGTTTAACCAATTTAATTCTAAATAAAATGCGTAAATTAAAATTCGACTTACAAGTCGACCCAACAGCTTTATTGGCTGCAAACCCAGAGGCATTCTACTCCGCTGCCTACTTAACGTCGGATGTACCTAACAACTTCCGCACTTTGCCTGGTGTTAAATACCAGACTAAACTTGGTACTGTTGTTTTCGGTAATGTTTTACAATCATCTACCTGTGCATGGCCAACTCCAGGCTCAACTGATGACTTGAGTGCAGTATTAATCGATGTTTGTGCTGTATCTGCTATGGCTCAGATCTGTCAGTTCGACCTTGAGCAGTCATTCGTATCCTTGCAAATGACTAAAGGATCTAACAGTGATTTCTCTGTTGCATCTTTCATGAACTTCTACTGGGAGACTATGGCTAAGACTGTAGCTCAAGACATCGAAAGCATCCGTTGGCAGGGTGATACAACTTCATTGAACCCTACACTTGCATTGTGTGATGGTTATGAGAAAAAGTTGACTGCTGCTGTAGGACCTGGTGGGGTGATTAACGGTGGTACTGGTGCTATCACTAACTTCACAGCTCTTGAAGCTGCTATCTCTGCTGCATTCGCTTTATTACCTGCATCTGTATCTTCTAAAACTGAAGACCTACGCATCTACCTTCCTACTCAATTGGTTAACATCTACCGATTAGGAGTTGCATCAGGTAACACGAATGCATACATCACACAGGATTTGTCTTTGACTTACTTAGGTATCAAAATCGTTCAGTGTCAAGGGATGTCTAACAACACCTTCGTTATCACTTTGAAGGATAATCTTATCTATGCATTCGATGCTGAAGGAGATAGCTCTGATTTGCGTGCGGTTAACCTACGAGATACTGTTGCTGAGCCTTACATCCGTACACGTGCGGATATGAAGATCGGCTTCCACTTCGTGAACCCTACTGAGATCGTATTCTATTCTTAATAATAATCTTGAGCCCTCTGCACAGGGGGCTCTTTAATACTCTTTAATCATGCCAAATGTTTGTCAAGCATTAGAAGCGGTTGCCAAGAGCTGTGAGAACAACTCTGGTGGATTGCATGGGATTGCGTTAATCCCGCAGGATGATGTAGTGAGTGTGACAGTTAACACAGTAGCACCTGGTGACTGGGAAGTAACAGCTTTCTCTTTGACTCCTACTATCACTTTCACTGACTACTACATCCGTAGAAATACATCTAACTACACTGAGGAGCTTGCTTCCGACCTTGTTAACGGTAGTTCATTCGTTACTCAGACTATTAACTTAATGTTCCACAGAAGAGAGATGGCTACATCACGAGCCATCAAAATCTTAGGATCAGGACAGCAGTACCTTTCAGGTATCGTAAAAGATGCAAATGGTAAGTATTGGTACTTCCCTTACTTGCAGTTATCTGCATCAGGTGAAGGTTCCGGTACAGCTCGAGCAGATGGTTCTAAATACTCAGTTACTTTGGTAGCAGAGAATGAGTTCCTTGCATACGAGGTAACCATGACTCCTGCTGCTCTTCAAGCTATCGGGGTTAACTTCTAATTTTGAACATTATACGATAGGTCTGACAATATACTTAGATGATCTACGTAGCTCAAAATTCAAGTAACAAAATAGTTCTCACACTTACAGAGGTAACAACGGTGACAAACCCGAGTTACCTCTTTGTGTTTACAAACGAATACAACACAACGAGCACGCCCATCTTATTCACTGCTGCAGATACATCATCGTATCCTGAGCGGTACAATTTATTCAATTTAGTAGAGCCCACTGACCTCAGCCTTGTTGTAGGCCAATACACCTATGAGATATATGAGAAGAGTGGACCATTCACCCTGCCGTTAAGCATTGCACAGACTACAGGTGTAGTCATTGAGGAGGGTAGGATGGTAGTTAGTGGACCTGCACCTTCATCAGTTTATACCTAACACATGGCTTGGTACGATATATTTAGCAGAAAACAAGAGCAGGGTCCTACCGTAGTGGAAGGATACCAGGCTTTTAGCACCCCATTCCTACCTGTTGGTAGAGGTAACTTAACTTTGCCCTACGTCAATGGTAGATGGACAGCAGGTAACTGGGTTGACTTTGGAGAGGGCAACCTTTATCCGGAGGTGCTCAATCAAATGTACTTCAGTTCACCACTGCACGGTGCTATTGTTGACTTCAAAACCAATGCAGTTATCGGTGGTGGCTATGCCTTAGATGCTGAGAAACTAACAGCACAGGAGAAGGTGGACCTTTACACCTGGGAGCGTAAGATAAAACTCAAGCATACCGTTGAGGCGGTTACTCAGCAGTTGATATTGCATAATCGGATATACTTCAAGCTTGTGTTCAATGAAAAAGGTAAGCTTGTCAAGGTCTACAACGTAAGCCCTGAGAAAGTAAGGGTATCACGGTGCAAGAAAAAGTACTATTTAAGCAATGACTGGAGCCAAAGGTTGGATGTTGTAGAGATAAAACCCTACCACATGACCTGTAAGGATGAGGTACAGCTCTATTGCTTTGAGGTTCATTCTGTTGGGCAGGACTACTATCCGCTACCACAGTATACATCGGCGTTAAACTTTGCCTTCCTAAGCGGTGAGCTGTCATACTTTGCAAAAAGTAACATTCAAAACAGCATTTTTCCTTCCTTTGCTATGATGTTCCCTAAGCGACCACAATCGGAGGAGGAGAAGCACATGATTAAGGAGACTATTGACAGGTTGAAAGGTGCACAGAACGCAGGGAAAGCGGTTGCATTCTTTGCCAATAGCCAAGATCAGTTACCAAAAATAGAAGCCCTACCAACCAACGCAAATGATAAGTTATTTCACGAGGCATCTGCCCTCAATACTGAGCAGATTTGCTTTGCTCACACTATCGACCCTATTCTTATGGGCGTTAGAACCACAGGCTCCCTGGGTAGTGGCTCGGATATTAAGCAGGCTTATGTGATATTTGAGAAAAACGTGGTCAAGAAAATCCGTGCACAGGTTGAGACCATCTTCAATGAGCTCCTTGGAATAGCTAAGTTGCCTGCTCACTTCACTATCAATAACTTCCAAATAATCAATGAGACTATTGTGGAGCTTGAGGGAGAGACTTCTAAGACTAACGATGCATTGAATACCTTGAGTCCATTGGTTGCTACCAAAGTACTTGAGACTATGACCATTAATGAGATACGTGCCCTTGCCTCATTGCCTCCGGTAGAGGGTGGAGATGTTACACAGAATGCTGCTAATGCTGCAGCTGCAGCTCAAACACCTATAGTATAATGCTTTACTTCATAACTGAAAACTACCTCAAGACCAACACACCCATCACAGCCAATGTGGATGTAACGGATGTGACACCATACATAGCTACTCAGTCAGCTCTAAGGATACAGCCTATCCTTGGAACCACATTCTACAACCATCTACTGAATGCATATAATGCTCAGACCTTGACCAATGATGAAATAACACTGGTTGAATTTATTCAGCCGGTCATTGCATGGAGGTCTGCAGAAGATGCTGTCTTTGGGTTGAGCTATCAGCTTAAGAACAAAGGACTTCAGACTCAAAATGGTGACTACTCAGCAAGCGTATCACGAGGTGAGGTAGCCTTTGGCATGGAGCACTATGCACAGAAGGCATCATTCTTTGAGCAGAGGCTGATCAGATGGTTGTTAGCTAACAAAAACTTGTTCCCAATCTTCATATCAGCCTTAAATACAGATACTGACCTACGTCCTATGTTCGCCACTTGTGCCTGCATCACACCATGGCAGTTGACTTGCATGGGTACCTGTGGTAACTTCCGTGAAAATGGGTACAATAATAGCATATTGATCCTGTGAAAACCCAGCTCTCCATATTACTTGCAGCGTTTCAGTCTAAGTGGCCCATCTACCTCAGCATGGTAGCAGCGTTTTTCACACCTATATGGGGGCTCATGTTCCTGATAGGCTTTGCCATTAGCATGGATACGGTGACAGGCATATGGAAAGCACGTAAAAAAAAGGAAAAAATCAGCTCACGTAGGTTGTCTGCTGTCATTAGTAAGATGCTACTCTATGAGGTAACCGTGATTTTGTTCTACCTAATTGACTATTTCATCCTAAATGATATAGTGTTGACATTTTTTTCTGTACCTTTAATGCTCACAAAGATACTTGCATTGATCCTGGTATCCATTGAGGTGGTCAGTATCAATGAAAATT
>ERZ807358.7-NODE-7-length-24852-cov-5.649243_pt1 | contig 24852 bp, 34 predicted proteins | sample MGYA00521254_ERZ807358 | MGnify/ENA primary metagenome ERZ807358 (study PRJEB31431, sample SAMN03801314) | freshwater metagenome | biome: Freshwater; feature: Lake; material: Water | place: Canada:St Catharines | collected 2012-08-09 | depth 1 m m ...
GTGTAATTATCAGAAACCACAATGAACATCAGTATATTGGGTTTGCTATTCAATCGGTTTTAGATTTTATTCCAAACGCTGAAATAATTGTAATTGATGACCATTCTACCGATGATTCCTTGGATGTTGTTCGGATGTTTAACAATAGGGGTAATGTAAAAATATTTACAATAAAAGATTATACACCTGGCAAGGCTTTAAATTTTGGAGTAAAAACCGCAACATACAATACTTTGTTATTTTTGTCAGCACATTGTCAAATCACTAAATTTGATTTGGAATATGTAAACGATAAGTTAAACAATTATTCTGCCGTGTTTGGAAATCAAGTTCCAATTTATAAGGGCAAGCGGATTAGTAAGAGATATATTTGGTCTCACTTTATAGATAAGGAAGTGGTGAATATGTATTCTACTATTGAGGATAGACCATTTTTACATAACGCATTTTGTTTTTACAAAAAACAAGAACTATTAGACAATCCGTTTTCTGAAAAACTATTTGGTAAGGAAGATAGGTATTGGGCTGATGATATTATAAAAGCTGGTAAAAACTATTTATATACACCCACCATAGAAGTAAACCATTACTACACTACAAATGGAGCAACGTGGAAGGGTATCGGATAAAATGAAAATATTAGTTACAGGTGGTGCTGGTTTTGTGGGAACAAACCTCATCAAACGATTATTAAAAGAAGGACACGAAGTCCAATCATTGGACAATTACTCAACTGGTTTAAAATCCAATGAAGTAGATGGTTGTCGTTATTGGGCCGGTGATATTCAAAATATATCCACAATGGATAAAGATTTTAATATTATATTTCACTTGGCTGCTATTGCAAGAATTGGACCATCATTTGAACGACCTGAAGAGTATATTGATACAAACTTCAATGGAACATATGAAATGGTTAAATTTTGTATTAGGTATAATATACCCCTAATCTACGCCGGTTCTTCATCCAAACATAGTGGTAGGTTTAAAAACCCTTACACATTTTCAAAGGATTTGGGTGAAGATATTATTACTCTATACCAAACTCATTTTGGATTATTATCATCCATAGCAAGGTTCTACAATGTTTATGGACCACACCAACTCCTTGAGGGTGGATACACCACTTTGATTGGAAGGTGGATTAACAATATCCAAAATGGGATTCAATGTGAAATTTATGGTGATGGTGAACAACGTAGAGATTTTACGCATATTGATGATATTGTAGACGCTTTGATTCTTATGATGGAAAAACAAGCATATGGTTATGAGTTTGAATTGGGTAGGGGTAAAAACCATTCAGTAAACGAAGTTGCAAAAATGTTTGGAATTGACCCAATCTACAAAGATGCTAAATTGGGAGAAGCCAGACACACCTTAAATACCGATGATACTGCTAATAAAATTTTGGGTTGGAATCCAACTTGTCAACTTGAAGATTACATTAATACTTTAAATTTATGAAAAAGAACATAGTTTTTATTCCAGCTATTGATGCTGGTAGGGATAGACACCACGCATACCATTATAGTATAAAATCTTGGCAAAAATGGGCGGAAAAAAATAATGCGGAGGTTTTAGTATGGGATACTCCACTATACACTTGGGCCGAGATGACTATTCCTTGGCAAAGATATCATTTATTTGATATACTTGAACACAATGAAATTGAATACGACCAAATTCTAATGGTAGATTCGGATACTATTGTTCATCCAGACACTCCAAACTTTTTTGAATTTACTGAAAGAAAATATGTTGGAGTTCTTGATTTGGGGTGTTGGGAATGGACCGGTAGAAGCATCAGACATTATAAAGATGTTTTTGATGGTTACAAACTTGATAGGGGATTGTATTTTAATGGTGGATTTCAAATAGTAAACGAAATTCATAAACCATTTTTCAAAGAGGTTTTAGATTTCTATTATGCAAACAAAGATTTATTAGTTGATAAACAAAAAGCATCATTGGGAACCGACCAAACAGCTATTAATTACTTAATTCAGACTCACGGAATTGATTTAAAAATGCTTCCACCTACTTACAACTTACATCATATGTTAAGTAAAAACTTATTATATTTTGGGTGGGGTTATTGGCCAGACACTTTAGAAAATATGTATGAACAGGGTTGGGTATATCATTTTAATGCAATACCAAAAAATGATTTAGGTAGAAATTCAGGTTACTTCTTGGAACGAGCTTATAAAGAATTATGGGAAAAATAGCATTCTTTACCGAAATGGGTTTTGTTGGTAAAATACCAAGAACTCATAAAAATATGAGAGTTGAATTTGCACAAATGTGTGCTTTAGGAGCTGACCATTATCCTATGCTTCAAATTCAACAAGTTCAAGAACAATATGATATTGCTGTTTTGTTGGTTGGTAAAACTACAAAATTCAGAGAACAAATTGCAAATCTTGATATTGTAAATGAAGCTAGGAAGTTTGCAAAAAAGGTTTTATGGATGCAAGAAGGACCACATTGGGTATTTCAAGATATGCCTTTAGAACATCAATTCTGGCACTATAATGTTTTAGCATCTGCTGATGGTTTGTTGAGTGAAAACAAAACCGACATCCCATATTTTAAAGGTATATTAGGTAATGATAAATGGGTAGAGGATATTCCAAGTCTTATGATTACCGACCTTGTAAAAGATGTAGAGTATTCACAAAAAGAAGAAAAAGTTGTAGTCGGTGGTAATTTTTGTAGATGGTATGGTGGGTTTGATTCATATGTTTGTGCTAGAGATTTAGAAATTCCAATTTGGGCACCATCAATGGGTAGAAAAATAGCAAATGAAGATTTGATAGCTGATATGAATTACTTTCCGTATATGGAGTGGGTTGATTGGATTAAAACTTTATCAACATTTAAATACGCAATTCATTTAATGCCTACAACTGGAGCTGGAACCTTTCCTATGAATTGTGCATATTTGGGTATACCTTGTGTAGCATACAATGATTTAGATACTCAAGTTAATCTACATCCGGACTTGTCAGTAAATCCAAGTGATGTTCAATCTGCTAGAAAGTTATTAAACAAATTAAAAAACGACCCAATCTTTTACAACGATATGAGTGATAAATGTAGAGAACTATACAAACAAAATCATTCTGAAGAATTCTTTTTAAATGATATGGAACTTAAATTAAATACGCTATGATTTTAAGTAAAAAAGATATTTCATTTATCCAACCAAGTAGAAACAACTTGAAATATCTCAAGTGGTCTTACGAAGGTATCAGAAAGAACGCGGGGCCAGAGCCCACAATTTGTGTCGCCGATGATTTCAGTAATGATGGAACTTGGGAGTGGTGTCAAGAAATGATGCAAGCCGACCCAAACTTTAAAGCAATCCGAAACGAAGGACCCGTTAGGTTGGGGCATACAATCTTATATGATAGGTTAATTAATGATGTAGCAACTACACCAATTGTTGGTATCTATCATGCTGATATGTATCTTTGTCCTGGTGCTTTGGAATCTGTATTAGAACATATCAAACCATTGACTGTTGTATCATTAACTCGTATTGAACCACCACTTCATCCCAATGGGCCGGAAAAATTATTGATGGATTTTGGTATTGAGCCCGAACAATTTGTAGAGTTAGAAGATGATTTGTTACATCAAATCCCATCATTAAAGCAGGGTAAAACAACAGAGGGTATTTTTGCGCCTTGGTTTTTATTTAAAGAAGATTTTACTTCAATTGGCGGACACGACCCATTGTATGCGCCTCAATCAAAAGAGGATTCTGATATATTCAACCGATTCTTGTTGAATGGTTATAACTTTATTCAGACTTGGGATGGGTTTGTATACCATATGACTTGTAGAGGTTCACGATTTAATCCAACTCTTACAACTCCAGGTCAAAACTCAAATGAGTGGGAAGCACAAAACATTAGGTCTACTCGTAATTTTATTCGTAAATGGGGTCATTTTGTTAAACATGATAAAATGATGAAACCAATAGTTCCTCACAAATATGATGTGGAATTTGTAGTCACAAATTGTCAAGCTCAACACCTTCAATTGTTAGAACCTTGGTGTGATAGAATGAGCGTTGATTGTTCCCAAGATTTAATCAATCAATACATTGAATCAGAACAACCTAATACCAAATTTAATTTGGGTAAAAAGTTCAATATGAATGAGAAATCAGACATTATTGTGGAATTTGACGCATTACGGCTGAATAATAATTCATTTCAATTTATCCAAAATCTATCACAAATTTTTGATTTTAACAACTTTGATAGTGGTGAGTATGAATTTGACATATTTAAAGTAAAGGTCAGCCAAGTAAAGCACTATGAAATGAATCTTATAAATTTATGATGTATTACATATTGTTAAAGGATGATGATGTTAAAAATCCAAACTTTTCTCCGAATGTTTTGGGTGAGGTTTCGTTCAAAAACTTTTGGGCAGAGGATGGTTTCCAAGCCCTTCAACAAATGATACAAAAGTATCCTGATAACCTTGATGAAGTGGTTATCAAAGACCAAAACAATAAATCTTATTCCATAGAACAATTCTTGGATAAACTTAATGGTTTACGAATTATTCAGTAAAATGGCAAAAATTAACATTCAACAATTGGACCGTTACGAAACGGAATATAAATCATACGAAAAAATTAATAGAAAAAATGGAAAGAATAAAATCCAAGATGGTGAAAACATTTTCCAATCATCGGGGAAGCTTGATAGAGGGCGAACGGATAACGATTATTAAATCAACCAACACTCATTGTAATATTTTAGACCCATTTGGTATAGAATGGGTAGTTCCTCTTGAATTTATCCATACTTATTAAGGTAGGGATAAATTTATCCTTTTGGTTTTTAAAATAGGAGTTTAAAATGGCTGTTTACAAAAAAGGTGATAATAACGAATTCATCAAAGAAATCCAAAAAGTATTGGGTGTTGACCCAATTGGTAATTTCGGACCAAAAACCGAAGATGCTGTAAAAGCATTTCAAAAGAAACACGGACTTACCGCTGATGGTATTGTTGGTGAATCCACATTAGTTAAATTAGGTCTCAAAGCCCCAGCAGCTCCCGCTGCTAAGCCCGCTGCTAAACCTGCAGCAGCTGCTCCTGCAAAACCAAGTGCTGCTGCAAAATACAATAAAGAATCTATTGAAAAAGCAGTAAAAGCAAAAGGATACAAGTGGTTTGAAAGTAAAGACCTTGAACTTAATATCGTAGGTGTTCGTAATTCAGATACGGGTAAAAAAGTAACCAACGCTTTTGATGATAGAATTACTGTATCATACAAAGAAAATGGTGTTTGGGTTTACAACGAGTGGATGAATACTACCGACCCTGGTACTAAAGGTGTTAAAGAATACCATAACGCAGCAGGTGTTGCAAGATTGGTTCCTGGTCAGTATGCTGATTCACACGCTTTGGGTCTACACCAAGGTAAGTATGAGGCGCTAAAACAATTTGGTAAAGTAAAAGTTTATCGTGATGCAAATCGTGATATGAACTACGATGAAACCAAAATCCAAGAAGGTGTATTTGGTATTAACATCCACAAAGCAGGTGCTGATTCTACATTTGTAGAAAACTGGTCTGAAGGATGTCAAGTATTTAAAAGAGCGGCTGACTTTGAACAATTTATGACAATTGCAAGAAAAGCAGCAGCTGCTGGAAATAAAAAGTTTACTTATACTTTAATTGAATCAAAAGATATCGTTTAAGATAGTTATTTAAAAGAGTTTTTTTAAGAAGTTTCGGGTCAACAACTAATAGGACTTGAAATTATGAAAAAATTATTATTCCTTTTATTGGGAATTTTATCAATTGGTGCTGTAGCACAAAATGGTAAGACCGAGATATTACTGGCTCCAAACTCAAATAGCCCATATATCTTGGTTGATACTTTGTTTACCCTTGAGGATACATCTATAACCACGGATATTTACATTCACTTTGCAAACCCAACTGCAAGTGCTGTAAAAGCCGTTCAGTTCAGATTGTTCTACGATAACACAAAGTTTTCAAATATCCAAGTTTTTTGGGGACCAACTGCTCTTTCTACACCAGACAAGTATGGTTCATATTTCAAAAGCGGTGATTATGTAAATATCATCGGAACTTACACCGGAAACAATCAAAACTTTGATTGGTCTGATGGTGCTATGTTCAAGGTAAGATTAACACATGGTTCTACATACCAAGGTGTGGTAAACTCAATGGCTACTACGGGAACTACCTCGTATTCAAACCTCGCTACTACCGGAAACGGAACGGATGTGACCTTGGGTCTATTCAATTATGGTGGAGCATTCCAAATGCAACCAATCACATTCCCAATCAGAGTTAAAAACGCAGATGGAACTCCAGCACAAGGAGTATGGTTCTCAGCATCAAAGAGATTAAAGTCAACTCCACAATCAACTTGGCAGCCAATTACATCCGACTCAACAAACGCATTGGGTTTAGTATCATTTACACATCCACTTGATACCGCATTTTGGAACTTAAAAATTACCGCTCAAACTGACACTATGTCCGATGGTGGTGCTATTTCAATTACGGACGCATACAAATTAGCAAACCACACTTCAATGCAAGATACTTTGAGTGGTATTGAGTGGTATGAAGGTGATGTAAACCAATCACAAACAGTAACGATTTCTGACGCATTTGCTGTGTTTAATAGATTGGCTCTTCAATCTACGGATTGGGATGGTTTATTTACAGGCGTAAACAACGTATCAGTATTATGGCCAAGTGAGTATACCACCGCTACATCAGCAACGGCTGCTCCAAACTGGACAACTTCACCAAGAAGATACCAAATTGATACTATTGTAAACTCACTTGACTCAATTAATCCATACATTTATGTAGTAGGTGACGCAACTACCACGGGTTATAACAACCCTGCTGTTATTATGGCAAGAATTGCAAACCCAGGCAATGGAACTGAATACATCCTTGACCCAGCAGTTTATATGGTTAATAGAGATGACACGGTTCAATTCCGTATTCCTAAATTGGTGATTGCAAACAACCAGATGGAAGTACCCGTGACTATGTTTACATTTGGTAATAAGATTGGTGCTGCTCAAATGGGTATTGAGTTTGATACTACAATCTTTGAATTTAGTTCTATCAAAGTTGGTGATGATGTATCAAAATGGACATCATTAATTTCAGTAGAAAAAGGTAGAGTATTTTTCGCAGGACACGAGGATAAGATGAACCCATCGTTAGTTGAAACAATGACTAATCAATTCACATTTGTATTTAATGTTATTAATCCACTTGGATGGCAGACCTCTCCTTTGAGAATCTTTGACAAATCTGCTGGTAATGAAAAAGCAGAAGACTTATCAATCAAACCATCACCAAACGATGGTTCGGTAGTGAATAGAAACTCAATGAATCCTGACCTTGCTGAATTGATGACCGGATTTAAAGTGTATCCAAATCCCGTTACTGACCTTACTGATGGTTGGTTAGTAATTGAACACTTCAACGAATATAGAAATTCTGACTTTACTGGTGTAATTTACAACATTAGTGGTCAAGTATCACAAGTTTACCAAACAAAGATTACGGACATTGGTTTCCAACTACACGGAATAAATGTTAAAGACCTACCAAATGGAGTATACTTTGTTAAGTTAGTTACGGCGGATAGAGAAAAAGTTGTGAAAATTGTTAAATATTAATAAAAAGGAAAAATATGGCATTTAGTGACATTTTTAAAGACAAAAACGATTTTAATGAAAAAACAATCGTGGGATTTTTGTCATTTTCAGTTATGGCTATCTTCGCCGGCGCTGATGTAGTAACAGGTATTATGGGTCAACAGCTAATCATCTCTGACACTATTTTCAATTCATTCGTAATGATTACTTTAGGCGCTTTTGGTATTGCTGAAGCTGGAAAGATTTTCGGTGGCAAGAAAAAAGATGAAGAAGAATTAGGTTAATTTAAAATAAGGAAGAAGTGATGTCAGAAGAACAACAAGAAGGTGGATTATCAGGTCTTAAAAAGACCATCCTCGGCATAGCTGGAACCGCTGTTACAGGTTTTGGAATCTGGGCAAGTACAAACATCAATAAAATTTTTGGTGTAGAAGAAGAGTCCGATGTAAAAACTGAACAAGTTCAACAGTTTCAACAACAACCTGCTGCAGCTCCTGTGGTTATTAACCTTGAAAATAATAACACTCAACAGCAAAGTAATTCAGGCGGTGGTACTCATACAAGAGAAATCATCAGAGAAGTTCCTGCTCAACAACCTGCGGCAGCTGCTGCTCCTGTGGTTGAAAAAAAGGAAACAATTGCTGAAAGAGTTGCAAGACTAAAAGCTGAAAAAGAAGCCAAGGAAGCTGGTAAGTAATGAGAACTCGTAAAGATGAAATTTTAGAACTTATCTTCGCACCTCTAGGAATATTAGTAGTAATAGGCGGTATGGTACTTGTAGGAACGATGGCTACTTCTTGTAAGTCATCTATTTCTACGGAAGCATACAAAGCCGAGTTTGAACAATCGCAACCATTAAATACATTATCAGCTTATACTGGTGAAAAACAAGTAGTTCAACTTGCTAATCTTAATGTAAATAAAGAACTTTGGGATATGTTTCCTGAACTGCGTGATAAACGAGTTGGTATGGGTGTTTCTAATCGTATTGTAGAGAACCTTGAGGTAACTAACAGGTTTACTTATGCTGAAGAAAAAGAAGCCATTGTAAACCAAATGTTGGATACTTGGGAAAAAGACTTACAAGGTCTTGGTGATGGTAAAACAAAATTAAATGTTGGTTCTGTGGTATTGCCAAAGTATATTGTGTATGCTGAAATCTATGACTTTTCAGTATCTTACGCTGAAACTTACGACAAGGGTAAATTGAGTAAGACCAACACTACAATTATTGGTATTCAAATCCGTATGGTAAATGTGGATAATTCACAATATATTGTAGCATCGGGTCAAGGAACATCTACTCAAGTTGGTGAGGGTTATTTTAAAAATCCAACTATGGGATTTGATAACTCTACCGTAGGTATCTCTACACAACGCGCTTTGGAGGTTGCTACAATGAACCTCATCAAGCGTATGGAACAAAATGGATGGTAAACATTGGATAATTTTTCTATTTCTTGTATTGGGTTTTGGTGTAACTGCACAAACATATCAGTATAGTTACACCGACCCCTGTACAGGGATATTAAACACAGTTACAATTACACAACAAACCGGTTCGGTTACATTATTTTATGCCGGACAATATCAAACTTTTACAGCGGCTCAATTACAAGTCGGAGCATATGAAGCTTGGATAGCTCAAATCAATGCTCAGTTTCCACCTGGTTCAAATCCCTGTGCTGGAAATGGTGGTCAAAACGCAAATAATTCCAACGTGAGTATTGGAACTAATTCAGCAATAAACATTACAAATATCATAGGTATAGCCACTTCAGTTAGTGGTTCTGCTTCAGGCGCTGCCGGAAATATTGGCGGTGGTATGGGTGGTGGAGACGCAGGCGGCGGCTCCGGTGGTGGAGACCCCGGTGAAAACGGAGCCGGTGGTAATTCATCCACATCGGGTGGAAGTGGTTCCGGTGGTGGTTCAAAACCACCTACCGGGGGAAGCGGTTCATCAAGTGGTGGTGGTTCCGGTGGTGGTTCTACCGGCGGTGGAAGTGGTTCGGGTGGCGGACAGCCTTCCGGAGGAGGTCAACCATCATCCGGTCAAGGTGAAGGCAGCGGTGGGTCCATTCCATCATCTGGTGGTGGTGAAAGTGGTGGTGGAACCGAACAAGGTGCTGTGGGTGAAAGTTCTACAACAACCGCAAGTGGTGGTGACTCTGAAAGTTCATCCGAAGGTGGTGGTGGAGGCGGTGGTGGTAAATCCAAATCCAAACAAGAACGTATTGCAAGAGGTGCTTTAATTGGTGCGGGTGATATTGTTGTGATTAGAAACTCTGCTAATATCCAAGATACAGGTAAAGATAACCTAAAAGTAAACCTATCACTAACGCACGTTAACACAAAGCAAAACTTTATTAAGGGTGCTGCGTTTAACTATCAAACTGGTGAAAATATAGCTAATATGACTTTATATGGTAGTTTTAAAGCAAAAGGTTATATGGGTGTGTTTTCCAACTCTATTATGACTAACTTTCAAACCGATTGGTTTAATACAGGTTCATTTTTAAATGCTCAAAAAACAGGTCCTATGACTTGGCTACTTGGTTTGAATTATACATTTGGTTCTTTAGGAAAAAGTGAATTCCAAAACATATCTTTGGTTGGTGGAGCTTTTACAAACTTTAAAGGTGGTAAATCTTTTAGTTCTAATCTAATGTTATTATCTATTTATAGTCCCTATGTATTTTATTATGAAGGTCAATGGTATAAATCTGGAGTCATACTCGTTCCTATGACAAATATGGATTTTAAATTAACTGATAAGTTTAAGTGGAGTATTTCATTTAGTGGAGCATACCAAGTAAATGCTGGAGTTTTAAATTACCAAGTGATGACCGGAACAAAGATGTTGTTATGAAAAAATTAATATTACTAGCTCTGCTGCCTATAAACATATTAGCTCAAACTCCTGGAAATACCCAGACTATATCCGATATTACTTCAATACAATATATTGATTTTGATAATGATGTTATGAGTAGCTCCAATGTATCAGTTGGGTTTTTGGGTGATATGAGGATATTGAGTTATAATCTAACCTATGAATGGGGTAGTGAAAAAGCAACAAACGGAATATTTGTATCCAATACTCCGTTCTTTAAGTACACCAAAGTAGGATACAGTCATAGTAGATATAAAACTATTAAGAATATAGATAGAACTACTTCATACGGAGTAACGGTATCAGCATTTGCTGACCATTCGGCTGTAGCAATAAGCCCTTATTTTAATCAAATTTACAAGTTTAAGAATAATACCAAACTTGGGTACACCCTCTTTATCAGAGACAATACACACGATGATTTTTATTTGTTTGAGGAATTTTATCCGGCGGCATCGTATACAAAGTATAGTGTGATGTTTATAGCAATGAAAGAATTTGAGTATAAAAGATTTGTATTGGGGCCTGAATTATTTTTACTATCTTCTATAAGAACTCACTATTTTAATTTAGATGACTTTGAAGGCGCATTAGATATTTGGTATTGGAATGATTTTAACCTTAATGGATACTACGGCTCTTCAATAAAATACAAACTGACTGACAAATTTATGTTCGGCGCTAAACTCCGAAGCTGCTATACTTACTCCCCATCAGACAAAACTATTGGGTTTCGTAAGGCAACTCCATACATATTTTCAATAGGTGCTAATTATGATTTCTAAATTTAAGTTTATTTTTAGTCTTATTTTTATACTCACAGTATCAATTGAGGGATATTCTCAAACCATAACGCTTACACCAATTGGAACTCAAGATGTAAGTGGAATACCCATAAGTGTAGAACATCAAGTAACAACTGCTAACGGAACCACTGCTGTTAAAATATTTAGAACTCACTTTGGTAATGGTAGCACTTCTCAATATCAAAACTATCCTATGACTCGTTCAGAAATGGATAGGTTATTTAATACCTCTTGGAATGCAACTACTCTATGGTGGAGCGGTAATATAAATGCCACATCTTCTCTAAACTTTTACAACTACTCAACACTAACCAACGCAGGAGCATCCGTTCCACCCAATGGTGATTATTATTCAACCGAAGTAACTTTTACTATGGTTCCTTTAGAAACAGGTACATACTCATTTGGTATAGCATCTGATGATGGTTCGGATTTGTGGATAGGTTCTACATCCGTAATTGAATACTATGGTGGTAAAGGAGTTGGACCTTACAGGTATGGAACCTATAATATGGTTGCCGGTCAACAATACAATGTTATTGCAAGAATGCAAGAATATAGTGGTGGTGATGGTTTAGTATTAGTATGGAAAAGACCATCCCAATCTTCTTGGAGTTTACAAACAAATGAAATTGGAGTAACATCTACAAGTTGGGTATCTCAAGGAACATTAAACACTAATGCAAATGGACAAGTTACATTTTCCAATACTAATAACAGACCTTATAGAGTCACTATTAACACATCAAGTAAGTTTCATACAATTACTGATGCTGATATGAATTATATGATGTATATGAAAGCATTTCCGTTGGATTTTAGAAGTTGGGATTACTACACCTGTGATTGTAATAATAGTTCTACATTTAGTTGGGATGATATAAACTTTTGTTATACTTTATGGTTAAATGGGTATTTACATAACAAATATATTTTTACTCAATCAGAAAAAAACACGATTGAAGCTAACCCACAAACTAATTATTATAACACATACTTTCCATCTCAAAATAGAACAATTGAAAATCAAAACCAATTTTACATAATGGGAACGGGCAAGCATAGAAATCAAACAAATTCAAACGTGGGGAGAATACAATGAATTCAGTAATATGTTATTTTATTTCATCAGTAATTTCATTAGCAAGTCTACCAGGAGTTCCAGCTGAAAAACTAACCTTTGGTGCAAGACAAATCACAACTGAATTAGTAGGTCAGAAATACTCACTTTGTGATGATGGTAAGCCGGTAGAAGTGACTATACTTTCGGTAGATGCTCCAACCACAGGTATTCAGATTGGACCATTTGAATTTAAGTCAAAAAAGACTGTTGTAAAAACAAAAGTGGTGATGGGTGGTAAAGAATATTATGGTACCGGAAAGGCAAAAACAAATGTTGCTGCTACCCTAATGCAATTACAAGATGAAGAACTACCATTTGAAAGAACCGAGTTTTCAGTAGCCCTAAAAAAATCATTGGAAGACGCTCTTAACTGATATTTATAGGTATGAAAAATCTACTCAACGAATGTATCATAGTAGCCAAGAGAGTTGGTGATACTCTTATTATGGCGAAGAACCGAGACAGGGCTTATAAACCTGAACTTGAAGTGGTTCACGAGATTATTGATGGGGTTGAAGTAGCATATCTACGAGATACCATTACCGATTGGTCCGAAGGGATGAATGAGTATGGTATTGGTATTCTCAATACAGCTCTTATGGTTGGATATGATGAAAATGAAAAGAAGATTGTAAAAAAGGGTGGTAAACCTTCAAAGGATGGTGCAAAAATTAGAGAAGCACTTTCAAAGAAAACACTTAAAGACACACTTGTTCAAGTAGTAAAAGGTGATAGTGGTGTAAAAGGTCACACTTTGATTGGAACTCCACAAAAAGTAATTTCAGTTGAAATGACTTCTAAACACTCACCTAAAATTGATGTTAGAGATATTGACTCCGAAAACTTTGCAAGAACAAACCACGGATACCATTATGGTGATGCTGGATACACCGAAGGTCCGGATTATTTATCATCCAAAATCAGAAAGATGTCTGCTGAAAAAGTGGTAGACGGCGTTGAAGACGCTATTGAGATTTTACAAGGTTTAAGAAAACAATTGTATAAACAAGATTCACCTCTCAATATGAGAAGAGACACCCTAAAAATGTTTACTTCATCTCAATTGATGTTAAACCTTACTGATTTAGTATTGGAATTAAATTTCTTTGAAAGTAAGGTAGAAAAGTTTCACGGAGTTGTGAATAAACTTCCAGAGGGTAGAACTCCGAGGATAAAAGTAGTTGTGAAAAAAATCAATCTATAAAACAGGAGATATGAAATGGCTAAAATCAAAGCCCAAACAATAATTTCATTCCGAGGTAGCTCAAAAGTAAGTAGACCCGGAGTTCACTCAAAGACAAAAACATCACACTCAAAGTCCTCAAAAAATTACAAGAAAAAATATAGAGGGCAAGGTAGATAAGATGGCAAAGTCACCAAAAAAAAGATTGGCACCATCAAAGCCAACGAGTAAAAAAACCCGATTAAAGTTTGAAAAAAGAATGCTTAACAACAATAAGGTTTTGAATAAATTAAAATGAAATTATCAGATGTCCATAGTCTAAACACGATGGTTTACACGGATGAAATTCCGAGTAAGCATAAAAAGCGTATGGATATTCGTTTAAATTATTTTGAAAACTTCCCAATTAAAAACTTTATGGGAAATCCACCATCATTACCAAGTTCAAGTCAGACAAAAAAAGAATTATTACAATTATCTAATATAGAAGTTGATAAATCTTTTGTAGAAGAAACTGATAATGTTGAAAAATATTTTGATTCTTATATGAAAATAAATAAATTAAAATATTCAAAGGAATTGATAAAAGAACTTATGGATGAAAGTGGTTCAATTATTCTGAAATTAAAATATCATTATAATAGACCAAGACCCGACCAAGTTGCAAACCACCCATTAGTAATGATAAAATTAAAAAGTGAAAAACCAGACACGGCCGGAACTCCATCATACCCATCAGGACATTCTGCTCAATCACTACTTCTTGCTAATTATTTTTCATATTTATATCCTGAACATAAATACAATTTTATGGCTCTGGCCGATGATATATCTTATGCTAGAAACGTGGGACATATGCATTACCCATCGGATTCTAAATTTGGTATTGAATTAGGAAACGAGCTTTTTTTGTATTTAATTAAAATGGGAAAACTATAATGGCTTTGGTAAAAACAAAACGCGGATTACAAAGACAAGCTCTTCAAGCCATCCACAATCCACCTAGCGCTACTCAACAAGTTAGAGTGAGTAAAGATAGTCAGGATGAAAAAAGAAAAATGGTTGCGGAGTTAATACCATTTCTTGCTATGTTGTATAAAAAATACTTGGGTGCTGAAATTCAAGAAGGTAGTTCTCATCCTGTAATGGAAATAGTTTCAGGTATTAGTAAGGCAAATCTAAAAGAAGCGAATATCTTCAAGCATAGAGTACCACTTGACCCATCATCATTTACTAAATTAAGAGTCAATTACAAAAAGTTAAATCCAAAAAATATTATAATTGATGATGCATTTAAAAGTGACACAATTTGGGGAGTTCGTAGAGGTGAAAGTGAAGCTCATTGGAAGTATGATACCGATACTTATGAATTACACTTTGATGATGTGAAAATGCAACCACAAGTTCTTGGGTTGGTAAATTTCTTTAATAGAGTAAAAGATAATCATCCATGGGCGTAATTGTAGAAGCGTGTTGGAAAGGGTATAGACAAGCGGGCCTGAAGAAAAAGGGTGACCGCATGGTTCCTAACTGCGTTCCAATTAGTGAAGACATTAACATTCCAATTAATGTGGGTGATACTTTACTTGGTGGTAAATTCAAAAACAAAAGAATTGTTGTAAAGTCAATAGATAAAAACGAAAAAGGTGACATTACTATCAACGGAAAACCATTACTTAAATTTAGAATGATTCAAGAAGGTGAGGATGTTATTGGTATTTGTGAAATGGGATGTGGTCCTCGTATAAAAGGAGAATCTGACGCGGAATATAAAAGAAGATGTGGTGGTAGATATACATACGCATTTCCACTTTATATGACTTCTAAAGCAGAAGAACCAAAAGAAGAACCCACCACACCCCCTTCAGATTCAGAACCGCCAGCAGAACCGCCAGTAGAAACTCCACCCGGTGGAATTGAAGAAGCACAAGCGGTTAGTGGTAGTAAGATACATAAATTCATTACAGGTAAAAATCTTACACTAAAAGGTAAAAAATATTCTGATATTGAATTTGAAGTGGTGTCTACTGATAATAAATCAGAACTTGTTAAATTAAGAGTATTATCACCAAAAAACCTTTTCGGACAAGAATTGAATGTTCCATTTAAAACTATCAGAAGAGGACCATTTATTAAAACCCAAACCAAAGGGGTATTTGAAACTATTAAAAAAGTAGATGGCAAGTATGTTGTATATCCAAAATCAGGCGGCGATAGATTAGGAACCCACAACACTTACAAAGACGCATTAAAACAATTACAAGCTATTGAAGCAAGTAAAGCCCGTAATGAAGATTGGAGTGCTAAATACAAACGCTCCATAGATTGTAATAATCCAAAGGGGTTTTCACAAAAAGCACATTGTCAAGGTAGAAAAAAGAACGAAGCTTTAAATGAAATTACTCTTGCTACTATTATCAAGAAATCCAATAATTTTAAAGAGTTTGTAAAAGCATTCTACAACGAATACAAAGATTTTCCAAAAGATAAAGATACTATCAAATGGTTAAGTGGTATCTATACTGATATTAAAGATGGATATAAAGAATTGCTTCCAAATGTAAAGTTTGAAATGCAAGAAAACTCACTTTCTGATTTTGAAAAAAGATTAAAATCACATGATTGGTGGTATGCTTACTCCGATGATAGTAGAAAATACAAAAGTGGAGAAACTAATTGGTTTGAAATTACCAAAATGATTAAAGGAATGAAGGGTAATAAAGAAGCAGAAAAACTTTGGAACAAATATGTGCCAAAAGATTTTAACTACTCATTCAAAAATATTTCAGAAGAAACAAACGAAGACCTTCGTAAGTGGTTTGGTAAAGGAAAAACAGGTTCATCCGGCGGTGGTGGTTGGGATAGATATGGTTCCGATGGTCAGAAATTAGGTAAGTGTGGTGATGGTGATACCGGAGATGCTTACGCAGCTTGTTTATCAAAAGAGAAAGCTGCAAAATTAGGACCCGAAGGTAGAGCTGCATTCGTAAGAAGAAAAAGAGCCGACCAAAAAAAGGCAGGTGATAGTAAAAAGGGTGGAGAGCAATCAAAAGGACAAAAACCTACATTGTCAAAAACCGGAGCTTAACATGATTAAGTTAAAAGATATACTATCCGAGGACCTTTTCGGAACATCTTTAAAACTAAAACCACACGAAACCTTAATGGTTAAATCGGTAGTTTCTTTTATGATGGATAAGTTTAACTTTAAAGCAAAGATTATCGTAAAGAAAAAAGATAAAGCTGGAATGATAGGTGATATATCACTAAACTCCAATTCAGTAGATGGTAATAAATTTTATCTACATTTCAACCCAAACCAATCGTATAAACGAATTATACAATCTATGATACATGAACTAACTCATGTTAAACAAGTTTCTAAAAATGAACTCCTACCAAATAAAGATTATACTGCTATCCTATGGAAAGGTAAAGAGTATATCACCGCAAAGGATTATGGTAGGTTAATGAAAACTGATATTGCATCCTATGTAAAATTACCGTGGGAAGTAGAAGCAAACACAAATATGAATGGATTATATTCTACCTTTATTAATTCCAAATATTGGAAAGAATTAAAAGGTAAAGATTCTACATTGGATTTTGTAATTGATAATATTTAATTTATAAAGACAACCTAATACAATCGGCATTTTAACATGAACGACTCTAAACATAAAATTATTTTAAATAATTTGGATAATTCAAATTTTATTCGTATATTTGTATGAAGCTCAAAGAACTCATATTAGAAGGAATGTACGATAAACTCACGGGTGAAATCAACAAAGCAATCTTTACAAAGGTAAAAGATGCTATCAAGGGCAGTGGTTCAGTAGAATCCCCAAAAAAATACAAAGGGTATACTATTCGTAAAAATCCAGAAACAAACACCTCATTGCAGGATTTGTTCCAAAACGAAACTCGTACCATTTATGTTGGCGAGTTCAACGACTCAACAAGTGGTGTTGGTGTTGAAGTAGAATTGAAGTTCGCTATTAGTGAAGAGGGTGTTAAGCCGGGTAAGTTTTACATTGATGGTTCTGCTGAAGCTGATTCTGAATATCCTTCAATTGAAGTTCACATTGGTATTCACCCATCCGATGGTGAAACTATTTTTTCAAAGATTCAACCGATTCTCCGTGATTTGGTAAGACACGAAGTAGAACACTTGACTCACGGAAGAAAGTCAGCTATTGCAAAAGCATCAAAGGTTTTAAGGGGTGATGAAAAAATGAGAGTTAGAATTCGCCAAAACCCCGAATTGTATTACAAATACTTTTTACTACCAAAAGAAGTAGATGCTAACATTCACGGATTGTATTCAAAAGCAAAGACAATGAAAAGACCATATCAAGTTGTGGTGAACGATTACTTGAATTCATTAGTGGATGATGGTATTATCACAATATCCAATAAAGGTTTAATTTATAAAACTTGGAAAGCCAGAATTGAAAAAATTGGCGGTATCCCTAATTTAAAGTAATAATATGGATTTCAGTAATAACCCACATTTAAAAGATTATCTTCGTAAAAAAGAGATAGAAGAGGCTGCTAAAAAAGCTAGCCGTAAAAGAATTGTTGAAGAGCAAAACAAAAAAAAATGGTTAGAGTATCAACAAGATTTGAGAAATACCTTTGGTCTTGGATATGCTCATAGTTCTCTTTCATATGTAGAAAATGATTTATTATTGTATTATGACGCTAGTATATTTGCATCATATAGTGGAAGTGGGTCTACAATCAACGACCTTTCAAAAAACAATAGAAACGGAACAATTGTAGGTTCTCCACCTTGGAATTCTGCTGGATATTTTACATTTTCAAATGACCATATTATTACTCCAGATTTAGACCAAGTGATAACTATTGGAGATGAAGCTCAGTCGGTTGAAGTTTGGATTAATCCAACTAATAATGGGGTTATAGCTTCTCATTTAGGGCAAAGTGCTGTTGATGGTGGCTATCATAATAGTATTATCGAATTAGTATCGGGTCAAGTTGAATTTGGATTATGGACCGGTACGGGTATTACAAGTACCGGTGGAACTGGTGCTTTATCATTTAATGAATGGCATCAAGTGGTATTAACTTATGGGGGTCACGGAACTCCTGTAAAGGGTTATATTGATGGTGTTTTAGTAGGCCAAACCGCAAATGTAAATTTTAGTTCACCTATGGATAATTTAGCTTCAGAATTTCGTATTGCATTTGGTGCTCTTGATGGAACAAGCCAAGGTGATGGTTCTTACTTTGATGGTAGATTTGGTATTGCTAGAGTTTATGGGAGAGCTTTAACGGATGCTGAAATAGTTCAGAATTATAGAAGAAACACTGGTTATTATAGATAATGGGAAAAGTATTAAGAGTATTTGATTTTGATGATACGCTTGCTAAAAGTGTATCATACATCTATGTTAAAGATAAGGATGGTTCAGAAACAAAAATGGACCCGGCCCAATACGCTAAATACGAACCAAAACAAGGTGATACATTTGATTTTAGAGAATTCAATAGAATGTTGAATAAACCACAAGTTATCAAAAAGAACTTGTCTATACTTCAAAAGATGTTATCAAGTGGTCATAAAAAAGTAACCATCTTAACTGCAAGAGCAATTGGATTTCCTATTAAAAAGTTTTTTAAAGACAAATATGGTTTAGATGTATATGTGGTCGCATTGGGTGATGCTGACCCACAAGCTAAAGCTGATTGGATTGAAAAACATATCAAAAATGGATACACCGATATTGCATTTATGGATGATTCAATCAAAAATGTAAAAGCTGTGGGTGCTTTACAAAACAAATACCCAAATGTAAAGTTAAAATCAATTCTTGCAGTAGAACATCTTTCTCACTCCGAAACCAAAGAATTATTAGAAAATTATATAGAAACCTGTTTTAAAAAAATGTTATGATAAATTTAGAATTCGCTAGACAATTAAGTCCAACATACTCTATGGCAGTACCATACCCACACATTATTATTGATAATTTTATAGAAACAACTATTGCAAAAACTTGTTATTATGAACTTGTAAATTACAAACATTGGGGTTACGATGATTCAATTTATTCAGAAACCGAACAAATTAATAAGTTTTTTACACCATGGTGTCATTCTAATATACAAGACATTGAACAAACTATGCCTGCTGTTTGGAAAATGTTAAGCTTTTACAATTCAAAACTATTTTTGAATTATCTTGAAGAATTAACAGGAATAAACAATTTAATAGCTGATTGGTCATTCGCCGGTGGGGGTTGTCATAAAACTACAAATGGTGGTAAACTATCTATACACACCGACTATCAGTCTCATCCTGAAAACGAACTACATCGTAGATTAAATATGCTTGTTTACTTAAATCCAAATTGGCAAAATGAATGGGGTGGGGATTTACAACTTGTTGATTTTGATTCAAAACAAGTTATTAAAAAGGTATCCCCAAAATTCAAAAGAATGATTTTATTTAATACAACTAATAAGTCTTTACATGGACATCCTGACCCAATTCAATCTCCAGAGCACGAAGCTAGATATTCATTTGCATTATATTATTTTACAAAAGATAGACCATTTAACGAAATATCAGATGATAAAACAGCAATTTGGTATTAGCACTCACTATTTATAACCAGTTTATTTTAACGAGGAATCCATATGGCTGTTTTATCCCAAAAAGAAGTTTTAGAAAAAATTCTTGTAGAAATTGCTTCTATGAAGACCAAACTCCCAAATGGGGAGTTAAAGCGTATGGAAGAATCTATCCGAAGCCTTCGTGACAATTACACTACTTTAAAAAATGATGTGTCTGATATCAAATATACACTATTAAATCCAGAGGATGGGATTATTGTTCGTGTAAACAAAAATACCGAATATCGTATGGACCAAGAAGATAACGAAGATTACTACAATAAAATGGTTACCGAGTTTGAAAAGATGAAAGATTGGAAAGATGGAGTCACCAAAGCACTTTGGATTGTGTTTACATCTTTAGTTGGTATTGTTGGATACATTATTTCAGGAGTAATGTAGTTTTATTAAATCTCCAAACTCTATTTATGTCAGAAAACTATGAACAAAAAGCTATGAACCAAGTGTATGAAATTATTACACAAGGTGAGGGCTCGGAAGTTTCATTGGAAATGAAAAAAACTATAATCCAAACTTTAATTGATTATTATGATGCTTTAGAAGAATACGAAAAGTGTGGTAATCTTAAAATAAGTTTGAGTATGCTGGAGATAATGAATGGTAACGATTCAAGTCAAGAAATTAGATGAAGTAATAGACCCACAAAATGGTTATATTATTTATGTATATCACGATGAAACAAAAATAGAAGCAGAAATTGCCAATGATTGGAAATTTGTGATTGATATTGTAAATAAATTTAAAGAAAAACACTCTCCCGAAGAAATTATCTTTTTTGATGGATTTAATGTATAAACTATATTTATTAAATGATGACATCCACACATTTGGTGAGGTTCATTCTATGTTAAAAAGAACATTTGCTTATCCGAGTTTACATTCGGATTCAATTATAGAAATAGTTCATACAACGGGTAGATGTGTAATCAAAAGTAGTGATGACTTTGATGATTTAAAAAGAATCCAAGAAGTCCTACTTAATGAAGATTTTAAAATAGAAATAAAAACATTATGAGTAATTTACCACAAAAGTCAGAATCACCCGCATCACAAGGATTGGGAGATACTATTGCTAAAATCACATCAGCTACAAAATTAGATGTAGTTGCAGAACAAATTGCTAAAGCAGTTGGTGCTGATGATTGTGGTTGTAAAGCAAGACAACAAAAACTCAATCAGATTTTTCCATACAATACTTCAAAAAGTCCATTTCCACGGAAGTCAAAATGAAAGTAAAAGATTTGATTATAGAAGTTATTAACGAAGAATTACTCGTTGAAAAACTTATTACCTACAACAATAGAGCTCCCTATGGTCAAGTGGTATTTCTTGCCGGTGGTGCTGGTTCGGGTAAAGGATTTGCTATTTCAAACTTTTTGGATTCTGCTGGATACAAACTTCGTGATGTAGATGAGATGAAAAAACAACTTCAAATCTTAAATCGTATTGGTAAAATTACCATAGACCAAATTTTAAACAAGTATGGTAAATCTATTTCACAATCCGATATTGATAATATTAAACAAATCCAAGCGGATGGGTATAGACTTCAAAATATGGATTTAAGAAACCCAAAGCACGTTATGGCTCTACATACTCTTGTTAAGGTTATGGGTATAAAAGATAAATCACTTGCTAATATGTTAGCAGCTCAAACTAATCCCGAGGTTCTACCTAACATTATGTTTGATATCACAGCAAAAGACATTTCAGACATTACCCAAGTTTTACCTCAATTAAAAGCGGCTGGTTATAAACCTGAAAACATTCACTTGACTTGGGTTTTGACTAACTATATGATTGCTATGCAGAACAACAAAAGCAGAGAAAGACAAGTTCCAGAGGATGTCCTATTAAAAACCCATGAGGGTGCTGGAAACACTATTTGGGGGGTTGTTACTCGTGCTTTACCAAAGGGAATGAATGGTAGAGTTGATGTGGTGTTAAACAATCCTGAAAATACAGTGTATATGAAAGATGCTGAAGGAAACGAAATTACAGGACCAAAGGGTGAAAAATACCCATCAGACTTTTTATCTTTACCACTTAAAAAAGCTGGTAGTGGAACTTATCCAGAAAGTTTGTGGAAAGAAATCTTATTTAAATGGGTAAAGGAAAACGCACCCAAATCAATTACCGCCAATATGGCATAAATTAAAATCAATTAGTTATGGAAACTCAATTATTAATTACCGACCAATTTTATAATGATGTAGATGCTGTTAGAGAGTTTGCTCTACAACAAGATTTTTCAGTTAAGGGAAACTATCCTGGAAATAGAACAATTTCCTTTTTAAATGATTCAATAAAAGAAACAATTGAATCTATTATAAAACCCCACGCCGGTAAAGTTGTTTATTGGTCAGAGGACCAATACACCGGTGCTTTTCAATATACAACATCACGAGAGCGTAGTTGGATTCACGCAGACCAAACCACCAAATGGGCTGGTGTGTGTTACTTAACACCAAACGCACCACATAGTGCTGGAACGGGAATATTCAGACACAAAGAAACAGGTCTAATTAGAGCTCCTAAAAATGAAGATGGTAGTTTAAATCGTGAATTGATAGATTACATTGGAAAGGACTCACAAGATATGACTAAATGGGATTTGGTTGATGTGGTTGGAAATGTATACAACCGACTTGTCCTATATCGCGGTGATTTATTTCATATGTCTTTAGATTACTTCGGAAATAACTTATATGATTCACGATTATTTCAAACATTTTTCTTCACAACTGAAAGATAGTGAACTATTCGCATAAACACAAATTTGTTTGGTATGCTCCACCAAAAGTAGCAAGTAGAAGCACCGCAGAGGTATTTCGTAAGTATTGTGATTTAAATCCACACTTACCAAAGCCCGACAATCCACGGATGATTTTCACCCACGAAAATATGTGGCCAGAAGATTGTCCAAAAGATTATTTACATATAGTTTCAGTTAGACATCCATATTATAGATGGATATCATATTGGAAACATGACCAAGTGGATAGAACTATGTTAGTAGCTGGGACTTTAGACCCTTTGGATGCTATGAAAAAGTCAAATGGCGATATTTTTAATGGTATAGAACAATGGAGAATAATAAACAATCAAAGTCCGGGTATTAATTATTTTATTAGAGCTGAAAGTTGGTCTGATGATATTAAAAATTTACCATTTATATCAAGTAATGTCGCTATAGAAAATGTAAATAGGGGAAGCTTAATTATACCAATTGGTACTACTTGGGATGAGGATGAGCTCCGTGAGTTGTGCTATATTAATTTTAAAAATGATTATGAAAATTTAGGATATGGTAAGTGGGATAACTACGACCATATTTGGGATTGTAAGCCAAAACCAAACATACACGCTCTATCAGAACAAACAACAAATGTTTCATCACAATCACAAAAATCACCATTCCCAAGAAAGATTTAACATAAACTTAACATTAGGAATTTGGCAGTTCCAAATTATTTCGTATCTTTACTATGTAATAAAAATGATATGAAAATGACCATCAAAGAACAAATCCTTCAAAACCTTGAAGGTCCCATCAACAACCTCACCGCTCAAATCATTGAGAGTGAGAAAGCACATTACCTTAAAAAAGTTGGTAAAGAATTGACTATCACTCCACATATGGAAGAGATGATTCGTTTGAGTCTTGTGATTGACCTAATGAAAGCCCTTCAGAACTATATCCTCCCCACCGATGAGTTGGAACAAATGAATTGGTATGAGGGTGCTAAGGGAATTGAGATTTCCGCTTTGATTGGTCGTGGTGGTGAGACCCACAACTTTATGACCGAAGCCATCACCGCTGGTGGTTACAACATCCAACGATTCCACTACCGATACATCACCAAAACAAAGATGCCTCGTGTGATGAGTGATTTGGCTAAAGAGTATGTTGAGAAACAAAAACGATTGAATACGGTTGAACGATTGGAAAAAGAGATTGAAACTCACCAAAACCTAATCAATACCGCCCAAGCCCGAATTGACCACTTGGCTCCGATGAGTAAAGAACAGCTGATTGTAGAGTTGGGTAACCACCCAGTGTTGTCGTGGCGAGTTAAGAACGATTACAAATGGGAAGATATTGACCAAACCTACCACAAACAAACTAAAGAAGAGTGGGAAATGGAACAACAACAGTTGATTGAACGTGGTGTGGTTGAGATGTTGAATTGGGATGTTAAATGGCCTAAACAACGTATTAAGGATTCCCAAAAGAAGATTGTTAAACTTCAGGCCAAACTTGAAAGTTTAACAATTTCTTAACATTAAAAGTTTGCCAGTTCAAAAAAAATGATTATCTTTATATAGTAATAACAATTAATACAACATGAATAAGTTTTCTAAAAAATTAATCAAGCTAGGAATTGGACTTCTTCTGATATCATTATTAGTTCTCGCTTTTTTTGGTATCATTCACGGATTTTTCCTTGGATTGTTATTAATATTTAAATATCCAATTCACGCAT
>ERZ807358.8-NODE-8-length-24837-cov-3.191882_pt1 | contig 24837 bp, 26 predicted proteins | sample MGYA00521254_ERZ807358 | MGnify/ENA primary metagenome ERZ807358 (study PRJEB31431, sample SAMN03801314) | freshwater metagenome | biome: Freshwater; feature: Lake; material: Water | place: Canada:St Catharines | collected 2012-08-09 | depth 1 m m ...
CACGTCTTCCTATTCCCTGCACTCGCCGGAGTCCTATTGAGGTACGCCGAATCCGCCGAGTTGAACCGCAGGCTGCGCGAGATCTGGTAACCACCACTTTGAAACCAAAATTGTGCTGGATTCATGCCATGCCTTCCACTGGTTTCCCAACAAGAATCTGGCTACTAGAAACGACGTAAAACGGAACAATCGCTGGATAACTACCAATGGTAGGTGCAGACCCACCAGCATGTTTGAAGTTAGACGCCCAGCTGGTAGGGCCAGCAGTAATACGAATAAGACCACTGGTTCCAGCAACAGCATTAGTTGGGTTGGGAATTGCGATATTTCCACACGTCCAGTTATTACCAGTGCTCAGGTCAAAAGCAACAGCAGTGATAGTACGTTCAGTACCAACAATGGTTCCTTGAAACGTGGTAGAACCGTTGGCTGCCATCTCAATGTTGTTGCTGGCTGAGCTGGGGTTCTTGAGGTTGGTTGTGTTAATTGTGCTCATGATCAGCCCTCGTAGAGAATGTTGATCGACCCGGCGTCAAAGGTGTCGGTGCCGTTCACGGTGGTGATGCGGACGCGATCTAGGGTGGCTGACAAAGATTTAGCGCCAGCGGTCACATACATTGCTGTTATATCAGATGATCCGACTGAGCCAGAAGCCGACCAGGTATTAGTTGCTAAATTTAAAAGCGTAAGTGCAATTGATCCGCCTACAACGCGAGTAGCACCCCATTGTCCCGTACTGACACCTATGCCAAATCCGGTCGTAAAGTTAGCTGTTCCAACACTTGCGACGATAACAGAATTAGAGCAAATGTATCCCGTAGTTTCTATGCCTCCTGAGTCACCTATTTGAATCTGGGGGGGACTTGTGCCGTTTGTACTAACGCCATCAAACATCACCGTCACCCGCTTCACCCAACTCGGGATCCCGGTGAAGTCGATGCTGGTGCCGCTGGTGCTGTTTTGAGCGGTGGCAAGCGTCATCCGCCCGCGATCAGCAAAGCTCAGGGTGCCGCTGCCGTCTGTGACAAGGGCTTGGTTAGCGGTGCCATTAGTTGTTGGCAGAACAAGAGTGTTGTTACCGCCAACAGCAGCAGAGTCCAGCTGGGCATAACCAGATGTGCTGCCGTTTAGCCGAATTGTCATTGGTTTGCTTCCAGGGCAGTCTTGATTTCATCAGGAGTAGTAGCGCCTTCGATCACATCTTGAACAAGGGCGTACTTCTCACGAATGGCTTGACGGGCTTCTTCAGCAGCGGTTGCATCAGCACCAGGAATCTGCTTAGCGATCACCTCGTCGTAAGGCTTGAACTCTTCAGCACGAGCAGCACGACGCAGGTCATGGCCGATGTTTTTGCACTTATCAAGGTCGTGCTCCACGCAGCAATCGCCCTTTACCCAAGCATTACGGAAGAACCGATCAGACGGGATGGCAGATTCGCTAACGATTTCAAAGTCAGCACCAGCAGGAACCACCTTAGAAACAAGTTCGTTGATGGGCACTTCACCGGTAGGATGAACAACGGCAACACCACCTTCAGGAGTTGCGTAGATGATTTTTTGAGTCATTGTTTTGAAGTAAAGAAGGGATGTTAGTTAAAAGGAAAAGGGGCGCCGGTCTCGTTTTGGTAGATGATTCGTTTCATAATGGGTTACCTCACCTAAATACTGATGCCAATACACCAACAACATCATCAAGGGCGTATGTTGCAGCCTCAAATACAGTAATACTAAAATTACTCGTATTTACTCTGTTAATGTCGCACGCTCGTCCTGAATTTGAAGATGTGTACGTTCGACCTGCCGTACTGACTACTGCATAATTTGTATCCGCCATCGCCGTGGTGAAATTCACCGTATAGTTCCCAACCCCGTTATCCGTAATGCTACTAACATTGTAGCTAGCACGAATAGCAACAGTACCAGTTCCGTTAAAATTGACCCAAGCTTTTGCGCTACCCTTTACAGCGCCTTCAACGGTAATTGAATCAGTACCGTTGGTAATGTTGACTGTGTTTAGTGTACTCATTGTGGTATTGGGTTAGCGGAAGATGGCGACGCAAACGAGGGCGCTGTCATAGTTACTTACACCTGGTTGACTATTGACAATGCTTACCCCGCCAGTGGTTTGAGTATTAACAACTTGCACGATTTGAGACGTATCTGTCGTCAAGGCTCTTGACACAACTGTGGCATAATTTGCGTCCGCCATAGCATTGGTAAAGTTCACTGTATAGTTTCCAGTATTATTATCCGTAATACTGCTCACGTTGTAGCTGGCGCGGATTGCCACCGTCCCCGTCCCATTAAAATTAACCCAAGCCTTAGCCGTCCCAGGCACATTGATCGGGGAATCAGTTCCCGACGCATTTTGAATTGTATCGACTCTTAGTGTGCTCATGATGGGTTACCGGAAGATGGCGACGTTGTTGTATGTTCCGTCTTGTGCCGTAAAGCTATCAGCTCTGCCATAGCCTTGAATACGAACAGCGGATGTTGTTGGCGCAGCACTAGAACTAATGCTGATGCAATCATTTCCTTGTTGCGATCCAGCGGAGACTACAGAATAATTTGCATCCGCCAATACCGTCGTAAAGTTCACCGTAAAGTCGCCAGTCCCGTTATCTGTAATGCTGCTGACATTAAAACTGGCTCTAATAGCTACCGTCCCAGTACCGTTAAAGTTTACCCACGCCCGACAGAACGTACCAACCTCAGTACCATTGACATTCTTAATAACAGGCGGGTTGCTGTTATAAGTCTGAAGGTTATCTACTTGAAGGCTACTCATACAATGCTCCAGGTTCCACCAGAACCGATAGAAACGGTAACCCCATTCGCAATAGAAGTGGGGCCAAAAGTGCCCCAGTTATACGAGCCAGAAAGGGTCACACTAGAAGTGACTGACTTAAGATTTTTGATGAACAGTCCGTCATTAACGACATCATCCAGACCGGTATCTGAAATGCCACTAATTGACCCTGCTCCGTTAAATACAAGAGGCATGATAGTTAATTAACTAGAGGACAACCCAACTAGCGTTGGAAGGGACGGTAATGACGGCACCAGCGTTAATCGTGATGGGACCGGCACTCAAGGCATTTTTACCAGCGGTCAGGGTATAAGACGTGGTGACTGTTTGACCATTTTCATAGAATACATCATCACCACCAGCACCAGACGCGCCACCAGCAGTACCCCAGCTCAGTTCACCAGCCGCATTGCTCTTAAGGGCATGACCAGGAATCGTGGCATCAGTACTAGGAAGCGTCCAAGTGACGTTGGAAGCGATGGTGGTTGGAGCTTGGAAGGCAACCCAGTTACCGCCATGACCCGTGGCTTCACCAAAGCGCAGATCCGACTGGTTATCCAGAGTGACGTTGCCGGTAAGGGTGCCACCAGTCAGGTTGAGCTTCTCATCGGTCAGCTCTTGAATAGCACCTTGAACGTTGTTAGACGCAATCGTGCTATACGGGGCAAAGCTAATGCTGGCTGCATCACCAGGAACATAAGCAATAACCCAGACAGAGCCAGTGTAGACCTTCATCACCGACAACGTGGTGTTGTAATAAAGGTCACCAGCGTTTAGCGGATCGCCATCATTATCAACACTCGGATCACTTGCCTTAGCACCAAGGTAGCGGTCATCAAAGCTGTCAAACGCAGCCAGAGCAGACGCAGCAGAGCTGGCAGCACTGGTTGCACTGTTAGAGGCGTTAGTGGCGCTAGTGGCTGCGTTAGAGGCAGAGGTAGCTGCGTTGGATGCCTGAGTCGAAGCCGTGGAAGCACTGCTTGCCGCATTGGATGCAGACGTAGAAGCAGCACTAGCAGAAGAACTAGCATTGCTTGCGCTGGTTGATGCGTTAGAAGCACTTGTGGAAGCTGCAGAGGCACTAGAAGCAGCATTAGATGCGCTGGTAGATGCAGCACTAGCAGAGGCTGCAGCAGCAGATGCATAGCCCCCAGCAGTACCAATCGTGCTGTCTACATAAGCTTTTGTGGAGGCATCAGCGTTGTTGGTTGGGGTTCCAACGTTAGTGATTTTAAACCCACCAGCATCAAGTGCTCCAGTCAGGGTTCCACCAGTACGGTCAAGGAAACGATCTTTAATTTCTTGTACAGAGTAGTTACTCTGAGTAAAGTTATCGTTTAGATCCTGAGCACGAATAGCTGAACCGGCAAAGAAAGTAGACTGAAGAGAATCTACATCAGTATCTCGGTAGATCCGAATTGCTACTGCAGCTGCCGGTGCAGTCGTAAAAGAAACAGTTGTAGCGTTGGCAAGAGTGTATGCAGTTGTCAGAGTACCATTAAGTGTTACCTTAATATCAGTCTCTTCAAGATATTCAAATGTAATTGAATAGTTCGTTGTTGAACCATTCCCGGTATATGTATTTTGAGTTACAGCCATTTACGCTAGGTAAGAAAAGGGAATGGGTGGATTACTTGTTTTGCCATTGCAACAAGGGAACCCCACGTTGCTGATAAGCTTTATCTAAACCTTGTTCGTATTGACGACGCATCACTTCTTCACGATTGCTAAGCTGTACTTCAGCCATACGCTTAGAACGATCCAAAGCTACATCAATCTGACGATACAGGTTCATCCATTGATTAGGATCAATACGAGATCCAGCTCCTCGTTCAGTTTTAATTGAATCACGCCACACTTGAGCGTCAGTACCTTGCATGATGCGATTCAATTCACCCTTAAAGTAACCCTGCTGACCCATCAAAGAGAATAGTTCAGACCTTTCTTTAGGAGTGTACTCAACGCCTTTGGTGCTTTTGTTAAAGCTAGGACGGGAGTCATATTCAATATCCAGCAGGAATTGACGTTCAGCTGATTGACCCTCGTACACCTTCATAGGAGACACAGCATTCCATGCCCGTACAAAGAAGTTTTCAGGGTAACCAACTTTAGTACCATCAATCCAGTCATGTTTATCAGGCAGTGCACCTTTGGAATCCACAACATCAAGGAACTTATTACGGTTACGGAGAAGTTGAGTGAACTCCATATCCAATTCACGCAGAGACGGTGCCATAAGACGGCCAAGCTCATTACGTGCACCAGATAGAGGAGCAAGAGAGCTAGCAAAAGAAGCAGCCCAACGGTTCAATGCAGCAGGGTTACCAGCCAGAACATCGTTCATAGGCTCAATACCAGCAAGCATAGACTTATTAGTCAGGTTACCACTAATGATAAATCCAAGTTTGTTAATGTTGGTTTCCAGGTCAGCTTCGGTAATGGAATCAAAGTTATCCATCACGTCAGCAGTCAGTGCTAAGAAGTCAGAGATAGGACCAAGGCCATCATAACTGTACCACTTACCATCCCAACCTTTGTACGTACGAGGTTTCCAACCAAGTTCTTGACGAACACGGTTACGCTCTTTATCGTAATGACCGTTGCCACGCAGACCACCATTGAGGAACATAGCACCAGCAGTCATCATAGTGATGGTGCCAACAGCTTTACGTCCACGTACCTCAGCACGAAGGGTGTTGAAGGTATCCATCATATTCTCATCAACGGGTAGACCACGCTTGGTAAGAATAGATTCTACTTCATCAACAGTAAAGTTGCTAAGTGGTTTGTAGGCAATCTCGTTGTATTCTTTAGCAAAGATAGAGATAGGACTGTGCTTATTAGCCATATCCAGAATGTTCACACTCGTGCGTGGAAACATCAGGAAGGGTTTCATAGCAGGATACTGGTCAATAAGACGGGACAAACCATCAACAGCAGGGCTGTCCAGGTTCATAGCAATCTCACGGCTAGCATAATCAACAGCTTTATTTGTAATCATCCCGGAGGAATCAAACATCTCGTTGTATTGATCATCCAAAGCTTTTTTAATACCATCAGCATCAAGCTTCCTGCCACCATCAATAAACTTGTCATAGATCCTACCACGTGCCTCAGCATTGGCAATCATAGCCCGTGCAAAACCGTCTAGTGCCGTCATAGCGTTAGCACCAAAGCGTAGCCAGGGATTGTTAGCCATGTCGTTAAGAGCTTCGGCTTTGTGATACAAGGCCATTGGACCTTCGTTACCTCGTTGTTGAGAAGCCATAGCATACGAATGGAGAATATCCATTGTATTTTCATTCTTCTTCACAAGGTCATCACGCATGATGTACCCAACAGAAGTAGGATCTGTTGCAGCTTTACGGTACACATCAGTCATGTGTGTCAAACCTTTTTGGAAGGTATCGGCAAAGGCTGAGTATTGATACCACCCACGCTTCAGGGTTTTAACATCACCACCAACGATAGCACCACCAAGCACGGTAATAGGTTTCTCAAGCAACAGAGCTGCGTTAGCAAAACCAGCTTTCAATGGGGTAGACACAGACGTAAGAACAGAGTTGTAGATATTACTCCACATACCCTGCACAATAACGTTAGGCATCTCAGGATTACCATCAACAAAGAACTTGGGAAACCAATCTCCAAGGCTTTGATCGACATACCTGTTCAGCTTAGCCATAGTATCAATGTTACCGTCAGTAAACTCCCAAGCCATTTGAAGAGGCTTAAGGTATTCAGGACGTTCCTTTGATACTTGACGCAGTGTATCAGCAGTACGCTTAGCACGGTCAATAATTTCTTGGTCGGTAGCTTTCTTGGTTTCGTTGAAGCTATCAACCATTCGTTGTACCTTATCATAATCTTTCTCATTAAGATGAGCATAGATCTGTTTAAGGCTATTCAAACCCTGACCACGCAGTTGCTTGGCTCTACCCTGTACAACAGTAAGGTATTCAATCTTATCAAGAATCTGTTCTTGAGCACGTTCAATAGCACCGGTACCATTCATAAGACGTGCACCTTCAGCAAGGTCAGAGACCTGACCAGCCAGTGAAGTAGCAAGGTAACCTTGTACACGAACAGTATCAAGGTTGATGTATTCATCACGCAAGGTACGAAGAGCTTGCAGAGAACCAGCAAAAGCAATGTCACCCTTAGTACCAACAGAAAGCCGCTCAGTACCATCAACAGTATCAGAGAACTCTTTAAAGACCTTCCTCATTTCCTCTACATCCATACGAGGATCTAGAAGAACTTTACTAAGGTTATCTCCTTCTGCAACTACATCTTTATAAGTAATGGTGGCTTCATCACCAAGCATTACTTTGTACTTACCGGCAGAGTCAAAGGCTTGCTTCAGTGCGTCATCAACTTCATCAAACGTAGCAGGATCAGAAGTCCGAAGAACATACTTAGCTGCAGGTTCAGAAAGGAAGTTACGAAGTCTACCGTACACAGTACCGTAGTTATTAGCGATACGTACTTGGTCAATACCAGCACCTACAACTCCCATGGAGTCTACACCACGTACACCTGCTTCATCAGAATCAAATACATCGTGGATACCAAGATAAGCACCTTCTTTATTGTTAGCGATACCATAATCAGCTCGTTCATCAAGGAGTTCTTCCCGACGACCAGCAGATTCAAGCACTTCATCCTCAACAGTAACCGTTCCGGTTTCCTGTTGCTTTTTGAAGTTTACCGCCTTTTCATCCAAAGGAATAAAGTTGGTAGCTTCTTTAGTCTTTTGTGTTGCACGAATCAGTTTACCTGCACCTACAAGTAGGTCGGTAAAAATACCAAGACCAACGCCTTCGTTGATGTTCTTAGCACGGATTACATCCGGAGAATCACCATCAACAGTAGCCCAATCATCAGAGATCCAACTAAAAGTTTTAGGGAACATCTTCTTCAGACTACCCTGAAGGTTATCGTCGGTCTCGTTAAGTTTATTGGTAGCATCAACAAATGCACCAGAACCCGCTGCAATACCAGCTTCACCTAACCACTTAACCAATGCACTCTTACCCATCTCCCATTTAACCTTGGCGTTAGCAGCTGAAGCAGCTCCTCCCAAACCACGGGTAATAAAGACAGTAGGGACTACAAAGGAAGAGATCTCACGAGCCGCTTGAAACAGTTCATTCTTAAACTTAGGAATCTTAGGAAGATCAGGAGTAGGAAGTACGTTGTACAAATCTACTGCCCAATCAACAGCCCCAGTAGGGACTGCTAAGGCACCCTCAGCAATATCTTGAACAAGATTAGTTGGCTCTTCTTTCTGAGGTTCTTTTTGAGTTTGTGCAGGCTGCTGCGTACCAGACGTACCAGTAGCAGTAGCAGTGGATTGCTTGGCAGCTTGTTCGGCTGCCTGCATGTTCATAACAGTTCGTTCGGACTGAGCCTTTTTTTGGAGCAATTGATTTTTAATATCATCACTCAAAGGCTCATCTTTGGCGTTAAAGTCCTCGTAAGGATTGTACATTTTTTACACTTTTGTACCATGTAAGAATTGGAACCGTCTGCCGTCAGGTAGTTCAATGATCAGATGGTCAGTACCACCTTGACCTTTAAATGACTCAACAGCTCGTGCTCCATTTTTCAGCCTCACTGGCGTACCAGATGGTGCTGCATAATCCATGCCATACGAACCACGTGCTCTATGCCGTGATTCGGTGTCAGTGATTGTAGTTCCTTTAGAAAGGGACTTCCACTTACCATTGACGTTGACTTCCACAAAGTCATCAACTTCATTAGGTTTAATCTGAGATAAACCAGTGGTAGTAGTTCCCCCTTGTTGAACTCGTTTTAAATCAAGATGTGGACCCGTAGATCCATATCCAAGACTACCAATCTTATAGACAACGGAAGGACGCATGGTGTTGGGATCACGCCAAGCTTGACTGTAGCCATACTTAGCAGCAGACTTAAGAACCAAAGGAAGATAGTTCCGGTTTTCTTGAGATTTACCAACACCACCAAGACCTGCATTGTAGGCTTGGATTGCACGATTAACATCACCGCCGGTAGCTGCAATCAAACCCTTAAGGTGTTTGGCTGCGTAGTTGATGCTGTCGATAGGGTTATCATAATTAACACCAGGATGATACTCCGGCATAATTTGAGCGATACCTCTGGCACCTTTTTTGGACCTTGTTCTACCGTAGATAACATCATCACGCCAACCAGACTCTACTTCAAGAATACCAGTAAGGATTGCAGGATCAATGCCATTGGCCGCTGCAGCCTTCTGTACGGCGTTTCCGAAGCCTTTAGGTACCACAGCAGCTTGGAAGCTTCCCATGCTGCTCAGAGCCCGTACAGAGCGGTTATACGTGGGTAGACGATTAAGCAGTGCCTGCATCTGAGTGGACATAGCAGTATTAGCTACTTCCATTGATTGAGGAGTAATCAACGGCCTCATACCTGCAGCAGCACGTTGACGGTTGATAACCTCAAGACCACTGATACCAAGTTCAGATCCCCAGTATTGTGCTTCAAGTGGCATCTTCCATCCAGCTTGACCATAGTTCTCTTCTATTGCAGTGAGTTCTGCAGAATCAAAGATAAGACCAGGTTTCTTATTCAGTGAGGATTTACCACCACCAGCAATGGATGAACGGATCCTGTTGAGTTTAAGGTTGATAGCAGCAGAAGTTTTAGCATTACCAAGTGAGAAACTAGAGAAGTTACCAGTACTATCCAAAGCATAACGACCACCAGCATCAAACTCAGCCATTACTTCCTTAACTGCTAGGTTAGCAGCTTCAGCGGGCTTCATCTCAGTACCAACGTACTCAGAAACCTTACGGTTAAACTTAGCTTGAAGCTCACCAATCACGAGGGTAGTCATGCCACCATGAGAACCATCTCTTCCAAGTTTTACACGAGGATCGGATTTAACGTGGTTTTCAATAGAGTTAAGGTGGGTTTTAAATCGACCAGACGTAGAACGTGCACCTTCCTGTGCTTTAGCTGCAGACATCCATTTGGTTTGCAAGTCCCAAGGAGCCTGAGCAACACTTTCAGTAGTAAGAAGGTTTTGCTCAGCAAGCTTTTCAAAACGATCGTTTAGCTCGTCCTTAGCCCGAGCATCCATACCATAGGTAGATTCAAGGGTTTTAAGATAAGAACTTTCTTTACCGTACCGATTAAAGAACTCCTGTTGAGCACCTTTAATGTTTGCTTCAGTAGCTTCGTTGGGATTATCTTGAAAATACTTCTCAAGTACCTGCTCACCTTGTCTGGCTTGCATGTCACGATCAGCTTCATCAGCAGCAAAGTTAGCACGTGCATTAGCTGCACGTTCCTTATCAAAAAGAGCGAATTGAGTTTCCCAACGCTTACCAACGGTTTTAGTGGACTCAGGATCAACTGTGTTTTTGATTTGATTGTAAGTATCCAGGTCCAGTTTACCGGACTTGTCTAGATTACCAAGATGCTTCCAAAACTCTGACCAAGCTCCACGCATCCCAAGGTGATTACCACGAGCATCAACAGTTGCAGCCATTCTGCGAACCCATGACAACGGATCCTTATCTGTCATAAGGTCAGCGTCAGCAAGTTCCCTGGCTTTAAATGATTCGTTCTGAGCATACTCAAACCGTGCGTCACCGATCAATTCGGTGCGAGCTGCTCGCATCAAAGGAAATGCGCTTTCATTAAGAAGAGTTGTGTTGACACCTACAAGTCCGTATGTTCTGAAGAACTCAGAATTTAAAGCACGGATAGCTTGTGCGCGTCTAATTGGATCAGCACCACTATCTTTGGGAGTAAAGACAGTGCCATCTTTAAGCTTAATCTGTAGAGTATCGTTATTCTGAAGCTGCTCCTGCATCCAAGGTTTATACTCATGCCCGGCTTGACTAGCCATAGCTCGGGTAAAACCAATCTTTTCGTAGTAACCAAGCTTCTTATACATATTGGCTACTTCAAATGGTTCACCTTGAGCAAGTGAATCATTAGCAACAGTCAGCGTAGCTGCATCATGTAGCTTGGCTCTATTAAGTTCTTTAGTCCATTTTTGCTGCTCTTCAAATGGAGAACCAAGTTCCAAGGCTTTATTCATGCCTCGTTCAATGCCAGCCTCAGCGTACATCGTTACACCAGCTTGAACAACCTTACCAAGTGATTCAGAGAATTGAACCACCTTGGCGCTTTCTTCCAGGTTTAATCTGCTAGCCAAATCCTGAAGCCGAGCTGTTTGATCAGCAGCATCTCCAGCAGTTTTAATGTTAGAAAGTTCAACTTGTTTGTTACGCTCAAGTTGGTCGGTTTGATCAGTGAGTTGGAGTGGATTAAACCCTTGGCGTTCTATTGGACTTTGATAGCCTTGTTGTAGTTGTAGTTCTTTAGATTGTGCCATGGTTTAACCAAAACCTATTGTCGAAGAAAGTGTTGGTGCAGCTGAACTTTTTCCGCCGCCACCTTTACCAAAAGGAGATCCAGCGGAGAAGAAACTTGCTGCACCACCAGCCAAAGCACTGGCAATGGTTAGGCCAGCATTAGGTTGGAATGGTTGAGATGGCATTTCTATTGGAGTAAATTGTTGCAACTCTGGGAGAATACCAAGATCTCCATAAGCACCAAAAATAGATTGAGTTGCTTGCCTACCAAGCGCCTGCTTGGTTCGACCAGCTTGGCCAACAACACCAACGAGCCTTTCAGCTTCCATGGCTGCATTACGACCAAATACACCAAGCGTTCCCATAACATCAGCACGTTGCCTAGAACGACTTGTTCCTTCAAAAGCAGCGCGGTTATAACCAACAGCTTGAGAAAGAGCTGCTAGTTGTCCTTGCCTAGAATAAGCAGACTGAGCAAATGCTTGCCCCAATTCACGTTGAATGTCCTCACCAGCACGTGCATAGTCTTCTTGAATAAAGCCCAGGTTCTGCTGGAAACGACCTGTTTGATAACCGTAAATATCGGCAGTACGCTTATTAGCTGCCGAGATCAGTTGCATGTTCAACGCATTTTGACGCTGAACCCGACCCTTTTCAGCTTCGTACTCTTGCTGACGTTGTGCACTTGCGGAGCTAGACCCAAGCAGGGATTGGCCGATACTAAGACCAGCCATAATACTGGCGCTTATCGGTTCAAATGACATAATTTACCTTTGCAAATTCCACGTAATAGATGTTTCTTGTGTCGCACAGAACGACGTTAATAACCTTGAAACCAATAAGTCTCAAGAACTTTCTTAGATTATTGTTCTGAATATCTACTCGGTTCCAAAGCATTGGTCCCAAAGTTTTAACAAACTCTCTAGCCCATTTGATAAATGATTTAGGGTGTTTACGGATCTCATGTGTCATGTTCATCCATATGCACCCATAATCATCAACACCAAATAACGCAGCAGGTTTGTTGTCGGGACTAATAAGAAGAAAGGTTTTACTATAAAGAGTATCAGCAGCCATACAAAGGACTGGATGAATACCAGCCCTTGCAAAGTCTTCGATACCTTCTTCTAATAGATCCTTTGCTATCACAGGTACATCTTCTAAGGTTGCAGGTCTGACGCTGAACCCGTGGGTGGAATTGCTCATGGTTAACCTTCTCGGTAGAAACGGCTGCTGTACTTACCTTCCCATGTTATATCCAACAGACTCACCGGGAATGGAGTATCACCAATGATTCTAATAGAAGTATTACGGTTACGTTGGTAAATAGGTACAACGTGAACAGCACTAGCGGAAAGGTTAACGTTATTCAGAACGTAGGTATTTGGTAGAGTGGTAGACACTACGTTATTCCAAGTTGGAATACCTGTCAAATCAATCTCATAAGTTACAGGACCACTCAAACCTGTAGCCACATTGATACGGTGTAGAACAAGGTCAGCAGTTTGATCACTACTAACAAAGCTCCCTTCATTTTTGGTGAGGAAAAACTTAGGTAGTTCCAATAACATCTGATACTGGAATCCAATAATCAGATCTCGCCCACGATAGTCACCATCAATGTCTGCATAGTAGGCACCAGTTGAACCTGCAACAGTAGGTTCCAGGACAGCACCAACTGATTCACTAGAAGTTTGGTTGTTACTACCAATGTAACCACCCAATGCTACAACAACGAATGTCTTACCAGATACAATATCATACGGTAGGAACACCCTTGTCGTATCAGTGCCAGCATTATATGTTCTGTAAGGGTTGATCGACCAATAATCCAAGAACACATCAGTCTTCTCTCCAGTAGGCAGGGTCAAGAACCCCTCATCACTAGATTGCCTGAGGTTATAGGATTGAATGTCAACTTTAGAACCATTGGCAACAACTGCATAGTAAGTGCTTTGATCAAAGAATTGATCCAGCAGTGTACCAGCAACATTCCATTTATACCAAGATTGAACTCGCTTTTCATTTAGCTGCAGGAATCTGTATTGATAGATTGTACTGCTACCAATTGTTCCAAGCGAAATAATAGATGCAGCTGCAGATGAAATAAAACTATCAATAGTACTTGGAATCAACTCTGGAATGTTATACGTCAGCTCTTCTGCCAAAGGCGGACTATCATTTCGTATATCAAGTAGGTTGAATACTTTGGTGTAAAGAGGTGTCTTAGCAATGAAGTTCGTAGAAATACCAGTAGATATTGCTTCAATGTTGGGATCACACTCATATGACGCCATAGTGTTAATCTTAGCTGTCTTTGGACTCAGGATGTCAGAGTCAGTACTCATCAAGAACTGCTCAGTATCACCAAACAGAATCAAACCAACAGCTGTAGGCCGTACATAATTCAAAGTAACAGGTTTAGCAGTCGATGCCGAAATATCAATCGGATCGTCATCAGTAGCTACTAATGCTGTAGTATTGAAAAAGTTGAACAGGTCACCAGCTTTACTCAAGGTAACTGTTTCATTAGACAAGAAACCAAGTCTATTCCGATAAAGGAACATGTGCTTGATTTGTGATCCAACAAAACTAGGGTTAGGGTTAGTGTTAAGATCACCAATAACCCGATCATCCCATGTTACAGGTTCATAGGTAAATGATCCATCAGTCTGACGTACCAACTGGTGTGGCATAGTCAACGGATCAAACTTATAAGTAATACCAGGACCAACAGTTTCTTCCCAGGTACCTACACCATAGGTTGCTCCAGCAGCAGAAGTACTAAACTTCAGCCACATATCATCAATGTCAACGTCAGCAGAGTTAATAACTTTTACAACGTAACCATCTTTAGACTGCGAGGGCAGATAGGAAACACTTGAAATGGAATCCTGAAAAGCATACATTGCTTCTTGAGATGGTCCACCTAATACTTGAATAGAGAACGCAGCTGTACAAGTGATGTAAATACTAGGACCAACCCTTGTAGCAGTGTATGTTTTACCACCAAAAGTTTGGTTATGAATATCACCAGCAAGGTCATTGAGAATAGCATCTGTATCACTAGCTGCACCTGAGTTATGTGATGCTCGTTCTGTTCCATCAAGGTAGATTTTATACTGACCATTACCTACAACAGCAAGAACCACCAAAGCCTGGCGAGGTAGAGCAGCAGTAGTTGTTGCATCCATTGCTACTGTTTTACCTTTGTTCAAGACAAATGTAAAGTCATTAAGAGTCAGTACTTCAATGTCTGATGGATCAGCATCTTTAAGGTAAGCATTAGATGGAACAGTAGTGATAGCACAATTAGCTACTTGAGTGTTATACAAACCAAGCTTAGTAGCTTCGTCAGTAACAGCATTGTTGTAGTTAGTTTGTGCTGTGTTCATGGCAGACAGTGCTGTTGCCAATTGACCTGCAGTGTTTACAGCTGCTACATCATGTATCGCTGTAAAGACCCTGTAACCGTCTGCAGCAAGCCTTGTATGCTCTTCGGTACGTTCGGTACCAAGGCTATATCCAGCGGGCAAGGAGGAGCTTACAGACACCACTGTGTCAGCGTTCTTTACGGTGTAGACACCTGCTGCATTTTTAATAATACCTGAGTACAGGTAAGTGTCATAAAAAGCATAAGGAGCAGTAGGAAGAGTATAGTTATACCTTACATCAAATAACTCCTCGGTGGTTGCATTCTGACCAGCAAGAACTTCAGCGTAGGTAGACTGTGCAGCATTTAGCTCAGTCAACTTAGTTAATGTAAAAGCTACAGCAGTATTATAGTTAGCCAATGTAGTCTTTACATTAGCTATGGTACACGTTCCAGGTACACCAGTATTGGTTCCCATGTTAACAGCACGTGGGGAACCATCAACTAGACTCCAGATACGAAATATGTTATTTGCATATTGAGCAACATATTTCTCACTAGCATCCCTAAGAATCGAAAACCAACGACCAGTGGTGGTAGCGTTTGTCAACGACTCAATGTATTCACCACCGGGACGCTTTAGCATACCCAACGCAAAGTCAGGCAATGTATTCTCAGCATCTCGGACTTGACCGGGAAACTTCCTGCTATCAGGTTGTTGAGAGATACCAAGAAATAGGTTTGGGATTCTCTGGGAAATTGTACTCATCGCATCAAAGCTTGGTAAGGTTGATAGCTTGTGTAATAGTTATGACCGTTTTTAAAGCCAAACATCGAATAGTCACCTTGGTTACATTCGTATTCCAAAGCACCAGCTCGTGTAAGGATTTCTTGTTCAGCCAGAAGCTTGTTGATTTCTTGGTCACCAATTAGTTTGGTAGCACACATCCGTGCAGACCTTGCAGTGATGTACGCTTGAATAGCAGGAGGTACATCAGTAAAATCAAAGTACCAAACCAAATCAACGTGAATAGTCTCAGTGAATTGGTAAGTGTGGTTAAGTCTGTCATACAACTTACCGCTACGACGAACCAGATCGTAATCGTTTTTATGTTTATCTACATTTGCATCCATCTGTAGAACGTTGTACGGATAAGCAATCTCATTGGTTGTTGAATCTGGAATCATTTCATAATCCAGTTCAGTATTAAAAATCCAACCTTCTGATTGTACCTGCTTGTTTATTTCACGAAGTGTGTTAAGGACAATAGATACCTCAGGATTCTGAAGATCCAAGGTGGTGACAGGAGCCTGTCCCACTGAGCTAAGTATTTGATTTACAGCATCCAGTTCGGTGGACACAGCATAAGTAGGAAAGGGCATCTCTGTTCACAAAGAATAAAAAAAAGGGGAGCCGAAGCTCCCCCAGGATTGATTGTTAAAATCAGAAAGCGGAAGGCGCAGTGCCACCCACATACAGCTCAACAGCGCAGGCGGGGTTCAGGTAGTCAGCGCCCATTGCGAGCCTTCCGAGGATAACGTCTCCTTGGTAGATCACGGACACGTCACCGCTGGTCACTTGCACTTGGGGACCAATGGCCTCAACCACACCAGCAGCTTCCTTCTGGAAGATCAGACCGCAGGACTTGGTACCAACTTCAGCAGCAGTACCGTAGTCATTCTGGATACCGGTGGTAGCGGGGCTAGCGTTATCCAGAGCAGGGTTCACGAAGCTACCCAGGTTGCCAGGAGCAGTTTCGCCGGTGGTACCGCCGTAAGCAGCACCGTAGTTACCCAGGAACGGAATGTTCATGGACTTGTAGATCTTGATACCGGCGATCTCGATGATGCCGTTACCGTTCTGCAGGCTATCACCTTGAGAATCGCGGTTCACCAGACCGTTAGAACCGATAGCTTGGATCAGAGCGTAGTACTGGCGGGGGTTCAGAACACCCACACGACCATCAGAGGTTACACCCTTCTCATCCATAGCAGCAGCAGCGTCATAGAACGCAGCCACCAGAGCAGCGGAATCAAAAGCATCGGAATCGTTGGCAGAAGTACCAACACGAATTTGGGTACCACCAGGCTCAACGAAGCTGGCCTTGGTGATGGGGCTAGCAGAACGAGCACCACGAGCGATAGCACGGAAGATATAACGGTCATACTTCTCAGCGAGAGCATAACCAATCTTGCGGCTGATTTCGCTACGCAGGTCGTAGTGCGAAAGCACCTCATCCAGTTCGTACACGAAAGCCGAACTAATTAGAAGGTCATCACAGGTGATGGTCTTCTCAGCCACCGGAGGTGCACCATCGGTGTTACCAAGGATGCTGTTGCCGGGGGTGTGATACTCAGCCGTGGTACGACCGGTATAGATGAACTGCAGGCTCTTGCCACCCTTGAGGGTGCGCTTCATCACCAGATCACGAGCAATCGACTCGCGCTGGAAGCCTTTGAACATTTCACCCGAAAACAGTTTCAGGTAAAGAGCACGGGCATCGCCCGCACCATTAGATTGACCAGGGCGCGTAAGCAGCGCCGGGTCAACACTAGATTGATGAGCCATTGTTTTTTTTAAAGAGAGTTAATGTTTAATCGACTCTCTGAACGTTCAGAGTTATTTAGTTTTTATTGTGGTCTATCCCACCGTCTAGACGGCGAAGGGTGTCCTCGTAAGGGCCAACGCCAAGAGGAAGGGGATCCGACTTTGAGGTGTCCCCAACCTTATTAAATTAACCGATGATCGGTGCAGTCAAAGCCACAGGAGTGGTTTCAGCTGCAGCAAGATCAAGCGGGAAGTTGTGTGCATTCCGTTCGTGCATTACCTCAAAGCCAAGACCAGCTCGGTTGAGGATGTCTGCCCAGGTGTTAATGACGTTGCCTTGGTTATCAAGGAGTGATTGGTTAAAGTTAAAACCATTCAGGTTAAACGCCATAGTACTTACTCCCAGTGCAGCAAACCAAATGCCAACCACAGGCCAAGCAGCGAGGAAGAAGTGAAGGCTACGGCTGTTATTAAAGGAAGCGTACTGGAAGATAAGCCTACCAAAGTAACCGTGAGCAGCGACAATGTTATAAGTCTCTTCTTCTTGTCCAAACTTGTACCCATAGTTTTGACTTTCCGTTTCAGTAGTTTCACGCACAAGCGAGGATGTAACAAGCGAACCATGCATTGCACTGAATAGCGATCCACCAAACACACCGGCAACGCCGAGCATGTGGAAGGGGTGCATCAGAATGTTATGTTCGGCTTGGAACACCAGCATGTAGTTGAAGGTTCCCGAAATGCCCAAAGGCATAGCATCGGAGAACGAACCTTGACCAAACGGATAGACCAAAAATACTGCGGAAGCGGCGGCGACAGGAGCAGAATACGCGACAAAGATCCAGGGACGCATCCCTAGTCGATAGCTAAGTTCCCACTCTCGTCCCATGTAAGCATAGATGCCAATGAGGAAGTGGAAGACTGTGAGCTGAAATGGACCCCCGTTGTAGAGCCATTCATCAAGTGAATTAGCTTCCCAAATTGGGTAGAAGTGTAGTCCGATGGCGTTGCTGCTCGGAATGACGGCTCCCGATATGATGTTGTTTCCATAAAGAAGACTCCCGGATACGGGCTCACGGATGCCATCAATATCGACAGGAGGAGCCGCAACGAATGCAATGATGAAGCAGATGGTGGCGGCAAGAAGACACGGAATCATCAGTGTCCCAAACCAGCCAATATAAAGACGGTTGTTAGTGCTGGTTACCCAGCCACAAAAACGGTCCCAGTTAGACTGAGACCGAGGAGCTGCAAGAATAGCAGTCATAGTTGAAGTTAGTTAAGACGAGTTACTTGAACCCTTCCAACTCCAGAGTTAGTGAGACCGATTCGATCAGCCGCACCTTTACTGAGATCGATTACCCTATTACCATGATAGGGACCACGATCATTGACCCGAACAACGGCACACCGTTTGAAACAAACTTTAAGTTTAGTTCCAAAAGGGAGTGTCTTGTGCGCTGCAGTAAGGCCGTTTTGATTGTATCGCTCACCATTGGCGGTGAGGTTTCCGTGGAAGCCAGGACCGTACCAACTGGTGATCACCGACAGAGTAGTTAGAATAGGAAGCATAATTAAAAAGCAAAGAACTTTTATATTGCTAACGCTTCTATACCCGCCAAGACACGCGCAGTAATGGCGGATCTAAGGATCACTTTTTCTTAGCAGTTTTAGCTGCTTGCTTAAATTGTTTAGCAGTGGGTGCACCAGCAGTACCTGCCTTACGCATCTTCTCACCACTACCTTTGGCAATACGCTCACGCTTGGCGTGAATGTTTGCATAGAGACCAGGCTTAGCCATTTAACATTTCCACTTACGAAGGGCTAGTGCTTTACGAGTAGGTCTACCTTTCTCATCCTTCATTGGACCTGGGTTACCTGACATACGTGCACAGAATGAACGCTTGCGAGGACCACCTTCAGGTTGAGGAGCTTTAAGGTTAGAGCCAGTCTCACGATTGTATTTAGCACGACCAGCAGCCGTTAGGCCGCCGGTACGTGATTTGTGTTTTCCAATTTTAAGGCTAACACTATTAGCCATTACTTCTTTGGTTTTTTGTTCTGAATCTGTTTGCTAGTTTTAACAGCCTCTTTTTTAGCTGCAGCTTTACCAGCAGGAGTATAAGGATACTCCTTGTTTCCAACTTTAGGCATTACCAAATACCGGGGATAATTTGACCAGTCAGCGCGTAAGCACCAATAGCAGCCACGAAGCCAAGCATAGCCAAGCGGCCATTGAGTAGTTCAGCACGTTCGTTGTGAGGCACGGTGTAGTTGTGATCAGTGTACATGGGAGGTTCGATGGGCCAGATGTTAGTATCGTTCATTAAAATTCAATGTCAGATCGTTCAAGTTTATCGATAACGTCCTGTCGATAGGCAGGATCATTGTCGTAGCGACGATCAGCCATTGCACGTACCAGTTCAGCCTGACTACGGAACACGTCTTGTGAACGAGCAGGTTTACCAGTCAGCATGTTTCCTTCAACACCCATGGAATCAGTATAGCGATAGTACAGTGCCTGTAGAGCAAGTTGGATAGCGTTGGTATTACCTGATTCAACAAGAGAATCAAATGCTTCAATCTCACCTTCGCTAAAGTTTTCAGCAGCCCAACTGGTAAGTTGATTGTAAGCAGCTTGGCCACCTACCATGTTCTGCAGTTGGTTGACTTCTTGATTACTCAACTCCCGTCCAGATACGGATGGAGTATTTTCTTGCATCTCAAAATAAGCTTTCACTAGATCTTGAGATGACATTTGAGAGAATGCATCAAGAGTTTCTTGACTCAGTTCTCCGTTCTTAGAATACTCTTCACCCGCAAGTGAAAGAAGACCAGAGAAATCTTCATAGTCCCGACTCTCTTCTTCAGCTGGTTCCTCATCGTAAGACTCTTCTTCAGATTCCTCACGAGAGTTACTACCCAGTTTCTTCTCCAGCTCCATATAAGCTTTCTCAAGATCCTGAGCGTTCTTGTATTTACCAGCCAGCATACCCTCATGTTGAGCCATAAGCTCTTCGCCCAGGGCAAGGGATTCTGCTTCGTCGGATTCAATAGACGACATTACTTCTGCATCAGGAGTAGCATCGTAACTCAAAATTTCAGCCATAAAAAGTTATTGCATTGGTGGAGCGGATTGTTGACTGCCCAGGTATTGAGCAACAGCTTCTTCCGCATTAGGGTTCTTGGATGGGTCAGCCATGGGAGCCTTCAACATATCAGGCAGCTGTTGCATTTGCATCATCTGCTGTTGTTGACCCATAGCTTGTTGACGTTCAGCAGTACGCTGATCAACAGACTTAACAAGGTTCAGTACATCAATACCCTGTGCAGCTGCCAAGCGTTTGATAGCTTCGTCTGCATTGATGAATTGAAGCATCTGGTCAGGACCAAGTGCTTGAGAGATAGTCGCAATGAAGGTGGTGAGAGACTCACGATCTTGACCACGACCAAGGGCGTTGATACCAGCAACAATGGTTGGGTTCACCAGATCCTTAGGAATCCGGGGAAGTTCACCAGAACGTTGCAGTACCAGCAACTTACGATTGAGATAAGGAATTAGGAACTCAACAGTCAACAGGGAGAACAATCCTCCAAGTTGTTGTTCCAGTTCCATCTGAGTGAGGCGAACCTCTTCCGCTGTAGTGCGTTCAGATTGACGAACAGTAAGCACAAGGAATGCTTCTGCAACACGACGTTCAAGAGTAGCAGCAAGATTAGCTGCAGTACTGAAGTCAGCGGTCTTACCTACTTGGATAACACCGATGTCTTCTGGCCGTCCTTGAACGATCGCACCGTTGCCTGCCTGGGCTATGGTGGCCGGTTTGGTGGTGCTTGAGGGTGATACCACGAAGACGACCTTAGCGGCTGCTGCAGAGCCCTCTACGAGGGACTGAGAGAGTGCATCAAGAGACTTGAGATCACCCAAGAACTCTTCTACTCTACCTCGTCCATAGTTCTCACCGTCTACGGTATTGAATCGAAGGACTAGCCAAGGGTTAGCATCTGTAGGTGCTTTACCTTCAGTACCTGCGATACGCTTACCGTAGGCTTCTTGATGCCACAGCCAACGATTATTATCAAGACGAACGTGAGTATAAACCTCTACGTCATCTTCATGAGCATAGCTACGATCATTGACTTGATTATCTTTTTCTTGCAACTCCTTAGGGAGAAGCTTTTTGTTAATCAGTTCTTTGGTGACGATCTCAATTACGTTACCATTACCATCCCGTTCCACTACATAGCGGCTCAATGGATAATGCTTAAGCCCATCCTTACCCATGTAAATCAACGCATTACCACCAACAACAAGATGTTTGATGGCTTGGTGAACAACGACACGATCACTAGAAGCAGCAATCGAATCCATCACCATGCGTTCAATCTTGGCAAAACTCAGGTCAAGTTCAGAACGGATCTCAGCGGGCAACTCAGTGCCTAGCTTATCATCACGAATCTGAAGTTTAAAGAAAGTAGTTTGAGGGGGAAGCAGAGCAAGCATAAGCTTAGCTGCCAATGTAACTACTGACTTAGCGCCAACTGATTGCCAAGGTTGTTTAAGGGTTTTGTGGGTAATCCTAAACTCATCACGTTGGATAAGATAAGGAATCGTAAGCTCAGAGCATTCAACAGCAGTTTGGAGAAAGTTAGTACGGTAACTACTTAGATGATCGTACCTTGATTTAGCGTCCATCTAGTTAACCAACGTTAGTTCCACTTGAACCCATGCCACCAATGTTGGAGCCGGGTGTACGATTGATACGAAGAGAAGCAAGACTTGTTGGGGTTTGTTTCTGTTTAGTCCGCATAAGAGGAGTAGCTGCTGCTTCACTAGCACCAGTTCTGACAGGTACCCGGTTAGCTGCAGCAATAGCAGCCATGGCTTCTTGTTGTTGTTTGGTGGCTGCAGCTTGGAAAGCCATCATCCTTTCTTCTTGTGCTCTACGATCTCTTTCAGCTTGTTCCATCATAGCACCACGTTGAGCTGCTTCACGCCTGATGTCTTCTTGCCTGTGGTGTTCTGGCCTTCTACACATGATGTTAATCCTCGTTAGTAATTCGTGTACGAATCCACTCAACAACACTTACTTGTCCAGACCTATACATGATCTGATTAAGTGACGTGTCAGGAGTGGGGTTGAATGGTGGATAAAGATCCTCTAGCTCTTCCAACAACCGTTCAACAGTCAGGAGGTTAAGCGTATTGAGGGAGATTTGGGTTTGCATGTTCAAAGAACGCTGGCATACGTGCTCGCTTTGTTTCGACAAGTTCAGGTGCTTTACCTTCATACATCAAGCGATCACTTGCATCCAGCCAAAATTTTTTGTTCAGATACTTATTGGAGTCTACCCCAGAAAGAGGTGACATTACCCAGTTGATAGTTGCTTTACGCAGTTTATCAAGAGAAGGAGAGAAATCAACCCCCAACTCACGACAAACAAGGCTATTGGTAGCAACGTGAACTTGTTCATCACGACTAATGTCAGCACTTACAGTACGGAGACCAGCGTCACCATTGAAGCGGAAAAAGGGAAGAAGAACAAAGAAGATCGCACGTTCAGCAACAAGTGCCTTGGCAATCGTGTGATCAGGGTGAGCAATCCACGCATCACGTAGACGCTTAGCTTCAGCTTCTGCCTGCTCATCAATGCCGATGGCGTTAGTAATGTAGGTCAGTGCAAGATCATGCTTCTCTTCATCCCTAATGTTGGATTCAAGAAGTTCTCGTGCAGCCTCAGGCACTTCTTTATTCAGTGTATCTTGAATGAAATCACCGACTGGCAATTCCATATGTCGAATAGCAAGTGCTCGATAGATAGTTTCTTCAGCACCATCAGCCAGTTTACCGGCAGTTGTTTGTACCGGAGTCCAAGTTCTTTTACGAGACAGTAGTTTTTGATAAGGGTTCATTCGCCGCAATTACAATCAGGAGCAGGATCATCATCTCTATCATAGAGAATCGACTCCAGGTAATCGTCAACCTCAGACTCATCCAATGCTGCATAGGCGCTGGTCTTATCTTGGGTATCACTCATGACCTGAAGCGAGTAATAAAGGGAGGTTTGCGGTGATTGCAACCACTCTTCAATAAACGCTTCGTCATAGGTGATCACATCAGACCAACTATTGAAGCTGTAACCGTGAAGAAGTCCCGTAGCATCTAGCATCTGTACGATGCCATCAACAACTTTTTTGTAATCCTCCCAGCCAACTTCACTGGCAATCTCTACATTACCGTAGTCATAACTCTGAACACCAAAGGTTCCAGAGTCACGGTCTACATGACGAGAGATAGGAGGAGCGATCTCAGGGCAGGTGGTGAACCCATCTAGATCAGTATATCGGTAACTGCACGAAGCAGTAGGCGCAATGGCAAAGGCACGTTCCATATCATTGAAACGAGCAATTTGTGCAGCTGCGCGGATACCCCCTTGCAATTCCTTAGCAAGGATGGTTGCAGGAGTGTGTTCGTAGTACTGCTTGGAGTTGACTTGCTCAAGGGCTTCACCAAACTCCTTATAGGTCACACCGTTTTTACGGAGCAGGTTGGCCAATCCGAGCATTCCGAGACCAACTTGGCGATCCGTCTCCGAAGGGAGGTATTCTCCACTAGAGCCAACGTCCGTTTTTCCATGAAGGGCGCACAGCTCGGACATTCCAGTGACAAATGCACCTTGAATGTCATTGAGTTCGCACTGGCCAAGGTTGACATGTTGTAGTAGACAGGTTCCCCGTGAAGGCAAGTACACTTCCAAGCAAACGTTTCCCCGGATTCGATTTCCATTCTTATCTACTTTGGTTTTGTTGAGCCAGATGTCACCCTGGCGAATGCCTTGGAGAAGCGCCTCTTTGACTTCTTGAGTAGCGTGATCCCACCATAGTTGATTAACATTGACGCAACGCTTGATCCAAGGTAGATCAGCCCGGCTAGCAGTAATAAACTCCAGCACATCGGGATGGCTAAGATCAAGATGAGCAACGACAGCTCCATTTTTATAGACTCCTCCTCGCCTCAGGATTTCATTAAGTGTTGAGTAGATCTTTGCAAAGGACACAGGGCCAGATGCCACAAGTCCCTTACCATTTTCGTTTCCTTTCGGTCGGATTTTGGATAGATGGACAGCCACGCCAGCTCCGTAGCGGAGAGCGTGGGAAACAAAACGCCAGGATGCTTCGATACCATTTTCACCTTCCATATTGTCTTCCACCACAAAGACAGTGCAGGAGACAGGTAGGCGGCTGGTGGGATCGTCAATCCAAGACTGCACTCGCCCAGTACGGGCGATAAGTTCTTTGGTAGCGGCAGACATTATTAAACGAGATCAGTAAGTACAGGTGGTTGGTAGTTAGGCCCTTTCAGTACCTTGCCGTCTTCACGGCGTATCGGCTGACCATCTTCTCCAAGCTTGGTCATATTGCTTTTGTGTACGCGATCCAGTGCTTCATCCAAATCCCAGCCAAGGTTGGCAGCGTATTGGAAGCAGACGTACACAAGGTCTGCTAGTTCTTTGAGGCACTCTTCTGAGTTGCGTTTGAAATCGATGATCAGCTGTTGATCAGCTTCCAGAAATTCTTTGAACTCCTCAACGATCAAATTCCTCTGACCAGTCCGTGAAGCTAGCGTTGTACTGTTCTTCACCTGGAAACCGTTCCTGAATTCCTTTGCCTGTTGGCTGATGAAGGATTGCATTTTCAAGTTCATTCTGTAGATAGTGAATTGCTTTGCGTAGGTCAACGATCCGGCTGTCTT
>ERZ807358.9-NODE-9-length-24592-cov-5.529023_pt1 | contig 24592 bp, 24 predicted proteins | sample MGYA00521254_ERZ807358 | MGnify/ENA primary metagenome ERZ807358 (study PRJEB31431, sample SAMN03801314) | freshwater metagenome | biome: Freshwater; feature: Lake; material: Water | place: Canada:St Catharines | collected 2012-08-09 | depth 1 m m ...
ACTCATTCACTAACAATACAAATATACGAAATATTTTTGAACTGCCAAACTTTTAATGTTAAGAAATCGTTAAATTTACCAAAAGTTTACCATATTTTCTGGCTCGTAAGTTTCGTATCGTTCACTCTTTGGTAGGATGTCGCTGATATCCTTGGGTGGGGTTTCACAAGGATGCTTGAGTGAGTTCATCAGTTTCTTCTTCTCCCCTTTATTCGTTGGTAGAATTTGAATGTATCTTAATTTAGACATTTCTTTTCTACGCCAGAATTCTTTATATCCATCCTTACCAATTTCGGTTTTAAGATGTTCTAAATTGTGAGAACCCCACTTTGAAAATACAGTTCGTGAGTGAATATAAGTTCCATCTTCACCTTCTAATGAAATACCATAGTTCGGCATCAATTGGATTTTGTTAGTGTCTTGAAATAACCAATTCGTAGCACGATAAATACCACCTAAATGACCTTGGAATGGGTCTGAATAAGACAATAACATTTTGATGTTACGAGCGTGTTCCCTCATCCACCTAAATGTTTGACCCAATGCATATGATTCAATATTAGACCCATACCCATCGTGAATAAACAATCGTGTTAACTCCAAACATTGGTCGTTACCCAATCCATCAATAATTGAGGTTACAGCCGACCTACCAACGGGAAACCCATATACAGCGACACCAATCAGTTGTTCATCATTACCAAGAATATCTAACTCATCAGTTTTGTAAAATATTCCCAAAGCGTATCTACACATAGTCCACGCGTGGGAATAATGATAGGTCACAATCATATCCTTCGCAATGGCTTTGTTGATTTCACGAATGGATACTTTTGAGGTATCTACATATGTCTTATTGTCCTCTTTCAATTGGGTCTAATTTGTAGATTTCTTCTATGAACTCTTCATTTTCCGTTGGATAGGGTAATGATGGGTATTTTAATGACTTCAATATACGACTTTTTTTTGAATTATCCAAAATATAAACATACCGATGTTTTCTTAATTCTTTTTTTATCCAAAAAGTAGCTGATGTCATCTCTTGGATTTTCTTTGGATTGTTGGTTCCAAACTTTACAAATGATGTTCTTGAATGAGTCCAATCACCACCTTCTTCCCACTTAAATAACCACGAGTCGTTGGGTCTGATACGATTACCTTGATAAATCCAATTGGTAGACATATAAACAGTCCCCTTATGACCAACCTTTGGGTCAGAGTATGAAATGAGTCCTCGGATGTGGGGTGCGTTTTCCCTTAACCACTTAAAGGTCTGACCCACAAACCAACTTTCCACATTACACCCATATCCATCAAAAACAAATAGTCGTGTAAGTTCAAGGACTTCGGTTCGGTCAAGTAGTGGTGAAATAGATTGGCCGGAATGTCTACCTATGGGGTCTCCATAAGTAGCAACTCCGACCAACTCTTCGTTGACTCCACTAAAAAATTGGTGTTCCGTTTCTGACTTATAAAAAAGCCCTAACGCATAAGATACTTTTGTCCAAATACCACTATAATGGTTGTTTACAATAATGTCCTTTGCAACTGATTTTGCAATGGGTCTTATTGAAAATTTGGATGGGTCAAAATATACCTTACCTTCTACTTTCATTGGTAGTCATTGAATTCACCAAAAAGAATATGAGTCCAAGTTTCACCTTTTACAATCTTACGAATGTTAGCGGATGATACGCCATTGTTTCGTGCAAGAACACGAATGTTTCTATGCCCAATAGCCCACAATTTACGAATAGATTTTACCTGTATTTCCGTTAATTTATGTTGTGGGTGTGATTCTCCTCGTAACGACATTCTAAATGTTATCATTAATGTACAAATATACAAATTTATTTTTGATTTTCCAAGACATTTGCTAAATTTTTTGCGTCTACAATATTATCCTCTATTGAACAATATGTCCAAGAGCCATACCTACCTATGGAATATATTCCCAATTTATTATAATCTAAACACCAATTGTTGTATAGTTGTTTTGATTCTTTTGTGATGTGTACATATGCTGGGTTCATAATTAAGAATTGATGGGTAACTAATTCATGTACCCCATCTTTAATAATACCCGAATCTTCTAAATCGACAAGAACTTGCATTAAAAGAGCACTTTCATCTATAAGTTGGGTTTCAGACAAACCAATCTCAACGTATAAACTCATTTTTTCATGCGCCAAAATATTATTGTAAAATCCAACTCTATAAAAAATTTCTGAACCTGGAAAGTATCTCCAATGTGTTTTTATAGGAGTACCTTTATCAAATCCTAAATTAAAAACAGCTACCTTGTTAGAAGATAGGTTGTCAAATTTACGATTGGATAATTTTAAAAGATTTTTAAATGAAATTGTGCTTACAAGATTTTCAAATTGAATTTTTTCTCCTGAATTCGTAGTTGCAATTTTGGTGTCATAGTCTATTGATAATATTGTGGTATTTAATTGAATTTTAGATTCATCTACGCGTTTTAGTATAGATTTTATATACTCATAGCTACCACCTGTTGGATATATGAACGTATCATTATATGATTTTGATTTTTTGGATTCTTGTAACTCATTGTAACTAATCATTTTTGGAAAAAACCGACCCATAGAATCGGATTCAAGTTCATCAAGATTACAAGCATATAACTTTTCATTGTATGGAATTACAAACTTATCACAAATGGCAGCGCCAAGGGATGACTTAACATATGATTTAAATGTAGAATTATCAATTTCTTTACATTTTTTCAAGTCTTCCAAGCATTCACAATATTCAACATTATTTAACTGATGAATGTTATGTTGAAATGGAAAATCTATAATTTGATGGTTGTAGTAAATATCGGTAATTTTTTCAACTTTTAACAAATCACATTCTACGTTTTCTAAAACATAGTTTTTAATTTCTTCGTTTTTAAAGTGAAAGAAATGACCAGAATAATCCCAAACATAATCACCCCGTATTTCGGTTTTACAATAACCACCGAGTTCGGAGTCTTTTTCTAAAATGAGATAATCTCTCTTTGACAAATACGAAGCCAAAGAGAGACCGGTCACCCCACCACCGATAATTAATACATCAGTTTTTTTCATTCAATTTATTATTGAAATGTTTTAAATTGTCAAGAAGTCTATCTTTTGACGATTCAAACGCTAAATCGTTCAATATTTCTAACAAATAACCAAGACCTTCTTGATATCTGCCAGTCCAATAACAAGAAACACACAATTCATCATTTATGTATTTACCATATGCTTTTTCATTAATAAACAAAAGGTATTTTGATTTTGCATTATCAAGACTTAAAGCACGTGCTTTAATTAAATAACCATAAGCAAGTTCCCATTCACTAATAGAATTTAAATATCTACCCAAAGTCAAATATGGCTCGGCTCGGTCTGGAAATAAGTTTTTAGCAGATTCCATTTCTACAATAATTTCATTCAAATTACTTTTTAATCGCATAAGACACACCGAACTTCTCATGTGAGCTTCAAATACCTCTTCAACCCATACATTTTTTAATTTTAGATACAACCGATTCCATTGTAATGCCTCTCTATACATACCATAGTCCATGTAGCTTTGGGCGGTATAAAATACAGACCGACCATTCAACTCATCTGGGTCATTTACCAAAGTATCCCAAAATTGTTTTTGCAATCTTTCGGCATCATACAAATATTTTTTAGGGTCAAATGCTCGAGAACCAATACCTTCGCCCGAAATGTAAAATTCACTACTTGATAAATTTCCGGTTGTATAATTTGGTTTGTCTAAATTCTTAATTGTAGTATGAGCTACACCACAAAATTTCCAACTATGATTACCATTAAACATAATCAAAGCTTTCCATTCTGAAGTGCCACGTTTTACACGAATAAGATAAGCATCTTTAAAATCTATTGGAGCATCATCAAAAACTTGTAAGAATTCAAACGAAAAATCACCGACCAATAAGTCATCAGCATCAAGGTGCATGATATAGTCGGCTTTACCCTTAGCACGCTCCATCATCAAAGTTTTGTTGTGGTCAAATCCCACCCACTCATCTTGATATAATTCGCCAGGAATATTTCTCTCTTTAAAAAATGATTTTACAAGTTCTATTGTTTTATCAGTAGAGCCGGTGTCACATACAATCCAATAATCAATGTGGTCAGCTACTGACTCTAATGTTTGTAAAATGCAATGTTCTTCGTTTTTGCACATTGTAGCAAAAACTATGGTTGGTTTTTTTATCATAACTTATGTATTTAAATAATTAAATTCGGATTTTACTTTAACAAAATGTTTGACTTCTATGTTTAGCCATCACAACTTAAACAATCCGGGTCAGTAGCTTTCGTAGCTATGTCACCACGAAGAACCGATTCCGTTCTCATATAATAAAGAGTTTTAATACCCGACTTCCAAGCTTCCATATGGACTTGATTAATCCACTTTGGAGTTGCTTGAGATGGAAATGCCAGATTTAAAGAAACCGATTGGTCCACATATTGTTGGCGAATTCCAGCTTGTTTTACCAAATCTAATTGGTTAATTTCTTTGAATGTTTTAAATACATCCTTTACCCAATCAATTTCTTTGTTTTCAAAGTTAGATTCGGTCATATCTGAACGATTGGTTAGTTTACTATTGAGGTATCCCCAATTGTCTAATTCGGCAATGTCTTGAACTGAACCACCATCTTGTAAGATTTTATCCCAAGTGTCTTTTCCGTTAATACCAATTTTACGGAGAACCTTTTCTAATTCAGGGTTTCTACGAATAAAGGTTCCTTTAGCAGTTTGTTCCGTAAATACATTTGCTGCCCAAGGTTCAATTCCAGCAGATACATTACCACTTAATTTTGAGTTTGATACAGTCGGAGCGATAGCCATCAAGTGAGTATTTCTCATACCTGTACCAACACACCATAGTGGTTCGCCATATTCTTCAGCCATAGCACGAGATGCTCTTTCAGCTTCAATCTTCATTTGAGAGAAGATTTTACGAGTTTCAAACTGACCTTGTAAACCTTCAAATGGTAGACCTCTTTGTTGTAAGTAAGTATGCCATCCAAGAACTCCAAGTCCTAAAGCACGACCTTTTTCAGCAGAGCGAACCGAATTTTCAAATCCTCTCATATTCTTGGCTCTCTGAATAAACTCTTCTAATACACCATCCAAAAACCAAATTGCGGTGTAGATAAGGTCGGTGTCTTTCCACTCATCATATTTAGCCAAATTGACTGATGATAAACAACATACAAAAGAGTGTGATTCATCCGTGTGAAGTGTAATCTCCGAACAAATATTAGTCATAAAGACCTTTAATCCGTTTTGTTTGTATGCTTCCGGATTGGTCTTATTTACATTACCTTTAAACATAATGTAGGGTTCGCCGGTAGCTTTTCTCTTTTGAAGAACCTTACCCCATTTGCGTCTTGCTTCAGCGTCACCTTCTTCAAGTTTTCTCATAAACTTATCACCGATGATTACTGCTTGGTGTAGGTTTAGAGATTGTCGGTTTACATCGCCCTTTGGTTCACGGATTTCAATCCATTGGTCAAAATCACCGTGTTCAATGTTTAAGTTAATTGAAGCAGCGCCTCTACGAACTGACCCTTGGTTTGTAGCAAGGATTGTTGAGTCATAGATTTTACAAAATGGGACCACACCATCAGATGTGCCATTGCCGGTAATTTTACTACCTGCCGCTCTAATCATATTAACACCAATACCAACACCACCTCCGTGTTTGGCAAGTAACATCATTTCAAGGTTTTTTGCCCCAATTTCTTGGATTGAGTCACCAACATCAATACCAAAACAAGATATCGGAAGTCCCCTATCAGTACCCGTGTTTGAAAGAACCGGAGTAGCAAGATTAAGCCACCCACGCCAGATGTAATCAAAAAACTTACTAGCAAGTTGGGGTTTACCCAACCTACGAGCCACTGCGGCCGATACACGCCAGTAAGCATCCTTTGGGGTTTCTCCTACAAGTAGGTATCCCTTTGAGATTGTTTTTACATAAATTTCAGTATTGCCCCAAACCGGGAAATCTATACCAAGTTCCCATCCGAACTCTTCGCCATAATTTTTTGCCATAATTTATCTTTTATTAAAAAATATCTTCCCAATTTTCACCTTCACCCGCTTTGGAATAATCCGTTGGTCGGAGTGCAAAGAAATCGGTGTGAGTCAAACCACCTGTTAAGTGATAGAACCATTCCAACTGGTCGGCTGATTCTTTATCGTAATTAAAGTGTGGGTCATATCCCAACTCTACTAATTTTTCATTAGCTCTTTTACGAATAAAGTTTTTCAAATCTTTTGAGTTAAGATTTTCAAGGTCACCCATTTCAAACATTTTATCAATAAAGTTTTCTTCTAACTTTACAATCAATTCAGCCGCTTCAATAACTGAATCTCTAACATCCGTTTTTAGACCAGGAAACTCATCACACATATGTCTGAAAAGTTGACATCCCATCTTTGAGTGTAGTGATTCATCACGAACTGACCATTTCATTTGTTGACCAATACCCTTTAAAAGGTTTCTCATTTGGAATGAGTAAAGAACTGCAAATGAGGAGTAAAGTGACACACCTTCTGCAAATGCGGAAAAGATTGCGAGTGAACGAGCAACATCTTCCCTTGCTTCTTTGCTCCACTTTAAATCTTCGTGGTTGTATTCTGCTTTAGTTTGAATTAATAAGTCAAACTTTTCAGCAGTAGCGGGCTCGTGTAAAAATGCTTCAAAATCTTCAAGACCAAGGGTTTCGTTCAAATACGAATACGCTGTAGCGTGAATGGTTTCTTGTGAACCAAACATTATAGCCATTTGTTTAATTTCGTGTTTTGGAAACCAATGGGTTACCATTGTAGTCCAATAATCAGAAACAGCACATTCGGTTTGAGCAAATCCTAAAAGAATGTTTCCCACCAAGTTTTTTTCCGAAACTGACAAATTTTCATTCCAGTCTTTTACATCCCCTTGCATTGGGATTTCGGTATGTAGCCAGAATGCTTGAGCTTGTAATAACCAACCATCGGTATAATAAACAGGATACTCAAAGGGTTTGTATGGGATTCGTTCATCAAATAGTGACATGCGATTTCTCCGTTAAATTGTTAGACATATTTTTGTGTGGGTGAATATACATAGTAGTTAAAAATCTATTTCACCCTTCATTTCTTTATATTTTTGAGCAAGTTCTTTTCTTACTAAACTCTCCCCACCTTTCATCTCTTTTTTGGTTTGTTGACCAGAAATGGAATCCTCATTATAGATGGAAATTTCACCCGTAGAGAAGTTGGCTTTTGATGGAAAAGTCATACCATCAGGACCAAAACGATTCTTAATGACATGCCATCTTCCTGTTCCAGCAAGTTTATCTTCAATCTTACGAGAAAGAGATACTACAAAGTCAGCGGTCATCATTTTTGAAAATGAACCTGCGATTTTGGTGCCTGTAATAATGTCATCATCTGCACCACTACGATTGATTTGAGATGCGGTATAAACGGGTATTTCATACTCCCCAGCCATACCCCTCAAGTCCTCAAAAATGGTTTCTAATTCTTCATGTCGTTCTTTGTTTGATGGTCCACGCAGTAGGTCAGCATAATCCACTATTACAACATCCGGCTTTTTACCTCGTAAAATCATCTTATCCATATGGGCTTTTAATGAAGTCACGCTGGCGGTTTTGGTTGGGTAATGTTTTACAATCAAGTCTCCCTTAACATTCATAACTGATTTCTTAACATCTTCCATATTGTATTTCAGATTTGCAACTGCAATCTTACTCAAAACAGCATCGTATCTTTGTCCTACATACCCTTCATTTAATTCAAGGGTGTAGTGAGCCACAGTCTTACCTAATTTCATAGCCGCCACGCCGATGTTAACCAAAGACCACGACTTACCGATGCCGGGAGGGGCGGCAAATAAAACTAACTCACCTTTTCCAAAACCACCCTGCGTAATTTCATCAATACACTGCCATCCGGTTGATACTACATTTCTGATAGAATCTTCATATCGTTCCGTAATCATGGTTTTGTATTCGTGACCCAAATTAGAATCTTGACCTGCCTTCATAGCATCATCAACCTTCTTTTTAATCACATCATACTTACCTTGTTCTAATAACTCTACGGAATCAAGAATGGCGTTCTTTATACATTGATTTTTACAAAAGTCAAGGGTTTGTTCTTTAACATAGTCTAAATCATCACTTTCAAGGTGATTCCACGCAAATTTAAGTGTATCTACAATACTTGTTTTTAGAACATCCCTATCTACGGTATTAATTCGGACTTTTAAAACATCCAGCGTTGGTAGTTTTTCGTATTCTTCAAGATGAGACATAATTTCACGAACCAACCACTCTGATGCTTCTGAATCAAAGTATTCTGATTTTATAATGTCAAATACTTGGCGAGAAAAACTCCTATCACTCAACAACGCTGATATGATTTTGTTTTGGAACGATGTTCCGTATTTACTTCCGAATTTTTCCATAGACACTAATATACGACTTTATTTTGAATTATCCAAATCTTAAACCAAACAAAGTGGTGATTTATAAACATAACCTTCTGCATATTTTTCAATGTGTTTTGGAAATGGATATATTACATTACGCTTATAGATTCCATCAATTAATTGATAATGGCTGAGGTCTTCAATCTGACCATCTCTTACAAAATAGTTTGATAATTCGTAATTTTCGTGTATTTCGTTTAATTGACCTGTTTTTGAAAACTCATCAATTCGCCATAATTTTTCTTGATATTGTAAATCTACATATAAATGTAAATCAAATGCTATACCAACAATCCCTTCAAAACACTTTTTAATTAAGTCTGGTTTGTATTCACCTATTAAAGCTAGGTCAACATCCCAACTCATCCAATCTTCTAAAATACCACCCATAGTGTATAACTCAAAGTTATATACTTCAGGCACTTCGGACTTTATCCTTGATATTAAAGTTTTAAATAATGGATGTTCTACACCACCAATTGAAAACCAATTAGTAGCAGAAAATGGACCATACTCAATTGTCCCATACCAAACTCTTGTATCAAAATCATTTACCATCTAAATGCTTCTTAATGAGTATATCTAAATTTAGAAAAGAATTTCTTAACCAAGAATCTACATCAGCAAAAGCGGTATATAATTTGTCACCCATAAACATTTTCTTAAACTCTATAATATCTAATCGGTGAGTTCCACCATCCATAATATTACGAATGTTTGATGTAATGGATGATGATATTTCTGGATTTCGTAATTGCATGAGGTCAAAATTCATTCGTATAACATCTACATTATCCATCAACTTTTTTGATAGTTTTTCATCTACATTAGAACACTCATTTATGAACTCATCTAACTCCAATTCACCATTGTTTAAAAACGACATTTTGGCTTCTATGGTCTTATCACCAACACCTTTAACACCTTTGATGTTATCAGAGGTATCTCCGGTTAGGACACGATAAAACACAAGATTTTGAGATATTACACCATATTCTTGTCTAACTAATGACTCATCATACATTTTCTTTTTATTAGAAGACCACACTTTAATTCGTGGGTTTATCAATTGAAGAAAATCTTTGTCTGATGATACAATTACCACTTCTTTTTGGAAATAGTGATTTGCAAGATATGCTATAATATCATCCGCTTCAACGTGGTCAATGTATGTCAACGACACCGGTAATACTTGTAGGTATTCAATCAGCCGTGCGAACTGATACCTCATTGATTGTTGTTGGTCTTCAAGGTCTTCATAACCAGCCAATCGGTTGATTTTGGTTAGACCGGTCCGACCTTCTTTATAACCACTATATTTTGACTTTCTACGTTGGGACCCGCCCTTACCATCAAATACTACAACTACACGAGTTGGTTTGATAATTCTGATGGTTGCTGCGGTGGATAACAAGAAACCTGTTATACCACCACAGTGTTCACCATCATCATTTAACGCAGGAACTGCCCCAAAGACACGAATGAACTGATTCAATCCATCTACAATAAGCACTCTATCATTTAGGTGTTCTTCTTTAACCTCTAAATGTTCTTTCTTAACTTCTTTAAGGAGTTCTGCGTATTTATTAATCATCAAAATCGGTTAATTCAACATTATCAATGTTTGATTGAGCACTTGACTCTTTGTAAGACATAATGTAAGTATCACAAATTTTTTGATAGATTGTTTCTTTCAATTCTGGTCGTGACTCCATCATTTCTTCAAAGTTCTTGGCTTGGAATTTTAATTCTTCACCGGTTTCAGTATCCACATAGGTATACCAAGCGCCTGACTGATTTACAAGTTTGTAGGTCTTCATCATTTCTAACCAAGAACCATAATTGTCAATACCACTATCAAAGTAAATATCATAATCAATAGAGCGAAGAGGTGGTCCCATTCGGTTTTTAACCACTTGAGCGCGGGTTTTAATACCCACAACTTGGTCTACACCACCAACTTTTGCTTTTAACTGACCCATTTGTTTTAGTCTAATACGACACGATGAGTGAAACGCAATTGCTTTACCACCGGATGTAGTCCAAGGGTCACCAAAAGACACACCCATACGGGTACGAAGTTGATTTGTAAAGATTAAAGAGATTCGTTCACGCCCAATTAAGTTCGTGACCTTTCTCATAGCCTTTGAAATGATAATTGCCTTTTGAGTTGCATATCCAGCTTGGTCGTAATCAGCAGAAATCTCAACTTTAGTAGAAGCCCCAGCAACGGAGTCAACTACAATAGTTACCAATTTCTTTTTATCACCATCTGCTGCACGGATTGATTCAATGATAGAATCAATTGCTTCAAAAATATCTTCTATTGTTTCCAATGGAACATACAACATTTTTTTAATATCAACTCCAATCGCCTCAAGAAAATCTTGGTTCAGTGCGTTTTCGGTATCAATATAAACACCAAGCCCACCCTTCTTTTGAGTATCTGCAATAGCGTGAGCTGCGAGTAGTGATTTACCACTTCCTTCTAAACCCGTAATCTCCGTAATGCGACCCACCGGCAAACCGCCGTGAGGGCGGTTTGCAATGGCGAGGTCTAACATTGGGGAGCCAGTAGATACCCACTCATCCAAATCGGTGGGGGTTTGTTCTGACCCATCCAAGAAGAAAGCCACCTTGTGGACAGACTTAAACTTCTTGTTGAGATTAGAGGCTAGGATAGAAGATAGTTCATCACGAGATGATTCTACTTTTTTAGCCATAAATTAATCGTTGAAAAGGTCATCAAATGCTTCTTTAACATTAGAAGCTTTAGAAGTTGTTTGAGCTGGAGTTGATGGTTGTGAAACATCAGCTGTTTCAGTTTTACCATCTTCTACCTTGCCAGTTTCCAACCATTGTTGAAGCATAGACTCCATTTCATCGTAAGACATGCGTTTGAACATAGTTGATAAATCAATTTGTTCTTTTGCCATCTCCAAGATATTTTTATCTTCTGAAATAGAGGTTGTGTTTGGTTTAACACGAATTGAAGTTTCAGGGTAAGATTTACCAACTTCAGCTGCGGTTTTGAAATCTACCGTAACATCACGACCATTCACAGGGTCGGTCAAATCACCATAGTCAGGGTCAGCAAAGAAACCAAGAAGTTCTTGATAGACTTGCTTACCAAATCCCCAAAACTTAACACCTTCAGACTCTTCACCACGAACCAATACAGGAACATAAGTTCTCATTTTGGGGGTGAGTTGTTTTGCAAGGTTCCAGTCATCACGATTACCACTTGCCTTCAACTTTTCAGCGAACTCTACAATAGGGTCAGCCTCACCAAATGAAATTGGTGAAATGACATTCTTACCACCTAAATCAAAGTGGAAATATAGTTCAATAAAAGGGTTGTTGGGGTTGTGGATATACGGAAGAATCCGTACTTGTTGTTTGCCGGGAGTCGGCTTCCATAAATTGTCCGTTTTTTGGACTTTTGTCTGAAGAGAATTCAGACGGTTGCGAATTGCGTTTAAATCAATAGCCATAATTATACCATTTTTTATTATTTGTTAAACATTAACTAGTCACTAATATACAACATTTGGCTGACAATTCCAAATGTATTCCAATATTTTTTATTTTTTATTTTACATCTACGATGCGAAACAAACTTGTTTTCAAAACCTTGTATGAATCCCCATTGGTGAGTATCACACTGTTTCTATAAATATCCCAATCAATTTGAAAAGACTTATCTACCACACCACCATTTAGGTCTGATATTAGTCTATTTAACGCATTGATGGTATACATTGTATTTGATTCTTTTTTACGATGAACCATTATTGTGTTTGGTAAGAATGAGTTTTCATTTGTTGGAATGATGTTATAGCTAATTACCAATTCTTTTGATGGTTCTAATTTTAGGATAAAGATTTTTCTACTGAACAACTCGTGAGTTTTCAGAATTGTGTTTACAATACTTTCAAATGATTCTTCGTTTGTGAAGGTGCATAACAATTGGGTTTTCACTCATATCTCCGTAATTATCCGTTTTTCTTAAAGCATTTTTGCATTTCAGGGCTATACTTGTAAACCGTGGCCAGCTTACCCAAGTCACCCCGTTTTGACCTTTGTAACTTTTCACCAATAGGAATTCGTTCTCCCTGTTTTGTAATAACGTACACAATTTTAGAACCACCGGTAATTACATCACTACCTCGTTTTGTAACTTCACGTTCCTCACCTACCTCAAAGTTGGATATCATATCATTTTTATCTTTGAATGGTAAACATTTACTCAAGGTTTCCTTGTCAACCTTAACACCACCACTCTCTTGATAGAATGCGTCAGAGTCCGAAAAAACACCTTCTCCACCAAACTGCATTCCTAAATGTAATTTTTCAACAACCGATTCGGCTTCAAGGTAATTACCCATACGAACTTCAGTTCCATCATCTAACTTAATAGTGGTATCATTGAGTTTATTCAACATCTTCATATCACTCTCAACCGTCTTCTTTCTAATCTCTCCAATAGCACCACCAATCTTTGGACCATCCGTAGCTTTGTTCATATCAGAGATAAGTCGCTGTTGGTCTTTTGTTAAAGTAGAATCGGGATTGTTAGCGTATTTAACAAACGCTGTCATCATTTCAGCGTCAGTTGGTGGATTTGAATGGCCATCCGGCAATTCGGATAACATAGCTTTATTTGGTTTCTTACCCAATAATTGATTAGTAACCGCTTTTTTCCAATATTTGTCCGGCTCTCTGCCAGCAGATGTGGTTTTTGCTATATCAGCCAATTCCTCTGGATTTTGATTTGAAAGGTGTTTGGCTGGACCGGTTGTTACATTGTCTAATTCGGCTTCCAATCGCTCGTGTTCTTTTACCGAATCATCAATGATGGATTCCATTTTTGCGGCTTGTTCTTTTGTGAGTTTACCACTTTCAGCAAGTTTACGAATTTGCTCTTTTTTAACTTTACCTTCGGCCCTCAATGAAGATTGTGCTACAATAGCATTCACATTATCTTTATCCGAATAAAATGTCATGTATGTATCACCGGTGGTTTCATCAGTAACAAATATGGCAGTGTCCGATGGATTAGCACCACCACCGCCGCTTTTGATAATTTTTACGGCCTCTTCTTTAGATACTTCAGTATTACCCAACATAACTCTACCTTTAGTCGAGTTAATCATATTTTCTTGGGCCTTCAACCCATTCTTATCACCAAAAAATGGAGTTGCTTTTGGATTTTTTAATCCGTTAGCATTTGAAATTTTTTCGGTAATATGATTGTTTTTACTTTGAGCAGCACGAGTTGCAATAATACATTTTCCAGCAAGACCTACTGAAACTCCATATTTTTTAGCAATATCACGAGCTTCTTTTAGAGTAACGCCCGAGGGTGGTGCTGTTCCATCATTTTCATCACCAAGACCTGAACCTTTTAACTTATTAACATTACTTTCAAGTTGAGAGTCGTAATCAAATGGTTTACCGGAATTAAAGGAATCCGTAGCTGATGTAATGGACACGATTTCATTTAACATAGAACCTGGCGAACCTGGTGCTCCTTCACTATCACTAAAACCCACCTCTATAAAAGAATTCATTGACTCTTTATTTTCTTGAGGGTCAAACTCACCCTTTTCTAATTTTTGTTTTGAGGTATCTCGTTTGGCTTTTGCAGTTTCAATTTCATCATCACTAGCAAGGTCTTGGGTTTCGGCATTGTGTTTCTTAACCTTATATACTGAACCGGACTTTTTATTTTTTACATAAATGTCTTCATCAATATTTTTTTCTTTTTTATCTAACTCATCCTTTTCAATTTGAGTTAACATATCGTATTGGTCAAGTTCCTTTTCATTAGGGTCTTCTTCTTTTTTAGGTGGGATTGGGCCACCACCTTCTAAAATAGCCAATACTAATTCTTTAGCTCTTTTCTCATCAAATTCTTCTAATAAAACTGAATACAATCCTGCAACAGACCTTTCGCTTAAAGGATTGTTGTAAAGTTCGTATCCGACTTCATTCCACCATTTTTTGGAAATACGTTCAATGAGTTTGTTCATAAGTATAAATATCAAATATGTGTTGTAACCATTTCTTTATAGTTGTCACCTACTTCAACGCCAACGGGGAATCCATCTTTTTCCATTATGGATTTTACTTCACTAATATAATTTACATCATCTTTATGGACATCAAACAAAATTGAGTCATATGTGTAAAGTATTGGTAAAGAGTGCTGGGTTTTTAGTTTAGACAATTTATCAAGTATAATTATATTCCTTTCGGTCTCAACGGACTGAAGAATGTAGTTAAATAGTTTATTTTTGTTCAAATCATCAGAAAAAACTATCTTTCGTTTGAATATTGGTGTATAAATTACCTTATCTACCAAGAACTGACGCCATAGGGTCTCAATATACTCTGCGGTTTTACTGAAAAATGGGATGTGTTTGTATTCATCTTGGACCCCACCATATAATTGTCGAAAAGTGATGGCTTTTGCGTCTTTAATATCTGCCCCATATTGGTCAGCCAACCATTGGTGTGCTTTTATGTTTAATGGAATGTCTACATCTATAAGTTTACCAATGAGTCGTAGGTGATATCCATCAAAGTCAAGTTGGTATAACTTACCACCCACAAACCTTGATATAAACCTACTACGAACCTCACCATCCTTTGGGAGAGCCGCATAGTTTGTTCCACCAAATGTATTGGATGGTCGTGATGTGGTAGTCAACATATTGTATTGAGTATATTCAATACCATCCGCAGTTTTTAGTCCACCCAACTCCATCCAATTTAAACTTTTAGGATATAGTTGTGAAAATTTACTTGAGGTCGTATTTTGCGACCACAAGTTTTTCCAATCTTGGAATTGTTCGTAGTGTTTCCAAATGGGGATAAGGTCGTTTGCTCTTGGAGCTTTTCTTCTACGAAATACCGTATAGATTGGTTTCTCATCTACATCAAAATTTGACGCCTGATGGAATAACTCCATTTCAAGGTCAAACATATTGTCTATGTAGTCATAGTGGTGTAAGAACTCTTTTAAACCCACTACACATACTTCTTTAAATGGTTTAAAATCAATCTTTTGTGAAATTGTAGACGCTTCTATATTATGGTAATTTACAAACAAGTCCAACTTACCATCAGAAATTAAAATAGATGATATACGAGAGAGCCGTGGGTGTTTCTCCAAACTTGATAGAATGGGGAACACCACAACCTTCTCGGAGAGTTCAGAGAGATGTTTTTGTAATTCTTCCTGCGTGTCTACTATTTTCACACTACAAATATACGAAATTATTCGTTAATATCCAAATTAAACCATCGGAAACCCAGCAGATGAGTTTGTTGTTGATTTTTTCCAAGGTGGATTAGCTGCAAGAGCATCAATTGATGAACCCATAGGGCGTTTTATTGTTGGAGCCCATCCTTTTGAGTGGTTACTAAAATGTTTTTGTCCGTAAGTTTTACTACCGGGGGTTACAGTTCCAATAGCATCCCATGAAGATTCCCATTTATCGAGCAAAGTGCTATCTTTGAATGTGATTGTTGATTGATTAAACGAATCTAACATTTTCATAGATGCTTTACGAAATATGTTCTTTCGTTCAGGTTTAATTACTTCAATGAATAAAACTGAACGTGCTTTAACACGACATACTTTCAAATTCATTGAGAACGACTTACCTTTAACAGGTACGACCACCTTAACAATTTTACCTTGAAGTTCTGATAGTTCCATATTATCGGTAAAGGGTTACGATTGAACCAAAGTGTCGGTCAAAGACTTGAAGAAGGTTCTCATAGTCACCACTTTTCATTTCTTCCATAATCTTACTACCATCTAACTCCAATTGTTTAGCAAGGTTACTTGCAGTTCCAAGAAGAAAAAATGCGTTACCTTGAGGACCTGTGAGGTCAATCTCAATGCCTCGTGTTTTGGGGAAATTTACAATAGCCATATCTAATTATTTTACGATTTCAATCATTCCAAGGGGAACATTGTAGAAACCAACCCCATTTAACACAGACAAAGAAGCTTTAGCTCGGTTAATCTTTTCAACACGAAGTTGTTTACCCATTAACTTGGGGTGATTCACTTGGACAGTAGCCCCAACCCACAAACCCTCTTTAACATCAAGGGCGGTGACACGGCGTTTCATCTTAATGACTTCAACAACTCGTTTGTTTAACATACGGAGGTCTTCAATAGACATTTGGTTTAATTCAGCGTAATTCATAGTTTTCATTTGTTTATTATTACTATATAAAGATACGAAAAATATTGGAACTGCCAAATTCCTAATGTTAAGAAATTGTTAAATCTTTCTGAACTCGGTAAAGTTTGTTATGTAGTTTACTATCCCTTTGACTTCTCTTTCAGCCAAATTTACCAATCTGCGGTTGGTGTCTTCAATTCCGGGCTCGGAGCCCGTATCGTTAATTGGACCTGTTATCTTCCAAGTAATTGTTGTTTTGTGGAAATTCTCTGGTTGGACTTTTTTGTAATCTCGTATTGAGGTTTCCATAATAATGTTGGTTGACATACTTCTTACAAAGTATCTATTTAAAAATCCTTTTAGATAATCACTTTCAACAGGCGTTGGTTTAGAATAGTTTGGAAAAAAATACTCACTTATGACTCCCTTTTTTGGTAAATCATCGTAATCAAATACTTCTTTTACCGATTGTTGACTTACATCCTTGTATGGTATCAATTTTTTTGATACATCTCGAACATAGGATGCTTGAGTAAAAACTTCACCTGTGGTGTAGGTGTGATACCCACCAATGTATTCTTTACCATCTTCGGTCATCCATTGTTTTCCGATGGTGTATAATCCTTTTTGGATTTTTCCCTCTGGGTAATATATTCTTCTTCTACTCATTTTATGTGTTAATCATCATATAACCAACAATAGTCGTGTCCCAATTACCATCCGATACAGAGTGTTCAATTTCACCTACCGCAAAAAACACATCACCAAAACCACCGGGTAGATTATCTACCGTAAATGTGTTAAAAAACTGAATACCATCTACCCCATCAAAGGTAACGCTTAAGTTAATTGAGTATGGAATACTTTTTGCAGATGGGAATAATTTACTCATAAAGTGTTTTCTTAAAATGGTTCTAAATTCAGAAACTTCATTCATGCTGTAGTTATCACCCATTTGTTTGATTTTCTTTTTAAGGTCTTCATCAGTAGTTTCCTTTGCTCCATCAGCACCATCTTCATTCTTTGGAGTGCAATTAAAAACTTTTTTGATTGCATTATTTGGATATTTACCACTACCACCGGTGTAAGCAATTGCTGACATCTCAGCATCTAAATTAGATGACATACTAATTCCTTTTATAATAGAATTAGGCGTAAGGGTTTTAAATGTATACCCAGCCCCTTTGCTACCCTTAATATCATTATGTCGGTTTACTATGGTATAAATTTTAACACCACTTGATTGTGGGTCTGATTGTAGATAACAATTCACAACGGAGCCGGTTTCAGTTTCTATCTCTTTTAATAGCTGACCCATAAATTGGTGAACTGTGTATGATGCTTGTTCACCTTCTTTTTTACGCTCTAATAATTTATTTTCTATTTCAATTATTAAACCTGTTGAAATCCAAATATCTTCTACCTTACCAATGGTTCCACCAATAGCACTAAAATCATTTACAGTTCCACCCGTAGTTTTGTAATTAGCACCAAGACCTGGCATTAAAATTCGTGAAGGGTCGGCTGATTTTAAAATAGAGTTGTATACAAAAGTTGCTTCATTGGATAGTATTTTTGCGGTAGGAGCCATTGCAGTAGAAACTAAAAATGAAACTACTTCTTTTAATTGAACAAATGAAACAACTATTTCATTTGCACTACCTAATGATGTTAACATCTCCCAAGAACTTGCTTCTTTTTGGATTTTTATAACACCATAAGGACCATTTGCTTTAGCTTGCCCTTCTTCTAAACCATCGTTTATTACACCACCACCATCATCCCTACCAAGTTTTAATGCACCGTCAGCGTTTGCTTGTAGTTGTGCACCTATACCAAAATATTCCGTTTCAGATCCAGAGGGGTCTTTTGAAGTTGATGGTTTAGATGATGGTTTAATAACAAAACCACCCGCGGTAGCGGTTTTGGCCAAAGCACTTGCATTACAAGTCCAAGACCCATCTAAATTATAAGTCCAACTAAAGTTATAAATTCCAGCTTGCTTAATTGATATTGAACCAAACTCATTGTTCCATCCAAACGTAACATCTACAAAGTTTCCAGGAATCATAAAAGCAGTAGTGGCCGCATTAAAATCAGCTTGTGAATACACTACATACTCAAATGAAATATCCCACATAGCGATGTCTGAAATATCACCACTACCTTGGTTTTTTGTTGTGATTGAAGTTAAGTGTGGTCTTGGAACATATCTGCCAGCTCTTTTTAAAGCAGCTTCATCACCTGTTCCAAACGATAAACTATAAGCTTTAGCTTTACAATCAAATCCATCATTTTTGCCAGTAAAACTAACTGAACCAAATGACCTTCGTTGGTGTAACCATTCTAAAGCACGAGCTGAAACGGAACTACCCGCGACCCAACTTTCTCTTGCATTCAAAGTTCCAGCCGCTCCAAAACCACCAGGAGTTAACATTCCCATAATTTTATATACTATTTAGTTCGTTAAATTTAGTTACGATATCCAATGGATTTGCAGGAATACGAATTTGGGAACCAGGTGGAACCGATAAGTCACCTTTACCAACCCCATTTGCTCTTGCAATAATCCACCAAAGAGATGTGTCTTTGTAATATTTCCAAGCCAAATTATCTAATCGGTCTGACTCCATACCAATAATATAGGTATCCTCAAATGATGGTTCAATTACAGGATATTGAACAGTCTTACGAAATCTTCTACCGGTGTCGGTTTTTCTAATTTCTATGTCAGTATATCGTTCCATTATACTCTTGGTTCAAAAAATTTAGTTAATCCACTTGAAGGTGTTCCGCTAAACTCACCATTAAATGAGTATAAAGCAAGACCATTTACATCATATCTTCTACCACCGGCTGCAGTTCCTGGAAGTAGAGTTAAACTAATGTTCACATCAACACCCATTGGAAGTTCACCTAATTCACCATCGTAGTTTATGTCCCACGGATGGTCATCGTTATAAGTATAAGTTAACGCAGTAATAATTGAAGGAATACCACTTGAACCTTGACCCCAAAGGTCACCCAATCTAAAAAATACCAATTGACCAGAGTATGGTCCACCAGAGTAATCAGGCAAAGTCAATTTTGCAAGTTCTTGGACTTTTAACCACATATTTTTCATTTCTCTTCGTGAGTTAGCATAAACCTTGAAGTTAAATGTAAGTGTTCTTTCAAACGACTCATACATATACCCTTGGTCAGCACGACCCGGATACTTGATTGGATTGTATGATGGTGAATAAGTTTCAGTAAGACCAGAAATAGTTGAACGGAATTGAATTATTTTTGAACTATCTTGAGCCCCACCTCTATTATCAGTTGCAAAAAATAAAGTTACGAAATCAGGTGAAATTCCACCTGCTGGATTAAATATAGTATTGTTAAGAGGGTCTACTGAAATATCATTAGTGAATTTTTTAACAGAGTCAGCACCACTTAAATATTTTGGAATTTTATTATCACTTGATAATGGATTGGGTAATCCATAACTTTTGTGAATATTTTTATTAGTATAATCAGCTTCTTTTGAAAGGTCTGACTTTCTACTCATATCATACAAACTTCTAAAATCACTTGGAGATTGAAGTGGAAATTCATCAGCTCTTTTTTTAATCTTACCATAAGACAAAAACTCATAATCAGCAACATCTGGCGCATTACCATAAAATCCATTAGACTTTAATAAGTTTGTTTTTGTTTCGTTTTTTTCATCAATTGGAATTGGCGATTGTTCCAATGTTTGTTGAATTACGCCAAATTTTAATTTACTATCATCATCGGTTGGTAAACTTTTACCATAGGTGCTTGGGTCAAAGTTATTAAAATTTAAAAGTGGTAATCCTGGTGGTAAGATTTGTTCAAACGGATTAAATCTTTGTTCGTAATTTGCTTCTGTAGCGGCGAAATCTTGATTTGGATTGTTAAATGTATTTCCACCACGAGTTGTAGTTGTAATACCAATACCATATACCGAATCAAATCCACCACGAACATCCGTAGACAATGTAAATGGAAGCCCATCGCCGGTTACACTTAATTGTTTGTATATATTGTCAATTTTACCTGAAGTGTCATATCTACCACTATCATCTCCTGGAAATATACCTTGTCTATCAGGTCTAAACCCAATATGTTGACCGCCAATGGTAGCCAATAGATTGGCTGGGGTCCAAACTTTACCCCACCTCTGACTTCTCTGCATTCCAACTTGCTTTAATCCCCAAATAATACCACGAGGGGTTAGTAAGAATTGTGAAATTCTTGCAACATCAAAAAGAGCTCTTGTGGTTGCGGTTACAGCACCACCACGAATAAATGATAAACCACCAAACCCATAATTGAATTCCTTACCTTTACCATCTTGAATACCTGTAACAATGAATGGTTGTTTAATAACCCAAGTGTTAAATGCATCTTGTTTTAATAACTCGTGAGCATTACCACCTGATTTATTTGTAAGTCCGTTATAAGTGTCTTTTAATACACTATCACTATAATTTTTACCTAATCCATTGTCAAGCTGTAAAGATGTCTTATATAGAACGGGAGTATCTTTTAACGAACGAATTGATGTTGTAGTATCAAATATAGTTGCAGAAGGATTAACACCAACAAACTTTGAAGTGGTGTCTATTTTTGGAGTAAATCCAACAGCTTTATCATTTGTAAAAAAGTCAACTACTCCAAAATCTTTTGCTTGGTCTTCAAGGTCAGGCAATCTATTAGATGTAAATAATCTTGGTGTAGTTTCACCTTTGTCTTTATCACCTTGTTCTATGAGGTCAGGTTCAGTTTCACCCAAAAATCTTTCTTGGAAAGTAAATGGTTTTGGTGTAGTTTCACCCAAAAATCTTTCTTGGAATGTAAGTGGTTTTGGTGTAGTTTCACCTTTAAACTCTTCCGTATTATCATACAAATTTGGTGTAGTTTCACCTTTGAACTTTTCAGTATTGTTGTATGGGGTCGGTGTAGTTTCACCTTTAAACTTTTCTACTTGTGATGCAAGACTTGGAGTTGTTTCACCTTTGAACTTTTCTACTTGTGATGCAAGAGTTGGAGTTGTCTCACCCTTAAACTTTTCTACTTTGGATGCAAGAGTTGGTGTAGTCTCACCTAAAAACTTTTGAGTTCTTTCCAAAGGTTTAGTATTAGTTTCACCTTTAAACTTTTCCGCATTATTATATGGTGTTGGAGTAACTCCCGATTTGGTTGCGGTTTGTGTTGGTCTTTGTGGTGATGGAACACCTGAAGCAAGGTCTGAAAGAGGAGTTAGATTTGTTGGCTTTGGTGTTTCAGTTCGTGTATTATCCACCAACGATTTTTCTACCGGTCTTCTCCATTTTGAAAGGTCTGATTTTAAGTCTATTAATGCCACATCAACCCTTATCTATGTTGTCTTCTTACGGTTTCCATACGAGAATTAGCTCGGCTCATTTCCGTGACTAATTTGTCGTTTACTTTAATAACTATTGGTTGTGACTGAATGTCTGCTCGGAGACCTTTAATCTCTTCTAATAATGGGTCACCGGTATTTCCACCACCACCTTGAGCTTCACTATCACCACCGGCTCCTAAAACACTCATTGCGGCTGTAAATACACCAACTGCGACCATAGCAGGAACCGCTGCTATTCCAGCAATAGCAAATGAAGCTAATGCAATAGAAAGTGAGCCAAACCCAAGAGCCAAACTCATTAATCCAAGCCCTACTTCGGGACTTGCTATTTGTGCAATTTTAACAATAAAATCACCAAGAGCGCCCACTACTGTAGAAATAGCTTCGCCAATGGCTTTAATACCAGGAGCGGCTACTTTAAGGGCAAATCCAACTCCAATTAGACCAGCGGTAATAACGGCTACACCAAGTATAGTTGCTGGATTAGCAAATGCTGCGAAACCACCAGCTATTCCTTTTAAAGCGCCACCAACACCCTTACCTAATCCACTTATAGTTTTTCCAATACCACCACCACCTTTTCCTTGCGGACCTTTTTTATCACCAACAATATCTGGGGGAGATGGTGGAGTCACAGCGGAACCTGCGGCCGCTGCAGCACCAGCGGCTCCGCCTTTACCAAACATACCCATCACTTTACTAGCACCAGCTTTAACTAAATTCTTTAGAAATTCTGCGGATGATTTAGCCATACCACCCACATCAATCCCAATATTCTTCATAAATACGCTAGTTGAAGCCAATAATGGTATTGCTGCGGCAAATCCAGAACCAATACTTGATGCTGCGGCTGTTACCTTTGCAATAGCGGCTGCTCCGTTTTCACCATACATTTCGGTTTGATGTGATAGTGCTTCTTGTTTAGTCAACATTTCAGTAATTTGTTCAGAGGTCATACCCAAAGAATCTGCGTAAATTCTTTGTTGCATTGGTCCCATTTTACCAAACTCCTCAGCGGTTCCAATTTGCTCTTCTAAAGCTTTAGTCAAAGCAGTAGCATCGCCTGTCATCTGATATGCAAGAGCCGCTTCACGCATTGCAGCTGTATTTACATCCATACCAAATGCTCTGGCTTTCATTTCCGCTTTTAACGAAGACTCAATATCCAACATATTTTCCGATACTGAATTCATTAAATCCATTGACATACCTTGCTTTTTTAACTCGGCGGTCTTTTTAGCAAGTATCTTAATTTCTTCTTTTGACTTACCAACTAATAAGTTAGCATTTTTACCCATTTCTTTAAAAACTTCAGAAGCATCAACACCCACACCTTGAGCAATTTCCTTAATTTCATCGGTCAGACCAGCGGCATTACCACTTGCACTTTGAAGTAATTGACTCATTTGTGCCGCACCAGCACCATCACCCATCATTGCGTTAAGTTCAGTTACATTCTTTAACATATCTGAACTAATCACATGCGTGCTTCCAAAATATTCAGCGGTTGATTTTGCAGCTTCAGCAACCGCTTCGGAACCATACAAAAGTCCGGTCATAGACAAACTTGCTTTTGTTACCTCGGCTCCAACTCTTGCAGCTTCACCTGCGGTAGTTCCCATATTGAGATACATTTCTTTAGCAAGACCAACCGTAGATTCAAATGCGGTTGACACCATATCAGCTGCCTTTTTAGCAACCATCATACCAAGAACAAACTTGATTCCGTTTTTAAACATATCGGATGATAGACCAACGGATTCTAATAGACTATCTCGTGTTCCATCTATTAAATTTTTTATTTCTTTTTCTTTTTCTTTTTGTTGATTTTTTAAATCAACAATTTCTTTTAATCTGTTGAGTTGGTCTATGTAGTTTTGATTTACAGTATCACCTCGTTTAATTTGTTCTTTAAGTAAGTCATCAATTGCTTTTTGAATATTTTCAATTTCATTGCCGAGCTGTGCTTCATCTTGTAATTTATCTAACAAATCTTCTTTAATATCACGACCTTTTTGCGACAAAGCCAAATGTGTTTTAGCCGAAGCTATTAATTGATTTTGTAGATTTATTTCGTTTTGTAATTGTTCTTTTCTATCTTCGGCTGCCATTATAATTCCTTAATATGAATTACTTACCTAAATTGTAAGCTTTATCAAAAGCATTTGCTAACCTACGAAGTTGGTCTTTTTCTTCTTTAGTAGGAGCACTATTGATAGTGTCTTCTATCTTACTTTTGATATTATCAAGGTCAGCTTGAAGTTTTTTCCCCAACTTTTTCTTTTTGCTAATGAACAAATCAAAAATACCTTCGGATAATCCAAATTCCTTAAATACTTCTTTAAGTTGAGATTTTTTGATAGTTTTCATAAGTTAATCCTTTATACTATATTGTATAAATATAGAAATACCCAACAAATGTGTCGGGTATTCCTTATCTTCT
>ERZ807358.10-NODE-10-length-24538-cov-5.889334_pt1 | contig 24538 bp, 46 predicted proteins | sample MGYA00521254_ERZ807358 | MGnify/ENA primary metagenome ERZ807358 (study PRJEB31431, sample SAMN03801314) | freshwater metagenome | biome: Freshwater; feature: Lake; material: Water | place: Canada:St Catharines | collected 2012-08-09 | depth 1 m m ...
CCCATGTACGTTGGCACACTGGCGTCACCGCCGTAAGCACCAGCAAGGGAACCACCGGATTGAGTGGTGGTAGTGCCACGAGCTTCAATGGTGGACACGTAGTCGATCGCCTTGCGCTCAACGAGGTCGTAATAGACCTTGCTGTGCATACAGATGGCGGTCAGCTTGTCACCTTGATCGCCCAGCAGGCTGCGGGCTTCAGCAACGTGCCGAGGGGTCAGCACGGTTGGGGTGTCAGCGGTCAGACCATCAATCGTCAGATCGACGAAGGATGCGCTGTCGTTGCTACCCAGGCTGCCAAACACACCAGCCAAGCAGGACAGGAGGTCCTTCTGGCGCTGGTTAGCAATGTAGTCAGCAATCTTGGCGCCGATAGCAGCCATGGGGTCACTTCCAGCCGCGAGGGCCGCGAGGTCACGGCTTTCAAAGGCACGCCCTCTATGCAGGATCACGCCAACTTGCTTGTCAGCAGTGATTTTGCCAGGGGTCAGCGAGGTGCTGTCAGACAGCACTTCAAAGTCACCAGTCAGGTTGGCTTTGAAAAAAGGCACATTCACGAAGTCCCCACCTTCCGTCGCGTTAAGCTCAGCCATCGGCTGCACCACACCGGATGCCAGGAAGGCATCGCGCTGGGTGGTAGCTTCAAGAACGTAGGGGGTGAAAATCTCCGGAATGATGATGTCAGAGCGAAGAGTCGCCATGAAAAATCACCAGGGTTGAGTTGGAAGGATGGGCACAGCCCTACATCACCAGCACAGCCGGTTTGTAACAGCTTAGCGGTTAGCTTGAGCCTTCATCCGATCATACAGATCACGATCTGTTCGATACAGTCGTGCCTGTTCGGTCAGATTGAAGCTGTCGCGGTTAAACGGATTGACCATCCCAGCAGGGACGGCACCGCCAACATTGCCGCCCGATGGCGCACCACTGCCCTGCGGCTTGGGTTGCTTCTGCATCCATGCTGGCAACGTCTTTGCCCACTCGGCAACAGGCACACGCTTGTACCCATCAACCACAACCACACTGCCGTCAGCCTCGCGTTCGATAGCTTCAGGCTTCAGCTTGGTCTTAAGCACCATGTCTGGGTCATGGACAATTTCAGCTAGTGCCGTGACAGCAGGCGTCACCAGCTCCAGTTCTCGCACGCGGGCTTCAAGCTGGCTGATGCGCTGGTCCTTTTCTGCCGTCGCCTCACGGAACTGCTGCTCCAGAGCTTGTCTTGCTTCTGAATACTTGCCTTGTGATTCAAGTTGCTGTTGCTCGTAGTTGCGTTTGAACTCCAGCAGCTCATCAACGTTGACTCCATCCGGCACAGCCTTTGCTTGGGCGATGGCTTTTTTGTACTCGTCCAACAACTCTGAGTTCTTGCGCCGCATGGCGTCAAGTTCAGCTTGCATGTTGGCTACTTCGGCATTTTGCTCCACAGGAGCTTGTGCTTCATCAGACATGGACTAGCCACAGGCTTAGTTACGCTGCGATCGTACAGCTTCTGACACAAAAGTGTCAAAACGAGAATTCAATACGCCAATCCGGGAACCCTGGAACCCGTTAATCAAACAGATGCTTGATGCTATCGATCGGCATGAGGACCTGTTGCGACGGACGGGTTGCGGGTGGCACGCTGCCAAAGCCCAAGACTTACGTCGCTACGTCGCAGAACTTAAAGATTGGATCCACTGCGAGGAGGCTACCACTTTGTCTTGTCAGCCCAATACGCAGGAGACATCTTGCCTTTAGCAATGTTGGCAGCATGACGTGCCTTAAAGCTGGCACGCCTTGCTGTTGCTGCTTTTGATTCACCTTGTCGCGGCGGGCTGCCACTAACGCCCTGCTGCCCAAACCGTATCAACTTGACCGTCTCGCCGTCTTTTGCAAGTACGGCATGGGACTTGGTTGGGTGGCTTGGCGTGCGCTTCGGCTTGTTGTAGCCGTCAAACTGCTCGCCGCGATAGGTGATCATCGACGGGGTGCTGCCTTCAGCTCCGAACGTTTTTTGATGACTGCGTTGCCAGTTGATTCAGATTTGATCCGAACGATTGGATCGTCCTGACTGCCAACACGAGTGACACTGCCACCAGTGCGTGTAGCAATAGTGGCGCGTTCGCCGCCAATGCTGGTAACCACGCCGAACGTGCGGGTGCCTTGGTACATCCAACTCACCCTGTCACCGCGCTTCACTTTTTCTTGCCTCCCTTTTTCTTGGTGCCCTTAGTCATCATGGGTTTGGCTTTGCCGCCACCCTTAGCTTTCATGTCGCCGTAATGCCCAGGCATTGACTTAAAGCAATGACCCTTTCATGCTACTTAGCTTTCGGCTTGCGCTTCCGGCTTTTTCCTGCTTTTGCTAGGGCGATTGCTACCGCTTGCTTTTGCGGCTTGCCTGCCTTGATCTCCCGGCTGATGTTTTGGGAGATCACTGCCTGACTCTTGCCTCGCTTCAGGGGCATTGCTAGCAACCATCACGCCGGTTCTATCGTACCAACCGCCTGTGCCATCAGGTTGCTGGACGTACCGGACCTCAGCACCATTGCGCAGTTCAAACTCCGATGCCTTGCGCCCATCGGCGTAGGTGTATTTAAGAACGGGTTGGTCCATAACGAGCCCGGAGCTGGTCCAAGGTTAGCTCTGTGCCATCTTTGCTAACCAGCTTTGCGATTGCAGCTTCTGGTCCATATTTGTTGGATAGTTTGTTAAAGTAAGCAACTTTGCTGGCGCCCAAGGCTTTTGCCTTAGTTGCAAGATCCTGCTCAGATAACCACTTGCCGTAGCTGGTGTTAGCTGGAACCTGACCGCCTTGTGCAGCACGGCGTCCTGGCGGTGGTGGATCAAAGCCAAGCTCCTTATAGTCAATGACCGGCACGGTGGTGCTACGGCAGTTGAAGTGCTGCGGCGGCGTTGGTCCTTTGCCATACTCAAACACCTTGCCGTCTAACGCCCGGCAGATGGCACTTGTCCTGGTGTCAAGCGTGGCAACGTAGCGGTACTTTTTCGTGATGTCTTGGTTTGCCTCATACACCTGCTGGCTAGCGGTATTTGCTACCTGATTGATGCTGGTGCGGACTAGCGCGACGATCTGATTGTCGGCTATAGCTGTTGCCTGACCGCCTGCTGCTGCAATTTCCCTGACGGTCTTGGCGCGTTCACCAAACTGCAAACTGCCGATCAACCGTTTAGCAATGGCTGGCGTCGGTTCACCTGTCAGCAAGCCTTGTCGGACAACTTGGCTGAACCGCTCAGCTTGGTCCACCGCAATGCCACGAAACGCCTTGCTAACGACCTCGCCGTTAGGCAGCGTGATAGTTGCACCTTGAGCAGCCGTGAGGCTGAATGTCTGTGGTGCGCCCTGTACTGCGGCAAAGAGATCATCGCTAAGTGCCACCACATTGAGCTGCGTGGGGTCAGTCGTCACAACACTCTGCGCAAACTGCGGGCTGATTTCTACCGTGTTGACAATGTTCCGTGCGCCTGCGGGTAACGCCTTACGCAACTCTTCCGATACAAACTCCGATTGCAACTGGGCTATACCCTGCAGCTCTAGCGCCGTCAGCTCTGTCGAATCTCCAGCCCAAGTGCCCAGACTATCCTTCAGTTGCGCCAAAATGCCACGCAGCCTTGCAGCCTTGACAGGTGCAGCAAGCTCATCAATCGTTCGTAACTGATTGACTGCATCAATAATGATGTCGTTATATGCATTGATCACACGCCGAGCAACACTATTGCTGAAGCGATTCAGGTCAATCGCATTGCGAAACAACGCCTCAGGTGTGCTCATGGCTCAATGCCAAGCTGGCTGGGCTTGTACTGCGACCGGATACTAACGTTTGCGCCACGCGTCAAGGCGCCGGTGATTGTAGAAGCAAAGGCGTCGTAACCATCTTGCCCATCTTCCAAAATCACCATTTCATCTACTTCAGCAGGTTTGCCGTCTTTGTAATACGTCATCCGTACAACTGCCAAAATCTCTTCCGGCAGTTTGCCCATCGTGTAATCAAGCTCCTGCTTCCTCGGCGGTATCTGCATCTTCTGGGTCTTCGCTTCCAGCATTATCGCCCAGTCCACCAACCAATCGATCAGCCTGTTCAGCAGATTGTAAATCCAGCCCGCCATTAGAAGTTGCCTCCAGTTCCTCGTCTACATCAAAATTATCGCCAAGGACATCGCCCTCGGCTAGCTCACGCAGGAGGGTTTCTTGGCTGATGGTGCCAGCGGTGTAAAGCGATAGCAGAGCTTGGATGTCTTGCGGTTCAAGGCGTGCGCCAAGGAAGTCACGGTTGACGTAGGAGCTGCCGGCAGCGGTGGCGTTGCCGATGAACTGCGCATGAAACTGCAGGCAGTTATCAATGAGGTCCTGCACATTCTGTGCAATCACCATCATGGTGCTGTCACCCTGGCTACGGTCTAGCCGCTTCGCTTCTGCAGTTTCGGCGCTGAGCTTCTGCCCCAAAACTGCTGACAGCCCTAGTTCGTTGATCTGCCCTGCCAGTTGCTCTAGGCGGCGGAACTGCGCCTCAAAGCTCTTGCCCTGCGGTTCGATGTACTCCGCACGACCATCAGCAGGAAATGCAATCGCCTCACCAGGACCGGCGCTTACTTCCTCTGCAGCAGACGGGAAGCCATAAAACGCCAGCATCGGCACGGCGCTGATATGCAGTTGGTTGTCTAGATCTGACTGGACCTGGTAGGTCTTGAGGTTTAGCTCGGCAATGTCCTCAAGCGGTGGGCGCGATTCAAGGAACCCATGCCGCTGGGCGTAAGCAACGCTAAAGGGGATTTCAGACAAGCTGGTCCGCCCTTCGTCTACCACGCTGAAATCGCCGGTGGCATTCTGCCGATGCAACTGGTACTCACCAGGCGTTAGCACCCGCACCTGCTGCACTTCTTTCTCGCCGTAGATGCCGTCAGGAATCGTCACAATCTCTGACAGCCTGAGCTGCGTCAGGACTTGTTTGCCTTCCTGTTGTTCAGTGCGCCAGCCAAGGATCTGCCGTGGCGTGTACGTCACCCAGTAAGGTCTACCCCCATCAGACGGTGCATCCACCAAGACACCAACGTGCCCATAACGGACCATCTTGCGGGCTGTTTCATAGGTCCAGACGTTGAGGTCATTGCCTTGCAGGTCAACGTCAAACAACTGCTCACGGATGATGTCGGCAGTGTCGTCAAGCCGCACGGGCTTGCGGGTTAGCATCCCAGCCATCATGCGCTCAAGGCGCTGATAAAAGGGCGGCACCACGCTACGAGCTAGGCGGTTGTCATAGGACTCGTCCAGCTCGCGTGGTTCCTGCGGCAGGTAACGGCGATGCTTTTTGCGCATCCCGTAAGTGCCCTGCAGTAGATCCTCTATCAATATCCAGTGAGGTTCCTGCGCGAACCATGCCGTGTTCGGATCGGTGACTTGCGTGACAGTCCGCTGAGCTAGCGGGCGGTCGTAAAAGTTGTATCCGCTATACACAGCTTGATACGCGCAGGCTATGAATCAGTTTAGGCGGCGACTGTTACTGTCGCCAAAGCAGCGGGAAGGTCCTGGCGCAGCCATACCGCAAACTCGTCCGCTGTCATGTCTCCTTTCAAGATGTTTACTGATTTATGAACCCACACCAGATTGTCTGGGTGAAATACTTTTGTAGGTCCAAAAGAGGCGGCTCTTGAAACTGGTAGTTTATGGTCAAGACCAGCAGTAGAGCCTACTTCAATCAAAAGACCTGTGTAATAGCATCTGCCGGTCCATTTTTGCAGTATTTGCTCAGTCCAAGTTTTTCGGACAGATGCAGAAAATTGATCTACATAGCAACTGCCTCTAGCGGCAGTTGAGCCTGGCATTTTACGCCTTCGATCATACTTAAAGCTTTCACGTATTATCACGCGCATTTGGCATAGTTGACAGTTAACTCTTCCTATGATCGCAGGCTGCCCATAGCATTTTTGACACATCCCTGCGGCTTTTGCTGCACTTCTGCGTGCTTTGCTGTAGGCAGTCTGCGAAAAGGTCATTGAATCAAGCAGCTACAGGTTGCTCGCTGTTAGCAGCAGTAAGCGTTACGGACTTGCGACCAATTTTGATCTCAAATTCGTCGCCGGGCTTAAAACCCATCTCCTGCACGTAACCCTCACCGATGGAGAGCTTGCCGTTGAACTGCACCTTGGTCTTATAGGTCAGACTACGACCGCGCTTGCCAGGCACGTTCATCTGCAGCCCCTTGGCTTCAAGGAGCGCCTCATAAAACTGAGTGAAGCATACCTTGTCATTTTTGACGTAACCACATTCACGAACGAGGTCTGATTTATTCAGATCGCTCAGCTCTTTTACTTTGTTGATGAGATCTTGACCGACGAGCATGAGTAGGCTCAAAGGTGGGCATTTGCGACCATAGCTTAAAAAGCCAGTATCTGCAACCCAGCCGTCAGTAAAGTCTGATGCCCGTGCTGCGTCCTGCACCAGCGTGCAGCGGGTTGAACTCACGCCAGACCAAGTACCCCAAGGCGTCGTTCATGTGGTCAAAGCCTGCATCCTTGTCAGGCTCTCCCTTGTCTGTGTAGCACTGCAGCTCCAAGCACTCAGTCAATCGCTTGCATTGAGGCGCGACCTGTAGTCGGACTTGCCCTTTGCCGTTTTCCAGCAGAGCCTGAACAGCAGCCACCCGATCACGAACGGGAGGATTAGCCCTGGGTGATTGGTTGGACATGCCATAGGACTCAAGGATTGCAATGTCGGTCTGTGTTGCATTGGTGCTGCGATTGCCGCCGCTGGCGTCTGGGTAGATGTAGATACGGCGATCCGCGTATCGACGACGGATCTCGGCAGCCAGCGCGTCGGTGTCATGGGCGCCGGAGATCTCGTCGATGATCAGCAGGCCATTGCCGATGCGAACGCCGATCACTGCACTCATATTGCCGACGTTGAAGTCAATGCCAATGCGGAGCGGTTCGCGGTCAGTATCAGGCAGGTCAGGTTGTACGTGCTTGGTGCGGTCGAAGCGGTCATAAACCTGCCCGGTGGTGAGGTTGACGAACTCACCGTCTAGGTATGCACGCAGCAAGCTGGGGTCGTAGTTGGCTTCAAGACGCTCAATAAAGTCGGGCGGCAGGTGGGGATTATCAGCGGTGCGCATCTTGATCAGATGCCGATCAGGTCTTGCCCTTGCGTCATCACTGCCAAAGGTATTCCACATCCAGCGGAAGCCTTCAGGTGTTGACGCTGCGCCAAACTGCCTGACGTTGCCGGAGCGTAAGCGAGCAAGGATTCTAGGAAATGCCTTGTTAGCAATGCTTGGTATGACAGTATCGATTTCGTCAGCCAAGACCCAGGCAAGGTTCAAGCCGATGATGCGTGACCAGTTCTCAAATGATCGGCACAGGATTTTGGTATCACCGCCTGGCAGGTGCAGCATGTACTCAGGCAATGGTGATGCCCGAAAGGTGTATGGAATGTCGTACGCCTCAAGGAATGCCTCAAAATCTGTCTGCCAAATGTCCCTGATCAACGGAATAGTTGGCTCCATTACTAAACCGATGAAGCCTTGATTAGCAGCGGCAAGCATCACAGCCTTAGCGCATAACGCCCGTGTCTTTCCAGCGCCATAGCCTGCGCTGATGCCAAGGATCTGCGTGCTGCTGTCATCAACAAACGCAAGCTGACCTGGGTGCAGATCGCTTCTGATACGTGCTAGCAAGCTATCGACATCTGTCAGCTCGCCGCCGTGATTGAGCTGCATCAGCACATGGCCTTCACGGGCTGCTGCAAGGATGCTCACTTAGCTGGTTTAAAGCGCTTTGGTTTTAATTGACGACGAACCTCATTGAGGGCTTTTCTGTCTTTGTTTAATGCTTTGGCCGCGCTTGATCTTTCTGCGGAAAGACCTTGGCCTTTTGGTAGTCCACGCTGTGCTTGAGCGGCTCTAAATCGTAAATTTGATGATGCCATTTTAAGGGATCCGAGGGCTTCAGCCTTTTGCTGAGCATTTGCTTTGGCTTGAGCTGTTTTTCTTTGCATTCCCTTGCTACTAGCACTTTTCGCTTGACCGCTTCCCGTTCCGCGAACGCCATAAGCAGCCTTTGCCTTGGCAGCCTTTGCTTTTTGTGAGGCACTTAGTTTTGGACCTCCACCGCCGCCACCTGCGAATCTTCCACGAGTATCCCTGCGTTGTGCCATGGTCTTAAGGATGCATTGGCATCAGCTTACCGTTTATGAGCAGAGTTGCGCCAGTTTGGCTGCTGTATTGATGGCGCCAAGGGCGATGTGGTATTGACCAGCCCGCCTGGCTTCCATCTGCAAGGTGCTGCACTGAGACAGCAGATCAGCGATCATCTGCGGACGTTCGATGTCCCAGTCAGCCTTAAGCATCTCGCGTGCCAACTTGAGGTATTGATCGACCGTGCGGTCACCAACCCCCCAGTTCTCGGAGGCAAATCGAATGCAGTCCGAGCGTCTACCGCCGTTTGCGATGATGCGTGCAAAGCGGTTAGCGCGGTCGATTGTTTCTTGTTTAGTGCCTCTTTGGGCAGCCATTAGAACGCCTCTTGCTGCTCGGTGAAGTGTTGATCAGATGGTACGCAGACGGCGGTGTTGCCGGTGAAGTCTTCCCAGCGCTTGACGATGACGTCGCAGTAAGCGGGGTCGAGTTCCATAAGGCGAGCTTTTCGGTGGATACGCTCTGCGGCAATGATGGTGGTGCCGGATCCACCGAAGGAATCGAGGACCACGTCGCCCTGTTTTGTGCTGTTTGCCATTTGATATTGGAACAATTCAACGGGTTTCATGGTTGGGTGTTCACCATTGCGACGTGGCTTATCAAATTAAAGGATTGTGGTTTGCTTGCGGTCTGAACCCCAGTAGTGAGCAGCACCATCGGTCCAGCCATAAAGGCAGGGTTCGTGCTTCCACTGGTAATCTTGACGGCCCATTACCAAAGTAGATTTAAGCCAAATCAAGCATTGACGAACTTTCCAACCAGTATCGGCAGCAGCGCCCCTGAAATTGTATCCTTCAGAGTCCGCGTGCCAAATGTAAAAGATAGCGCCAGGGCGTAAAAAGCAATTTGCTGCGACATAAACATCATGCAGAAATTGACGGAACTCACAGTCCTTCATGCTGTCATTTTTAATAGTGAGCGCATCTTTAGTTTTGCCCTCATAAGAAACGTTATAAGGAGGATCGGTTAGCCAAAGGTCGGCTGGTTTGTTTTCCATTAACCGTTCTAAAGCAACGGTGTCAGTGCTGTCGCCACAAAGGAGGCGGTGATTGCCAAGGATCCAGAGGTCGCCTGGCTTGGTGATTGGTTCCTTTGGTGGCTCGGGGACGTCATCTGGATCGGTCTTGCCCTGCTCCGGCTCTAGCACCTCGGCTAGTAGCTCGTCATCTTCAAACCAGGGTGTCAGGTCATGCTCTTCGCTGAGCTGCCGAAGCATCTCGTTGTCCCATTCGCTGAGGTCGCTGGAGCGGTTGTCAGCGATGGCTAAACCTACTTTTTCGTCTTCGCTAAGGCCAGTACGGCGTACAGCGATTAGCTCATCGCCTTCGGCTTCGATGATGCGGACTTTATTGATGCCTGCTTTTTTAGCGCCTTCGACGGTGCCGTTGCCTGCAAGGATGCGATTGTCTTCGTCAATGACGATGCTGCGGGCGGCACCGTAACGCTTGAGGGATTCAGCAATTAGGGCAGCAGAGCGATCTGTCCGCTTGCGGGCATTTTTGTGATCTGACTTGAGGTTATTGATTGATGTCACGCAGGCGGTTGTATGACGTTTGCGGGAATCATACAGAAATCAACCTAGCCGGTACAGGCTTTGGAGTTGGTTGATTTTAGGTTCGACGAGGTGGTGCGAGGAAACGGTGCCACAGGTGTTGCCGATGCAGACGCGGACACTGCCGTCATCGAGCGTATGGCAGATCGGCTGGACGGAAGTAGCGGCTGATTCCACCAGTGAGTTCAGACGGTCTCTGGGGGTCATTGGTCTGGTGGTAGAGGGCTGTGAGGTAGTCGTCCCACAGTTTGAGCCAGTGCGCAACGTCTTGGTTGGTGGGGTTACGGCTTGACTTCATTTTGAAGGGAGCAGAGGACAGCGGCTGCAATGCATTCGAGGACTGGGCGCGGTGCACTGCCTCTAGCAGCCCTACAAGCGGCTGTAACAGCGTTCTGATAGGCGTGCAGGGAGAAGGGCGCGGCAAGGGCTACAGAGGCGCTAGCGGTCACCGTGGGGTCTCCTAGCGCACGCAGGCGGATGAGCTGCCCGCGTTCAATGTTCAGTTCCTTGGCTTGGCGTAGCAGGTGGTCGTTCTCGTCTTGGGTGAGATAAACCTTGACGGGCAGGCGCTTTTCAGTGGTCATGTCAGTAAGGCAGGGCGTTTTCTTCAGCGGGTACAAAGTCGCGTGGGTTGACCACTTCGACCTTGGGGTCAGTGTCATCGACAGGATCGCGTAGCAGGTTGCGGTACATGCCTGGGTTGATGTGACCGGGCGGTGGTGCGTCAAAGTCCTCTAGCACGCACCGCTTGGCATCGATGAGGCGCTGCAGGAGCTTGCGGGCACCGACAGCGGTGGAGATTGGTTTGAGTGCCATCAGGAGAATGCCTCCTCGCGCTTGCGCTCCTCATCGGCAAACGGGTGCAGGACAAATCTGCCAGGGCTGACGCCTTCGATGGCAGGCTTGTGGGTCATGTACCGACCGAACTCGTCGTAGCGCCCCACGCAATACGGGTAAGCGTTACGCAGTTGGAACTTATCGAGCTTGCGCTGCGCTTCATCAAAGTCGTCAGCGTCAACGGTGCGGAACGCTGGTGCGGTGCCTTCCTTGGCAGCTTTAGGCAGGACGGCAAAAACAAATTGGTTACGGCTTTCTGGGCTGAACAGTTTCATCGGATCACATCGGGGATGTAGTTGGTGGTGTTGAGGGGGCGGTCGTTGACCGTGAGGTAACGCTCGTCGCGTAGCCAGCGGAAGCAATCAGGCAAGGGGCTGACGAACGTGCCCGCTGCGAGGTGCTGATGGCTGATCTCAGTTTCCAATGCTTCGAGCAAGCTGGCAACGGTTTCGGTCCGGAGAGTTTTCTGCCACTGCCCAAGGGCTTTGGGCTTGGACTGACTGGCAGCGCGTACAGGGGCTGAGAGGTACGTTTTCCAGAACTGCTCAAAGGCTGGATCGCCTTTGGTTCTACGCCTTGGCACGGGTTGGTCAGACGCTGCTGGAAACTCGTTTTCCAGCTTTACATGGGTTCTTGTTATGGGTTCTTGTTCATGGGTTCTTGTTTGTAGGTCGTTTTCGACCTGGGTACCTAGGTCGTTTTCGACCTGACCCCTAGGTCGTTTTTGACCTGGGTCGTTTTTGACCTTAGGTCGTTTTCGACCTGGGTGGTCTAGGACGACGTGGTACACGGCACTGGTGCCAGGGCGGCGTTCAACCTCCAGCCAGCCGGTTTCTACAAGTGTGCTCAACGACCGCTGAACAACCTTCCGTGAGATACCAGAACGATCTGAGATTGTTTGCAGTGATGCGTAGCAGCCTTTCGGGGAGTTCCAGCCGAACCTGTGTAACCAGAGATAAACAACAATGGCTTTTGAATCGATGCCGGCGTCCATGAGTTTGTATGGGACGGCAGCAAAAGCCGTGGACTTAACCGCAGCGGTCATGTAAGATTTGCCCGTGATTTGTCTACGCCTTGCAGGGTCCTTCACCCCTGCGGGGCGTTTTTCATTGTGGCAGGGAATCTTGGGTCATGGGCACCTCCAGCTCGATCCGTTGCAGCGCCTGATCTAGGAGCTGATTGACGAAAGATTTCTGTGATTGATAGGTAGGCATGACAGCCTTAGCGCGGCTGAGGATGGCGTCGTCGATGGCGACGTTGGTGGCTTTGCCGATGGGCATAAAGGTTGCGTTATGCGGGTATCCGGCGTAGATTACCCCGAAATCGACCATTGCGCAACATGCTCGCCCCGGTCCAGGACCTTGAGTTCAACGAGGATTTGCACCGCTATCGGTACAAAGGTCGCTGGCTGCCGTTCAGCGTGTCTAAGGTTGCCAACCGCACCACGCCGGAACAGGAGGCGCAGTTTGAGCGGACCAAGCACATTTGGGCGCCACGCGGCACGACCATCCATTCCTTCTGTGAAGCAATGCTGCTAGGCGAGGAGCTGCAGGAGACTGATTACACGGCATGGACCGATGAGTTGCAGGAGTGCTGGCTGCTGCGTGACTCTGACGCACTGGCTGTTGAGTACAGGCTGTGCGATGCCCGCAAGGGCGTTGGCGGCAGCTTTGACTTCCTGCTGCGGACATCGAACGGCAAGGTCGTGCTCGGTGACCTGAAGACGGTTGGCAGCAACTCAGGCGTATCGCAACGCAAGCCAGCCACAGCTCAGCTTGGGGGCTACCTTGCCATGCTGATCGACCATCACCCGATGGTGACGGTGGACTGGTGTTACACGGTGGTGGTCGGTCCTGGGCGCTGCAGGGTCATCCAGAGTGAGCCTGACGAGTGCTTAGGTGCCTGGGTGGATGCTTGGGATGTGTTCAAGCAAGAGGTCTGCCCGTTCTGAGTCGCCGTACCGCGTGACAGTTTTTATGGTGTCACGGGTTGAAATAGGTTGCATCTCCACCTGATCCATGGCATCCTTTGTTTGTCGGGGATGCCCGGCTACCACCAACCACCTGCACAACCCCAATGATCAACCGCATTAACAATGCAATTTGCCTTGTGGTGGTTGCAGCAGTCGTTGCCATGATCGGCATCGAGGCTGCTAACCAGCCCGGCATGACCCACAGCGGCACTCAGTTAGAGATTCGCCGCTGATGTCTGACAGAATCGCCCGCAACTTCGCGCAGTTTGACCGCGAGAACCCAAGCGTCTATGACGGGCTGCGTCGCTTGGCGCTGCAGGTTCGCCGCACAGGGCGGCAACACTACGGCATCAAAGCCTTGTTTGAGGTTCTCCGATATGAATATGCTTTGACCACATTCTCTGATGATGGCCTAAAGCTCAACAACAACTACACCGCTCTTTACGCCCGCAAGTTAATGGAGTGTGAACCAGAGCTGCAAGGCTTCTTTCACCTGCGCGAACGTGCGCCGCGTTTCAGAGCAGACCAGATCGTTTGACCCCGTTTTTACAGCACCGATTCATGACTGCCGACGAAAAACTGTCAAGCCTCCTCAAGGAGATTGAGCAAGACCTAGCAAGCTACCGTTACCCGGTAACTGAACAGAAAGATCTGTTCACATCGCTAGAACTTGACCTGCTTTACGAATTGACTCGTGATGCCCGCAACTCATTGCACGATCCAGAGGATGAGGTACAAGCGGGCAGTTGGGCTGATGCCATTATCAAGCTCGACAACAAACTGACCAAGCTCTTTCGCCAACGCCGCCAATGAAACGACCACTCGTTCGCTCCGTGCCGATGGAATTGATTCTTACGGGCTTCCATTGGGAAACCGTCCGGGAGGAATATTTCCTCAAGTACGGGCAATTTGCAAAAGCCCAAGACTGCAAACACCTACGCGCTTTGTACAAACAACGTCTTTGGGAGGAGTGCGGCATTGAAGTGACGCTGTAGGCAGCTGGGAATGATTAAAATCCTTAGACGCTGTTTCTTCCGATTGATGTCCCGCTACGAGTATTTGCCACCTGATGATTGCTTACCGCGATTCAATGGCAAGTCCCTCAAGGACTTGGAGCCCGAATGGCAGGTGGCTTACTTGGAATACGTGTTCCTGCTGGATTGCGCCAAGCATTACCAGCTAAAGCCTGGTAAATCGCCAGACTGATAACGAGGCATTGGGTGACTGGTGCAAACTTCGGTCGCTATGGTTGCTGCCTGCGTAGGGGATGCCACTGGTCGGGCTAACTGGTGGAACAACATTCCAAGCGCAAGAAGCCAAGGTTCCCGTCGTGGACGCGGTGTAGTGCCAGCGGTGCGTGACCGTACATTGGCGCCGCGCAAGCAACCTGCCCATGTAAGTCCTCAACCTTTCCAATGGAAAAGGGGTTGCCTTTCGGGCGGTTTTGCCCCATAATACGGAGACGCGGGACAGCCCCGCAGCCCAACGCGCAACTCAACCCATGCTTCCCTTCCAACCCACCGACTGCCCTGAGCTGACCGCCGAGCAAGAAACGGCAATGGCTCAGGACCTTGCAGATCAGTTCAATGCCTACGTCTGCGAGGAGCTTGTTGGCGTCCTAGCTCACCTGGCGCAAGACGTTCTCAAAGACAACTACATCGACCCTGATTCCATGCTGGGTCACGACCTGATCCATGACCTGATCAACCGCATCGTGGTAACCGCCAAATGAAGCACACCGTCCGCCTCCAGCGTGGGCTCTACGTGCTTGTGGATTCCTACGCCAGACCCACCTTTGCTTTACGCATCCGCCAGCACTTCCCCATTGCCCTTTGCCTGACCAGCATCCTCGTCGCAGGCATCACGCTCCAAGTCATTGAGCAACGCACCATCACTGCTTGCCAAACCACCCATCGCGCATCCTTCTAATCATGTCAACCGCACAAGACCTTATTGATCAACTTGTCACCCTGCGTGCAGACAAAGAAGATCTAGAAGCCCGTGAGGCATTCCTGCGTGAGCAGCTTGAAGGTGCCATTGCCCTAGGCGAACTTGACCCCTACCAAATCGATGACAGCACCTACGAGTTCGTGAACGCCAAGTACGTCCGCTGTGAACGCAACAGTTACAAACTCAGCAAGGAAGCCGAACGGGCAATTAGGTCTATTAAAGAACAGGACATCGACGCTGGACTTGCCCAGCGGAACGTGACAATCTACTACCAGCTCCGCATGAACCCTTGAACACCAGCATCACCTTCGCTGTCCATGGGCTGCCAGCACCTCAAGGTTCAAAACGGCATATGGGCAACGGGATCATGGTGGAGTCAAGCAAAAAGGTCAAACCATGGCGGCAGGATACAAAATACGCCGCACTGGAAGCCAAGCCAGCCGACTGGGATGCATCTGGTCCCATGTCTTTGTCCGTTGTCTTTCGGTTTCAAAGACCAGCCGCTCATTACCTGAAAAATGGTCTACGCCCGACCGCCCCCTGCTACGTCACCTCAGCCCGCAATGGAGACCTTGACAAGCTCCTGAGGTCTACCTGCGATGCCATGACTGGCATCCTCTTCGATGATGACCGCCAAGTCGTCAGCATCAACGCCATTAAGCGTTACTGCAACACCAACGAACAACCTGGCGCCATCATCACGCTCACTGCGCTAAACCTCACAGACCAATGACCTTTCCAAATCTTGCGGGCGTCATCACCAAAGATGATGTATTCCGCAAAGGCACAGGATCCTACGCCGCAGATTACGTTTCTTGGGCACGGATCGCTAATCACCTGCATACCAGCGCCCCCGGCTGGATCATGCAAACCAGAACAGCACCGCATGGCGAGAACCATGTCTGGCGCAGTCCTGATGGCTCTGGTTATTTGACCGTCTACTTCCTGCATACAGACGGCACAGAGACACCAGATTTTGTTTATGCCATCACCGACAATCGCAATGTTCCGATTGCGTGGGACAAGATCAATAGCCGCATGATTTGCGATAGCCATCGCCGTGCGCTTTGTGCTGCTGCTGCATTTTTCTTTAGCCTTGGCTACGAGCTATGGGCACGAGAGGAGATTGAAGAGGCAAAGGCTGACAGCCCGTTACCAACTGTTGAGCAGCCCGCTGCTGCCAAAGCAAAGCCCGTTGCCGCAGCTACAAAGAAGGAAGAGCCTCCTGAGTTGTCGTCAGAGGAACTCCCGATCACTGACGGTGATCTAAAAACGATCCGTGACTTGCTGGCAGCAGAACCTGTTGTCAAAAGGAACAAAATCATTAAGGAGTTCAACAAGGAATTTGCCGTGCCTGAGGGTGATCTCATGACTGCCCACATCACGCTTCCTAAACACCTGCGCTACATCCAGGAACGGCTATCCACCTAACAAGGATCAGCCATGACCGATGAGATGATGCACGCCCAAATGGCGGCAGCATATGCCGCTCAACGTGCAGAGCTGGTTAAACAGCAGGACAATCATCTCCAACAGCTTCTTCCGCCTGATTTAGTATCTTTCCTGCAGCATTACATGCAGTCCAGGGAATATTCAGCAAGACAGGCGTTGTCCGTTATCCTTTACCAATTTTTCGGATCATGCTCCAGATCACAGCAGTTGGCAACCTTGCCGCCGACCCTGAACTCAAAACCATTGGCGACCGTGAAGTAGCCAACTTCACCTTGATGGTCAACAAAAAGGTCAAAGGCGAAGACCATACGACAGTGCTGCGCTGTGCCGTATGGGGTCCACGCGCCAAGGTGGTAGGCGATTACCTGACCAAAGGTGCTCAAGTCACCGTTACTGGGCAGGCATACGTTGAGACCTTTGCACGGAAGGACGGCAGCCCTGGCGCTTCCTTGGATGTAGCGGTCAATGATTTTTCACTGCCTGCCAAGACAAAGGTTGCAGTAGACGACATGCCGTTCTAGGGTCTCGGGGGCTCTGCCCCCTTTTTTTATGATCGGATGTCGGACCCTCTACGCGATTACCTAAACCAGATCGGCAAAATCCCGCTGCTAACCGCTGCCGAGGAGATTGAGCTGGGTCATGCCGTGCAGCGGATGGTGGCACTCAGATCAAAGCAGGAACACAGCAGAGAGGAGCTGCGGCATATCAAAGCAGGCATCCGGGCAAAAAAACGGATGATCCAAGGGAACCTGCGGCTAGTGATTGGCATCGCGTCAAAGTACAAGCAGCTTGCAAACCGCGTCACACTGCACGACCTAGTGCAGGAAGGCAATATTGGTTTGATCCGTGCGGTTGAGCTGTTTGATCCAGAGCGCGGCTACAAGTTTTCGACCTATGCCTACTGGTGGATCCGTCAGGGCATCATGCGTTCAATTCAAGTACAGGACCGGATCATCAAGTTGCCGTCAGGCGCTAGCGACATCCTGCGCAAGGTCAAAACTTACATGGTTGAGCATCAGGACCTTTACGGTGAGCCGCCTTCCATTGAGCAATGCGCTGCACATGCTGGCGTTGCACCTAATACCCTACGGGATTACATGCATAGCGCACAGGATGCTGTGAGCCTTGACGCAAAAGCAAGAACGCAAAATGAGGATGGCAGCTCAATCCTTGATTTAATAGCTGCCGAAAATGAAAAGCCTGAGGATGATTTAATTTTGACAACCAAAGTACAAGCCGTTCAACAAGCCCTGTCGTATATGTGCGAAAACAGCAAAACGATTCTGAGTATGCGTTATGGGCTAGACGGTGAGGAACCTTGCTCCAAGCGTGAGATTGCACGGCGAATAGGCATCGCGCAAGATACTACCGCCAGGTTGCTTGTTAACGCAGAGCGGCAACTAAGGCTGATCCTAAAAGAGGGACCGCCGGGAAAGTATCAACCACAGAAACACAGCTCCAGCTTGATCTGGGGTTGGGGGTAAGCCATGTCAGTTAACAGAATGGGACCGCCGTGTCCTGCTTGCGGTTCCTTGACTACTGATGTCATGCGCACTTGCCGCAGTGAAACAGGAGATTTTCATCGCCGCCGTGAATGCCCATGCTGTAATCATCGGTTCAATACAATTCAGATGAGAGAACTTTTGGCACCACCAACGAGCGCCAAATGGAAAGATCGCAAGGTGACAATCAACTGGCGTCGTGTCAGTAAACAACTGCTTAGCCTGTTGCAATGAAACGCGAGACACTGCACCTGCCGGGTGGGATGTCGGTTGAAACCGGCAAGGATTGGAACGGGCGGTATTTTGTCTGTTACGCCAAGACTGCCAGCGTCATCGTCAGGACAGACAAGGAGATTAAACGCTTCCTGCAGTTGCCCATCAAGACGCCGAGTCGCGATTCTCTCGATTCTTGGTTGGCATCACTCGCCGCAGCAGACCAAAGCAAAACTCACCAAGCTCCATCACTATCCCAAGAATTATCAGCAGAACATTTACAAACGGGTTTTGGACCCGAGTGTCATCTTGATCAATCTGACCCGAATCATCAGACTCGGACGATAATTTAACATTATCGCCAAAGGTCATAATCATCTCAAGTTCAGCAATGTGCCCTGTGGCTTGCCTGACCAACTTGGTGTAGTAAGCATTTTGCTTGACGAGGGATGAGCAAAGATGCGCCAACTGCTCAATATCTTCGCAACGATACGCTGATCTACATTGATTCTCCAAACGCAGTTCTTCCTCTACGGAGAACTCAACGACCATCCACTGCCCCCAAGTCATTGGTTTTAGGCATATCAATCACGGTAGCGAGGGAAGCTAACCTTGGCTTGTCGCGCAGTTTTTATGGCTTCCATCTCCAAGGCTGGTCTCTCGCTGATTAAAGAGTTTGAGGGGTGCAGACTTACCTCTTATACCTGCGCTGCTGGAGTGCTGACCATTGGCTATGGCAGCACTGGTCCGCACGTTACGCCAGGCAAAACCATCACCCAAGCCGAAGCTGATGCGCTGCTGCTAAAAGATGTGGCGCGGTTTGAAAAGGGCGTGGATGACCTGATTACTGTGCCGCTGAAGCAGTGCCAGTTTGATGCACTGGTCAGCTTTGCCTTCAACTGCGGCAATGGCGCACTGGAGGAATCAACACTCCGCAAGCGGCTAAACGCAGGCGAGGACCCGAACACCGTCGCCAAAGAGGAGCTGCCGCGTTGGACAAATAAGGGCTTGGCAGGTTTGGTGCGTCGCCGGACGGCTGAAGTCAACATGTTCTGCTCAGGTGGCGGTGCGGCAACAGCAGCAAAGACCACGGACCTGACCGCTACCAATAACACCCTGCTAAAAAAGGAGCCGGTGCCTAGCTCTGAGCTGGAAGACAACGAAAAATCGGAGATCGACAAGGGCAAGGCGTTTAAGGGTGCCAAGGTCCTAGCTACCCAAGACAACCACACCCAAGTTGAACTGCCTTACGGGCTTGGGACTTGGTGGCTCTTTGATGGGCACTGGGCTGAGCTGGATGGCAAAGAGGACAAGCCCGAGCCTGCCGGTGATGGCAGCGTCAACCTTTCCGTGCCGTACTTCAACCAAGTTGACAACTACACGCAAGCCCAGCGGACCTGCAATAGTTCAAGCTGTGCCATGTGCTTGGCGTTCCTAATGCCAGGCAAAATCAAGGGCGATGATGATTACTTGCGCAAGCTGCTAACAGGCGGCTATGGCGACACCACCGACCACGGCGCCCAAGGCAGACTGCTGGCGTCGTATGGCTTGAAGTCAACTTGGCACACCAACCTCGGCTTTGATGACCTAGAGAAGGAAATCAAGGCAGGTCGCCCGGTGGTGATTGGCATTCTGCACCGTGGCAGTCTTGCCGCACCTACAGGCGGTCACATGCTGGTAGTACGTGGCATTACTGCCAAGGGTGACTTCATCGTCAATGACCCCTACGGCAGCGTCAACGATGGCTACAGCGGTCCTGTAACCAACGGCAATCAGGCTGTTTATAGCCGCGCCATGCTGCAAAAGCGGTGGCTGCCTGAGGGTGCCAAATCGGGCTGGGGCAGGAAGTTCCAGCCCTAGCCAGTGCGCTTGCCTGACTGGCTCCACACCTTGAACCAACTGTTCTTGCGGGTGAAGAGACTGTCAGGCAGACGTTCCTCTAGCTCGGCAATAGCGGCTCGATGGTACGGGTCGCTTTTGTCAAAGTTCTCAAAGAACTTGATGAGCTTCAGCTCCTTCACCGACGCTTGGGCAGCGTCAACTTGAGCACCTGCAGGATCAACTGCACCCAGCTATTGGACTTCAGCGGGGACATGCCGATGATTTCCGAACCAGCGGCAACGACAACGCCAGCGATGGCAAGCTGTTCAGCGGTCATACAAATAAAGCAGACACCTCAGGCTAAGGCTTGACCTCAAGTTTGGCGATCCGCTGCTCGATCTGGTTTAACCGACCGAAAACTTCTACGCGATCAGTACGGAAGTCGTCGTGCAGTTGCTGGATCTTTTCAGCAACGCTTTCTACTGCCATCGTCAGCCTGAGCACAGAGTCCCGGCTTTCGCCGCTGCGGCGTGAAACACCTGTATAAGCCATTGCCGCTACAGAGATGCTGGCTCCTGTAACAGCAGCAAGAATCTCAACCACGTTCAGGGCTCTAGCTACGCTCTCATTATGGCAACACCTCGGCGCCGGTCCCCTAATAACACTCGGATTGCCGAGCTGGTCCGGCTGTCGGTGCTCACATGGACCGCAACCTTATTGACTGCCAGCTATGCCGGTTTGCTGCCTAAAATGGACCCTACCTTTATTGCCAGCATCTTTACAGGCTCGCTGGCTTGGTACGGCATTAGCAAGATGGAACGCGATGAAACATCGGCTCCTACAGTGAGACAATCGCGTCCACCTGCAAACAAGCCATGAAATGGCGCCTTCTGCTGCTGGTCTTGGTGTTTCCCGTTCCGGCAATGGCTCAGTCGGTCACGCCCAACTTCACCCAGGGCAGCATGACCAGCACGACCACCACAACGCAGACCATCAACGAAACGATCCAGACGCAGGTCTTTGGTGGCGCTTATCGCAGTGTGTCAGCCACCAACGTGACGCCAAGCGGGGACATCAACGCCGCTGGTACTACCTTCAGCGTTACAACCCCTGGCAATACCTACAGCTTGGAAGTGGTAACCCGTGCCGCTGGCATCGTCGAACAGACAGACATCACCCGCACCATTACAACCAACGCCACCACCAACTCGCTGTCTGTCTTCTCGCAGTAGTCCTAGCCTTGCCAGCCAAGGCACAAGACAGCGGCGGCACCACGGCAATCGCTAATCCTGTGGCGACCTCAACCGGCAGCGTGAGTAATCAAGCTGTCCAGATCAATCAAGGTAGTTACAGCCAACAAGGCTTTGGTGGCGGGCACATTTGCAATAGCGCCACCATGGTGTTCACGCCCTTTTACTTGGGCAACGATATATATCAATTAGAAGCGCCTTACACGCGCAACGCTAACTTCGGCGCACAGGTCAGCCTCAGTGTGCCGTTGGACTTTGAGATGGTCAGCCTGTGTAAGCAGCTAGCTAAACGCAAGCTAGAGAAGGAACGGCTGGACTACGAACTGGTGCGTCTGATCAAATGCACCGAGGTCATGAAGAGTGGTTTTACTTTTGCGCCGGGATCGCCGTTTGCAACGATCTGCGGTGACGTTGTGCCAATCGCTGCCGCGCCCAAGACTTCACCGGCTTCCCCCGCATCTTCTGCAACCGCTTCACCGCAACGCTAATCACCGGCTTGAACAGCGACACCAACCGCTTGAACAATGCTGTAGCACCAAGGGTGGCGGCAACACTGATCACACTGGTGGTAGCTGCAGCGCTCAAAATCTCCGCCTTTGGCACAGGGATTTGTATTGCGGTGCCCGGTAATGTGATTGTGGTTGTCTCTGCGCTAGTTGGTTGTGCAGGAGCCTCAATCGTTTTGGCTGGTTCTTTTTCGGGCGACGGCTCCCACGCTGGCGGGGGTTGGATTGCTATTGGCGGTAATGCTGCCGGTGTTATGGCTTGTGTCGCAGCAGGTTTCTCGGGAGGTTGCTCCTGGCTCGCGGGTGGTATGCCTACGTCGTTGACCGGGGCGTAGGGATACACCATCGGCGTATAAGAAGGCACCACCGCCCGAGGTAATTCCAGCCATGGCGCTGGGATCTCAGGCGGATTAGCAAGTGGCAATGCCGGCAGCAGGACCGGCGAGGGAAGGTGACTACCGAGTCTCATGTACTTGACAGGTTAGACCCAATGTGCTATAGTGGTGTTAAGGGGAGAGATCCCCACTGCACCTAGAAAAATGAATTACCGCACAGTTAAGGCTGTTCGAGACGAGCTGCATCGCCGTGGTGGTTGGCTCGAAACCATCAAAGACACCGAACGACCTGAGTACGCCCCGCATCTTTCTTTTGAGGAGTCGGGATGGATTCATGGGATTTGGATCAAGGATGAGTTGCTTGCTTGGGCAGTTGAAAACTTGAACTAACCACTGGCCCGCCTTAGAGCGGGCTTTTTTGTGCCGGGGATCCTGCAATACAAGACCCGCTGGTCGGGGAATACAGGGGGCCTCGCAGTGGCTATCGACCCCCCGGCAACCCTTTTAGTGAGTAGGACTAATCCAGCCCAAGAGCAGACTTGATCTCCTCAGGGCATTGCGCTGCATCAATGTTGCTTTGGATGGCAGCGTATTTATCCCGGATCTCTTGACGCTTGGCCTCCGCTTCAACGGCATCGTTGCCAGGGATCTGCTTCATGATCACTTCGTCGTAGGGCTTGAACTCTTCAGCAGCCCTTACCTTGCCCGCGCATCTTTTTGCGGCCGTGATTTGGCAGGCTGTGTTGACCTTGGCCTTGCCGAGATTTTTTCGGCTTGCCGGGGACGTGCTCAACGCGTGCCACGCCCGATTTGGACTTAACCGCCATTACTCAGCCTCCTCGTCTTCAACAACAGGCACGGGGGCGTAAGGATCCACAGGCCAAGCGGGGTAATCGGCGCCGGTGATGTAGGCAGCCAGCGCGTCGGTGTCGGCGGTTTGACCGATTTCGTAGACCTTGCTGCCAGCAGCCAAACGGATCTCTTCGCGCCAAGTCTTGAGTACTGGGTCGGCGGCTTTGCCGTTATCGGCCTCGCGGATGATGATCCAGTCGGTGGGGGACAGCAGGCTGTTGGCGGTAGTGCGGGTCTGGGCGGTCCACTGTTCGACGAGCTGGCCGTGATCCTTCGGCAGGTTGGGTCCCCAGTAAAAGCGCTGGTCGTAAGGAGTTGGATCGGGCACCTCGGTGATGCCGATGGCCTCTTTCTCCTCGGCGGTGGAGAGGCGCAGCCAGTTGGCGGGGTATTGCGTGCCGTCTGGGGTCTTGAAGGGGGTGTCAACCGCGAGGGGCTGACCGTCGAGCAGGAAGGCCATTGTCAGTTCCGGTAGGTGTGAGCCCGTTTCATAGGTCAGCGGGCTAAGGAATACTTAAAGGGGGCTTCGCTAAATGCAGCGAACACATAAGTACCGGAAGATGTATTTATGTCAGTGTAAGAAGAACGCAACTTAAACCCGTTGCTGAGTATGTCCCAAGACAAGTCGGTGGCCTCGGCGTTTGAGACGTTAGCCATTACATAAGGATTGACGACGTTGTAGGAGCCTCTGGCTGTGTCAATCATGAACCAGCTACCGGCACCATCAGTGCGCTTAATCATCACCCACCGTGGCCTAAACCCACAGAACACAAACGGACCATCGCTGGACCCGTTGCCCGTGTAGCTGCCGAACTTGCTGAAGCCCGCGACTTCGGACCACAGGTAGGCGACGTAGGTTTTGCTGCTTTCGTTGTGTACGTTGGATGAAGTGCCACCAACATAGAAGTTGCTTGAAGTTGGCACCGTGTTGCCCCAGTAAGAAGATGAAGTTGATTTGGCTGATGTGGTGTTTAACGAAAGAAAATCACCTGCTCCAAACGAGCCGTGCCATACCAACCAATTATCGGTTCCGGTCACTTGCGCTTCACGCCCCTTGGTAATCATTAGTTGCGGTGCAACGCCAAGGCTGTGTGCAACCGACCTTGCGGCATTACTTGCGTTCCCCGTATAGGTCACAATGTCAAACCCCGGCGTGGCGCTTTCGTCCCAGCACCAGGCGACGATGCTGTTGCCAGAGCCGTTGGTGGAGTTCCAGTTTTGAACGGGTCCTAGTGTGAAGCCGTTGGCGTCGAAGGAAACGAGGTCGTTGCCGGCGGATGATGTTGATTCGGCGTCAGTGACGTTGGAGCTAAGGCCAGCAGCGCGACCGCGCACTGAATCAAACAGGCCGTGGAAGGCAGTACCTGTGCGGTTTTTGAACCAGATCAGGTCCGGCGAGAAGCCAAGGCCAGTGATGCTTTGGCTGGCGTTGGTGCCTGAGTACAGCTTCACGTCCATGTAGGCGCTCGGCTTCTTAATCGACGGCTCGGGCAGGTTCTGCGTGTTCAGCGCCACGAAGCCCGACGGCGGGGTGTAGACAAAGGCGCGTTGGCCGAAGTTGATTGAGAACGTTGCGGAACTGTATCCACCCCCACCGGCAACGTAGCCTTGAATTGCTGTGCTTACACTTCCGACTTCATTTGTTCCTGCTGCCGGATCTCCAGCGGAACCGCTAGATCCATTTACCCACGTTCCATTCTTAGCAAACCAAACCTTGCCCGTGTTCGCATCAAACGCAACGGAAATTACATCCCCATTTGTAAATGTTGGCCTGCCGCTGAGGATGTCCGTGCCTTCTTTTCTGATGACTCCACTGCGCCTATACGCAATCGCCCTAAACGCACCCAGATTTGAGCTGTCATTTTCATTAGCCGATAAATCAACAACGCCAAATTGTGGATAATCTCCGCCGTCATTGCTATTAACTAAATTCTCCCAGTACCACTTTCCAGTGGTCATGGCTATGTTGCCAAACACTGGATAAGCCGATCCTGGTCCAGAAAAGTCTAAGTTCCCATTTTAGAAACTAACTCCAGAGTTTTTCTTTAGCGGGTTCCACGTCGCGTAATTCCCCCTGCCATTGCCGCCATCGGCGTACGGTGTTGGGG